>Ga0255347_1000200_pt1 | contig 115882 bp, 133 predicted proteins | sample wastewater_treat_2_FD_192479 | JGI IMG/M metagenome (GOLD analysis project Ga0255347, IMG submission 192479) | Wastewater microbial communities from Lulu Island WWTP, Vancouver, Canada - plant24 | ecosystem: Engineered > WWTP > Wastewater > Unclassified | place: Canada: Vancouver, British... | reverse complement strand
TCCCTTGCCCATTTACCCGGAACAATTTCGCCGCTATACTTCTGCGTTACCGTAGTGGATATTTTTGTGTCACCCGCTGTCCCGCAGGAAAATATAAATGGAATAATCATCAGAAAAAGTATATATCTTTTCATGCCATGCTCCAGGTGATTTTGTCTTTATAATATGCAGACAGAAACGGACAAGGTCAAGCAGATTCTGCGATGTTAATGCTTACACTCAATGTGCCGGTGCAGCCCTTTACCTGCAACGGCGCGTGTTCCCGGCTGAATCAGGGTATGTAGCCGTTCTCTTTCATGCTGTAAAATGAAAGATTGGTAAGGATTATGTGATCGATTACGGGTATGCCGATAATTCTGCCCGCATCGACAAGTCTCTTAGTGGTTTCAATGTCCTGCCTTGACGGCGTGAGCACCCCCGAGGGATGGTTGTGGGTGACTATAATCCCCGATCCCCCCTCCCTGATTGCGTCCCTGAACACCTCGCGCGGGTGTACTATTGCCTCGCTGATTGTGCCTATGGATATTATGCTCTTTCTGATAAGCGTGTTCTTGTTGTTTATAACAAGCACCCGGAACTCCTCTTTCTGCGAGCCTGCAATTTCGGGCAGCAGCAATTCCCAGACAGCAAGCGGCGTGCTTATCTGTCTCAGATCGGGTCTGTCAGTAATTACCCTCCTGCCAATCTCAAAAGCTGCCTTAACCCTTACCGCCTTCCTGAGGCCAATGCCGCGCTCGCTTGCGATCTCCCTTATGCCGCACCTTGCGAGCGCCGAAAGCCCGCCCGCCTTTTTTATTATGGCGGCCGCAAGCTCCAGCACGTCGGCATACTTAGTTCCTGTGCCAAGAATAACCGCAAGCAGATCAACATCAGATAGATCCTTGACACTCTCACCTTCGATGCACCTCTGCACCGGAAGCCTGTACTTGCTGTGAATTATTCCCATAATTTTTTCCCCCGGTAAAGACGGGCGAACTCACTCATGTACAGGCCGGCAATCTCCCTGCTGTCGATTATTATTATATTCTCGTCGTTTCTGGTGTTGGCGTTCGCAGAAAAATTATACGAACCGGTTATTACCCTGTACCCGTCTATTATGATCACCTTATGATGCATTACATGAACATTGCTGTCGGTTTCAACCGGAACCCCTTCGATCTTCATCTTCGTGAACTCGGAATAATTGTTCCCCGTGCCCCTCTTCTCAAAGATGCCGGCAACCTTCAGGCCCTTTCTGTGCTTTGCGATCATAGCCTCGCCTATATTGTCCGACGTAAATGAGAAGCACATAAAATAGATCGAAGACTTTGCCTTCTTTATGCGGTTAAGAATTATTCTCTCGACATTATTCTCGGGCGCGAAGTAAACGTTAATGTCTATGCCATTGACATCGGCATAGTAACCACGCCTCAGCGCGGCAAAGGGACCGGTCTCCCTTTTGTTGCCGAAGATCCCATAGCTGTACATCTCTTCAAATTCCTCCAGGTAAATCCCGGCAAGCTCGGCAGACCTGAACATTACAGCGTTGTTGTTATTTTTATGGCCGCAGTTATCGGTCGTGTTATATGAACCCGTAAATACAATCTCTCTGTCTATTACCGCGAACTTGTTATGCATAAGCGCCGGCGACTGGTCAGTAACAACGCGTATACCGGCATCAAGAAGCCTGTTTATACCCGGCCCGGAAAAATTCGCATCATCGGTTACAAGCCTCACATCTACACCCCGGGCCCGCGCCTTTACCAGCGCGTCCACCACCGGCATTGCCGAAATATCGTAGAACGCGCCGTAGAATGAACCGGTGCATCCTTCTATGAGCCGCACAAGACCCTTTTCAGGATTGACGCAGCCGGCGCACTTCCCGCCCGGGTCGGTAAAATAGACTTCCCAGCTACCGCCCGTGCCGGAAAAAGCCCCGAATGGAACAAGCAGCATAATTATAAGTATTGCCTTTTGCAAAATCAGTCCGCCTCTGTTGAATTAAAAATCCTTTATGCCTGTAATACGACGCGGGTTCGCAAAAATGAAAATTTTTTTCAGTCTGCGGTTTAAAAAAAGTAGATTATGCGGGATTTTTGTCCGCCTGCGCGGAGATGATCTGCTCTTTTCTTTCGAGCACTAAGTTTTCGTATTCGGTAAAAAGCAGCTGGTCCTCACGGCCGGGATTCATCGACCTCACCTTGGAGATCAGGGTCTGGTACGGTGAGAGCTTTCTGGGGTCTTTTTCAGAATTAATTTTATCTTTAACGGTCTCTTCATCCCTCTGTACAAGGGCAAGGTAAAAGACAAACGCGTTCTTAAGCTCAACGAGCATGTTTATATTTTTATTTACCTCAGATTCATCACCTCTTTTTTCCAATATCTCATCGATAAAATGTATAATATACCGAATGTCAAGCGCCGGAATGTCAAAGTCAAGAAGTAACTGGTTAAGGCTGGACAACGACATCCGTCTAAGGTGCATAAGCGCGAGAAAAACCGGGTTCTCTGACATGGTATTTATGTTAGTATATTCAAGTTCTCCGGACTGTTTTTCAGTGGCCTCTGCTGATGCTGACGCGCCGGGATCAATAATCACCTCAATGGGCTTATACCTGGCTGTAATAACTGCAACCTCGGTTTCGGTAATGGTGGAATCTGTAATTATATAATCAACACCCGTATCCACGGGAATATCCCTCAGCATGCTCGAATAGCCCGAGACCATTTTAATCTCAGTCGGGATCATGTCCGTATCAAGGTCTGTATCAAGGAATATGTATCTTCTTTTTTTGCCGATCATGTCGCGGTAGGGCAATATAATTTTACCTTCGCTGATTTTTAAAAGGGTGTACTCTCTGTCATAATCCCTTTCAACGCTGAAGGTTGTGCCTACAAAAACGATCACAGGTGTATCGTGAAGAAGGCTTCTTCCCTCTTCGTCGGCATAGATCGATTCCCCCTGCTCATTAAAGAGAAGGAACATCCCCTTTTTATACATAATTTTCAGGATCTTGCCCGAAGGTGTTCTTTCTTCAGCGAATTCCATATTTTTACCGGTTATACTCGCTATCCAGGTTATTGAACTGCTTATCAATAGACAGATTATTCATAACATACATTTCTGTTTTATTGCAAGCATTAATTTACACCTTTGCCTTAACGTCCATGGTAAGAGGATCGTACATGCCCGCGTTAAAATACATATAACCCGTTCCAGCAATCATGGCGGCATTATCGGTGCACAGCAGGGGGGATGGAATCATTATAGTTTCATCTTCATTTTTCTGCTCAGAAAGAAGTTCCCGCAGCCGTGAATTTGCCGCGACGCCGCCCGCCACCACCATTCTCTTTATGCCCCTGCCGCGCGCTGCGGCAAAGAGCCTGCGTACAAGAATCTCAAGCGCGCGTTCCTGGAAGCTCCATGCGACTTCGGCCCTGTCAGCCCCGGGGAACTGCTTCATGTAGTTTATAACAGCTGTTTTAAGCCCGGAATAGGAAAAGCGCGTATCCCCCGGATCGGTCAGTATTTTCGGGAAAAGGTTTTTGCGCGCAGTTGCGCTCTTCGCAAGCCTGTCTATTAGCGGCCCCCCGGGATAGCCGAGTCCCAGAAACCTGGCCACCTTGTCGTATGATTCACCCACCGCGTCATCGGCAGTGCGGCCGACGACCTCCATGTCCCCGAGGCCCCTTACCTCGTAGAGCACGGTGTTCCCGCCGGAAATAAGCAGACCCATAAAGGGATAGTCCGGGTCATGCCCCTCCAGAAAAGGGGCGTATATATGCGCTTCAAGATGGTTCACCGCAACCAGTGGTATCCCCAGAGCAAATGAAATGGTTTTGGCGCTCTGCAGCCCGATCATAAGAGAGCCAATAAGCCCGGGCCTGTTCGTGGCAGCCACATAGTCAAGATCGCCGAAACCGGTTCCGGACTTCAGGAGCGCGGAATGTATAAGCGGATTAATCTTCTCAAGGTGCGCCCTTGATGCTATTTCGGGCACAACTCCCGAGTATACAGAATGCAGGTCAACCTGGCTATATATGCAGTTTGAAAGGATTTCCCTGCCGTCGGCAACAACCGCGGCCGCGGTCTCGTCGCACGAGCTTTCAAGGCCAAGGCCTATAATCCGCCCATCTTTCATTAAAAACTTTTCAGCGCCGTGTTAAGCTGGTTGTCAAATTCCAGGTCGTACACTGCAGATTTGCGGAATCTGGCAACTTCGTATTTAAGAATATAACCGGCGGTTTTTTCTGAAAGTTTAATCCCCTTGTCCGCAAGGTAGCCCCTGAACTCCTCCCTCGTCTTAAGGTCATCAACAGTCTTTGAATTCACGAATCCCCTTATTGCCTTCACGGTGCCGGCCCTGTTAAGCACATCCTCTTCGCCTGCCTCGAAATCTATAAACGAAACCACCTTGTCAGGAGTGATCCCTTTTTTATGGATCATCTCGCCCGAGGGTGTGAGATACTTGGCTATGGTAATATTAAACCCGATGTCCTTATCCATGAGCACCCTGGTCTGCACCGAACCCTTGCCGAAAGACTTTTCGCCCACGAGCAGGGCTCTTTTGTTGTCACGAAGCGCGCCGCTAAGCAACTCCGAGGCCGACGCGCTCCCCCTGTTTATGAGAACAACAACCTTGCCCGTATAGAACATCGGTATCCTTGACCTGAATATTTTTTCCGCGGCATAAACATTACGCCCCTTTGTCGAAGCGATGACGCTATCTCTGTTAAGAAAAAGTTCGGCAATCTCAACGGCCGAATCAATGGTGCCGCCCGGATTAAACCTCAGGTCAAGCACAAGCTTCTCTATGCCATTGGACTTGAAGTGCTCCAGGGCTTTTTTAACATCGGCAGTTGTTCCGCCCCCGAACTGAATAATCCGCAGGTAGCCCGTATTGTGTTCTTTAATTACGGCATACTCAACACTATCAACCCTGATCGGCGCGCGCTCAAGATCATAGGAAATTTCGCTGTCGTACCCCTCGCGCCTGATCGTGATCTTCACCTTCGAGCCGGGAACTCCCTTCATGCTTTTTATTATCTCGTTAAAATTACTATCCTTAATGCGCCTGTCATTCACGCTGGTTATAATATCACCCGCTTCAATGCCGGCCCTGAACGCCGGTGAATTCTGTATGGGTGAAATCACCACAAGCGCGCCGTCCCTCATAGCCACCTCGACCCCGATCCCGACAAACCTTCCGCTCGTAAGTTCGTTCAGATCGGAAATCTCATCCTCGTTAAGGAACCTGGTGAACGGGTCATCCAGCGAATCTATCATTCCCTTAATTGCGCCGTAAAACATCTTTTTGCTGTCAGGTTCATCGACATAATCGGAAATTATCACGCGGTATGTCTGATGAAAGAAATCGAGATATTTATGCGATGAATTGGCAGCCGCGGAAATGAATGTGACGCTTATTCCCGTAAAAAGTCCCGTAAGGAACGCGAGCAGCGTTAAATGAAAACGTTTTTCAGAAAAATTTTTGAACATTTTTGTCTCCGATAGACCAGGTTTAATCTTATGAGGATTAACTCTATTTTCTGTTACGCGTAGTGTCAATAAATATGCCCCCGCAAGGGAAAAAATTAACTCTGCCTATTTCTGCAGATCTTGCGGGAAAAATCGGTAAGTATGCGCGCAGTCATGCCCCAGACTGTAATTCCGTTAAAATCGTAAAAGTACACGTCGTATTCTCGCCCCTCGTGGTTAAGCTTTTCGCGCTTGTAAAAATTTTCGCGGTAAAAAAGCTCAAAAGGCACCTCAAGAATCTGCTCCGTCTCATCATCAAACGCGCTGTAATCAACCTTCGAGTTGAGAGCGCCGACAAAAACATTCACCTGGAAACCCAGTATCGAAATGTATTCATCGAACTCGCCGATCACCTCGATCTGCGAAGGTTCAATTCCGGTCTCCTCGTGCGTCTCCCTGAGCGCCGTATGCAGCATGTCGCGGTCAGTGTTTTCAAATCCTCCGCCGGGCATCGAGACCTGGCCCTTGTGCGTTGAGACCCTGTTGGTGCGCAGTTGCAGCAGAACGTGAGGGCTGGCGTTCTTTTCAAAAAAGAGCATCATTACAGCCGCCCTTTTGTAATCAGGAAAACTTATGGAACGCTTTGCCCTCTTTTTCAGTTTATCGCGGATGGTCTCCTTGAAAACCTCAAAATCCCCGGGCTCGTCAAACCTGATGTTCATAGATATCTCCGCCGTACATGTCACATGCTACTATTACGGGAAAGCCGTTCACCTCAAGCTCATAAACAGCCTCGGCCGCAAGGTCATCAAAGGCTACTACCGTACCCGCGGTGATCCTCATGCTAAGGTAGGCCCCGGCGCCGCCGATCGAGCTGAAATAAACTGCCTTATATTGCTGTATTAATTTTTTTGTCGCTAAATCGCGCCTCCCCTTGCCTATCATCCCCTTTACACCCAGGCCGAGCATGGTCCCTGTAAAAGGGTCCATGCGTGAAGATGTGGTTGGCCCCGCAGCGCCGATAATTCTGCCCGGCGCCGGGGGTGTGGGCCCCACGTAGTATATTGTTTCACCCGCAAGGCTGAATGGCAGGGCCTCTCCCCGTGCTATCATCCCGGCAATGCGCTGGTGCGCTTTGTCGCGCGCCGTGAGCAGCTTTCCGTAAAGCAGGCACATGCAGCCTGCCCTCAGTCCCCTTATAACCTCATCGTTGAGCGGAAGTTCTATTCTTTGCCATTCCATCAGAGTTCACACCCTGCCACGCGGAGTGAATGACAGTTAAGGTTGAGCGCGACGGGGAGCGACGCAATATGCGCGGGCGCCTCTTTAATGAATACCGCGCCCACTGTGCCCGCGCCGCCGAAACCCATTGGCCCCACGCCCGAACTGTTAAGCCTTTCATAAATTCGTTTTTCCAGGTCACTGTAATACGGGTTGCTGTGCCGCGTACCCGCGGGCCTAAGCAGGGCCCTCTTCGAATTGGTCATTGCTGTGTCAGCCGTCCCCCCTATACCCACTCCAAGAAACAGGGGCGGGCATGGATTGGGCCCGGCCTTTACAACAGTGCTTTCAATGTAATCGATTATCATATCAACGGAATCGGTGGGCCTGAACATGCGGAGCGCGCTCATGTTTTCCGACCCGCCCCCTTTAAGCATAAGGTCAAGCCTGAAGGTCTCGCCCGGAACAATGTCCAGATGTATAAACGCCGGAGTATTGGTGCCCGTATTCTTTCTCTCAAGCGGGTCGGACACGACAGACCCGCGCAGGTAGAACATTCCGTAAGCCTTTTCAACCGCGGAGTTTACAGCGTCATAAATATAAGGCCCCTCAAGACGAACTGACTGCCCCAGCTCAATAAATACCACCGCGACCCCCGTGTCCTGGCAGAGCGGGATATGTTCCGCTGCGGCTATTTCAGTGTTCTCTATAAGTATATTCATGGTCTCGCGCGCGATATCAGTTGTCTCGTTCTCCCTTATGCGCGCAAAACATTCTTTGACAAACGGGGGCGCGATAAAACTGGTCTCGCGGATAAGATCCACGAGTTTATCTTTAATCAGATCTGTGTGGATTGTTCTGCTCATGGCCATAAGTCAGGGAAAAATATTTACCGTGTCAAGAAATAATTACCCGGCTGCGCGGAGAACTCAGTCCTCCTCCCTGTGATCACGCCGAATGCAATACTCGCAAGAACAGAAAAAATGGATATGTTTTTTACCCGGCCGGAACTCAGCGCCCGCAAATTACGGGCAGTGAACCGGAGGGTAAAAATTTCTTTATTCCTTTACCTGTGTTGTAAGGAACACCTGCATTGACATCTGCTCAATCTGACTCTGAAGACCCTCGATGTCGTCTATGTGCGCGTCTTCATCATTCAGTATCTGCTGAAGCAGGTCGCGTGTGGCGTAGTCTTTTACTTCACCCGCAAGTACTATCGCTTCATTGTATGCCTTAATCGCGCCCTCTTCAGCTATGTGGTCGTTTTCAAGCTGTTTGTCAACGGTGGCGCCGATAAGTATCCTGTTCAATTTGCTTACTGTTGGTGTCCCGTCAAGGAAGAGTATGCGGCCTATAAGCTTCTCGGCATGCTTCATCTCGTCAATGGCGCGCTTCTCAAAGTGTTTATGCAGCTTCTCGTATCCCCAGTCATCGCACATCTCGGAATGGACCATGTACTGATTAATAGCTGTAAGCTCGTCCGCGAGGAGGCCGTTAAGCGCTGCTATGAGTTTTTTGTTCCCTTTCATTGTATTCTCCTGTTTTTTTATCAGTATCAGCGGTTAAATTTTCCGGCCGCCCGCACATGGGCCCGCAGGCGAATTATAATTTCAGTCTTACCGGAGCTGTTGTTTGCCGCATACCCTTTGCTCTTTGTATAATACTAATACGGTTTAAAGTCAACCCTTTCATACGCGCAGCGCAGCGAATCTTCCCCCTTTTTATAAACAAGCCCGCGATAAAACGATAATACTCAGCGCGGAATTGCCGTAACAATAACAGGGCCGGGGGAGGCCGCGCCGGCAGATGACTATAAAAATAAATTGACTTAACCCCCGGCGCGCAAAACATGTCAGATAACGGACACGACAATGGAGCTCTACGCCGCAACAGAAAAGAATATACAGAAGGCAGCGGAACTCATCCGCAGCGGCGGACTCGTCGCGTTCCCCACAGAAACAGTTTACGGACTGGGCGCGGACGGGCTTAACGCAACAGCCGCGGCGTCGATCTTCGAAGCAAAAAAAAGGCCCTTCTTTGACCCTTTAATATTGCACATAGCGCGCGTGGAATCTCTGTACGACATTGCCGAAACGCCTGATAGCCACATGCTCGCGCTGGCCGAAAAATTCTGGCCCGGCCCTCTCACCATAGTCGTTAAAAAAAAACAGCTTGTACCGGACATTGTAACTTCAGGCCTGAACACTGTGGCAGTACGAATGCCCGATCACCCTGTCGCAAAAAAGCTCATCGAACTTTCACGCACACCCCTGGCCGCGCCAAGCGCCAACAGGTTCGGTTCAATAAGCCCCACGTCAGCGCTTCACGTGTCGCGCCAGCTGCGCGACTCGGCGGGCATTATCCTTGACGGAGGCGAATGCCGCGTGGGCATAGAATCCACAATAATCGCGTCATCGGGCAGCGGAATAACGCTGCTGCGGCCCGGCGGCATACCGGTCGAGGCGATAGAAGAGGCGGCGGGCATAAAACTTCAGGCGGCAGATCAGGGCGGCCTGCCGAACGCGCCGGGACAGTTCCCTTACCACTACTCGCCGGAAAAACCCGTATACCTGGTTGACCGCATAACAGAAGATATACCCGGCGCGGGCCTTCTCTTTTTCATGGAACCCTCTTTTGCCTGCCCTCCTAAGCGTTCCCTTGTACTCTCCCCGTCGGGCGATCTGCGCGAGGCAGCGGCAACTCTCTTTGCCCACCTGCACAGGCTCGACAGCATGGACATCGACGCTATATACGCAGAACGCGTCCCGGAAACAGGGCTGGGCCTTGGAATTATGGACAGGCTTACAAAGGCATCTATGAAAAAACAGTTGATTAAAACCTGAGAGCGTATAAACACCTCTTACAGGAGGAAGCGCCATGCTGAAAATAAATACAACAAAGGCAAACTCTTTCATTTCAGGATTCTCGACAACATTTGAGGCATTCGGAATCATACGCAAAAACAGAATGACTAAATTCCTCATAATACCTCTGATAATAAACATTGCCCTTCTGATCTCAATAGCCTGGTACGCCTTCGTAAAGGCCAGCCCCTTGCTGATGGAATTTGCCCGCTTTGACCAGTGGTACCTAAAGCCCGTGCAGTACCTTGTTTCACCCGTACTTATAATCCTTCTCATGATTGCAGCCTTCTTCGTCTATTCAATTACAGGTACGATCATAGCATCGCCGTTCCTTGACACCATCTCGCTTAAAACAGAAAAGGCCCTTGGCGGCAATGTCCCAGATCCGGGATTCTCCATTAAGGCGCTGATACGGATGGTCGCGGGAATTGTAAAACTTCTTTTTCTGACACTAATGCTTTATATAATAATAATTCCCCTCAACCTGATCCCAGTTGCCGGCAACGCGATATACGCCGCGGCGGGTTTTCTGCTTACTGCTTTTTTCTGCGGCTTCCAGTTCTACGACATGCCCCTCGAAAGAAGGGAGCTTAACTTCAGCGAAAAATTTAAGGTGTGCCGAAAGTTCGCCTCCACAGTTGCAGGTACGGGCGCGGCATTCATGCTCATATCTCTCATTCCGGTTGCCGGTTTTCTCGGGCTTATAGTGGCAACATCGGGCGCGGCAATAGCGTTCCGCAGAATAATAGAACCCTCAATCACACTGCAAGGCTGATCCATTGAAACCAAAACCGCTGTTCATTGTGTTTGAGGGGATCGACGGCGCGGGCAAATCAACGCAGTGCGCGAGGCTTTATCATTATATATCAGGAGCGGGCACAGGGGCAAAGCGCCTGGCCGAGCCCACTGACGGCCCCTGGGGGCAAAGGATCCGCGGCGCGCTTCGTTCTGGAACGGCGCTGCCGCGCGATGAACAGGTTGAACTTTTTATCCGCGACAGAATGGATGACATGAACATTAACATCAGGCCCTGCATGGAACAGGGGATCACCATTGTCATGGACAGGTACTTCTATTCAAACGCCGCGTACCAGGGAATGGCCGGGCTTTCTCCTCAAAGGATAATCGCCATGAACCTTGAGCATGGATTCCCCCTGCCCGACCGCGTCTACTTTATAGACCTTCCCGCGGAGGCTGCCATGACGCGCATAAGATCGCGGAGCGGTGAAAAAACCGAGCTCTTCGAGAAGCAGTCTTTCCTTGAGAAGGTACGGCAGAACTTTCTTTCAATCGCTGACAGCCGTTTCCTGATAGTTGACGGGACTTTACCTGAGGATAAAATTTTTGAAATAATCAAAGAGGATTTTGATAAACTGGCTAGTTCAGCGGGTTGATTGGAACATTTTCATCAGGAAAATGTCATTCCGGTTGGAGCGGCACTCAATGCCCCCGGCGAGTGAACATGGATTTTTTCCTGTTCTTTCATACGCCACCCTATGCTTAAATCCGCCGGGGGCGTTAAGTTCAGCGGAAAGAGGGACTTTTTATAATACAATTAACTTAATATTGAACACCCGGAGAGCCTATGAAAAAATACATCTTTACCGCGGCAATACTTCTGCTCACATCAATCCCTTCATACGCAAAGATTAACAGCCCCTTTGCGCTTCCGCCCGACGCGCAGTCCGCGGCGTACGAAGCAGGGCCTTTTGCGTACATGGCTAATCCCGTATTTACAGACACCACGCTCCAGCCTCACGCGGCGTACAGATACATAAGCACGGCCGATGACCCGACCCACCACGCAGTATTTACCATTTTCGGATTCGCGCTCGGTTACTCATGGTATAATTCGGCATACAGCATAGCCGACCAATCCTTTCATAAAGCGGATACAGCCATATACAGCATAAGCAGGGGATTTCTCTTAGGCGGTGTGTTCGGGTTCGGCCTGGGCTATTCCGCGGGCTTTTCTAACATTGACGAATTCGACCATTACCGCGCGTGGAACTTCGGCCTGCTCTTCAGGCCCTTCAGCTTTGTATCATTCGGAGCATCCTTCAGGGAGGCGGGCGGGCAGATCAACGGCGCCGCGCTCCAGCCTGTGCAGGCATATTCAGTGGCGCTGCGGCCTTTCGGCGAATGGCTTACTCTCTCGGCAGACTACGCCACAGGTTCCGCGTACAGCGACGACGCGACATATTCATTCTCGGGCAGAATAGACCTGTGGCAGAGTGCGTCCATATTCGCGCGGTGCGACACATCGCGCAACTTCTCGGCAGGGCTGGCCATATCTCTCGACGCAAGAACAGGCGGCCCGATGAACATCACCCCTGACTGCTACGCATCATTCAACAGCGAAGGCCCCGACGAATACCGCAGCGCGGGCGCGGCCATAAGGTTCAGGCGCGGCAGGGGAAGCAGTCTGCCCGTCGCGAACAACATGCTCTTCATAAACCTCGCGCAATCATACGGCGAAAATGAACCGGGAAAATTTTTCGCGCAGGGCAGGCCAGACTTTTTTGTGCTTGTCAGCGGCATATATACGGCTGCCGACGATCCCTCAATCAACAGCATGTTAGTTGAAATCGGCGAAACAGACGCGGGCTTCGCGCAGATACAGGAACTGCGCAGGTCCATAAAATACTTCCAGGGCAGGGGCAAAAAGGTCCGCGCAGTCATGAACCTTTCAGGGAACCGGCAGTACTACCTTGCCTCGTGCGCCGACGAAATATACTTTTCACCTCATAATGATTTTTCCATAACAGGGCTCAGAGCCAGTGTCTATTTTTTTAAAGGCCTCATGGACAAAGCCGGCATAGAGTTCCAGTCAATAAGGCGAGGCGATTATAAATCCTTCAACGAACCCTTTACCCGCACGGGAATGTCGCCCGAGGCAAGAGCCAATCTTAACGAATTGATCACCGGCCTTAACGAACAGTACATCTTAGCCATAACAGAAAGAAAAAACCTCACAAGAGAAAAAGTACAGGAACTCTTTGACACCGGGCTCTACACCCCCGAAGAGGCACAGGCAAAAGGATTCATTGACCAGGTTATGTACAGTGACGACCTTAAAGAGATACTCCGCAAAGATAACATACTGCTGCAATTCGAAAAATATTCACAGGAACAGGCAATCAGCACAGGCTGGGGCAAACAGCCAGCCATAGCCATAGTATATGTCAGGGGAAACATCGTCAGCGGACTCGCAGGGGGCGGTATAACATCTAATGCGACGGGCGACGCTGACTACCGCAAAATGCTCGAACGGGTATTCGCTGACAGCAGCGTCAGGGGTGTTGTTATACGGGTCGATTCGGGCGGCGGGTCAGCCGCAGCCTCCGAGTTAATGTGGAAGTCCCTTGTCCACCTTAAAAAAGCCTACCCCAAACCCGTTGTCTTCTCATTCGGAAACACCGCGGCTTCGGGCGGTTACTACATAGCATGTACCGGCGACAAAATATTCGCAGAGAACGGCACAATAACCGGCTCCATCGGAGTCATAGCCGGCAAGGTTTCACTCAAAGAGCTCTACTCGAAATTAGGAATCAGCAAAGAGAGCATAACTCTCAGCGAGTTCGCAGACCTCTACACCGAATCCCGGCCGCTTACTGACAGCGAATACAGGCTCCTTGACCGGCAGACAGGCCTTATATACGACAGGTTCACGCAGAAGGTTATAGCCGCGAGAAAGCTCACTGCCGCAGAGGTCGAAAAGGTGGCAGGCGGCAGGGTGCATACTGGACTGAACGCGCGCAGCAGCGGGCTTGTGGACGAAGAGGGCGGACTCTTCACGGCCGTGGATTTCTGCCGCAGCCAGTGCGGAATAACCGGCACGTTCAGGATAATACAGGTGCCCGACAGAAGCGGGCTGCTGCAGGGCCTGTCCGGCCTTGAAGCAACAACGGTATCATTCGGCGTTCTCGACGTATTTTTCAGAAACCTGCAGACGCTTGAAATGCTTGAAGACCAGGTACTCTATCTCCAGCCGTACATAATCGAGGTCGAATAACCGGGACAGGGGGGCCCCCTGTTCATAAAACAGACTTTCGCAGCACCCCCGATGATTTTTGTTGACAAATCGCCCAATACTCTGTTTAATTCAGAAACATATCCGCGTGGAGGAATTCAATGAAGGTTATACTGATCAATCAGACAAAAACCATTATTAAAGCAATCGAGGAGATATCCGAAAACCTCCAGCTTGAAATACGGGGCGTGGCCGAATCAGAGCTCGAAGCCGCAATCGAAAAGGACACCCCTAACCTGATAATACTGAACTGGGTCGACAGCATGACCCTTGAGACAATATCAATAATCCGCAACAAACGCCCGGTAAAGGGACACATATACATCCTTCTTACGGGAACAAAGGACTCCACTTCAGATATAATCACAGGCCTTGAAAGCGGCGCGGACGATTACATCACCGTACCCTTTACCTCCAACGAGATAGAGGCAAGGCTTCGCATAGCAGCCGCTTTTATCCAGGTTCGCAACAGCCTTATCAGAACCCAGAAAAAACTTATTAAGCACACAAAAGAGGACCTGGCAACAAGCCTGCTCAACAGGCGCGCGCTTATAGATGAAATACTCGCTGAACTCGGCCGCGCTGCCAGAAAAGGGGAATTCACCTGCTCCATCATGATAGAATTACACAACCACAACGAGCTCCTTAACAGACTCGGTGAAAGGATAATGAACGTTCTGCTCTCGGAATTCAGCGCGCTCCTTAAACGCTGCATCAGGCCCTACGACATGATCGGCAGGTTCGACTCCCAGAGATTCCTTGTTTTCCTGCCGAACACAAAAAGCGATGACGCGCGCAAGGTTGCAGCGAGGATGATAGCCAGGCTGCAGGAGAAAAAGTTCAAGTACAACGACGAGCGGGTCGAGCCCGTTGTCTCCATCGGCATATCTGAACTGGACCCCTTTGACCTGGGCAAACCGGGAGAACCCGGCACCCTGACCATGAACGACATGGTAATCGAATCATTCATCAGGAGATCCGAATTAGCAGGCCAGCAGGCCCGCAAAAAAGGGAAGAACTCTATAGAAATATATACTTTCTGACAGCGTGGATCTTCAGCAGGCTGCCTTTAGCTGAGTCAGTCAATCTCGTGCAGAAAAAGCCCGCTCCTCAGCTTGGGCTCAAACCATGTTGATTTCGGCGGCATCATCATGCCTGCGTCCGCAACCTCCATCAGCTGGTTTATCTCTGTGGGGTACATTGAGAAGGCCACTGCGAACTCCCCTGAATCGACAATCTTTTCCAACTCAGCGGTCCCCCTTGTTCCCCCGACAAAATCAATGCGCCTGTCTTTTCGCGGATCGGTTATACCCAGAATCGGCGCCAGTATTTTTTTCTGTATTATTGTAACGTCCAGCGACTCAATGGGATCGCGCAGAATATCAAAAAGCGGAGTGCATGTGTACCACTCCCTGTCAATGTACATCGAGAATGTGTTTACTTTTTCAGGCACCTTTACCCCAGTCTTCACAACTTTAAACTCTTTGCTTAAGGCCGCAATAAACGAATCTCTGTCCATGCCGTTAAGGTCCCTGACCACCCTGTTATATGCCATTATCTTTAGCTGGCTGTGCGGGAAAAAGACCGCCATGAAGTAGTTGAACTCATCGTCGGGGCTGTAACCCGGGTTCTTCTCCCTGCGCATATTGCCCACGCGCACACCGGAGGCAGCCCTGTGATGGCCGTCCGCGATATAAAGTTCATCGTTAACGAATGACTGTTCAATAGCGTTTATAAGCTCTTCGTCATCAATAATGCGCGCTATGTGCCTTATGCCGTCATCCGCGACAAAGTCATATACAGGTTCAGCCTTCATGGCCTTCCCGATCAGCGCCCTCTTCTCGTCGTTGTCCCTGTATATAAGGAATACCGGTCCCGTATTCGCGTTAAGTATGTCAAGGTGCTTTGTCCTGTCCTGTTCCTTATCCTCGCGAGTAAGTTCATGCTTCTTTATCAGATTGTTCATGTAATCGTCAATGCTCGCGCACGCCACTATTCCGGTCTGCATACGTCCATCCATAACCTGCGAGTAGAGGTAGAGCAGCGGTTTATCATCGCGAATAAAGTAACCCTCGTTTATAAATTTCTCAAGGGTTGATCTTCCCTTTTTATAAACCTGCTCCGAGTAGGGATCTACCGAACGGTCAAGGTCCATCTCCGCCCGCGAAATGTGAAAAAAACAGTATGGATTATCCTTTGCTATTTCAATAATCTCGTCTAAGGAAACAACATCATAGGGGAGAGACGCTATTTTATCCGCCAGATCTTTTCTGGGCCTGAGCGCCCTGAATGATTTCAATTTTGCCATGTAAATGACCTCTTTTGTCAGGTTTAATTAAAAATATGCTGCCCGCAATTCAAATAAGCAAAAAACGCAGGACGCTGAGCCTTCTTTGAAAAACCGGTTCTTAAAAGATCAGGCTTAGACCTTTTGGCAACGATTAAGGATAACCACTAATCCCAGATTCAATATTATTTTCAAGAAATAAAAAAGAATAGACCGCTCTCAAAGAATAGCCCCATGCCCACCCATAGAGCAGCTAACAGGCATAAAAACGCTAAAACCTTACATCTGTTAAAATAATCACAAAATAAAACAATAATTCATATTTTTAATTTGACTTTTTTTTATAACAAGCTGTATATCTCACCCGAAATATAAGACTATGTTGTTTTTTTAATAAAAAATTTAACAAAAACAATGAAAATAATATAAAAAATCGAGGTATTTATGAATTCAGCAGTACAAAAAAAAGACAGAACCAAAATCCAGGGCCATTTTATGAATGATTATAAAGCCAAACTTATAACCGCAGAGCAGGCGGCCTCACTTGTTAAATCCGGAGACCGCATATTTCTGGGGGGAGGCATAAATATACCAAGCGGCTTTTCAAACGCTCTCGGAGTCAGGGCCGGAGAATTGAAAGACGTTACACTCTACCAGGGATTCGCCATGGGACTGTATGAACACATGAAACCCGAGGGCAAAAACAGTTTTAACATCGAAACAATGTTCGTAGGGCCCCTGGAAAGGATCTGCATGGGATGGGGAGTGGGCTCGTACCTGCCGCACAGCTTTTCAGACCTGGGGGAAGTTGCGCTCAAGGCAGCTCCGAACATGGTGGTATTCTGCACAACCCCTCCCGACAAAGACGGCTACGTCAACAAATCCTGCTTCGGAACATTCCTTCCCCGCAAGGAATGCCTCGAGCCGGCCGAAACTGTAATCTGTGAAATAAATGACCAGTTGCCCTGGTGCTGCGGCGATGACTTCAAGGTGCATATTTCCGAAGTAGACTATATAGTCGAGAACAGCAACCCCATATTCGAACTGCCCGAAATCACCATCACCGACACCGAAAAAATGATGGCCCGATTCATAGTCGACATGATTCCGGACGGCGCGACAATACAGTTAGGGTTCGGCGGCCTGGGTAACGCCATAGGCCACATGCTTTACGACAAAAAGGATCTTGGCATGCACTCAGAGGTTGTTACACCTTCAGTCACAGAGCTCCTTAAGGCCGGAGTAATTACAGGCGCCAGAAAAAATTTCATGCCGGGGAAGATCGTCACGGCATTCGCCGTGGGGACAAAGCAGTTCTACGAAGACATTCACTATAACCCCTCATTCGAATTCAAAGAGGTACACTGGGTCAACCAGCCCTCTAACATCGCCAAGAACGACGGCATGATATCCATAAACACCACTCTCATGATGGACCTGACAGGCCAGGCCGCCTCAGAATCCATAGGAATAAAGCAGTACAGCGGTACAGGCGGGCAGGTAAACTTTAACCTCGGGGCCAAGATGGCAAAAAACGGAAAGCGTATAATGGCAGTGGCATCAACATACACAGACAAAGAGGGGAATTTAAAATCCAAAATCCTCCCCACCCTCCCCGAGGGCACTGTTGTCACTACCGGAAGAAATGATATAAACTTCGTTTGCACCGAATACGGTGTTGTGGATCTTCAGTATGAATCCATAACAAAGAGGGTAAAAAAGATGATATCAATTGCTCACCCGCAGTTCAGGGATGAACTTACCTTTGCCGCGAAGAAGGCAGCGTGGATATAATGGCGTAAAGCAGGGCAATGGGTTAAAACCCGTTGCCCTGAACGCTACTCATCGCCCTGCTCATCGGGCTCAACCTTTATCCTGAAGTTAAAATTCTTAATCCCCTTATCCTTCTTGATCCCGCTCATTACAAGCTTGAACAGCGGGTCAACGTTATGCAGCGGCTGAGTCCTGTCAGCGGGGCAATCATACATCAGCCATCTGATTACAATAAATTCAATGCTTCCAAGTAAAACCGACCGCACAAAATAGGGATTAGTATCCTCCCTGAACTCGCCGGTCTGTATGCCCTCTTTTATCACATTTATAATTATATCGTAATAGGCAATAAGATCCTTATACGTGTCGGTCTCCATGAATTTTTTGTTCGTCTTCAGTGTCATAAGTGATATTGACGCAAAGAAGGGATTGTCCTGGTAGTATTTACACAGGTGGTAGATCATGCCGCGGATCTTGTTGCTGGTTCCGCTTATATAGTTCAGGTGTGAGTCGAGCATCTCTTTGGACAGCTCAATATTTTCACACGGAATGCTGAAAAGGAGCTCCTCCTTTGAAGAAAAATACTCGTAGATTGTAGTATCCGAAACACCTGTCTCTTTTGCCACGTCAGATATTGTCGAATTCTGAAAACTTTTCTCCGCGAAGACTTTTTCGGCAGCTTTAAGAATCTGGTCTCTTCTGGCCTCTTTTAACGATTTAACTGTCATTTCCGTCTCCTGATGGGGAAATTTACTCCATATTGTAAAATCACAATAAATACAGAGGAAGACTTAATTTTAAGTCTGCAAAAACAGCATTTGCGTCAAGAATTTTTTTAAAAACCGGATAGTCATTGTTAGAGCTCATAGCATAATGATACTATTTTGCAGCATGGCTCTAAAATCGGCCGCGATCAGGGCCTTTTTAAGGCATATATCCTTGCTCCCGGGATCATTCTTCAGGGTTTTTAACAAAAACATCTGGTTAAAGGCAGAGTTAGTCCCCTGACTATTTTGCAGCAAAAAATGCTCTATTCCCTCCTGCCAAAAACGGAGGTAAAACGATCGTTGCACTAATAAACAGGAATAATTACTGGATTAAAGGCTCGTTTTTGGCATGGATTTAAATAGTAAATCCATCTTTCTTTATTTCTTTATGGAATATTTCAGCATAAATCTGTAAATTATCCAATATCCATAAACAGGAGTTATTTATGAAACGCGTTTCCGGAATTATTATGCTGCTGGTTCTTTTTACTCTTCTGAACGACTCAATGGTCACATCCGCGCCATCCACGGTTAAGAGCAAAATCACAGCGGTAAAACTCTACACCAACAGGGCCGAAATCACCAGGGTCAGCAGAATAAAGCTGATAAAAGGTTCCAACACCATACTCATAGAGGGGCTTCCCGACAACATGATCGACTGGTCCGCGAGGGGCACGCTCCCGGAAAAATACAATGGCAGAATTGTCTCTCTTGAAATCATGAGGCAGGCGCTGATTGAAAAGAAAAAAAACAGAATCCACGACATAGAAAAAAAGCTGGAGGAGCTCAGGGACCGTGACGCCGAGCTCGCGGACGACATGACAAATATCCGCCAGCAGGAGATCTTCCTCGACTCAATCGTCGAATTCACAAAGAACACAGCCTCAAAGGAGCTCGAAACCAGAATTCCCCAGACATCCCTGTGGTCTGGGACAATGAATTACGTAAGCTCAAAACGCAAGGAGCTCCTGACAGCAGGCAGAAACATACAGAAAAAACGGCGCGCGCTCGCAGAGGATATACAGAGGCTTGAGTTTGAACTCAGCCAGCTTGCGGGCGCCTCATACTATTCAAGCTACAAAAAACTTAATATGGCAGTAGACAGGAACACCAGGTCAGGCATGGTCCAGCAGTACGGCGATTTTACCGATTCCTATGCCGAAATGGAACGCACCATAAAAGACGAGAGATCAGGGGTCGCTATCGAAAAAAGGATCATGCTCAATATATATTCAGCGGTCGAGGGTGAAACTGATTTCACCTTCAGCTACCTTATTCCTGACACCCGCTGGCAGATGACCTACGACTTCAGGGCAAGCAGAAAAGACAACAGCATTGAGGTAATACTCTATGCCGACATTTACCAGAAAACAGGCGAAGACTGGGATAACATCGACCTGTCGCTCTCAACCGGCGCGCCGCAGAGCAGCATCGCGATCCCCGTAATCCCCCCGTGGTACCTTAGAAAACGCGAAAGCTACCGGCAAGACTATAGCGTTTCAACCAGGAGCGATTACAGGGCAAAAAAGGCCGAGGCAGTTGCAGGCATAAGCGACGACGAGGAACAGGACAATGTTATACCGGAGGCCACGATACAGACAAGCGGCCTTTTCCTTGAGGTGAAAATACCGGGCAGGCAGACCATAGAATCCGCGAACCGCTACCAGAAAAAACTTATTAAGTCCTATTCGTTTCGGTCGGGCAGGGGGCTCAAATACTACTACAAGACTCTCCCTGACAGCTCGGGCAGAGTCTACCTCGTGGCAAAAACCTCGAATCAGACCGAGCTTCCCTGGCTCGGCGGCGAGGCGCAGGTCTTTCTTGAAAATGAATTTATCGGCAGGGTGCAGATCCCCGATACATCTGTAGGCAAAGAGGAGGAACTTGTGCTCGGCATTTCGCAGGAGATCACCGCAAAAAAAGAATTTGTTAAAAAGTACGAGGACAGCGCCGGTGTATTCGGAGGCAAAAGGCGCGTGGTCTATTCCTGCGCAATTACCGTTGAAAATAACTCCAGGGAGACTGCCGAAATACTCATACTCGACAACTTCCCCGTTTCACAGAACGACGACATAAAGGTTGAGATCGAAAAACTCTCTGCGCAGTACCAGCAGGATGAGGGTACAAAAAAAACAACCGAATACCGGCAGGGGATCCGCAGATTTACAGTATCGGTCGCGCCCGGTACAAAACGCTGGATAACCTATGATGCAGTAATAACCTTTGACAAAGAAATAAACGTAGATGGATTAAGGTAGATTCAACATGAGAAAAACAAAAATAATATGCACACTGGGCCCCGCGCTCGATGACCCGGCTATTCTTAAACGGATATTTCTTGCCGGAATGGATGTGGCAAGGCTGAACTTTTCACACGGGACTCACGAAGAACACCTTGTCAGAGTAAACCTCCTCAAGCAGATAAGGGCCGAACTGGGCAGGTCTGCCGCGCTCCTGCTTGACACCAGGGGTCCCGAGATCCGTCTAAAAAAATTCAAGAGCGGCAAAATAATGCTCCCCACCGGTTCAAAGTTCATACTTACCACCGAAGATGTTGAAGGGGACGAGACCAGGGTTTCGGTAACCTACAAAGAGATCACAAAGGACCTGACAAAGGGGAACAGGGTGCTCATAGATGACGGTCTCATTGACCTCAAGGTAATATCTGTAACCGATACCGAGGTTATATGCGAGGTTATAAACGGCGGCGAGCTCAGCGACAAAAAAGGTATAAACCTGCAGGGCGTAACCGCGCGCATGCCCTTTATGAGCGACCAGGACAGAAAGGATCTGCTCTTTGGCATTGAGAATGATTTTGAATTTGTGGCCGCATCATTTGTGCGCAACGCCGATGACGTAAAGCAGATCAAGCGTTTTCTTGAGGAGCACGGCGGCGGATTCATAAAGGTAATTTCAAAAATTGAGAACAGGGACGGCGTAGATAATATTGACGAGATTATCCGCGTAAGCGACGGAATAATGGTAGCGCGCGGCGATATGGGTATCGAAATTTCACTCGAAGAGATACCGCGGCTCCAGAAGCTAATAATCAAAAAGACTCTTAACGCGGGCAAGCCTGTAATCACGGCGACACAGATGCTCGACTCAATGATCCGTAACCCCAGACCCACGCGCGCAGAGATAACCGACGTGGCCAACGCGATTTATGACGGCACCAGCGCCATAATGCTCTCGGGTGAAACCGCGGTGGGCAAGTTTCCGGAACTCACAGTAGCCACAATGGCAAAGATCGCCGAAAAAACAGAAATGGACATCGACTATGTAAAAAATTTCGAGAACACCCACATAAACATATCAAAAAACATTACAGATGCTATTAGCTATTCCACCATATCCGCGGCCCATTCACTCGGAGCCGCTGCCATAATCAGTATAACAAAATCAGGGCACACTTCACGCATGGTATCGCGCTACAGGCCGCAGTGCATAATAATAGCATCAACACCGCTTAAAAAGGTTTACAACCAGCTCGCGCTTTCATGGGGGGTTATCCCGGTACATTCAGAGGAAGCCACAACCACTGACGAGATTTTCCAGAACGCGGTCGAGAACGCATTCAACGAAAAGCTCGTGGGTAACGGCGACCTTGTTGTCATAACCGGCGGCATGCCCGTGGGCATAAGCGGTACAACCAATATGATAAAGATACACGTTGTGGGTGACATACTCGTCGAGGGTGTAAGCGTTAACAACCTTTCGTCAAAGGGTATCGTATGCGTAATCTCTGAGAGCAAGTCATCCGCCGAGGACTTCAAGGGGGGCGAAATACTTGTCATTAAAAAATCATCCGATGATATCCTTCACCTGATAAAGAATGCATCCGGGGTAATAACCGAGGAGGATTCATCCGACTCCTCCGCTGCGATTGTTGCAAAGGCGCTTGACATACCGGTAATCACATCGGCCAGGAACGCGACAGAGATACTTACAAGCGGCACAGCGGTACGCATTGACGGCGGCAGCGGACTTATATACAGCGGTCACAGTTGAAAACCCGTATGCGTTGAATAATTCTCTATGACTGGCGCTATTTTAACATCACCATGGCTCCGGTAATAAAGGCGGTGGTTATTGTAAAACCCAGGCCGGCAAACCACATCATCATGGTAAAGCGCCTGTTAACATCCTCAAACCGTTTGTCCACCTGCTCAAACCGTTTGTCCACCTGTTCAAACCGTTTTTCAATGTAAACCAGCAGGTCTCTGATCGAAAGATGCACATTCTTCAGTTCCTCCTCAACGCGTACCACCCGCTCACGTATCTCGATTTCAACATCGAGACTGCGTGGAGCAGATCTGGAACGCTGCCGCAAAACAGGGAATTTGCCAACCATGTACTCTGCTATCTGCTCAAGGTTCTCTTTTGTCAGTTTTGATGCCATTGATGTCATACCGTTCTCCATATAATTTAAATCTGGAGGGGAATTTTTGTCAAGTCCGCCTCTGCTTATACTACGTTTTTCCGGCGGAAAAAGTGAAAAAAAAATCAAGCCATCAGTTCTTTTCCCTGTACTCAGCCTTGTTTGCCTTGACCCTGTTACGGCCTGCCTCTTTTGCCTCGTATAGTGCCATGTCAGCCCTGTTAAGGACAGCATCGACAGTTAAATCGTTGGAATCCGAGTCCGAGATCCCTGCGCTTACTGTGACCCTCAGCTTTTTGCCTTCAAACTCCAGGTTCGACCTACCAATTTTTTTACGGAGTCTTTCCGCTATCTCAATGCCGTATCCGATCTCAGCCTCGGGCAACAGTATTGAGAATTCCTCCCCTCCGATACGCCCCAGGGTATCAGAAAGCCTGAGTGACGTTTTCATTATCTCCGCGCAGTTCCTCAGTACGCTGTCGCCGGCAAGATGTCCGTAAATATCATTCACTCTTTTAAAATAGTCGATATCCAGCATGATTAACGTGAATATGGACTCGTACCTTTTTACACGTTCAAACTCCTGGTTCAACCTGCTCATGAAATAACGCCTGTTAAAGAGCCCGGTCAGCTCATCGGTCACGGCCATCCTGAGAAGCTTCTCCTTGGCCTTTTTCAGTTCAACATGTGTCCTGGTCCTTGCAATGAGCTCCTGGGATCTGAAGGGCCTGGTGATGTAGTCAACACCGCCACACTTGAACCCGTTAATTATGCTGGCCTCATCATTCATGGCGCTTAAAAAAATTACCGGCGTATCCTTAAGCCGCTGGGTCCGCTTCAACTGGTCGCAGAACTCGTACCCGTCAATGCCGGGCATCACTATATCCAGGAGTATCAAGTCAGGCGTGTTCTTACCTAAAAATTCAAGGGCCTCTTCGCCGCTTGCACACACAGAGGTTTCATAACCGTTTTTAGCCAGCAATCTTTCGCAGAGGGTCGAATGTGTAGTATTATCGTCTACTATAAGTATTAATGGCTTAAATTCTTCCAAAACTGTCCCCGGATATCTTTTTATGATTATCAACAGAGCAATAACTATAATATAATCAATATCAGGCAGAAAAAAACACTTTTATCGCATACGTCCGGTTTAAAGTTGCGGAAATAATAGCTAAAATTTTTATATTTTATTATTTACCTTAAACAACACCTTTATCTCTTCCTGAAGCTTTGTGGACTCAGGCTCAAAACACTTGACTTCAGCAGAGGCGTTATTGTAAACAATATCTGAACATTCTGCCGGGGGGGCTTATGAGGGTCGGTGTAACAGGCATTTTCGCGTCTGGCAAAGGCACTGTATGTGAAATGTTCAGGCAGTTAGGCGCCGGTGTAATTGATACAGACATAGTAGCCCGCGAGATAATGGAACCGGGGCAGGAAGGATTAAAGCGTGTAATTGACGCTTTTGGCACAGAATACCTCAATGACGACGGCACCCTAAACAGAAGACGTTTTGCCGCTTCAGTTTTCGGTAACGACGAAAAGGTCCGGCTGCTCAACTCGATCACACACCCCGCCATACTCGATATAATCATGGAACGCAGCCGGGGAGATATGATCTGGATGGTCAACACCCCGCTCCTCTTTGAAGCGGGCTTTAACGTATACATGGAGTCGAATATTGTTGTAACCGCCAGTAATGAGCAGGTTCTTGAACGGGGCAGCAAGAGAGACAATATATCAAAAGAAGAAATAAAAGAAAGATTAAAGCATCAAATTCCGCTTAATGAAAAAATCAGACTTGCCGATTATGTTATTGATAATTCAGGGACAACCGAGAATACAAAAAGGCAGGTTTTAGATATATGGAAAATTTTGATCCAAGGCCGCACGAAGTAAAGGAAAAGAGTTTTTACGTACTCAACCTTGACACTCCAAGAATAATAATACTTGCATCCGTTGTTATAGGAATAATTGCAGCCGCGTTCCTTTTCGGAATGTCATTTATGAAAAACGACAGTTCGCACTCAGGCGAACTTGCTGCAGGAAACATGCAGTTTAATGACACTGTCGGAAGAGACCTGCTTAACAGGGAGATTCCTCCCCTGCCTGACTATATTCCATCAGACACCGTTCTTGCCGAGAATAATCTTACAGGTGACATCAGACAGGATGTTCTTCTTCCCGGAGGCACAGAAACTGTTAAAACTGACGTCAAAAAAGAGGGCGAGGATGTGCTAAAAAATGAAAACATCAGGGAGATCATACCCGCGGTAAACAAAAAGAAGACTCCATCAAAAAATGAAAGGACCGCTTCGGCTAAGCAGAAGAAAAAATCCGCGCCTGAAAAAATCGCCGCAAATAGCAGCAAAAAAAATGTGTCACGCGGTAAAAGCAGAATATACGAAGTCTCAAAAGACGACGAATTTAAAAAAGGCGATGACTCCTATTCAGTCCAGGTAGCCTCATACGACACCCTGAGAAAAGCCGAAAACGAAAAAAATTCACTGCGCTCACAAAATTATGATGCTTATATTGACAGGGCAAATGTAAACGGCCGTAACTATTTCAGGGTAAGGATCGGGCCTGTCGCCTCTAAACGCAAGGCTGGTGAACTACTTGACGAGATAACATCCGATTCAAGATATAACGACAGCTACATAGTCAGGGATTAAGACCTGTATGACGAAAAAACGGAAAGCGGCGGATATTCTGCCGCTTTTTTTATTTAACCTTTCGCTGAAATGATCAACTGATTAAGCCTGAGTATGTCATGTTTTCAATATTCAAAGCAACCTGAGACCTGGCAATGAAAATAGATGCATTTTAGCTGTCAATCGCCAGCATGAAGAGGATTGTGTTGTGACACTTTGCCAATTATCTTGCGGGCAGATTCAGTGGAATAAGGCAGGTACCATCCCATGATTATGAGCAAAATCAGGCAGATGTTCCTTAAAAACAGTGAACTTTGCCTGTCCGAAATTAAAAACCGTATTGACGCAGACCCGGGCCTTATCGAACACGCAATTGAGCAGCTTGCAGCAAAGGGATATATAATCGAGGTAAACTACAGCAGGGAGTGCAGGGGCTGCAGCATGAAATGCAGCGCCAGGGGTGAACGGGTTTACAGGCTTGCAGCCAAACCTTAATTCACATCCTCTTTGACGAACATCTCCTCAAGTTCATCAGCCTTGGCAGCAACATAGACAAGCGATTTAATAAACCTCCTGGGCTCGCATCCGGTAAGCAGAATCGAATTATACATCACCAGCTCATTCCCCCTGAGCGCCAGTGTGCCGTAATCGAATTCCATATTCATCCTCAGGCAATTCCTGTAAAACTCCATGTTTTCCCTCTCCAGGCTGACCACTACCGATAGAAAGTTTATCACCCTGTCACCCGACTCATCATTTCTAAGACTGATCTCCATGTCCTGAGACCTGCCGTTGTCAAACTCAATTGTCGCCGTGTAATAGCCGCTCTTGCTTTTATGAAAGGGGATTTTCAATTCGCTGGCAACAGCGGATATGAATCCGTCAAAAATTTCCATCAATTAAACCTCTGGCTGAAATTCTTATTACCCTGCGCTTCAGGGTGTTATGTAGTAATTGCATAGCGTGAATAATATGTCAAGTTTGAAATGCTCTTCATTTAACTGTTGACATATCTAAAATTGAATTTTAAATGAATTACAACAACAGGGAAAAATTATAGCGGATAGGACTGCACCCATGCTGATGAACCGGTATGGGCCGTAATACAGATGCTCAGTAAGGGCATATTGGATGAACCAGGGTGCTTAATACTATCTCTATTTTTTTACTGCAATCTTTGTACTCCGTGAATAAAAAAAAGTTGACAAAAACACATATATAAAATAATGAGAATCATTATCATTATTAGGAGTTAAATGAAAATTACACTGGAAGAGGTATTGGCAAAGCTGGATCTTCACCTCAAAAGCGAACAACTGAAGACAAGCTCGCAGAGGGAGGATATACTTCGTGTGATGTATAATTCGGGCAAACATCTTACAGCCGAAGAGCTTTATGACTTATGCAGAAAAAGCATTGCTAATATCGGTATTGCAACAATCTACAGGGCGCTTAAACTCTTTTTATCAGCAGGTATATGCAGGGAGATTGTGCTGGCCGGCGGATTAATCCGCTACGAAATAAATGACATAGACCGTCACCATGATCACCTGATATGCACAGACTGTGGAAAATTTATAGAGATATATTCACCCGAGATTGAAAGAATACAGAAAAAGGTATGTGAAAAAAACGGTTTTATTCTCACCGATCATATCCTGAACCTTTATGGACTCTGTCCCGATTGCAGGCAGAAGCAATCTGCTCAGGGATAAACAGGAGTAATTTTTTTACTTTCTAAAATGATAATGATTATCAATATTAACAATACGGAGGAACTCATGATACTCACAGAACTTCATAACGGAGACAGCTTCAGAATAAGTCAGATTAAAGTGCCGGGAGCAACAGGGAAGAGGCTCTCTGACATGGGCTTCACAAGGAACACCGAGGGCCTTGTGGTAAGGTCGGCACTCTTCGGCGACCCCATTCAGGTGACAATTATGGGATACAATGTTTCAATCCGCAGGACTGAAGCGGCAAGTATAGAAGTTGAATTATTAAAAAAGGCATAAAACCATGAAACAGATAAAAATCGCGCTCGCGGGAAATCCGAATTCGGGCAAAACAACAGTCTTCAATTCACTGACAGGAGCCAGCCAGAGGGTGGCAAACTACCCCGGCGTTACGGTCGAAAAGAAGGAAGGAAAAAAAATCTATAAAGATTATGAATTTAAAATCTTCGATCTGCCCGGGACATACAGCCTCACTGCCTATTCACTGGATGAGATTGTCGCAAGGGACTTTATCATAGATGAAAAACCTGACCTGGTAATAGACGTTCTCGATTCCACAAATATCGAAAGGAACCTCTATCTTCTGCTGCAGTTCCGTGAACTTAACATACCGATTATCGGCGCGCTGAACATTTCGGATCAGGCTGAATCCAGGGGAATCAAAATCGACAGCGCGCAGCTTTCGAGCATTCTTGACATACCCATGGTTAAAACCTCAGCTGTCAGGGGAGAGGGCCTGACCGATCTCCTTGATGAGGCCATAAGGGTCTATGAAAATAAAGACCAGCTTTCAAGAATACCGTCCTATGGTGACGAAATTGAAACCGAGATACAGGGTATTACAGACTTGCTCGATTCAGACCAGGAATTTTCATCGCGTTATCCTTCACGCTGGCTTGCGATAAAGCTGCTTGAAAAGGATAAAATCGCTTACGAAAAAATTACAGGCCATCCGGCAGCGAATGATATTGAGCTTATTACCGCTCAGAGCATCCAGAGAATAGAATCGCACTTCGGCAGCGACGCAGAAATAATAATCTCGGAACAGCGCTACGGCTACATAAACGGAGCAGTGAGAGAGACTGTCAGGAAAGAAAGTTCATCAATTCCGGTTACCGAAAAGGTTGATAGATTTCTGCTCAACCGCTACCTGGGTTTGCCTGTATTTTTCTTGATGCTCTGGGCAATATTCCAGATAACATTCAAACTGGGCGTGTACCCGCAGGAATGGCTTGAGAGGTTTTTCGGGTGGACTGCCGAACTGGCTGTTACGTTCATACCGGAAGGGCTGTTTCAATCGCTGGTTGTTGACGGGGTTATCGCAGGCCTCGGCGGGGTGCTGTCATTTGTTCCGCTGATAATAATCCTCTTCATGTTCATATCCTTTCTTGAGGATTCGGGTTATATGGCGCGGGCAGCGTTCATAATGGACAAGTTTCTGCATATATTCGGCCTGCACGGGCAATCCTTCCTCCCTCTCATGGTGGGATTCGGATGCTCTATCCCCGCAGTTATGGCAGCAAGGACACTAAAAAATCCCAAGGACAGGATCATCACGATCCTTGTAACACCTTTAATGAACTGCGGCGCGAAACTTCCCGTGCATATACTTCTTGCAGGAACATTCTTCAGTGCCTGCGCGGGCAACATGGTGCTGCTAATATACATTACAGGTGTCCTGCTCGCGCTTCTTTCATCACTTGTATTCAAAAAAACAATACTCAAGGGTGAGGCAACTCCCTTTGTAATGGAGCTGCCGCCATACAGGATGCCCACGATTAAAGGCGTTTGCCAGCATATCATTGAAAGGACCCTTTTCTACCTGAAAAAAGCCGGGACCATACTCTTCCCCGCATCAATTATATTATGGGCGCTTATCACTTTCCCCAAACCTGTGATAGATGAAGCGAAATATAAAGACATCTCCGCCCGGTACAGGGCTGAACTTGTTGCGACAGGCACATACAGCGAGAATGAGCTTAAGGATGAAGTTGCAAGATATACCGGCAACCTTATACAGGAAGAGGAACTGGCATACAGCTACGCGGGAAGGATGGGCCACGGAATTGAGCCCTTGATAGAGCCGCTCGGATTTGACTGGAAGATCGGCGTCGCCTCAATAGCGGGATTCGCGGCAAAGGAAGTGGTCGTATCAACACTCGGCATACTTTATAAATCAGGCGCTGAAGAGGGTGAAGAGAGCGAAACCCTGAGGGGCGCGCTCAAGAAGGATAAGACATTCAGTCCGCTCGTTGCATTCGTTCTTATGCTCTTCACGCTTATCATGTCGCCATGTCTTGCGGCACAGGCGACCATAAAGTCCGAACTTGGATGGAAATGGCTGGGATTCTACTTAGTATACTCAACGCTGCTTGCCTGGGGCATCTGCTTCGCCGTTTACCAGACTGGAAAATTTTTCGGCATAGGAGTAGTCTGACATGTGGGATATGGCGCTTACATCGGCATCTGTCGGCCTCTCCGCAGTTTATGTTCTGTACCGGGTTACGGGCTTTATGCGGAAAGGCGCAGAGAGTAACGGATGCAGCGGCTGCGCAAAGGACTGCGGAAACTGCCCGTTATCTAAAAGAAATTAATAACTTGACTCATGAATTTCATGAATTCCCCTGTTGTCATAATTTATACAACAGGAGGAATTTATGAACCATCCCGAACTTACTCAACAGGCCCTTGGAATCTTAAGAAACCTTGACACATTCCAATGGTACTTTATCGCGCTTCTCGCATTTGTTGTATACATCTATGTGAATGAAATTTCCGCGAAAAACTGGAAATCTGTTGCGGCGGGACTTTCACTCTACATGGTGCACTGGTTTTACGAAATAATAAACGCGCTTATTCAGCACTTTTCAGGACACGCCCTCTGGACTGTCCCCGGCGGCACGTCGTTCCTGCTGCTGGTAGGCGTATGCTGGGAAATTTCAATGATGTTCGCGATCGCCGGCCTCATAGTTTCCAAGCTTCTTCCCGACGACCCGAAGATGAAGATACTTAAAATTAACAATCGCGTATTCTTTGCAATTACAACCGCGGCGTTCTTCTCTGTATTCGAAATATTCCTGGCGCGCACTCCGGGCTTCCACTGGGTATATAAATGGTGGGGGGCTTTTCCGGTTTTTATAACAGTATATGTGCCATTCTTTCTTGCGGCAACTTTCTCATTCGACTGGGAACCAAAAAAACAGAAAGTTTTTATCGGTTCACTCTTCGCCATCAATGCTGTAATGCTTATTGTGTTTGCAGGAATACTGGGCTGGATCTAGGCAAGCTATAAGTATAAAAGCGTATTGCGAATCTGTTAAAGGGAGTACGCCTTCCCCCGTTCAATCTGCAGGCAGCCGGTTATCAGCGGCTGCCGCAGTTATGATCGTGGGCGTCCTGGCCAGTCCATTATCGTTGTGACATTCGCTTCTTCTAATACATCAACCTCTGTTGTCAACGAACTGTGAAAGCGGCTTACTTTTTCCAAATTTCCGGAATGAGCCCAAATTATTAATATTGAAATAATTGATGAAAAGTTTAATCCTTCAGAATTTATAAGTTGGAACAAAAATACTTCTCCATGGTTCATAAAACGTGATTGGGGAGTCTATAGTTAAAATTTTTGCTTAAAGGCTATCAAAAGTCTTTATGAAATTCAGCATACTTTATAATCTTTTTCCACATATATAAAAACTTCTAAGATCTCATAAATAAAACTTGACTGAAATCTCAATATGAGATATTTTTAATTTATGCGGATTATAATCAGGAGACGAATACTTGAATTTACTGAAAAACACCCTGATAGTGCTGCTGCATTAAATACATGGCATAAAATAATATCAAAAAGCGACTATGCCTCTTTTAATGAACTGAGAAAAACATTTCCAAATGCCGATGTGGTCAGTAATTTAACGGTTTTTAATATTGGAGGAAACAGGTATAGATTGATTGCAGCAGTTCATTATAATAAAAAAATAGTATATATTCGTCATATATTAACTCATGCAGAGTATGATAAAAATAAATGGAAGGAATAAAATGTTAAGTCCGGAATTAAAAAATATTGAAAAGATATGGCCATCAGTATCGGAAGTGCTGAGTGTTCCTCAAAATAAGAAAGCATACCTCAATTTATGTGAAAGATTAGATGAACTGGTTGATGAAGTGGGGAATAATGAAAAACATCCATTAGCATCTCTTATGGAAACAATTGGTTTATTAATTTCAAAATATGAAGAAAAAAAATATCCAGTTAAAGAATCAGATGGCATAGCAGTTTTAAAGGAACTTATGCTTGACCATAACCTGAAACAGACAGATCTGACTGAAATTGGCTCACAGGGAGTTGTTTCAGAAATATTGAATGCCAAAAGAGGATTGAATATCAGGCAAATAAAACTGTTATCTAAAAGATTTTCAGTATCACCTTCTGTCTTTATATAAGAGTCCCGCTCTTTCAGTTTGACACCTGCCGTATAATTATCCTGTAATTATAGATTTAATCGTATTTTTCATCTCCTCCCTGTATTTTTCAGAATCGGCCGTTTCAATGTAAAAATGTTTAAAATGCCTGTAGCCTTCAATTATTGAAACAATCAGCCTTGCCTTAGCCGCTGGATCATTTATCTTTATCAAACCGGGCGCGGCTATCTGTTCAAGTTCCCTCGCGATAAGCCTGATAAATTCATCGTACATTCGCTTGAGGTGCGCAAAAATTTTTCTGTTTCTGAAGCTTACTGAAATGACAGAAAAGTCACCCGATATATCGGTATTGTTATACCACTCCTCGCTGAGCAGTATGTCACAAAGACGGTCAAGCCGCATCACCGGATCTTCGGTTTCAATTTTGAGCTCCATAAACAGCCGCCTGTATATTTTACTTATATAATCCACAAGCTCAACTGTCATGTTCTCCTTTGTGGCAAAATAATGGATAATCAGGCTGGGATGTATCTTCATCCTTCTGGCAACTTTTGCTATTGATGCACCTTCAACACCCTCTGCGAGTATCACCTGGTAATAGTGTTTAAGTATGTCCGGCTTACGGAGTTCGGCGTTCTGTCTTTTTTTCATGCCTGTCTTGGTTCTTTTCAGAAAAATTTTCTGCTTCCGGTTTACGCTGCAGGTATTACAATCCGGTTTGTGAATCTCCTTATTAATCGTCAAAATGTTCAGGCTGCATTTTTATAGTCAGTCCAGACATACCTTCAAGAATATCAGCAAGGCTGACAATTTTTGCCAGTTCATATTCATAAAAGTACTGCATGGTCAGCATCTTCCCGGTTAAAAAATTCCTCTCTTCTGATGATGCTGCCTGCGCAAGCTTTTTCTCTGCGGCAATACCCTGCAGCAGCCATTGCCATGCTATGCAGATTATACCGGAAAACTCAAGGTAGAGTGTGGCATCAGCCAGAAAAAGTTCTACATTACCCCGCGCAGCCGCGCCGACAAGAGCGCCGGTCACCTTCTTCCACAGATTTATTGCATTTTCAAGTTTTACGCCATAGGGTTTAAGTTCAGGGGATGATGCCTTACTGACGGACTTCATTATTTCATCAAGATAAACCTGAACCGCGGCGCCTTTGTTCATGGTGACTTTTCTTCCCAGCAGGTCCATACCCTGTATCCCCGTAGTCCCCTCGTGTATGGGGTGGATCCTTGAATCCCTCATGTACTGCTCAACTGGAAACTCGGAACTGTACCCGTAGCCGCCAAGGCACTGTATTGCCTGGCTTGTTGACACAATCCCCATCTCTGACGGGTAAGTCTTGACTATCGGTGTGAGCAGATCCAGCAGTAGTTCATAATTCTTTTTCTCCTGACCCTCTGATATGCTGACAAGGTCAACCAGCTTGCCCGCATACACAATCAGCGACAGGGAACCTTCAACTATGGCTCTCTGCTGCAGCAGCATGCGTTTTACGTCAGCATGTTCTATAATCGCAACCTGCGGTTCCTCAGGATTCTTTTCGGTTATGCTGCGGCCCTGAAGCCGCTCTTTTGTGTACTCAAGAGCGGCATAGTATGCCGCTGACGAAATCGCCGCGGCGCCAAGGCCTACGTTTATCCTGGCCTCGTTCATCATCCTGAACATATAGGCCAGGCCCATATTCTGTTCACCAAGCAGATACCCGCGGCAGTCGTCCGACTCGCCCATGCTTAGCTGCGCGATCGGCGCGCCGCGATATCCCATCTTGTGGTAGCATCCCGCGCAATTCACGTCATTAAATTCCAGGCCCCCTGCTTCGGCGTGCCTGTACCTGGGCACAACAAAAAGTGACAGCCCCTTAACTCCCGCGGGCGCCCCCTTGATACGCGCAAGCATCAGGTGGACTATGTTGTCCGCCTGGTCATGGTCCCCTGCAGAAATAAAAGTCTTCTGCCCCCTTATCAGATAATAATCGCGCCCCTGTACCGGCTCAGCCGAAGTCTTCACGTCGCTCAGCGAGCTTCCCGCTTCAGGCTCGGTCAGGGCCATGGTTCCCTGCCACCTGCCGGTTACCATTTCTGCTGCGAACTTCTCTTTCATTTCTTCGCTGCCGTAATTATATATAAGCCCGGCGGCCCCCATGGTCAGGCCGGGATAAACACTTAAAGAATAATTAGCCGCCGCGAATATAAACATGCAGGCATTAAAAAGCGAAAGCGGCATCTGCTGCCCGCCCTGTTCTTCTGGAAAGATTGCATTAATCCATCCCCCTTCACCTGACATCTTCATGAACTCTCTTACCGCAGGATTAACCTTTATTGTTGACCCGGTGTATTCAGGCGGATTTTTGTCCATCTCCGCAAAAAGGGGATACATAAAATCCACGGCCATGCTCTTTGCCGTATCAAGTATCATGTCAAAACTCTCTCTGTTGTATTCACCGAATCTTTTATGCGAAAGAAGCGATTCCACTGAATGAACTTCATATAATGTAAACCTGAGATTTTTTTCGCTGTAGAATTTTTCTGCCATACCCGGCCTCCTTTTATGAAATTTCTTTTCAGGCATCTGCAGCAAGCTGTCCCTGAAGTTCCCATATCCGCAGACCCGATCAATTAACTGAATGTTCAATTAAATAGTTGGCTGTCAATATTTTTTTAAACTTACAGATTATATACGCCTTAAAAACAACGAATTATTAAAAAAGCATTATGTCATATCGCAGCATAAAATTTTTTCACTATTTTCCGGCAAACTGTTTTACCGCGATTTGAATGAATGAAAAAATCTTGACAAATATAAGTGACGAAACCTATATTTAATATTTAATCAAATATAAATACCGGTTCATACTTAATTAAGCGGTTTTGTGAATAAGTCATGACCGCATACAATGCCTCTTCCGTATGCAGCTCATTTATTGTGATTAAAACCTTAACTGCCGGTACAAAAACAGACATTCAGATATTCACAGGAGGATTTTATGATCAGAAGGATCGAGAAAGCAGCAGTAATCGGATCTGGTATCATGGGGGGCGGTATTGCCGCTCTTTGCGCAAGCGCAGGCATCAAAACTTTATTGCTGGACATAGTTCCATTCGACCTCAAAGACGAGGAAAAGAATGACAAGAAAGCAAGGAATAGAATAGTTCAGGCTGGTCTTGACGCGCAGCTCAAAGCTAAACCCGCAGCATTCATGAATAAAAAAGTTGACCTTTCTCTTATAGAGTTAGGCAACCTCACAGACGATTTTGACAAACTTAAAGACGCAGACATCATCTTCGAAGTTGTTGTTGAAAACCTGAAAATCAAACAGGATCTTTTCGCAAGACTCGAAAAAGTAAGAAAACCCAATGCCATCATAGCATCGAACACATCGGGACTTCCGCTTGAGAAAATGGCAGAGGGAAGGAGCAAGGAGTTTAAAGAGCACTTTCTTATTCTCCACTTCTTCAACCCTGTGCGCTACATGAAGATTCTTGAGTGTATAGCAATGCCTGACACAAAGAAAGAAGTATGCGACTTCGTATCAAAATGGGGCGCGCAGACTCTTGGCAAGGGTGTGGTATGGGGCAAAGATACTCCCAACTTCATCGGTAACAGGATCGGTGTTGAGCTTATATGCGAAGCATTCAAACTTATTGACCAGGGTGTAGGCTCAATCCCTGAAGCAGACGCAATGTTCGGCAAAACAATGGGTATGCCGGGAACAGCGATATTCGGCCTTGCTGACTTCGTTGGTAACGACACAATTCATCACGTTGCAGACAACTCTTACGAACTTCTTGTAAATGACGAATATCGTGAAATCTACAAATATCCCAGGTTCTTCAAGGATATGATAGATAAGAAGATGCTCGGTAACAAGACAAAAGAAGCAGGCGGATTCTACCTTTCAGGCAGGGGCGCGGACGGCAAGAAATTCAAAAAAGTTCTTGATATCAAAACACTTCAGCATGTTGACTACGACAGCAAGGCAAAATACCCTGTTGTTGAAGCTGCAAAAGAACTGAAAACAACTGCTGAAAAACAGAAGCATCTTTTCAAAAACAACGAGTTCGCGCGCAAGCTTATCTCTTCAATGTGCGTATACTCCGCAAACAGGATTCCTGAAATATGCGATACTCTGGTTGATATAGACAACGCTATGAAATGGGGATACGCATGGGAATCAGGCCCATTCGAAGTATGGGACAACCTTGGCCTGAAAGAGTCAATTCCTGAAATTGAAAAAGCCGGTTTCACAATTCCTGCAAACATAAAACGCATGATAGAGAAAGGCGGCACATCGTTCTACAGAATACAGAACGGCAAAAAACAGTTCTGGGATTTTGCTTCTGACAGCTACAAAGATATTACTTACAGCCCTAACATGGTAATCCTTGCAAACATCAAGGCTGACAAATCAAAAGTTGTTGTCGGTACACCCAGCGCGTCTCTTATTGACATCGGGGACGATATATTCTGCTTCGAGTTCCATACAAAGATGAACGCAATCAACGGTGAACTTGTTGGAATGATCCCAAAAGTTGTTGATTTCATCAGGAAAAACGGCGCGGGACTTGTAATAGGTAACGAAGCTGGCGGAATGCCGGCGCCATTCAGCGCAGGCGGAGACCTGAAATTCATGCTCGAACTGGCAAGGAAAAAGGATTTCGCGGGCATAGATAACTTTATAAAAGACGTTCACGAAGGAATGAAGATGATGAAATACTCTCCTATTCCTGTTGTTGCCGCTCCTTTCGGACTCGCGCTTGGCGGCGGTTGCGAAGTTTGTCTATGGGCCGATAAAATTGTAGCTCACAACGAACTCTATATGGCGCTTGTTGAAGTCGGAGCGGGCCTTGTTCCTGCGGGCGGCGGCTGCGTTCAGATGTGGAAACGCCTGAGCGAAACTGTTGTTACTCCGAGCGACTGGCTTAATGTTTTCCTCGCTGCGTTTAAAACAATAGCAATGCCTATGCCTTCGATGTCAGCGCAGGAAGCGAGGAACAAAGGTTTCCTCAGGGCCCAGGACAGAATCGTATTCAACAGGGACTTCCTTATCGGCGAAGCGAAGAAAGAGGCTCTCAAGATGGCTGAAGAGGGTTATGTCGCGCCTGTGGCAATGCCTATAAAGGTATTCGGACAGGATGCAATGGGCGCTGTTGACTCGACCATTCCTGATATGCTTATAGGAAACCAGGTCGCGCCTCACATCTCTACAGTTGTAAGACGCGTCGGTTATGTACTCTCCGGTGGAACAGCATACAAAGGCCAGGCGATCTCTGAAGACGCAATGCTCAGACTCGAAAGAGAAATGTTCGTTGACTGCTGGAAAACTGAAGGTTCACAGAGGATGGCTGAGCACATAGCTAAGACAGGCAAGCCGCTGTTCATATAATCTTTACATAAATCTGGTTGAAGTAAATTTCAAAACCCTTCCCCGCGCGGGAAGGGTTTTTTATTCCGTCAGCTATCTACGGTTGCGATGTAACTTGCAGCGCCAGAGCTGTAGATATAATTATATTTTTATCTCATGGAATTTCTGAGCTTAAATCTTTATAATCACAGTTTACCTGTATGCCAGCTTCCAATAATTTTTTAACACCTTTACGTGAAATTTTGGTTTCATAAATTATAAGGTAAGTATCATACTTGTCCTGTTTGTTTCCCATCATCTCGATTATGTACGGAACTGATTTGTCGGTTATGTTCGTTTCATCCAATTCAAGTTTTTTTAACTTTTTTAAATTAACAAGATGCTTTATTCCTTCATCAGTAACTTTCGTCCTGTATAATGTAAGGTATTCAAGATTGATCAAGCCGCTGATATTTTTAATGCCTTCATCGGTTATTGAACACATTCCTAAATCCAATAAATAAATATTTTTTTATCAGCAATATATTTTAATCCTGAACCTTTTATTTGAGCATCAGAAACTGAAAATGCTTTTAATTCAGGCGATTTTTCTAATATCTGTAATGTTTCGTCAGATATATTTTCTCCTGATAGTTTCACAGTTTTGAACGTTTTTATTTCGCATAAAGATACAAGACCTTTGTTTGTAATATTTTTTGGTGTGTGAATCGAAAGATATGTCAATTTATTAAACAATACAAAATACTTGAAATCACTGTTTGTTATAATAGATTCTTTTTTTATTGATATGCTTTCCTCTTGATTTTTTTTGTTCTGGCGATAAAATATTTTTTTGGCTTTAAATGTCTTTATAAACTCTTCTTTTGTTAAATCACTGCCAATTAAAATATTCCCAACAAACAATAAGACCAGAAAACACATTATTCTTTTCATTAATCGTTTTTCTCCTTATCATTGTTTCTTTGTATTCTTACAATATATTCTTAATACTTAAAATATTGCGCTTTTTTTCACTTTTGGAATGAATATGCTGCATGTATTTTCAGAAATGCTTAAACTTAATAAGAATCTACAAAGAATCAGTTCTCTCTCACGTCGATCATCTTCTTGTACTTGGCAGTGAGATCCCTGAGCGACGAAACCCTTTCGCACGCCGGGAGCGAGTCTGTGAAGATCTGGCCGTAACTTTTTGTCTTTACCCTTGAATCGAGTATGGCCACAATTCCACGGTCAGTCCCCCTGCGTATAAGCCTGCCCGCCCCCTGCTTTGTCTTTAGCACCGCTTCAGGGACCTGCAGGTAGACGAAGGGATTTTTGCCTTCATTTTTAAGGCGCTCGAATTTTGCCTCCATGACGGGGGTGTCGGGCACCGCAAAGGGAAGGCGCATAATGATGACGCCGCGTACCAGGTCTCCCGGCAGGTCTATTCCCTGCCAGTACGAGTGAGTTCCCATAAGCACGGAATGCGGGTCATTGATGTAAAGGTTAAGAGCCTTTGATGCTGACATGGTATCCTGCGAATATATGGTGCATGTAACAGACTTTTCGAGCATTGACCGTACCGTACGCAGCATCGCGTATGACGTAAAGAGTATGAGGCATCTGCCGCTCAGTATGTTTATTATGTGAGCGCACGCCTTCGCGGCCTCTGCGGGAAAACGGTCATCTTCAGGCGAGGGCAGGTCGGCTCCAAGATACATGAGCATCTGTTCCCTGAAATTGAACGGCGAGTCAAGGACTATGCCGCTGCCGTTCTCGAATCCGGTTGCCGCGCTGAAAAATGAAAAGTCGTTTTTAACAGAGAGCGTTGCCGAAACAAACACTGACGATTCATAGAACGAATATACCTCCTGTTTCATGATCATGTCGATGTTCAGGGGGCGGCCCACGAGCGTAACATTTCCCAGCAGATCCGACGAACTCCTTTCAAGCCAGTAAACAAAGTCCGGGATCATCATGCCCGTAAAGGAATTAAGGGAATCGGCAAAAGCGGTCAGCCTGTTCTTTGCAGGTTCATATTCAACGCGAAGTTCATCCTCGTCAAGGTCGCCCTCGCCCTTTGCCACAGTAAGCAGAAACTTCTGGATCGCCGTATAAAGCTCGCCGCCAAAATCGAGCGATGTAATTATCCTGTGCGTCGTCTCTTTTTCATTTATAAACAGCGACTTGACCTTTTCAAAAAAGACCTGACCCTTTTTTGCAACTGTTCCAAGTTCGTGCATGGCCTCCTGCCGCAGGTCATGTGACGCAAAGCTGTTTATTATTCCGCGCTTACCCCGCTGAAAAAACCTCTGGAGCAGGTTAACCAGCATCTCGTAGTCGATCGAAAAACCGAGCTGCTTTGAAGCGATCTGTTCCACCGAATGCGCCTCGTCGAATATCACCACGTCCGACACAGGCAGGTATGATTTAGCCGACCCTATATTTGAAAAGAACAGGTAGTGGTTCATAACAAGCAGGTCAGCCTGCGCCCATTCCCTGCGCGCTGCCTGGAACTGGCACTGAGACGCGAACGCGCATCTCTGCTGATCGCAGGCCTCGGTATCGCGGCTTATCTCATCCCAGAGGCGGGCTGGAACGTCCGCGTCAAAAATCGTGAAGATCTTTTTCTTCCTGAAAAGTTCCGCAATCCGGTTAACATGCTCAAGGTCGCCCCGTTCAAATTCACCCTTCTTAACCGCGCGTTCAAACCTTTTGCGGCATGGATAGTTGGAACTGCCGAAACAGACGGCATATTTAAAATCCGCATGAAGGTGCTCCCTGAAAATTTTCTGAACGAGGGGTATGTCCTTCTCAACAAGCTGCTTCTGTAAAGCGCGCGTCTCTGTTGTTACAGCGATCTTTTTGTCAGCCTCTGCCGCATAACGAAGCGCGGGTATAAGGTAGGCCATAGTCTTGCCCGTTCCCGTGCCAGCCTCGACAATCCCGTTTTCAAGGTGATACAGCCGCTCGTGGATAAACGAGGCCATGAGGAGCTGGCTCTCCCTGTATTCGTATTCCATAAGCTGCGTGTCAAGGTGGCCGCCCGGGCCGAATATATCTTTCATCTGCGATTATGTCCCATATCAACGTGGCCCAGATTCAATTATAAGAAAGGATTTATCAACACCTTTTTTTATTCTGTTAAGCTAAAGACGATAATAATAATTATCCTTGAAAATATTTATTGGTTCAATACGATCTTTTTAATCCCCTCCAGCGAAGGGAATAGAGCTTTTTATACTCACTACCTGCCTCTTAGCGTAATATAGGGGCGTGTAAGCAGAAACAATCAGGGTTTATATGAGCAGAAACCTCATAAGACAGATAGATGAATACCTTTTTGAAATCCCGGCAGACGCCTTGCCAGGCATGAGGGTTGGCGTGCGCATATTCGCATCTGAAAAACTTATCCGTGAAATGGATAACGCGGTATTTACCCAGATAATTAATGTCACCGCTCTCCCGGGAATTACCGGCGCGGCGCTCTGCATGCCCGACGCCCATTCGGGCTATGGATTCCCTATTGGCAGCGTTGCCGCGACCGATCCTGACACAGGTATCATCTCGCCGGGCGGTATCGGTTTTGACATAAACTGCGGCGTGCGCCTTATCTCTACTTCACTGACATACGGCGAAGTGAAACCGCGCATTAAGGAGCTTGTGGATTCTCTTTTCCGCGGCATTCCATCGGGAGTGGGGTCAGGGGGAATAGTAAAACTGACAGAAAGCCAGTTCGATGAAGCAATGGTGAAAGGCGCGAAGTGGGGAGTCGAACATGGCTACGGAGTTCCTTCAGATTGCGAGTTCACCGAAGAGAACGGGATGATCAGGGGCGCTGGGCCTTCAGCCGTGTCGCAAAAGGCGCGCGAACGCGGCGCGGGGCAGATTGGGTCCCTCGGTTCCGGCAACCATTACCTTGAGATACAGGTGGCGCGCAGGGAAAACATTGCAGACCCGGCAACAGCTTCTGTTTTCGGGATAAGCAAAGATGACCAGGTAATGGTCATGATCCATACAGGCAGCAGGGGGTTCGGCCACCAGGTTGCCACAGATTATCTTAAACTCTTCGCTTCGCAGCAGAAACGTTTCGGCTACAGCCTGCCCGACCGCGAACTCGCATGCGCGCCGTTTTCTTCAAAAGAAGGGCAGGACTATTTCGCTGCAATGAACTGCGCCATTAATATCGCGTTCCTTAACCGGCAGCTCATAACTCACAAAACGCGTGAAATACTTACAGAAATGTTCGGCGGAACTCCAGGTCTTGCTGTAAACACTGTGTACGATGTCTGCCACAACACTGCCAAACTTGAAAAACATACAGTTGAGGGAAAAGAAAAAAAACTTCTTATACACCGCAAGGGCGCGACCCGAGCCTTCCCGCCGGGAAGCAGCGATATCCCTGAAAAATACAGGGCAAGCGGGCAGCCGGTCCTTGTGGGCGGCAGCATGGAAAGCGGATCATGTATAATGCGCGGCACCGAAAGCGGGGCACCGGCCCTGTACACAACAGTTCACGGCAGCGGGCGTGTCATGTCACGCCACGAGGCAAAACGGCGCTTTAACAGCCGGGAAATCCAGAAGAGCATGGAATCGCATGGAATACTTGTCCGCACCTCGTCATACTCCGGGCTTGCCGAAGAGGCTGGCGGCGCCTATAAAAACATGAATGACGTGGTTGATGCGGCAGAAAAGGCAGGACTTGGAAAGTTGGTGGCAACACTTGAGCCCGTGGGGAACATTAAGGGATAATGGACTACGAAATTGTTCATGACATAACAAGCGCTGATATAGCGGTACGGGTTAAAGGCGAAACCCTTACAGGGCTGTTTGTGAACGCAGCAGAAGCCCTGATGAGTGAACTTGTAGAGGATATAGCCCTGATCAACCGGGAACTGCAGGTCACAGGCGAACTCCATAACACTGAACTAAACATGCTCTACTTTGAGTTTCTCGGTGAATTTCTTTTTTACAAGGACTCCCGCAGCCTGCTGCTTTTACCCGAAGAAGTTGCGGTCACAAAAGAATCCGGCGCGTACACCTGCCGCTACATGCTCGCCGGGGAAGAAATAGACCGGGAGAGGCACATGTTCAGGGTTGACATCAAGGCCGTCACCCTGCACGAACTCAAAATCTACGAACACCAGGGTATGTTTACCGCAATAACCGTCTTTGATGTATAATGTTAAATAAATAATTTTCGAAGGCTGCCGAATAATTTATGAACAGGCAGCTTACTCCACTTTTTTCTGCAGCTTCTCTTTCAGGCTTTCGAACTCGGCCTCGGATATCGCGCCTGAATCCTTCAGTTCCCTGAGCTTTTCAATAGTTGACAGGACATCATCCTTTGAAAAATTCTTTTTCAGATTCTTCGCGTACTCCTTGCCCTTCTCTACATACTCCCTGTACTTTGCCCTGACCAAATCCGTATTAAGATTATCCAGCGTTCCCTTATTGGCAAAGTGGCTGTCAAAGAGCCTGCCAAGGGCATAAGTTGTTGCGCCGGATATGACTACCTGCGAAGCAATACCAAGCAGTGTCCCCACCCCGGGCAGCGCCTTCACTATACTGGAGCCCAGCCTTGTTGCCGATGCTCCTGCGATTGATGTTGCAAGCGTCTTCCCCCTGTTCGAGTCATAATCTACACTGTGAAACTCCGCTACCTTCTGGATAAGGTCATACTGTATGGCAGATACAGCCACAAAATCCGCGACTGGAACTGGTATTGCTCCTGCTGTCATGGCATAAATTACATGCGTCTTGATAATATCATCACTGCTTTTAGATTCGGGCATGGCTTTCTCCTGAAATTATTACAAATTTAACTCTCGTCTAAAGTATTGCTTACACAGGCCAATGTCAACAGATTACACAAACAGCAAGCCAGGGAGAACAAAACAGGCGGTAAAATTTTAACCTGATGACTTATATTTTTTAAAGAGGCTGTTTTTCGCACTTTATATAACCCCCCGCTATAATAAATAAAAATACCCACATTATTTGCAAATAGAACTGACCAGAATTGGCCAAAAACAGCAGGATTTAAGGGCTGTTTTCTCACTATCTGCGAGATATTTACAAAGGAACGGGATTATTTTGCCAGAAAAAAAAGACCGAAAGTGCGAAAAAAAAATCGCGCGCGGCCTTGTTTTGATGGCTGGCACCGTTTAAAAAAGGCCATTTATGCAGAAGAAAGTAGGCAGTTTGCAGATGTTTCAGAACCATATTTGACCCTGAATTTTTAGACCTTCGAAGCGTTTCTCGGAGATGAGCGGGCCGCCGCCGATGACGAATGAGTCCCAACGATAGAGGTATGATATACCATAAACCCGACGGTCAATAAAAATGAAATCGGCGGCGAGCCCATGAGTTCTTTGCATCCAGGCGCGGGCCTCCGGGATGTTGATTTTTGGAATTTCCGTGCTGACAGTACCTGTTCCTTCAGCGTGAGTGGTGAATTTAATTCGGTCAGATAAAGAATAATCAAACGAGCTGTGGGTTATTTTTTCGCCGGAAATTTGAGTTACTTTAACTTCGGTGAGCGGCTGTGCCGACCTGTTTTTATTATAAAAAAAGACACCTCCGGCAGCGAGTGTGACAATGATTCCTGAGATGAAACCGGTCATGATTTTGCTCAATGTATTCATGGAAACATTTCTCCTTGTTTTTTATTTTCATAGTCCCATAATCCCAGTCGACCTTTCACTCCAAGAATCGGGGTGTCATATAAAATCGGGTTACCCATTATCCAATGCCAGCACCCTGCCTGTGCCCAGATAGACCGGGCATTTTTAATACAGTCGATAATTTCGACCTCGCCAATAATTGCACTCATTGCTGATCTATTCGGCAACTTAATGTCCATCGCTTGTGGCGGATAAATATGGCTCCAGTTTTTATCACTATTAGCCGGGACATGAATTAAAATTCGGCCCCTGTAATTTGTTTTCCATGTCCGGTTTTCTATGTCTTTATAACCGGCACAGATTAACCACGCCCAGGGAGCCTTAACTGAAAGAGTTTTCATAAAGAGACCTTTTATTAACAGAAGGGAAGTTCAAGAAAACCATACTTTTTGTTTCTTGTCTCTCTTCTGGTTTTCGCGTGATGCTTGGCGTCATATCGGAGATGGCACCTCTGACACATTGCCTTTAGGTTATTCTCATTGTTGTTTTGAGGGTTATGGTCAAGATGCCCCACAGTCAAAACAACCTTACTCCCGGTCACAGGGTGAGGCTTGTAATTCTCTGCTCCGCAGACTTCACATTGGTTTCCCGCACGTTCAAACCGGATTCTTTTTGAAATTTCTTTCCAGTTTTCAGGGTACAGTTTTTTATTTTTTATTGGCATTTTCATTGCCTCCATTCAGTGGTTCAAGAACCCTGATTTCGTTCCCGATAATCTTGAGTCTTGACTGCATCTTTTCCTTGTCATCCTCCCACCAGTCCTGTTTGATCGAGCCGATAACCATTATTCTTTTGCCTTTACGTATGTTCTTTGAGCATATTTCGGCAATCTTTTCCCATGTTTCTATATCGATAAATGAAACCCTGGATGCCGTTTCGTTCTTTGAATAATGGTTGATGGCAAGCGAGAAAGTACATACAGACTTGCCCGTTTTGGTTTTTTTAAACTGCGGATCGTGGGTGACAAACCCTTCGATAATTGCTGGTGAATCATTCAGCATGACATCTCCTTCACAGCCTCTTGAGTAAAAATTCTGCGTCGCGGTTGCCGCGCCTGCTTTCAATTTTGAGGGTTGACTTGATGTTTTCAATTGCTTCTTTAAGTTCCATGATTACCCTCTGACCAACACTTTTGTAATTTTAATATTGTGCTTCTCGCGGATTCGGTTTGCGACCGCAACTCTCAAAAATGATAATTCACTTTGAACTCTGTAGGTATCTGTTTTTATTGTAAGGCAGTTATCTGTGAGCTTTACGGGTCTGCTTTTTTCGGCGATAGAATCACCGACAATCCACGGCCATTCACGCTGTATATGTTTTAATGAATCAGCCTGCTCGGCGTTCCGTTTCCCAAGAATTATTTCTTTTAATTTCATCTCCGGACTCCTTGATTTTATCTTTATTTATAACGAGGTATTCCCTGTCGCTAAATTCCTCCCGCTTACCCTTGTTCCACTGGTTGACCGGTCTGAAATAACCGGATACTCTTGAATATATTTCAGCAGGTATTATTTTCATCAGGCTGCCTCGGAAGGGTAATACATCTGTGCTGTTTTAACTTTATTCTTCCCGAAAATGAGATGATTAAAATCTGCCAGAGGAATTAATACATCATTCCCGTTGGGGTCTTTATAACGCTTTGTGTAATCTCCCCAGGGGTCATCTATTATGATGTTTTTAATTTTCGATAAGTCGATATCATCAACTGTTCTGATCTCTGCAATATCCTGCTCGGTGTCAAGCCCTACGATACATACAAAATGGCCGCTTTTTGTGAACTTCCCGCCAACGACAACCGCCCCGCCTGTAATGATGATATGGTGAAGCATCTCCTGGAGCGTTACGGTTTCAACACGACAGATCCTTCTGCCTGAAGCTTTGTTTACGGCCCAGGCTATGCAATGGCTTGTATTCCAGGGATTACAGCGCGCGCCGGGGAACTTGATGTTCAGGAGCTCCCAGGCTTCAGGTGTTTCCAGTATCCCCATAAGGTAATCCTCAGGCTGTTCACCTGCGGGATGCTGGAAAAGATTATCGGTGATGGCACATGCCTGGGTTGCTGCTGTTACATTACAGGCCGATGACGGTCTTTTTTTGTTATTTCTCTGTGAATAGTAAGGGATTTTACTGCTTCTGTTAAATATCATTTTTTTCTCCTTTGTTTTTGATTTTACGAGCGAGCATTTTCTTTTGTGTCTCTATAAGATTCAGAGCCTCGCCTGCCGTGAGACGACGGAGAGGCTTACGATATTGACGCTGTGTGAATCTGTTCATGGCCACATCGGAGAATGTTCCTGTGAGATGAATTGAGAGAGCTTTTATCTTCGCATATTGATCAGGAGTCATGAGAACGATAACATTATCCCCTGACGGAAGATGATTTTTATGATGGCCCGGTTTCAGGGATTCTGCGGGAGTCATTTTTCTGCCTGCGCCGGGCCTGTTTGGGAGCTTTTTCTTTTCCGAAATGAGTTTTTTTATTACATTGTCCGCTTCACGATCATTCATCTCGGTTATGGATTCTTTCCCGGTGACAGAGTACTGGATAATCTTCCTCTGATCATCGGTCAGGTTAAGCTCCCTGCAGAGGGCAAAGATATGTCTTCTTTTTGCCGGAGACATTATTTCCTCTCTGCCAGTTCGGCTTCTACTGATTGCGGATTTGAAGTGTAGAAAAAGATTTCTGATGTTTTACGATTTATGCCGAATTCCTTTAAAACATCGTCTCCGTAACTTTGAAGCGCTTTCTTGTTAATTTTAGGTTCACGGGTGAGCGCAAGATTTACACCTGTCTGCTCGGCAAACTCCTTTTTATCTTTCTCTATAAGCTGCACTGTATAGCTCTCAACAGGTATATCAAGAGTTGTTGTCTTTTTAAAACCGAACTCCCCGAACTTGAGCATAAGTGAAAGCTTTTTTTTCTCTTTCCCTTTTTTATCAGGCGGGAAGAGTTTTTCTTTGTGCTCCTCGGCGAGATTATTCAGTTCGGTTTTAAGGGCATCAAGCATATCCACATAGAGTTTACTTTTTACTGCCAGATCGTTTTTAATCGCTTCAATTTTGATGTTGGCGGCATCAGCATATTTATTAAGCATAATTTCTGCGACGGCTATTTTATAAAGCAGTTCAGATGCTTTTTCTACCGGTTCCTTTGTTTCAAGGGTTTTGTCTATATCATTCATGGTTTACCTCTCATGCATTAGCGATATCAAGGATTATAGGCTTGTATTCACCATCCGGCTGTCGTTCAAAAATCCTGACGTACTCTTTGGTGTTCGTGACAGTTATTGATTCGGTTATGGCATCCATTGCCCGACTCCACTTCGGATGTTTTATGTTGAGCCTGCGGAGTCCGAGGATTCGGTTCCGGTCTATCTTCCCCTGTTTGTCTACGCGGAAAGCGTCAGTAATCAGAACCTTGATTTTATCATCGCTCCCGTCGCTCCATTCCAGGATGCACTCATCAATAAGGGCCTTGGCAATCTGGAGCCGTTCATCGAAGGAAAGGAATTCGTTTATAGAACGGATTATTTTGTATTTACCATCAAAACTGATGAGCTGAACATTTCCCTTTTTCCCTCCCATCTTGACCTTGAATTCTTTTGCCGATCTCGCGATAAAGAGTTCAATTTTTTTCATCGTCTTCTCTTTAAATCTCGCGAGCTCTTCAGCTTCAGCTATCGCTTCAGCGACTATTTCTTTCACGAGTTTGTCACGTTCCAGGTCTATCTTTTTGATCTGGCTTTCAGGGATTAACCTCCCCTGGACATCGAGCATATAGCCCTGTGGTATCTGTTGTGTCTGGTTCATTTATTCCTCCTTATATTGCTGCTGTTCGTTTTTCGCTGGCATATTTTCTAAGCAGGGTATCGAGCCTCTCGTTGTTACCGTTGTAATTACCCTTTGTGTACTGGCATATTGCCGCTGGTGAAAGCTGTTCGCCTGTGACTTCACGCACACCGTCTGCTATTTTTTTATAACTTTCGCCCAGGGACAGTATCAGCTCTCTTGTATCTGAGAAGAAATAATCATTCACAATCTGTTCATCGATTTTCTTTCTTCCGAGATCGTCTTTTATGACAATCAATTCATCATAGGCTGTTATAACTGAGAGAGGTGTTTTACGTATTCTTTTGAGAAAGATTCCGAGGGCTTTTTCATTAAATGCCGAGCTGTCTATAAATTCCAGCTTCTCTTTTTCTGTGAGCCCTTTCATGTGATGACGCCTGATCCTCGGTTTAAGCTCATCATCTGAAATCCTGTCCTTCAGGGATTCCTGACCGAAAAGGATTATTGAGAATAGTTTGTCTTTAGTGCCGAAACCGAGCTCATGTATTTTCTTGAGTCCCCGGAGTGTGCTTTTGTGAAGATCCTGGGCTTCATCGATTGAAAGTATGATTTTTGAACTGGCATCTCCCAGCACTCTCCTTAACTGTCTGCGCCGTGCCTCAACGTCCCGCCGCGGTGATTCACCCGATATGTCTTCAATCATTGCGCTCATAATTTGAGTGATGTTTTTTACCTGTTCGTTCATCGGCGTAATTGTTATTACAGAGAAACCTCCCTTCTGTTCGTATTTGCCGATTACCTGCCTCATGGCATGGCTTTTTCCGGTTCCTTTTTCTCCGATAACTGCGGAAAATCCGTTCCGCTCTATCGTCTCCCGTACGAACTTTTCCGTCGCAATAAAGGTTGATGTGCGTATGTTCATAATGCTTGAGCCTCCCTTAATTCATCAGTTATGATTTCTATTACTTCGGTAAAACAATCACGAGGAATCGTTTTATCGCGTTCGAGCATTGCATTGAAGAGCCAGTCGATTTTAGCGGCGAGATCATCGGGAAGATGTCTTTGCGAGAAACCAGTTACTTTATATATTTCGTACCAGGCTGCTTCAACAGACTTGAATCCGGGAGTTTCAAAAGGTGCTGTTACCTCAACTGGCTCTCCGGGCCTGTTTAGCATGAGCAGGTTTTCGGGCATGTCTGGGATGAAGTGTTCAGGTTTAACAATCTTTCTTAAACGCTTCCCTTCGGATTTGATTTCATCCAGTGTGTAGTCATAAGCTGTTTTACTTTCTGCCTTGTATTTTCCCATCTGTCTATGCTGGTGATCTATACCGGTGAGTTCGTAAATATTCCCCATACGATCAAGGGCTTTCATTGTCCCATCCATAAGCGTGTAGATTGACACACGTTCACCATTAAGACGCCTGGAGATGAAATATTCCTGCCGATTGAGTTCTATACATCCTCTTGGATTTACAACCTTCTCGTGCATCGTGTAACCAAGCTTCTGCCGTGTGGCATCATCGAATTCCCTGAGCGAACCTGTCTTATGGATATCCATCCATTTTGAAAAAAGGCCTTTATTTATGTTGTCTGAGGTTATCATCTTCTGGGTTATTGCTCTGTATTCTTCAAGAGAGGACGGTTTTTGAAATGCGAAGCAGCGTTCAATGGTGTTCTTGTATGCCCCTATACGGGATTCAACTTTTCCTTTGGCCTTTGGATTGCCCGGCACGTGACTCCATATCTGTATTCCAAGAGGATCAAGAAGATCCCGCATCTGCTGCGAGTGAAGAGCTGAGCCTTTGTCGCAGTATATATTCTGCGGTATCCCCCTGAACGGATTTTGCGGATCATCCTTTTTCTGCATTGCATCCATGAGGAAGTTCAAGACAAGGTATGAACTTTCACCTGGTGAAACATAGCCGTTGACCCAGTACGCTCCGGAGTAAAGATCGACTACACATCCAATAAAAAGTTTTCGGTACCCTTTTTTTGTGAGGAGTTCTTCGCGGTGGTTTTTATCGGTCATTATTCCGATTTTATCCTGAACCATTTTGCCGCTTTGCAGGAGATAATATATCTCTGAAACCGAAAAATCTATAAACCACCACTTGTTTGGCTCGTCTGTGCCGAGCCTTACATTGGTTGAGGCTGAGTAACTACGGATCTGTTTAAATGAAAGGCCAAGGTTGTTAAGCCAGCGGTTCATAGTTGAGTCGGGGATTATGGTATGAATCTGGCCTGAGTTGTAGAGCGCCCTGATTGCGCTTTTTGTGCTGCCGGTTTTTCCGGTTTTTGTAGCCATTTCTATTTTCATAGCCGCTACCATTTTTGCGGCCTGAATGCATTCTTCAGGGGACATTCCGGCGAAACGATAACTCCCCTTGTCCCGGCGATTGAGGGTATTTAATGACCCTTTTTTTAAATCTTTAAAAGCCCTGCTTATAGTACAGGGATGACAGCCGAGATCAGCGGCAAGGCCGCGAATAAACTCGCCCCTGTCAACCCGGCGCTTAAGGGTGTTATAATGGTCATAATAAGTATAGATTTCTGTCAGGGTGAATTTCATATTACTTAACCCTTGAAAGTTTTTGAATACCGTTTTTATATTCATTCAGCAGTGCGCCATGATCTGCCTCAAGGGCCAGCAATCTCTTGGATGTTTCTGTGGCAAAGCCTTCTATGCCGGCGAGGGCTACCGACGCATTGGTTTCATCAATCTCAATCTGTGAGATACGCATAAACGCGTTGTACATGTCAGCCATTGCTTCCTTGATTTTGTTCTGTACTTCGGATTTGCGGGTAATTCGCCGATGAAACTCCCGTTCTTCGGGCGGCATGTTTATAAGGCTATTTAGAGATTCAATTTTGGATTCAAAATGTTTAACTTCGCTATCGTGTTCGTTTTTAAACTCTTCCAGCTCTATTTTCAGCTTTGAGTTTTTCAGCCTTTCTGCCCGGAGGTTCTTTTCGAGCTCTTTCACTTTCATGGCCCCGAGTTCTTCATAAGTAAGTTTAGTCCCATCACTGAGGGTTATTGTTTTACTGTTAAGGAGCTCCTGCTTCTGTTCTTCGGGGAGTGAGCTTATCGCGTCAAGACGAGTCAGTCCGAGTGATGAAAATTCAACGAGCCTGTCACCGAATGTCCTTGCCACCCATTCAATCTGGTTTATTGCTGACGGGCTCATGCCGAAACATATTGAGCCTGCTTCAGCTTTAGTTAAACCGAGATACAGATACAGCTTTTCGCTAAAAAATTCGGTTATGTGCTCTGCCATTGATACGATGTTGTTTTGCACTCTCGCGACAAGAGCTAACGCACGGGTAACTTTCTCCTCATCATAGGGGATAAAATCTCCGGTTTCATCATCATAAATCTCATCGGGGATTTCTATGCCGAGTTTTTTTACGAGTTCCTTATGCTTTGCCATGAATACACTCCTGATTCTTTATTATATCTACACGCATGAATGCGCTTTTCTGCTTTGTGCCTGCGTTTAGTATGAGGGGGGATAGAACAAATCCGCCAGAGACCCTGATGATGAGGTTAGCCTGGCGGAGTGATTTAATATGTCTGTATAAAGATGAAGCTGATATCCCGAGTTTATTAAAATCCTCAACCTTCCAGGGGGCTATCCTGTCAGCATTGACAAGCATGTGGACAAGTATCTTCAGGCTCATACAAACGCCTCGAACTTACTGACAGGTTCGAGTTTGCACAGAGGCTTGCCATCCCTGTCTGCTATATATACATTCATCCCTTCGACCCGGATGAATGTGAGAAACGATTCCGGCACACGGAACGCCTTGCCGTTTACATTTATCGTCCCGCTTTTGACAGGTTTAAGATAAAGCCCGTTTTTAACATTAAGGCTTTCCGGTTTTTCTTTTGCTCCCATTGTTACCTCTTAACCCGCAGCCTGGCTGAAGGAATTTTTTATTCTGTTTATAATACCTGCTGTTTTTACTGTCTTTTTTGAGGCAGATTTTTTCCTGTTCATGCATTCAGCCTGCGGCCTGGAGAGCCTGAACTTCCCCACAATTGTTTTTGCGTACTGAACACCCCGGCGGCGGGATCGTACTTCTGCCCATTCTCCGGCCAGCGACCAGTGAAGATAGAAAGCCTGTCCATCAACTTCGATGAATCCGAAGCGGTCTATTCTCTGCAGCATCAGAGTACCTCCTTGAAATATGATTCAGCTTCTTTCGCGCTGTTGAAATACATAAACTGAAGAGCCCCTGTGTCTTCTGCCCTCTGAAGCCTGTATGATATTGATTTGCTTCCCGGTAAGTACGTGTAGATTATTCGATAGTTCGGATAAATTTTTTCTTTGGTCATGAATTGTTCTCCGCTAATTTGTTTAAGATTTCCCAGCAGTGCTTCCTGCAATAATTAAGCTTATATTTTTTGCCTGACCTGGCGGTTAGTGTTATTGACATGATTTCCTGCCACCAGAAGATGGGATGCCAGCAGCCTTTTTTAGAACATACTCTGACAATCATCCCCGCACCTTACTCTTCGATTTTAGTGCCGTGCTTTTTAGCAAAATCCTTCATACTCCCGGCACGATTTTTGTTTTTCCATGCGGCCCTGATGTCTGTTATTTGCATACCGAACAGTTGTTCAAAAAAATTCTCAGCGGCGGTTACTTCATCCAGTAAATTACGAACGGCGGTTGATGACATTATTCCGGAGAGCACACTATCGATGTTTTTTTCAGAGAAACCACTTTCCGCCGAGATCTTCTTCAGGGTCAGGCCCTTATCTTTCAGGCGTGCGATTAAATCATCTCTTGTTTCCATCCCTGCACCTCACACCGCGGCCTTGACGCCAAGTGATTCAAACGCCTGCTTTATTTCAGGGGTTATCACAGGTTTACCCTTGTTGTTCCATGCTTTCCTGATTGCAGTTATGGGCATACCGAAGGATGCTTCAAGTGCGGATTCAATGCGCTTGGAAGTAGTTTGTCCTCTCATAACTTCATATACTGAAATAGGTGAAACCCGAAGTATATTTGCAACTTCTGTTATTGAAATGCCTTTCGTCTCCATGAGAATTTTCAAATTTGTTCTTGTCATATCCAACTCCATATTGTAATAGTTGAAGCTTAAGGCTTTAAGGTGTTTACCTTAAGAGTCGCCAGAATCTGGCCATTTAAGGCTTGGGACTTTAAGGCATAGGCTTTAAGCTATAAACCATAATAATACGATAATCGTATAAGTCAACAATAAATTCGGCTATCGTATAAAAAAATACGATTATCTAATGTATACCCGTTTTAAAACAATAATGTCCGCTCTTGAGTTGAAGAATAAAGAGCTTGCTAAGGAGCTGGGGATAACACCCGCAGCAGTATCAGATATTACAAATGGCCGAGTAAAAAAAATATCAGGATCAATTTTAATAATATTGAAATTGAAATTTAAAGTTAACCCGGACTGGCTCCTTACCGGTGAAGGAGAAATGTTTCTGACCTCACCTCCCGGCTCCCATTCCCAGGGGAGAAAGGAAGAAACCCCGGCATCCAAAGTGATGCAAAATGATGCAGATAATGAAAATAAGAACGGCCTCAGTGGTGTTGATGGCGGAGCGGAAATTTTCGAGGGCGAGTTAAATCACACCAGATGGTTTCGCAATCTGTCTCCAAAGAAAAAGGTCATTGCCGCTGCCCTTGAAGAGCTTACGGAGGAAGGTGCTGATCGAGTTGTTCAAGGGATTAATTATGAACTCCGAATTGAAGAGAGCAGGAAAGTTGCTCTACGCCAAAAAGGGGAAGCTGGTTAGAAAATTTTTGAAAGTCATGTCTATTCTTATAGTCGGTTTTTTGCATATATAAATGTTTTAAAATTTAAAAACTTATGGAGGTATTGTTGTGAGTACATTCTTTGGTGTTTTATTATCAATCAGTTGCATTCTTTTTCTTGTAGCATTAGTTAAACCGGATGCTTTTAAAAATAACAAAACCGGGGAAATTCCTGCCAAAAAGACATTATTGAAAGGTTTTGCAGTGTTGATTTTTCTATTCTTTATTCTTACTATGGCTTTTACTCCTGAGAGTGAAAAAAAAGAAACGCTAAGCGATGAGAGTCGGAAACAGGCTAAACCCTACGAAATAATAATTAAAAGTGAAGCTAATATCCCAGGGCGTAAGCGTCTTGAAATTTGCATTCTCAGCCCCGAAGCAAAAACCTTTGATGAGCTTGCCTCAACTGCGATAAAAGCCGCGAAGGATTACCAGGATGAAACCGGCGCAGATGTGGTTACAGTTTTTTTAGATATGTGTAAAGAGACGGTACAAACAGCACGTCCGCTTGCTATAGCGAGATATGCGCCAGACGGTAAGGGTTATAATTCAGATTCTTGGGTATGGCAGGTCGAAGCCGTTCCAGAGTATCCAAGCGAGATGCAAATCAAGATAACGGCTCTATATGAGTCAAACAAGGAACGTTTTAAAAAAGCAGATGGTATGTATGATCAGGATAAGATTAATTCTTTCATAGCCAGGGAACTAAAAATAAAAGAAAGTGATGTTTTGTTTTTTTATCCGTCCAGACAAAAATATGAAGGAAAATTTTGAAAAAGATTCCCGGCCAGTCCACGCCGGGAATAAGTAATAAGGAGAGTATGACAGGCGATATTAATTTCAAAGACTTAATATCAGAATCTATCCTTTTCTCTTTTTAACTTGACATTCAATAAAATACTTAAATACCATCTATCTATGAAGATAGATGAACTTTACACTCCAGCACAGGCGGCCAGGCTTCTGAATGTTGAAGCCGTTACTGTAAGGCGATATATACAGTCAGGCTGGCTACGCGCATTTACATCGCCAACCGGACGATACCAGATACCTCACAGCGCGATTGAGAAATATCTCGATGAATGTACAGATCGTACATTATCACTCTTCAAATAACATCTCTTTTTTTCGGAACAATCCGATCTTTTCGTTCAATTCGATACAATCGGAACAATTGATAACTTTCGCTCATTGACTTATGTGGCCAATCTGGTTTATATACAGTCATTCTATTGGTTATGATAGGGTGTGAGGTTCGCCCACACCCCGCTTTTTTTACACTCCATATTTAATAGAGAGAGGGGACACTGCATGGAAACAACAAAAGATATTATATACATCGTTTCAGCAACAGTGTCCCTGCTCTTTATAGTTGCCGGTATTTTCGGCATTTACTGGAAGTTTCATTTTAGAATGGCAAGACATGATGAACGTATTACAAAGCTTGAACTCTATCGGGAGGGACAGGAAGGCTATTTCAGGGAGGTAGACCGGAAACTGATGATTATTGAGCGAAACCTTGTGAAGGTAATGGAGAAGCTGAATGTTGAACCCGTGCGTGATCTGGAGGGGAACTATGAAAGAAAATTTAAAATTGAAAGGTAAACATTCTGCCAAAATACCCCGTTTTAATGAACCTCCCGGCAGCCTCCGTATGAGGTACTTCTGGGTAACAAGCAGCGGGCGGTTTTCAAGACGGGCATTTTTCTTTTCACTGTTCGGGTTCATCTCTGTGGCTTATGTGATTCTCTGCATGGTATCTCCTGCGAGATTCCAGGAGGGTGTGGGGGTGTTCATTCTCGGCTTGAATACAGCATTCGGTATAAACTACTACAAGAACGAAAAACAGAAGAATGTACAATGACATAATAAAATCGAACGCGTACCTGCTATATGCCCAGGGGCACAGCTTCAGGGCTATTGCCGAAATGCTGCGCACTCATCCCGGCTGTGAGAAGCTGACGCACAACACAATCAAGTCCTGGGCTGAGACTCCTGATGAAAACGGACTTACATGGGATGACAGGAAGAAAGAAATTGCGGCGCTTATGCGGAAAAATGAAAAAGACATCGTTGTAAAGACACAGGCTGAATTGCTTGAATCATCACAAAAGGCGCTCTCTGCTATTATGGATGATATTCTTTACAGCAGCCTTGATTTTAAAACAAAGGATGCAGCAGTTTATGCGTTTAAAGCCCTGGCTGAATGGCAAGGGAAAGTGATTGCAGACGGCAAACAGATCACAATTGAGGATCAGGTTGAGATACTTTTTGACGCTATGTATGATATACCTGAAGTTGCATTTGTTCTTTCAAAACATAAAAAGGCCATAATGGATGCCTGGAAGTTAAAGGCTCTTGCGAGGCTAAAGAAACGATGAAGGACGATGTTTTTAACATTGCCGTTCATAGATTCAAAGAGAAGTTCGGTATATTATCGTTTCCAGACTGGTGCGCAAAGAACATCCGCCTTAATATCAACGGCATCATTGCTCCATGGAATACTATCGGGCATGAATACCTGAATGAAATTTATAACCTGCCCGATGTTCCGCGCGAGACTCACCAGAAAGCTGCGCAGATGGGCATATCAACATACTGTCTGCTGAAGGCTTTTTACCGCATGGACAGGTACGCGATGAAGGTTGTTTATTACTTCCCTACTGATGAGGATGTGCGGGACTTCGCGCAGGACAGGGCAAACCCTATTATTGACAATTCGGAACTGCTGAGTTCTAAATGCAGCTACGATAAAGCGGATAACCTCGGGCTTAAGCAGCTTGGGAATTCATCTCTGTACTTCCGGGGAGTATGGACAAAACGCAAAGTAAAAAGCGTTGATGCTGACATGGTTGTGAAGGATGAGGTGGATGAGGCTAATCAGGAGAACCTTATTTTTGCCGATGACAGGCTCCTTCATTCCCGGTTTAAGTTTATCATGGAGTTGTCACAGCCGAGCAGACCTGACTACGGAATTAATAAGAGTTTCAAACAGTCTGACCAGCGATACTTTATGGTAAAATGCAAAGGATGCGGGAAGTGGAATAACATCGTTGAGAATTTCCCTAAAAACCTGATGCATAAGGGGAAAGGCGACAGTCTCACTGCCTGGCTTGGATGTTCGCGCTGCAGGAGAAAACTTGACCGCTGTGACGGTATATGGGTTCCTGCAGTTCCCTCAAGGTCAAAATACCATATAGGATACCTGGAGAGTCAGCTTTTTTCGAATACTGTAACCATGGAGCATATATACAAAAAGTTCACAGGCGCGACCCTGTCATCGGAAAAGAAAAATTTTTCAATCTCGATTATAGGGAAACCCTACAGGGATTCTGAACTTTGCCCCATTACGGATTCAATTATTACGGCTGCCGAGGGGAAGCATGGTTTCGAGAAGTCGGCCTTTTCGAGTTATATGGGAATTGACGTTGGCGACGTATGCCACGTGACAATCTGGGGATGGAACGGCAACAGGCTGCGCCTTATTTATTGCGAAGAGGTACTGGCAGACAACGAATCGAGGTTCCAGTACCTGATTGAACGATATAGCTCATACTTTGTCATTGACGCGATGCCTTATAAGTCCCTGGCAAAGCGTTTATGCCTTAGATACAGGGGATGGGGAGCAATGCAGTATTTCAAAGGCCAGGCTCTCACGGAGAAGACAGAGGGTGAAGGTGAATATGAGGTTCCTGTTGTAATGCATGACAGGACTGAGTCAATAGATGAGATGGCATCAATGCTCGGTGAAGGTTTTTTCGAGTTTCCGAACCCGAAGGTACTGGCGCCCGGCGACATTGAGGCATACGAGAAGTTCAAAGAACAGATTAAAAATTTGGAAAAGGAGAAGATCCTGGATAAGAACGGGTATGAAGTGGCGGTGTACAAAAAGAACCTGCCGAATCACTACGGGATGTCAATGAACTCTGCGTTCATCGCGTTCCGTATCGGGAAAGGGACTTTCATTCCGTCAGTTGATCCGGTATTCGGGAGTTAAGTTATGGCCATATTCGGCAGAAGGAAAAGAAAAAGTGAAGAGATGTCCGGGGAGCCTGTGCAGGTAACATTTTCCCCTGACGGAAATTATGCGCGTCGCGGCGGTTTTGTTTCTGACATGGGTAGATATGCCGAGATGAAAGAGATAACTCCTGCGTACATGTATGAGTTTATAGATATCATTTCATGGCTGTCGATCTTTAATCATGACATGAGCCAGACCGTGAAAAAAATTATATCCCTGGGAAATGTTGGCCATAAGCTTGAGATAACCGGGAGCGAGAGAGCGGCATCAGACGCTGTGATTGAACTGAATGACCTGGCACGGAATGCGTTTCCAAATAAGGCAGGCGCAGACGGGTTTATAAATCAGCAGTTCAGACAGATCATAGTAAAGGGTGCATTGTGCCAGGAGGCGGTGCCGTCATTATCGATGGACAGGATTGATGAGATTTATCAGGTGAAAGTTTCATCAATAAGGTTCAGCTTTGAAGAAGGGAGGTTTGTTCCATACCAGATACAGGGGATTAAAAAAGTTAAGCTCAATGAAGAGACATTCACTTATATACCTCTCACTACTGACGAGGACAGCCCGTATCCGGTGCTCCCGTTCATTTCGGCCCTGCGGTCTATTATCCGCCAGGACAAACAGTGGGAGGGTATAGATGACTTTTCGGCTCTTTGGGGGCTTATGGGATTTACGCATATGACTGTGGACATTAAGCCAATGATGAAAGAAACGGAAGATGAATTCCGCGAGCGCGCCGAGAGAGAACTGAAGCGGTATTTTGAGATGTTCACAAAAAGCCGGCAGAAAGGGGTAGCAGTTACAGCACCGAACATCCAGCTTGACCACAAGGCAATAGGCAAAGGGGTCGGTCAGATGAGCGAGGTGATGGAGAAGACTCACCAGGCCATTACCAGCGGCCTTAATATTGACCCGGCCTTGCTTGGGTATGCATATTCGACTACCGAGACTTATGCGACTGTCTGTTATCAGACTCTGCTGGGTGAGATTGCAAATATAAGGCGTATAGTCAAGCGCGCGAATGAATACTCATATAACAAGCACCTGCTGCTGCGGAAGATCCCGGCAACATGTTCCATGACCTTTAATCCCGCTCCGAGCCTGAAAGTGTTGGAAGAGGCCCAGACGAAGGAGATAAACCAGCGCATGGTTTATGAAAGACTGAGCCGTGGGACAATAGGCCCGGACGATGCGGCGCACGAACTGGGATATGATTCCGCATATAAAAGTGATGCAGCAGTACCGGTTTTTAATCCCGGTTTTACATTCAGTTTTGACAGAGACCGGAATAAGTATATATTTGTCAGGGAATCGATTCAACTCGGTTCCGAAAAAAAAAAGACTATGAATATGAACATGTCCTTGAATTAGAAGAGGGTTACCTCTCGGAGTTCTTTGAAATTTATAACAAAAAGTACGGCGAATTCCTGACCGGGTTTGAGTACAGGGTTGACGAGGAGAGAGTTGTTGAATCAATTATGGCATATATGGAATTGAAGATGGGCTCTGAGCTCCCTGCGGACGCCGCAGATGTCATTAAAAAATGGTCTGAGAAGAACTGGAAGTTCGGACTTGGACAGAACTGGTCTGACGGGGAATGGAAGGTCACAGACCGTGATGCCATAAACTTTTTCAGGAAACACGATCAGTACTTTTTCGGGAAGCAGTTCCAGAATTATTCTGACGAGATGAGGCAGATAGTTGAGAACGAGCTGAAAGGGGTTATCCGTGCTTATGACCCGAAGGTGCTCAAAGCTCTTAAACAGAAGATGGGTGACGCCTTTGACGATAGCCGGATAAAGGATTACTATGACCTGGTAGTACGGAACGCGGTCAACAAAAGCAGGAACTTTGGGCGGGCCTTGAATTATGAAAGGCTCGGCATTGCGGAACTTGAGATTGTGGCAATACTGGATAAAAAGACGTCGAGGATTTGCCGTGAAATGAATGGGAGGAGAATACAGACAAGAGTGGCCGCTGACCATGTCCGTGAGGTATTAAAGACACCGATGGATGAGCTGACCGAGAAATTCGGATGGCCGAATGATAATGACGCGAAAAGGTTTGCAGAAATGAGCACTGCTGACATCATGAAAGAAATAAAGGTGCAGTTACCTCCCTATCACGGAAGATGCAGGACAACGACAGTGATGAGCATGGATGTTAAAATAAGCAAGTCATCCGGATATTTTAAGGGTGATATTGATTACGACAAAGAGAACGATAGAGCAGCTGAGAGGGCTAATAAGCTTAATAAACTGACAAAGCAGGAGCTGCTGTCGAAGGTAGAAAGCCTGTCGCAGACAGGGTACTGGGATGACAGAGTCAGGGAATGGCCTGACGGCAGCACAAGGGGCAGTTATGAGTATCACAAAGCCAAGCACGAGCGGGAATTCAGCAGTGGGTATAACAAAGCATTAAAATCTCTGTTGAAAAATTATGATAAAGTCTTTACATTTGGAGAGGCTGGAGAGTGGATCTTCTATGATACAAAAAGCAGATCTTTTTTACAGATTTCTGAAACAGGAAAGATTCAGAGGTTTCATAAGTATAACAGGTTTAAGCCAAGGAAAAACATGGTAGGTATTGAATGAGTTACGGGATTAAGAGAGATGTTTATCTTGAGCTGCTGAGAGAGAGGCTTTCTGATGCTGACCTTGAAGCTGAAGATTATAACACAGAGATTGAGCAGATAGCTGATCTACGCATGGCGTATGACGATGATGAATTTGAAGTAATTCCGGAACTCAAGGCTGTTGACGAAGAGATTATCCGGAAAGCCGAAGCTCTGGGAAAATTTATTTTTGATGAAGGGCATTATGATGAAGAGATGTCGAATTACTGGGTCTGGAACCCTGGCAGAATAGCAAGCGGGGAATTCCCGGTTGATAAGATTCCGGAGCATGTAAGGGAACTGGCTAAAAGCCTATATTACGAAGATTTACATTGATTCAAAAAAGGGCATGTTCGAGGGTTTTTCAGCCCTGAATATATAAGTGATGCAGAATTGATTTTTAAACGTTTTTAAACGCGTTTTATAAAGCCTGAAGGGGGTTGCAGCGTACCCTTCGGGCGTACAGATACAGATAAAAAGACCATAACCGATAGAACCGTGAAAAATGACCATTGAAAAGGGGCACTCATGGAGCTATCGGTTTTTTTATGCCCTGAAAGGAGAATGGAATGGACGAAAGATTGAGAGCGAAACTTGAGGAACTGAAACGATCCGGGCTGGATATTGATCTCAAACGGAATGTCGCCCTTGCAAGGTTATTCCAGACAATGAGCTTTGCCGAAAGCGGCGAAAAGACAGGTGAAAAGCTCTCCCTTGATGAAGATGAAAAGTATTTATACACACCCTTTCGCGCTCTCTCCGCCGTAATCATTGAAGAGCGAGGTTTTGATTTTTCCAAACAGGGAGTTCTTGAAAAATCAACCAGGCTCCTGCAGGGGCAGACAGTATATCCGAACCATGACCACAGTGTTGAGCTATGGCTTGGCGTGGTTGCCAAGAGCTGGTGGGATAAACAGGGGACACCGCAGGGGATAAACGTAACTCTTAAAATCAGCAAAGAATGGAACCAGCGCATCGTAGCCGGAATCAAAGAGGGAGCGATCCACAGCGTAAGCGTGGATGTGACATTTGAATATGAGAAGTCACACCCCGATCTGCAGGATTTCTGGTATCACTTCGGTGAAACCATTGACGGACGGGTTGTATCAATAATAGCAACAAAGATTCTGTCTTATGGCGAGATATCCCTTGTGTGGCAGGGGGCCGACGGGTTCGCCAAAAGACTGGATTTGACGCTTAAGTCCGGGGCCGGAAAGCAGGCGGGACAGACGGCGGCACAAAATACAGGAGGGATTAAGAGCATGAAAATATTCAGGAGTTTACTTCTGAAGGCCGGGCTGACTCCGTCAAGTTACGGGATGGGTTCGGATACACAGGAGATTGAACTTGATGACGCTGGAGCATCAGCGCTTGTAAATGAAATCGGCGCTGCGATAGAGCGACTGTCGAAGACCAACGAGGAGCAGGCGGCAGTGTTAAGCGTTTTGTTCGGTGATGGGAAAAAAGACAAGCCAGCGGCTGAAGCGCTGAAAGCTGCGGCGGCACAGGGTGACGCCTATATCAACGACCTCAGAACAGATGCAGTGAAGTTCGCGAAGCTCGCGGAGGGGACTGATAAACTGTCCGAGGCGCTTGAGAGAGTAATCATGTCCGCACCGGTTGAGGATGCGAAGAAACTCAGAGATGAGTACAAACTCAAGGCAGAGGAGAAAGCGCCGCTCAAGTGCAGTAAATGCGGCGGAACCATGAGCCGTGGCAGCGCGGAACGCGGCAATGAGCACGGCACGGATGATGAGGTAGATATCTCGGCATACGAGTTACCATAAGGGGGTTGTAAATGAATAAAGTATCATTTGAAGGGATAACAGATGTGGCGACATTCAAGCTCGCTGCAGCCAGTTCGTTTGTGCGCGGGACTGATGAAGGGATACCTGTAAAGGTTTCTGCAGCGCAGACAGTAGCAAAGTGCGCTAATACGAACGATTTTGACGGCGTGCTTGAAACAATAGACCACGACAACGGTTTCGGCGCGGTAAGAATCAGAGGTGTGAAAACACTTGTGTATTCAGGCGACGCACCAGCAGCGGGAATGACCGTCCTTGTGGCAGACGGAACCGGCAAAGTAAAGACTGCTGAGACAGGCAAGAAGTATCTTGTTCTGGATATAAATACAACGGCAAAGACCGTTACATTTCTGATGTGAGGTAAATGAAGGATGATTTTTGAAAGAATACCAATAAGCCGTGAGATGTTCATGGAGGCAAAAGAGAAAGGTGTGACTCTGAGTGACCTCATGAAAAAGAGCGAGAAGTTCAACAGGGAGTCCAGGCTCTCTCCGCTTCAGCAGCAACTGGCGGCAAGGGGCCTTGCACTGTCCGGGGCGCACGCTGCATTGATTGAGGAGTTTTACAGAACAGAAGACAACAGGATTCTGTTCGTTGAAACAATCAATGAAATGGTCAGGCTTGGGATGGATGAGCAGGTTAAAAGCTTCGCGAAGCTTACTGACCTCACTGCTACAAGAACCGGGATTCTCGGCGGTGTATATGAGTCTGCAGAGGTTGATGTCGCTAACTCAACAGCCTCAGCCAGAAGAGTTTCTGAAGGGGCGGATTTTCCCACAGTGAAAATCAAGTTCAAGGACAAAGCGATTAAAATAGCCAAGCACGGCTATAAGCTTGAAGCGAGCTATGAAACGATCCGCAGGATGAAGATCAATGTGTTCGCTGTTACGATGAAGGTAATCGGCAGAAACATCGCTCAGGATAAAATAAAGGACGCCATTGATGTACTCATTAACGGTGACGGGAACAGCAACCCTATTGGCACTGTTAGTGCGGCAACAGCCGGTACTCTCGCTTATATCGATGTCGTTAATCTCGAAGAGGCTTTCGAGCACTTTGACCCGAATCTCATGCTGTCATCCAGGGATATGAGGGTCAAATACAAAACCCTTGCGGAGTACAAGGACAAAAACGGCCCGGCAATGCCGGAACCCCCTCTTAAATCCGCAGGGATGCCCGCAGGGAAGATTATCGCTCTGGATAATAAGGCGGCCCTTGAAGAGGTGTACGAGAAAGGCGGGTCTCTTGTTGAGTATGACAAGATCATAGACAAGCAGCTTGAAAACGCAGTTATAAGCGAAGTGAGCGGCTGGTCAATACTCTTCCGCGATGCGGCCAAGATGCTCGTTGTTACAGCGTGAGGTGACTATGAAAGTCAAAGTTAAAATAAAACCGGCTATTGCATCAAGGGGATGTGGATTCTGCGACATCGAAGGGGGACAGGATGTATTCCCCCCATTCGATGAAAATGGAAAACCGGTTATTGATAAAGAGTTTACGCTTGAAGCGACGTCGTTTGTCGAGTCAAAGATCGCTTCGGGAGAACTCATCCTCATTGCGAGAGAGGATGACAGGGAAATGATTTCTTACGAAGTCTATGTCAACAACGAGCCTGTCACCGAAGTCAAAATCCGGGAAGGCTCAAGCGAGAAGGATATTTTCGACAGGCTTGCAAAAGACAAAACCTGTCAGGGAATTCTTAAGAAGAAAGAATTACAGGGTTACGAGATCAAAGATCAGCAGATTGTGATTAAGGTAAAGTGATATGATTAAAACCAGTGACATCAAAGACCTCTGGCCTGCTGCGGCATTCAACATAGATGATGAGGCTCAGGATACAAGCGGTAAAACTGCGTATGATCGCTTTGTGGATTCAGAGCTGTCAAAAGCGATAAGGCGGCTTCAAAAATGGCTCGGGGCTGATGTCATTGAAGATGCTGTTTCAGATTCCCCCATAAACGAAGAGATGGCTTTTGATGTTCAAGAGGCTCTCTCCTCGCTCATTCATTCACAGATGATAGAACATCTGATGAGGTCAGGCACAATGGGTATAGAAAAGGAAGTTAGTCTCCCTTCAGGGCAGAGGATTGTCCTGGCCCTATACTCCAGGGATGATTTTGAGCGGGCAATCAGGGATTTCTCGGATGAAGCATACAGGTCTGTGGAGGAGTATCTATGATGCTCCGGCAGAGATACGTTTCCCATTTATTCAACCGTTCATGGAAGCAGGTTGTTAAAGGGGAAGTAACTGTTAAGCGCCAGATTACAAATGAAAAGGAGGGATTTCTAAATGCTGCTCGCAGTATTAGTTATAACACTGATGTTCTTCGGGGGTGTGATATTTTCATACTTACCGGGGAAAACAAAAACACAAGAGTCGGGATTAAGATATTGGGTGACGCAGCGGTGTGGATGGAAAAGGTTCAGGCATCTGGCCTGACTTCCACTGACATCCTGGTTATCAGTGAAACCGATTACCGGATTATGAAGATCACTCATCATGATTCGTTATATGGCGACAGGTCAAGGGTCGATTTGGAGAGGCAGTGATGGACGGGAATATCGATGTTCTCATAAACAGGCTTAATGATATGGGTTCCATTCTTAAAAAGAATATGGAGAGGCCGCTCCTTATAGCAGGAGAGGTTGTAAGGACTAATATCGTTAAGGGTATACGGGGGCAGAAATATAATTTCAAACCTCTCGCTCCATCGACCGTTGAACAAAAGGCCCGTCAAAAGCACTCGAACCTGATTCTCATTGCCCAGGGTGATTATATGGGATCATTCACTGTTGAGCAACGAGACTGGGACGAGGTTCATATAGGGACAAACCATAATCAGGGGCGCGCACTGGAATTTGGGTACAAACCGCGCAATCTGCCGGCACGTCCCCATGTGGGGCCGGGTCTGGAGGAAAGCCGGGAAAAGATAAAAGATATTCTCGAAGACGGGTTCAAACAGGTATTTGAATGATAGTTCATCAGTTGAAATATTTCAAAGACCTGATTGAGAACAGGATAACCGGACGCGACGGATCTTCGGTTCCGCTCTCCGGAAAGTTCTTTGAAGTCTATCCTTCTCCGGCGGTTATAAAAAGGACACTGCCATGCGCCTGTCTTAAACCTGTCTCCGGAAGAGCATCTTCTGCAGGGGGGTTCGACCGCGTTGAGATTTCAGGCAACCTGATTAACCGGGTGAGAAAAACTCATGAGGCAGAATCGACCTGGCAGATAGATTTTTACAGTAAAGACATCTATGACTTCATAGAGAGAGACAAGACATACACAGGTTTTTTGAATCAGTTTATTCAGCTCGTTGCAAAGTTCTACAGGATTACTGATCCGAAGGGGAACGCGATTGAGTTTGAGCCTGGTACGTTCGGGCTGATTGATGATGAGGATGTAATCGTTGACGGGATATACATGGCATACTGCCAGGTGAAGGCTGTTGACGGCATCTACTCCGTTGAGTCAGTGCCCGCACTTCCGGGAGATGCGGACAATATTATAATAAGCGAGGAGATAAATGTTGAATGAAGATGAAGCTGTGAAAAGTGGCGAAGATACAAGTCCCATATCAAAGAGGCGTCAACAGACATCATCTGTTAAAAGCACGCCACAGGATGCTTCAGGCAAGACCTGGAGTGAATGGGTAAAGGAGCTCGGTGTAAACCGTGCTATTGCCAGGGGAGCCTGCAGCGAGATCATGGCGGACTGGGATGATATTATATCCAGAGAAAGCTTTGAATCAGCGGTCAAGGCGTTTGGTGAGAAAGGACACGGGAGGTAGCAGATGGGGAGAGGCGATGTAACAGTTAATCTGGTTGACGGCGGGCTCGGGAATAATCCTCAGGGTGCGGACGGGATACATTTGAAAGTCGGCGTTGCCGAGGGTGGAGCAGCAAATGCCCTGCACGAGATAGGGAGTTATCTTGAGGCAAAGGAAATCCTTGTATCAGGGCCTCTGCTTGAAGCGATACAGACTTACTATGCAGAGTTTTCAAAGGAGAAAAACCAGATACCGCCCAAGATGTATGTTGTTCGTCCGGAGAATGATCTCGCGGGGAGCATTCAGGCTGTTGTTCACACTGGCACAGGAGAGGCAACGTTTGCGACTTCAGGCGCTCCTACAGCCACAAGAACATTCATTGTTGAAATACTAAAAGACGGTGCGCCTGAGACAGCAACGTACAGGAAATCTTCTGACGGCGGCAAATCGTGGAGCGATGAGATTGTTACCCCGGCTTCAGGTGTTGCAATAAACATGGGGGGCGGATGCAGTATTGCATTTACAGCAGCTGCTACTCCGGCTGACACTTTCAAAGCAGGTGATACATACACATTCTCTTCAGAGGGGCCAACCGCATCAGTGAACTCACTTGTGACAGCCATTAACACCGCGAAGCAGGAGTACAATATCCGCAGGGTTCATGTTATCGGAGAGACGCAGAAGCCGTTCTGGGTAACCTGCGGGGGGATTGCTGATGACTGGGAGGAACTGTATAAGCACTTTGTGGACTTCCATCTTGAAGCGGTATCGAGAGATGAAGAGACTGTGGCAGAATGGGCAATGGCGCGCATCAATGAAGCCAGATCTTTTTATCACAAGCGAGTTCATGTATCAGTTCTGCAGGTGTACAGCAGTACTCACAAGAAATACATACCTCTCGGCTGGGTAGCTGCAGCGAAAATTGCGGCAGCCAGGGTGCATGAGTCACCTGGCTTTGTTGATAAATTCGCGTTCCTTACAGTTACGGAGATAAAAGACTTTGCCGAGCTCTCGAACAGGGACACAGGGGATGCATGGCTCGACCTTCTGGATAATGCCAGATACACGGTTGCGACCCGGTACGCGGATTATCCGGGGTTCTATATTTCTCATGTGCCTCTGTTCTGCAGCGCGGATAGCGATTACACACGGCTTCAGTACCTGAGGCCTGCTGACAAAATCAGGAGGCTGGTGAGAAATAAAATCATGAAGTTTCTTGAATCCCCGGCTCATGCTGAGGCGGGCCTCGGCGGGCTTACTTCCCTGAAAGTCGAGATTGATAACGCTATAAGCAGCGTCATGGAGATCAAGGGGGACAGAGAAATTGTTTCCCACACAACAGAGATTGACCCGAACCAGGATATTCTTGGTACAGGGAAGGTTTACGGTAAAGTTAAATTCACCCCGATAGGGACGATGGAAGAGATTGAAATCGACCTGTCGGCTGTGTCATAGGAGGTAACTGATGTCAGCTGAAGAATATAGCTGGAGAAATACGGATGTCTATTTTGGCGCCCGCCTGCTGGTAAACGTTGAAGAGGTGAGCTACAAGAGGACATCCGAGAACGAGGTTTTTTACGGCAACGATGGAGAGCCGTCAGGATGGGGCCGCGGTGAACTGAAAGGTGACGGGTCAATAACAGTGAGCGGGCAGGAATACGCGCAGATACTGGATTTCGCGGTAGCGCAGGGTTATGACCTGCTGAAGATGCCTCCTATACCGCTTATCATTGTTGAGAAGTCCGAGGATCTCCCGACAATCAGGCATATCCTGTCGCAGGTAATTTTCAAGGAGACAGGGTTTGAAGGCAAAAATAAAGACAAGCGTTTTCTGCACAAACTCCCGTTTGATATAGTGGGGCCCGTGCAGGTAACAAAAGGAGTGTAACGATGCTGCACGAAAATTATAAACCGCTTGATGACGCGACTCTGGAAGCCCTTGCAGCACAGATAGCGGGCTGGAAAAAACAGTACGATGCCCAGGGAGGCATACGGCTGATTGAGGTTGACGGCGAGGAGGATGACGAGAAGTTCCAGGGCATTTTTAAAGTTCCGGGAAAGGCTGACCTCGCTGCAGCGACAAAAGAGGGGCTGTCGGAAATGGAGAGCAATGAGCAGCTCTGCATGCTCTGCGTTTTGTACCCTGACCCTGTTCTTTTCAGTGATATCCTGAATAGGAATTATGGGCTGGTGACTCCGATAACAAAAAAACTTCTCAAAATTTCGAGGATAACAACAGAGGCACGCGCAAAAAAGTTGTAACCCAGAGGGAGATTGAACTCGAAGCCGGAGCCGGGGGAGATGTGCTGATAAGGCACTACTTCCCCGGAACCAATCCGGAGACTCTCTCTGATGATGAGTATAACAAGATGATTGTGGACGCACACTGGCTGGAAGAGAGAAAGATGCAGCTTATGGCAAACGCCATAGCAATGGCTTTTGGAGAGTAAAATGAGCGATTTTGTATTAAGAGCGGTACTGGGGATAAAGGATGACGCGAGCGGCCCTGCGGCACGTATCGGCAATTATTTTGTAAACCTCAAAGAGAAGATAAAGGGCGCCGAAGGGGGACTTGAGTCATTCAATAAGCACATGGGGAATTTAAAAAGCGGGATGAAAGATCTCGCCATTGGGACTGCTGCGAGCATAGCTGTTAAATCCGTTGTATCACCTGCCCGCGATCTTAATAAGGAATTGGGGACTCTCGAAGGAGTTTCCGGCGCTACAGGCGAAGAGCTGAAAAAACTGAAATCAGCCGCACTTGAAGCCGGTTTATCAACAAACTGGAAATCCAATGAGGCTGCTGCAGGACTAACCGAACTCGCCAGTGCTGGCATGTCCACCGAGCGTTCAATGAAATCGTTAATACCTACACTCGATCTCGCGACTGCTGCTGCAGGTAAAATAACGGTTGGGGATTCTGCGGCTTTAATGGGTTCTGTCATGAATTCCTGGAAGCTGGCCGGAGATCAGGCCTCACATACTGCCGATGTGTTTGTCAAGATGGGAGACCTGACAAACTTTTCAATTGATGAGCTCAGCGGAGCATTCCGCGGGGTGACCATGATTGCCCCTATGGCCAACCAGGAGCTTGAAGGAACCGCAGCGGTTATGATGTCAATAAGGTCTGCGGGTGCGACGTCCGTTGCCGCTGGCGAAAAATTGCGGATGGCTCTCAGCAGTCTTATGACACCGAGCTCCAACGCGAAACAGGCATTACAGGCTCTTGGAGTATCAACCCGTGATTCGGTGACCGGAGAGATGAGGAGCATGATCGATATATTTAGCGACATGCAAAATAAAATGAAAAACGCAACGCCCGCGCAGCGGGATTATTATGTCTCAACAATCCTCGGCGCTGAGGGGATGTCTGCCTATAACGCGACAATGGGCGCTATGGCTGAAGTTACCGAGAACGGTGTGACCAAAACGCTGAAGGGTGTTGATGCCGTGCGCTACTGGGAAAGCAGTCTAAAAACTGCAGACGGCGCGGCACGCCGATTTGCGTCATTACAGGAGAATACCCTCGCCGGCAGTGAAACTAAACTATCAACGGTATGGGTAACTTTGAAAACTCTTCTGGGTGACGCGCTGGTTCCGGCATTGACGCAAATTAACAAGCTATTTGTTGCAATACTTACTCCGATAGCCCGGCTGGTGAAAGAGAGTGCTGCGCTTCGTACAGCTATTGCCTGGATTATTCCCGCGGTGGCAGGATTTACCTTGCTCGCAGGAGCCATAAAAATAACAAACGCTACAATCGGGTTATATACAATACTATCAAAAGCAGCGGGTAAAGAAACTTTCAGCCTGCTTGGTTCAATTAAAAATATAATCCCGTCAATACGCTCATTGAGTGTTGTTCAATGGGCATTGAATACTGCTTTTTTAGGTTGTCCGGTAGTCTGGATAATTGGCGGGCTTGTAGCACTGGGAGTGGGAATTTATGCACTGGTGAAGAAATGGGATACGGTAAAAGCTGCATTTACAGGTGCATGGAACAGCATCAAAAACGCATGGGGGAATGCTCCGGGATGGTTTAAGGGGATAGTCGCTCTTGTATTATTACCTTTCTGGCCGTTTATTCAACTTGGTAAACTCATAGTTAATAACTGGGGGAGCATTAAGACTTTCTTTAGTGGACTATTTGATACAGTTGCTTCTGTGTTTACTAAAATATGGGAAGTAGTCAGCGGTGTCCTGGGTAAAATATGGGAAAAGATTCAGTTTGTATGGGAGCCTATTAAAAGTGGTCTCACAACAATTGGCGAGTTATTCTTTGGAGATGTTGAAAAACAGGCAGAAAAAGCTGGCAAAGGTATGATGACAGCCTACGGCAAGGGAATTAAATCGAACATGGATGTGCCTTTAAAAGCTGTAAATTCAGTTCATAAAGAAATACAGGCAAACCACAATCAATCCGACGCCAAAAAAGGCCCATTAAGTAATACCTCAAAATGGGGCCGTTCTTTTGTTGCCACATGGGCAGGTGGTGTTGACCGTGAAGCCAGGTCAACTGATGTTGTGAGGAAATTTGTTACGCTCCAGGCGAAGCAGATCAACGCGCAGTCCCCGGTTATACAGAAGATTGCGAGCAGAAAAACCGAAGCGAAGAATCTCCTTGGCAGCCTGAACGTCAAAGTGGACGGTAAAGACATGACTGTGGACAAGCTGGCCGGAATGCTTGCCCAGGTAATATCCCAGGAACTTAACAGGGTAACGGCGGTATGATATGGATATACTTGAAGCTGTTGGCGACGTTTTAACTTTTGCCGGAGGTTCATCCATACCGCACCCGCTGTCACTCCTGAAGCGTGACATATATCCCCTTGAAATCGGCGGGTACAAGTTTCTGGATGGAGCCCTGATACAGGTAAGGGGATCGAAGAATATTCAGGTTACGGAAATCCCCGGAGGTAAAACAGCACAGAAAGAACTGGTAGGGATGAATGATTATACGATTGAAATAGCATCAAAGATCGTGTGTCGCAACAATACTCAGCTTCTGGCCGAACTGAAGAATATCATTGCACTCTGGGACAAAAGCGACTCGCTGGATATCATCTGTCCTTACACCGAAGCTTTTGGTATAAAAAAAATCGCAATCTATGACTTCAGCCCTGTCATTCGAGAAGGGTTCCAGTCTATACTCTGGTACACAATCAGCGGATACAGTGATAACGACATCACCCGGAAAACGGAAATCCGGCAGAGCCGGTTTGCCAAAATACAAAAGATGATAGGTATCGCATGAAATATACAGTACGCAAAGATGATACCATATTCACACTGGCTGTCCTGTTTTATTATTCGTGGGAGATGTGGCCGCTGTTATATTATTTCAACGCCGCGGTTATCGGCGATGACCCGATGACCCTTGTTCCAGGTACTACACTGGAAGTCCCGGAGCCGTTGATGGTTGAAAAACGTCATCTGGCCGCCCCAGGCGATACAAGCATTTCCCTGAGCAAGAAGTATTACGGTGTGGCATATTACTACAGGCTTATTGAAGAGGCCAACGACTGGCCCGCTGAACTGACTGTGGGCAATAATTACAAGATACCTGCACTCTGCAGCAAAATTGAATATGATGCCGCTGCAGACTTAAGGAGAGAAATTCATGTTGAGTTTGACAAATAAGCTGCTGATTGACGGCGCAGAGATGAAACTCGCGTCAGCGAACATTATCACGTTCCTTGACCCCGGATACTCTGAGGCAACAATCGTTGTTCCTGGCATTTCTCCTGACAAATTCAATGAAGGCCAGGAAGTTGAACTATATCTCGGTTACGAGAGATATGGCCTCAAGAATGAATTCTCCGGGAAGATTGAATCCGTCTCACCCAAGAAACCCGCCGAGCTCCGTTGCTGCGATTATTTCTATGAGCTGCGGAGGAAGAGGATAAACCGGACGTTCAAAAATACAACAATAGAGAAGATACTTCAACAGGTTGCTCCCGGCTTTGAGCTGGTGATTGACGATGAAGCAAAAAGCAAGAAGGTGAGCACTACTGTTTATGCCAGAACATCGCGGTGGGTGATTATGAAGCTCGCAGCGGAGTACGGGTTCCTGGCTTTTTTCAGGGAAAAGAAACTTTATTTTGTAAAACAGGAATACCTGGAGTCTCTCACCGATGAAGCCATATACGAGGAGGGTGTGAACATTTTCGAGGACAGCCTGTTTTATCATACTGCGCAGAAGGTCGGGAAAGTAACTGTTTATTCTGAGACAAAGAACGGTTACCTTATCAGGGCAAGTTACGGTTCCGGGCAGGATGAAAAGATATATACGATAGCTGGATTAAATAACGGTGAGGGTTGCTGGGAGCGTGCAAAAGAGATTTACAATGAATTGAACTACGAAGGATTTAAAGGTGAGTTCAAGACATTCGGATATCCCTTTGTCATGCCGGGGATGTACGCCACGCTGTATTCAAAAATATCGGGGAAAGAAGGCGTGTACAGGTGTGACAAGGTTGTGACAGATTTCGGCAGCTCGGGATTTAAGCGCACCGTAACTATCGGCGTGAAGCATCGCCGCAGAGTGCCAACGGGGAGAAGGTTATGGAATTAAGCCAGGCTTTTGTAGCATACCTGAGGGAACACTATCCAATCCATGCACCGGCTCAGGGGAAGATATTTAAAGTATCTGAGTCTGATGGAGTCTGTTCTGTTTCTTTCGCTGACGGGAGACCGGTGAACGACAGGGTCACGCTGCAGTCAATTTTAAATCCGGATATACTTATCATTCCTGCGGACGGCAGTGAGGTTATTGTCGGTTACATGGATAATTCACTGAACCGTAGTTTTTTGATGAAGGTTGCCAGGGTTAAGAAAGTGATCTGGCATACATCCCCGGACAAGGCGATGAATATAGAGATGTCTGATGAAGGGATTACTATTGAGAACAATAAAGGGCGGTTTGTTTTATCCGATGAGGGAATAAATATCGGACAGGGCACTGAACCTATGGTCAAAGGGCAATCATTAAGTACCTGGTGCGCGGCAGTTGACGCGGCCCTTGCCGCTATAATTGCATGGGGTGCGACGGGAGTTGCTCCAGGTTCTACAGGAGGGATTGTTCCACTTGCTGGTGTACAGCCGACGGCTTTTAATCAGAACATTCTATCTCAGGAGAATAAAGTATCATGAGTAATATTCTCGGAGCGGACATTGCAGTCAATGACGACGGTGATTTTATAATAGATGTATCGGCAGGGGACTTCGCGGGAGTTGACGGACTCGACTGCGTCCTGTCTGACCTGAAGTTCCTGGCTGGTGTGTCACCAGGGAGTCTCATTGACGCGCCTTATTCAGGTGCGTTGTTCAGCAGGGATATCCCAGCGACTGATTTTGAGATACTGAAAGTCCAGAGAACATACGAGGATTTTCTGAGACAAGACCCACGGGTTAAAGAAGATTCCATCAAGGTTGAAGTTTCTGTCAAAGCTGGCGTGCCGGCCTTTTCTGTGTCATTCAAAACAATTGATGAGCAGGTTGTTAAAAATTTGATACTGTGAGGTGACTATGAATTTCAATATAAGCCAGGATGAAGTAAAGAGTGCAATACTCAAGAAAATCAGCGAGGACGATAAGCTCAACAAGCTGACCAATCTTAATGAGGGTTCACGATGGATGCTTATTATCAATGCATGCGTGTGGGCCATTGTCTATTTCATCCAGAATGCCCTGACCGCAATTTACGATGCCATCTTTATCGAAAGCTCCGACAGATATGCCCTGATCAGGCGGATGAATGATGAAGAGGAAACAATCAAGGGAGAAGAGTACGCTTCAGGTATAGTGCGGATAGGCTCTTCCGCACTGCCGATCGAAAGAATCGATATTGCACAGGGTTCATTTGTCAAAACTGAATCCGGATATTCATACGAGGTTGTATCAGGCGGATATATAGATGGTTCAACCCCATCAGATTCACGTGGGAAATATACAGTTGCACTTGAGGTGAAGGCTGCCCTGCCCGGTGAAAAGTATAATGTCCAGGCCGATGCTATCAATCAGCTTGAGACCAGCATTGACGGCATTAATGTAGTTTACAATCCGGCAGATATTACCGGCGGACAGGACATAGAATCTACAGAGAGTATCAGGAACAGAATTAAAGAATCGAAGAAAGACCCAGGCCGCGGGACCATGTCCTGGTTTAAAAGCCAGGCTGAGACATTTCACGGAGTCAGCAGAGCTATTGTTATACCCAGATATTCCGGGCGCGGTACTGTGGGGATATTGATTCTCGGTACTGGTGGAGTTGTTGCGGATTCTCTCCTGGTGCAATTAAGCAATTATTTCAACAGCGACGATATAGACCCTGCGGGGGCATATTATGTTATTCCATTTAAGGCTCAGTACTTCTATCAGGACTATACAATCAAAGTATTCTATGATCCAGCAGTGGGAGCTCCTTCAGACTCAGAACTGAATGCAGCGATATCTGCGTACTATTCGACGCTTTCACCAGGAGATAAACAGGTACTATCGGTTATCAAAGCCTATATTCTGCAGGCCGGGATGAAGGATGTTGATATTATATCACCCACGGAAAATGTCACTGTTCCGGATTATAAATTATCCGCGCTTGGGAATATAACCTGGCAAAAAGAGGCATGGAATGGATAGATTCACTTATTCATTTTATGCATGGGTCTGGCAACATCTCCCGCTTAAAATCAGAAAACTTCAGGACGGGATTATCGGCAGATTCATCAAGGCGCTTCTGTCCCCTTTTGAATCAGTAATCACAGGACTGGCAAATACTTTATATGATCAGCTTTTTTTGGATAGTTGCTCTGGTGATTCCCTCCAGAAGCACGGAATGAATTACAACCTTACACAAGCGATAGACGAATCAAAAGATGAGTTTCTGCAGCGATTCCGCATCTGGCGGTTGATTATAACAGCAGGCGGAGTTAAAAAGTCAGTAAAGACCGCTTTATCAATTTATACCGGAGTACCAGGAGATCAAATCACAATTACAGAGGGGATGGGATCGTTTGTGTTTGACGCTTTTAAAATAGGGGTCACAGCAATAGGGTCTGGAATGATTGTCCACAGTACTCAGATATTTGTCTTTAAAATAATATTGCCCGATTTATCAGCATTAACACTTAACAGGGGATATATTCTCAACCAACTCAACGAATTCAGCCCAAGCAATGAGTTCATAATTATTGAAAAACGCAGTACCGGCGATTATACATGGGAGGCAGCATGAGTGAGATAATTTATGATCAGAATTATCAAGGGATTCAGGGGGTTAATTATCCTTCTGATGGAAAAGTTTTTTATCAGCAGGATTTTATGAAGGAACAGGTTGATATCGGCGGTGAGATAATAGACCGGGAATCGGATTATTTCACAGCTGGTGTGATTGAAGGTTTCGCCGTGAGCTTATCCGCTACAGCGGGATGTATTGATATTACTGCTGGTATTGCACGAGATCCACTGGGCAGGCGGGTAGTATCAGTTGCAATATCAGCCAAAGCTGTGCCTGATCTTCAGACGACAGTTCTGGCGATAAACCATGTTTGGGAATTCGAACCATACATTCTGGACGGGACAAATGATACGAAATACAGGAGGAAGCATTCTTCATTGTTCGGATTTTATGCAGCAGGGAACGTTCCGGCGAATGCAATACAGCTCTTCAAGGTGCAGAGAAGCGGCAATACTGTTACGATTCTGGAGGATTTGAGAGTATTTTCAAGGCTTAAAGATTCAGGCTCAACCCCTATAGGCTCAATAACATCATGGCTGCCGGGATATTTTGGTAATGGCAATAACGAAGGATATATAGCCGTAGCATTATCGCTACCAGCAAACTGGAAAGTCTGCGATGGCTCCCTGTTTAATGATCCTGACTCCCCTATATTCAATGGGGCCAACCGTTACCTTCCTAACCTTACAGACTCCAGATTCATTATGGGTTCTACTGTGGCCGCTTCCGGGGCCATAGGTGGGAATGCCGGGAATCAGGTTACTCTCAGCATAACAAATCTACCGTCGCACGCGCATACGATGGCACATTCACATAGTTTTTCCGGTAGTACCGGTCAAGAAAGCGAAGCCCACTCCCATGTCGGCACTGGAAACTCTGGAGCTTATGGACAGGCAGCGGGTCAAGCTCCTAATGGGGGATATGCTAATGCAAGTGCTTCATCTGCTGGATATACTAGTCCTAACCTAAGCAATCACATACATTCATTTTCAGGCACTACTGGCGCTGCTTCTGTTGCAGAGACGGGCTTGACCGGTTCTGGTTCTGGTTTTAGCATCCTCCCGAAATATTTAACAGCTGTGTACATTATGAGAATAAAATAAAGGAGAATAAACAACGATGGCAATTAAAAACTTTATCACAAATAATACATACTCCCGTATAGAAAGAGTATATGTAAACAAGAAAGACAAACGTGTGGACTTTAATGTTTTTGTATATAAAGACAATACCTGCGAAGACATTCTGATACAGGAACTTCTATATTCCCTAACTGACAATCCACAGCACAGTAAATGTAAAGCGTGTGAAAACGGATTTGTAATGAAAAATACCCAGGTAACAGATGAACACGGGGCAACTGATACTGTTAAGCAGAACTTTCCATGTGAAATATGCGGAGCTGCCGGATATATAGCAAAGAATGAGTTTTCTGAAATTATTGCCCCGGCACTGAAGACTGATCAAAATATATTAGCATTATGCTATGTTGAACTGATGAAGAGACCGGAATTTGCTGGTACGGAGGGATGCTAATGCTATATACCGTTTATTACAAAAAGCTCAATGGTTTCTTCTGGAGAAAACTGAAAAGAGTTAAGGGTGATGGCTTTATTGAGAACGGGTATGTTCCGGGCCCTAATAATACAGCTATATGGACTACCAAGAATATCCGGTGGTTCATTCTTGAAGATGAAACAAGAATAGAGATCCCGGCCGGGGATGTTCTTTTTAAATTCAGTAAAGAGAGACATTTTGCTATCCAGGCACAGATGAATAAAGAAGCAGGACAGAAGATAGTATAAAACAATAGAGTGAGCAGCCGGGGATTTCGCAGATCCCCGGCGACCCGCGGCGTCACGCGGATCACAGCATCGCTGCTACTCTCCATATTAATCGGCAATTAAATTACAGGAGAGTGTAAAAATATGAAAAGTCCATTGGTATACGTAGGCGGAAAAAGTATCCTGGCAAAACAGATAATTGACCTTATACCTAAGCATACGGTTTATGTTGAGGTTTTTTGCGGGGCTGGGTGGGTTTTCTTTAAAAAAGAACCATCGAAAAGTGAAGTCTTGAATGACCTTGATAGTGACCTTATTTCGCTTTATAGGGTTTTACAGAGTCATCTGGAAGAGTTCTTAAAACAATTCAAGTGGCTTTTGCAATCCCGCGAATGGTTCGAGGACTGGAAGGAACAGCTTGAGGCGCGAGGTCTCACTGATATTCAAAAGGCCGCAAGATACTATTATTTGCAGCGTCTTTGTTTCGGCGGGAAGGTGAAAGGACGTACTTTTGGGGTGAGTCCTGAAAGGCCACTGAGAATAAACCTTGTAAGAATGGAGGAAGAGCTTTCCGATGTTCATCTCAGACTTTCTAAGGTCATGATAGAAAACCTCCCCTGGGATGAGGTTATAAAACGCTATGATAGGCCGCAAACGTTTTTCTATCTTGATCCGCCTTATTATAAAGCCCCATGTTATAAGCATAATTTTTATGAGCTTGAAGATTATGCTAAAATTGCTTCTATTTTAAGAGGCATCAAGGGGTCTTTTATCCTAAGCCTTAATGACCACCCTGATATCAGAGAGATTTTCAAAGATTTTCGGATAATTCCGGTAAAATTAAATTATTCAGTTGGGAAGGAAAAGACCACTGGTGAAGAACTGATTATTATGAAAGCCTCTTGAGAAAGAGGCTTTACACGGTTAGCTTTATTTGCAATAATGTGGGTATTCATTATTCAGAGAGCGCGCACAAAAAACTTTATCCCTGAATTGAGGAAAATCCTCTCATATCTGATCTGTATTTTATCTTGACCTTTATGGCAATTAATTTTATTCTTAAATTGAGTTTTTCAGAAAACTGCTAATTAAAACGATTACCGGAAAACTAGAATGAAAATTTCAACCTTTAAACTAAAACGCCTTGATGATTTTGCCGAACAGAGGGAACGTGAAACCGCTGATAACCCCTTTGTTCACACCCCTTTTGGACTGGATACCGGAGGCAACTTTGTGAGCGCATGGAAAATGAGCTACATGCGGGCCGGGCTCTTTTTACAAACAGCGGGTAAAATACTTTTCCCGAGTGACGACATGATCCTGATTACCGTTCCTGCAACAAAATCCGGTCTAAGACCCCTGGCCTCAGATATGCCCTTCGGCTGGGACGGCAAGATCAACAGCAATACCGCCGAACTTGCGATATTGTGGGCCTTTGAGATTACTTCAGGCAGCGAGGCTGAGAGGTTCATGCGTGAAAACAATCCGTCGGTGATATTCAATTACTTGGACACTGATGGGCCCGGGGAAATAAGAGTTCAGTTTAACGGTGAGTTCTGGGTGATTGAGGGCTGAAAAGTATCCTCTGACTTAAAGTATATGCCAAAAGCATCTCCCAGCATTCCTGCTCCTCTGCGTCATCAATCAGACAGGACAGGTATGTCATAGCCCTTCACCTCAATGACGAATGAGCCCGGCATCTTCCCCCGGGGATAGTGGTAAATCCAAACTTCTCTATTGCTTAAGACCAAATCTCTCCCTGTGCATAAAGCCGGACAGATTTTTTCTCGCAGGTCCCTCTTTTTTCAGCTCTACGGGTTTGCCTACAGGCAGTATGCATACCAGTTCATACGGTGCCCTGACATTCAGCAACTTGGCGCATTTCTCGTGATCCATGGACCCCACAACGACAGAACCGAGTCCCATCTCATGCGCTCTCAGCATTATGTTCTGAACTGCTATTCCCAGATCAAACATATACCATGAATCGAACCTGGTCCTCTTTACACCGTCCTTGTAACCGGGCAAGTCGCTCTTTGCGCAGCACGCAATAAGAACCGATGCGCCTTCTGAACACTTAGTCGCAGGATTTTTCTCGGAATAAGTTTCGACAACCTTCTTTATAAGGTCCCTGTCCCTGATTATAATGAATTCCCAGCACTGCGTGTTTGACCATGACGGAGCGCACTGTGCCGCCTGCATAAGCTCCATGATTTCGTCATCGGTAACAATGTAGTCTGTAAATTTACGTACTGACCTTCTTGTGATTAAGGCTTCGCGTAGTTCCATAAATCATCCTCCGCTGATTATATTATTGAACATCTTTAAAAAATATTCAAAATTAATATTTATCCTCTCCCTGATGCTCCTTTTTGAAATAATCTGGAAGCCCGCTGTTTTTCTGACGCGGGCAATTTCATCATAGATCAATTCATGATCAATATTCCCGTATTCACCCGCCTGTATAACATTAATCTTTCCCGCAATCATGGCTGTCAGTTTTGAATGATACTCCGTAGGATTAACTGTAAGTATTCTACATCCCGCCAGATCACCCTCATACATAGTGATCCCAAAATGTGTAATCAAAACCCTTGATCGCAGCAGCAGATCTGTGTAGCCGGTATTCAGATGAGCCTCCCCTGCAATCAGCGATGCCCTGCCATACGAGAAAAGCACTGCTGATGCGCCTGCCGGTATAGATTCCCTGATGCCTTCAACAACAGCGGGATCCGGTTTATACCCTGTATATATTGCCACATCAATATCCTTGGCAAAAACTTCAGTCTTCATCGCTTTAATTTCACTTATAAAGTTATAACCGAACAGGGAAATCTTTTCCGGAACACTCTGGTTAACCGGGTTTGGCAGCAGGTCAATGATGTAATCAGCAACGTTTCTGCCGGGGCCGGTATCGTCAATGACCAGGACAGCGGCTTTCTTTCTCAGAAAGTTTATATCTTCCTCTGATGAATCGCGCATATCCCGGATTATCAGTTCTGTTCCCGGGGGAATACTGTCTATCATTATTTCTCTTAGAGATTCAGGGACATCAGGGCTGCCCTCAGTTAGGCAGAGCCTTACGTTGAACTTCCCCGTGCTGTTAAGCGAATCAGCAAGATAACACATACGCTGAAAATGCCCCGTACCCAGCGCTCCGCCTGTACCTGTAATAATAGTTATAGGTTTTCTATCCATTGCTGCTGTGCGTCATGGGCCGCTGTTCCACATGACTGTTTATATTTATGAGACCGGGATTTGCGATTAAAAAGGCTATCACTTCCGTTAAAAGTATCGGCCGCTCCCTGTAGAGCGCTTTGTAAATTTTTTCCATAAGATCAAAATCCTCCGGCGTATCTACGGTCAGGCGAAGTTCAGGAAAGGGATTTTTCATGCCCGAATTGTACTTACCCATACTGAATAATCCGGGGTGTTCCTTTATATAAGGAGTTACGTGCTCAAAATGATAAGGCTTGCTGCTCTCCCTGTATGCGCGTTCAAGCGCGTTCATGCTGACTATCTCTATTCCCGTACCCAGAGGTATACCGCTTACCGAACAGTGGTCAAACTTTTTATCACAGGCATAACGCAGCGCAGCAGACGCCGAGACATGGTCTGTAAGGGGATTGTCTCCGGTTATCCTGATAATATAATCGAATCCCCTGTCTTTTACGGCTAAATAGTATCTTTCCAGCACATTATCCTCGGAGCCCCGGAACAGAACAACTCCACAATCGGTCGCAATTTTCTCAAGGGGATCATTGGCCGCGCTTATGCCGGTGGCAAGTATTACGCTGCATACACCCTCTATGGCAAGAACCCTCTCTATGACATGAACGATCATAGGTTTGCCCGCAAGGGGCAGCATGGCCTTGGCAGCGAGTCTGGTTGATGCAATCCTTGCCTGAATCACCGCTGCAGTTTTCATAAACACATCCCTGTATCAGAAATTAAATGTATACCACTCATCGCATGAGGCACAGCCAGGAGCAAGACTCAATCTCCCCGCGTAATCTGAAAGGAACGCAGCCTTCTGCTTTTCAAATATTTCTGCCGCAGATGATACCGCGATGTTGCCATAAGCATGTTCACCATCAACATCCTGTTTGCAAAAACTGACCGTTCCGTCAAAAAGCACATACATATCCCTCTGCAGGTGCCAGCAGGGGATCCGTTTAATCGGAGAGAGGTCCGAGTAGGTCCGGTCCTCTATTCGGCCTAAGTACGTGTTCTGCTTCTGGAGTATAATCGGCACCTTATATCCCTCCCAGAAATCGTAAAATTTATCAAGATAGGTTTTTGTATCCCCTTCCCTTTCGAACTCATCGGTCTCCTTTATCTTCATGACCTGTACATAGACACGTTCCCCGCTTTCATTCAGTTCGCACAGAGAGATGATGTTGTTAAACACACGGTTATACTCATCACCGCCGTGGAACCTTGCGTATGAACTGTTGTCCATGGCGTTGTTGTTTATAATCACTTTTATCTTCGAATTTTCAGGTTTTCCCAGGTAGCTTTTAAAATTAAGGTCAGCCTTTATGCCGTTGGTTTCAATCACCAGAAGTTCTACCAGAGGTTCCTTTACCGCGGCGTCCATAAACGCGAAGAATTCCGGGTGATCCATAGGTTCACCCGAACCGCCGAAACAGAGCGTATACGGCAGACCCTCTGCGCCCATGAACTTGAGCAGTTTCATGTAAACAGCCCTGTCCATATTTCCATGTTTACGTTTAAGTGTTTTCCTGTAACAGAAAAGACAGTCCAGCGAACACTCCCCGGTCAACTCCAGTTCCACATAAGCAGGTGATGTAAACAGTACTTCGGGGTGCGATTCGATCAATCCCCTGACATCTTTGTACCGGGGAACCGAACTGTTCACAGAAAAAATGTTTTCCATGATGCGCCTTTCACGGGGCGATGTCAGCCTGAACGAAATACGCTTGTCCCTTATATCAGGTTCCATGTAAAAGAGCTCCGCGTCAAACTGGTTTATATTTGACTTGATGACTTTATCAAGGGGAAGAGTCTTCTCGTCAGTTTCGGGCAGGTGCTTTATAAGCTCAGATGAACAGATTTCACAGGCAAACCCTTCCGGAAGATTTTCTGAAAAGGTAAATTCCGCAAGGGATTTAAGATGAACATCACCCATCTCCATAAATACTTCAGGATCAAAAAAAGCTGCATCAGCCTTCACGACAGCAATATTTGACGCTCCGGTTTCAAAAAAAATCTTTTTCCAGAAAGCAGGATCATTGACATCATCCCTGACAAAAGCGTGCTCTTCCTCTTTAAGCCTGCCGCTGTATGCAGCAGGGAGGGAATAAAAAAAACGTGAGTCTCTGCTCACGCCCTGTATCTTCTCTTTTAATGTTGCAGGAACATATACCCCTGCGAATTCAAGATCCTCGTCGGTCAGTCCATTCTCAACATAAAACAGAACATCTATTCCCAAAATTCTCTCCTTTGCTACTTTTTTTCAACATAATCTTCCATGTATATCTCTATTGAAGCTTCATTCTTTCTTCTGTCCAGCCACTTTTCAAACTGCACCGCCGCGTTTTCAGAATGCAGCTTCCAGAGTATCAGTTGTTCAACCTTTTCAAAGGTAACCTCTCGCCTGCCCATATACTTGACTATATGGTATCCGAACCCGGATTTAAAAACTCTTGATATCTGCCCTTTTCTAGTCATCTGAAAAACGTTGTTTGCAAAAGAGGAATCAAGCTGCCCCAGCATCTGCCAGCCCAGGTCTCCGCCGTTTTGTGAAGAGCCTGGATCCTGTGAATATTTAGCTGCGAGTTTTTCAAAGGATTCACCGGCAATGACCTTTCTCCTTATCTCTTCGAGTTTGTCGTTGACCTCTTTCTCGGCAGAGAGAGATTTACCCTTCGGTATGATCAGTATATGTTTAACATGTACCTCGTATCCCAGATTTTTTCTGTTCTTGTTAAACCATTTCCTTGCGTCCTCAGACGATGGCGGATTTGCGCCAATTGTAACAGACATTATCTGCTGCCTTGCTATGCCGACCTTCATCTGATCAAAAAATGAATAGAAATCAATTTTCTCCTTTTTTTCCACAAAGGCCATGAACTTTTTAAGATCTGAATCGATCTTAAATTCATGATTGAACCTGTCCCCCATGAGCTTTTCAAGATTTCCCGATGCGCGCGACACTTTCTCTGCGACCTTTTTGTCATCAACCTCGCTCTTTTTGAAAAACATCGTCATTGCATCATGCATCTGGTTGACCACGCGCCTGTTGCCTATTTCGATTGATTCCTTCTCTGCAGTTTCAAAAATCAGTTCATTCTCAATCAGATTATCAACTATCCGGCTTTTCTCGTATGCGAGTCTTGCTTTTGGAATTTTTTTGACAGCCCTCTGTTGCTCCAGCTTTTTGTTCACCTCGCTCTCAATGATCGGTCTGTTGTTTACGACAGCAAGAACCCGGTCAAACTTTTTCCACGCGGCAAGGGGCACAAAAGCCGTCACTGTCAGTGTTGCTGATAAAAGAATTACTCCGTATTTTCTCATTATTGATCCGTCAATCCCGCGATAGCTGTAATCTACAATGCAGCCTTAATAAATATTTGCAACGTTTTTTTACCCGCCGACACTTCTTCTTTTGAAAAGAAGATATTCTATTCCATCAACAAGCGCCCTCCATGACGCTTCAATTACATTCTCTGAAACACCAACAGTTCCCCAGTTCCTTGTTCCATCTGTCTGATCAATCAGTACCCGGACCGAAGCGGCTGTCCCCGATTCCTCATCAAGCACACGCACCTTGTAGTCCGTAAGATGTATCTGGGAAATTTCAGGGAAAAACTTCAGCAGGGCCTTACGCAGCGCGTTATTAAGGGCGTCAACAGGTCCGTTACCATTGGAAGCAGTATGCTCAATCTGCCCGTCAACCTGCACTTTAATGGTTGCCTCGCACTCAATCACGCCGTGCACATCCTTCTCGGTTATAAGCCTGAATCCCAGCAGCCTGAAGAAGGGCTTGTACTCTCCGGTTGCTTCCCTGAGCAGAAGCTCGAAGGAGCCCTCTGCGGCCTCAAACTGAAAACCCATCTCCTCAAGGCCCTTTATCTTTTCAAGTATAGCGCGTGAAAGATTTATGTCGCCGCTTATGTCTATGCCCAGTTCCTTTGCCTTGAATTCAACGTTGCTCTTGCCCGAAAGCTCAGAGATCATTACCTTTCGATTGTTGCCTACAAGGGCCGGATCAATGTGCTCGTATGTCCTTGTATCCTTCTGCAGCGCAGACACGTGGATGCCCCCCTTATGAGCAAAGGCGTTCTGGCCCACAAAGGGCCTGTTTTCAACATGCGGCAGATTTGCAATTTCACTAACGAACCTGCTCACCTCCGAGATATAGTGCAACACCTCTTTTGCTGAACAGGAATATCCCATCTTGAGCACAAGGTTGGGGATAAACGTCGTAAGGTCGCAGTTACCGCACCTTTCTCCGTACCCGTTTATTGTGCCCTGGACAGAAGAAGCGCCAGCCTCTACAGCGGCAATGGAATTTGCCACCGCCACTCCTGTATCATTATGAAAATGCCCCCCCACCTCTGCGTTGAACCTGTTTTTTATATCAGATGTTATGCGGCTTACTTCAGAGGGGAGCGTTCCGCCATTTGTATCGCACAGAACCAGCATGTCCGCCCCCGCTTTATATGCAGTGTCAAGGCAGTTGAGCGCATACTCGGGGTTTGATTTGTACCCGTCAAAAAGATGTTCGGCATCCAGGAAAACCCTGAAACCAAGGTCTTTCAGATAGGCAACGGTATCATTTATAAGCAACAGATTCTCATCAAGCCCCATCCCGAGAGCCTTTGTAACCTGAAAGTCCCATGTTTTAGCAACGATTGTAAGCACATCAGCCTTTGAATCCACCAGATCCTGAAGAATCTGATCCTCTTTGCATTTGTAACCCTTTCGTCTTGTCGACCCAAAGGCTGCTATTTGCGAGTGTTTAAGGCCCAGCGTCCTTACCTCGGAAAAAAACAGCTTATCCTTGGGATTTGATCCCGGCCACCCCCCTTCGATGTAATCAATTTTCAGGGAATCGAGAATCCGGGCAATATTCAGCTTGTCCTGTACTGAAAGCGAAATACCGACGGTCTGCGCGCCGTCTCTTAATGTTGTATCGTAAATACTTATAATTTTCTCTGTCATCATACTCTCTTTTAAAATTAACTTTTTATTTTGCTTTTGTACAACGGCCCATGATTAATGTTTCTAAAAAACTGTTTAAATTTTTGTTTTCAGCAGAAGGGCTGTATCACCCTGACAATCGAAAGGATAACCTTTTCAGGAACCTGCTGAAATGCACAAATCCTGCCGATAATGCATACTCGAAACTGGCCATTCATATTTCAAGTAATTTTCAGCCTGTTTATGCCTAAGTTCTTTAATACCCGTAAATATACAGATTTTATCCGCACCCTTTGCCACACTATGGGGAAGAATTCTGGTTGACTGCTGTGGTACAGCTTATATAATTAAAACTGTACGATCGGAACACAGACCATTTATGAACTATTTAATATTCGCCCTCACAGTCCTGCTCATTGCCATAATACTGATGATACTTAAATCATTGCGCATACCCATGTCCATCAGAAAAGCCGAAGAGTTCTTTGCCGAGAACGACCTTAACAGAGCCAATGAACTGGTCAAGTTTGTCCTGAACAAAAAAAGAAACTATGTCCCGGCCATGTACCTTAAGGCAAGAATTCTGATGCAGCGGGGACAGTACCTGCTTGCGATTCACGAACTCAACGAGATGATGGCGCTTACAGATTTTAAAAAACACGTTAATGAACTGGAAGTACACTACCATCTGGCAAGCCTTTACAACCAGACACAGAACTATGCAAAGGAGATTGACGAGTACAAGGCCATACTTGAATTCAACCCTGACGATATAAAGGCAAACCACAGGCTGGGCCACGCCTGGTACCAGCAGAAAAACTATAAAAACGCGCGGGAAAATTTTCTCAAGGTCGCTGTGCTTAATCCCGGACTTGAGGACATCTTTCTTCCGCTGGGTGTATCATGCTTTAAAACATCGGATTACCAGAAAGCTGAAACTTACCTTCTTAAAGCATCTGAACTGAAAAAGAATCTTCCGGAAGTTCAGTTTTATCTCGGCTCAATATACAAAATGAAAAAAGATTATGAAAATGCCTATCTGATGCTCGATAACGCAAAAGGCGACAAGAAATTTTTTGTTAAGAGCCTTTTCATGCTGGGAGAGATGTCCGTTGACCGGGGCAACTTCAGCGAGGCCATCGAGTATCTCGAAAAGGGCCTTACAAGCCTCAAGGATAATGATGAGGAATCTCACGCGTACAGGTACCTGCTGGCAGAATGTTACGAACATGAAAACAAAATAAAAGAAGCTATGCACCACTGGTCAAAGATAGAATCCGAAAATCCTAATTTCAGGAGCACCGGGATCAAACTTGAGGCATACAGGGCAATCCTTGAAAACGACACCCTTACACCCTTTTTCCAGTCGTCACTCGAGGAGCTCCAGCCCTACATCACAGACATGATTGCCGGGCTTAACTATAACATAGTATCCAGTGAAAAAAAATCTTCAAACGAATACCAGTACAAGGTATATAACATCAAGCGAATTAACGATCCCCCTGTGCTGATACTCTTCAACAGAACTACAAGGGAAATATCTGAAGGACAGATAATTGAATTCCAGAAGGCCATCTCTGCTGAAAAATGCAAAGGCGGAATATATATATCCACGTCAAAATTCAGCCTGCGCGCTAAATCGAGTGCCGTATCAAAAATGATCGAGCTTTATGACAGCGAATATATCTCAAAGGCAGTGGAAAAAATCAGGGCGCGCAGAAAATGAACACCCCGCAGAAGAGTATCATTACCCGCTTAATAATATTTATACTGTTCCCTTTGTTCATAACATCGTGCGGATCCGCGGAAAAAGAGTACTCGAGGCTTCTTGAAAAAACAGCCCGGGGCGAAAAAACCAATACCGCCGGATTATACACGGCTTTGCTTAAGGCATTTTCAATCACTTCACATAAAAGCGATAAAATATTTTTTACCAAAAACCTGGTGCTCCTGAGCAGAGCTGATAAGCCGAAAGTAATTTACCCTTTAAACATCACCCTTAACGCAGACTACAGCATAGAAGAAAACATCAGCCATGCCGGCCTGAACAGCAGATATGTACTCCTTGGGAACAACAAGGGCTTCTGCGTATTCAACGATGACGGTGACCCCATAGCAATATATAAATCGGGCGCTAAAGAGAGAATTGACGCGATTGCCATGCAAAATGAAAATGTAGTCTTTCTTTCGGGGAACAGGCTTCACGAATTCAACATCAGCAGCAGGCAGACCAGACCCTTTATAACCGGGGATTTTTCATCACCGTCAAAAAAATTCTTCCGGGCATTTATTCTCTCGGCAGAAAAATACAGCGCGCTCATAACCGGAATCGCCGGTTCATACTATATTTCAGTTTATGATACCCTGAACGGCTCTTTGTGGATGAAAAACATTGAATCCTCAACATTCGATTTTTCCATCAAAGGCAGCGACCTCTATTATCTCAGGGGCGGCGCAGGGAACTGGTCGGTATCCAGATACGATCTTCTGTCTAAAAACAGGACGCAGATACGGCAGATATCCTCTCTTGAAAATTTTGTAATTAGTGAATCCGGGTTTGTTACTGTCTCAGATGGCAGGGGCAGGATTGAAAACTTTTCAGGTGAAAAAGCCCTGCTGCCCGAGGAATGGGCTGTAAAAGGAAGCTGCCGCAGCATTCTCCTCGTTGAATACAAAAGCAGGCTATACCTGATTGAATTTGACACACTGATGCAGCGGCTCAGGGAAATCAGCAACGCCGAAAAGCTCTCCTGACTTCAGCTAAACTGATCCGCGGCAGCCAGGGCTGCACTATAAGAATATTCATTATATTGTCAGGATCAAAGCGCATAAATTTCCGCTGTTTTACGGCACTTTTATTGCGCGCCTTTTCTTCTGCCAATACAAAAAAAGCTTGCACTGATATTCCAGTGAATCAATCTGATTAGATCAAAATGCAGTTCAGCCCTGATTCCGGACGATAAACTTTTTGCTAAAATTTGCATTAGCGGTAAAGTGCCGCTATGAACATCCATAAAACAAATCATATTTTACAGGTTCAACAAGATGACAAAAATTTCCCGGAACGCCCCCTGCTGGTGCGGAAGCGGTAAAAAATACAAAAAATGCCACATGGAATCGGATTTACAGAATCTGACACAATCCCCGGCATCAATGAAACCTCCAAAAGGAATAAAAATCAAGACGCCTGAACAGATTGAAGGTATCCGCAGATCATGCAGGCTTACCCGCGATATACTCGATATGATCGCGTCGCAAATCCGCGAGGGAATAACTACAGAAGAGATAAACACCTGGGTACATGAATACACAATAAAGCATGGCGCGCAACCCGCGCCCCTTAACTACAACGGCTACCCCAAGAGCGTCTGCACTTCCATTAACAATGTAATATGTCATGGAATACCCGATGACACAGTTCTTAAGGATGGCGATATAATAAATGTTGACGTAACATGCATCCTTGATGGTTATTACGGTGACGCAAGCCGAATGTTCATGATAGGCAGTCCTTCACCCGTTGCTAAGCGCCTTGTAAATGTATCACTCGAATGCATGGAACTGGGAATTGCAGAGGTCAGGCCCTATGCTGATTTCGGCAGGATTGGCCATGTCATTGAAAAACACGCCGCGGATAACGGCTTCTCTGTGGTCCGGGACTACGGCGGACATGGTATAGGCATAAACTTTCACGAGGAACCCCATGTGCATCATTACGATGTTGGCTACCGCGGTCTGCCAATGTTCCCCGGCATGATCTTCACAATTGAACCTATGATCAACCAGGGCAAATACCAGACCCGGCTTCTGGCCGATGACTGGACGGCAGTTACCGCAGATGGCCTTCTTTCGGCACAGTGGGAACACACTCTCTGTGTAACTGAAAACGGCGTTGAAATACTAACAGCCTGAGAGGTAGCCCTATGGATAATTTCAGAACAATAACACCCTCTGACATAAAAGATAATCCCTTCAGGCTAATAAGCAGGGACTGGATGCTGGTGACCGCTGGCAGCATTGATAACTTCAACACAATGACCGCGTCATGGGGAGGACTGGGACACCTGTGGAACAGGGACGTGTGTTTTATTTTTATCCGCCCGTCACGGCACACTTTTAGTTTTATCGAGAATAATTCAGGCTTCACCCTTTCTTTCTTTACCGAAGAGTACCGGCAGGCGCTTAAAATTTGCGGCTCAAAATCGGGCAGGGACATAGACAAGGTAAAAGCAACAGGACTTACACCTGTCAAATCAGTTGCAGGGAACGTCTATTTCAATGAGGCAAGACTTGTTATTGAATGCAGTAAAATATACAGCCAGGATATATCACCGGAATTATTCCTTGATCCTGAAATTGCTTCAAATTATTCCGACGGGGATTATCACAGACTATACATAGGAGAGATAAAGTCGGTGCTTACGCGCTGACCTTTACAAAAAATGCGAAATAGCAGATACAGCTCAACAGGAAGCCGTGTAACGGCGCTCATACTGATCAATGTGATTATTTATTTCTTCCAGTCATTCACTAAGGATGTTCTTGTACCATATACAATTCCGTATCTGGGCAACAGCCATCTGCCCTTTGCAACATACTGGTTCGGCCTGACTCCATTCTTTGTAGTTACAAAATACTATGTCTGGCAGTTCTTTACATACATGTTTCTTCACGGCGACTTTATGCATATATTCTTTAACATGTACGCTCTGTTTCTTTTCGGTATTCCAGTTGAACAGCTCTGGGGACCAAAAAAATTTCTATTCTATTACTTTTTTACAGGCATCGGCGCGGGAATAACAATCTTTGTAATGAACCTGGTCCTCGGTGATATCGGTTTTTTCATACCCACGATCGGCGCGTCAGGTGCTGTGTTCGGGCTGCTGCTGGCCTTTGGCATGCTCTTCCCTGACGCTGTACTGCTCGTTTTTTTCTTTATTCCCATGCGGGCAAAAAACCTTGTCATTCTGTACGGGCTGCTTGAACTCTACATGCAGATAAATTCAGGCGGCCAGAGTTCAGTTTCACACCTTGGACATCTTGGGGGCCTGGCTTTCGGCCTGATATATTTTTTTGCCGCCAGGCGAAAGGGGATCGAATTCAAGGCTAAAAAAATCAAAGCTGTGGTGCAGAACGAACTTAACCGGCGAAGGGATGACATGGCCGCGCAGCCATCAAGCCAGAACCTGTCTCTTCTCAGGATACTTCAGAAACTTGAAAACGGGGGTACATCGGCAATTACTGATGACGAGTATCAGCACATAAAAAGGCTGGACATCTTCATGGATCATAATGACGGACTCTGCATTGACCCTGATTTTAACATAGATGATGACTACTGCAGAAAATGCGATAATTACCAGGCGTGCCTTATGCGCCGCATACGGAAATACCTGTGATACCGGTAAGAATAAAACTTAAAGACGGCGCGGTTATTCCCGGTTACCAGACTATGGGATCAGCAGGCGCCGACCTGTGTGCTTTTATTGAAGCTCCTCTGACCATACAGCCTGGCAGGACAGAGCTTGTGCCCACCGGGGTATTTATTGAAATACCTGAAGGCTACGAGGCGCAGGTACGGCCGCGCAGCGGCCTCGCGCTCAAACACGGCATCACGCTCCTCAACACGCCCGGAACCATTGACTCGGACTACAGGGGAGAAATTAAGATAATTATGACAAACCTGGGGACCGAGCCATTTACAGTTGAAAATCGTATGAGAATAGCTCAAATCGTTTTTGCAAAAGTGTACAGAGGAGAATTTCTTGAAACCGACAGGCTTGACGAAACAGCGCGAAATGAAAAAGGCTTTGGACATTCAGGTATATGAAAACTCCTGATAAAGATAATAACCCGGTAAACATTATTCCCATAGGCGGTCTTGGAGCCATAGGTAAAAACATGACGCTGTTCATGCAGAACGACGAGATAATTATTGTCGACTGCGGAATAATGTTCCCGCGCGATGAAATGCCGGGTATCGATTACATAATTCCCGACTTTACCTTTGTCAGACAGCACAGGGATAAAGTAAAAGGCATAATCCTTACTCACGGCCATGAGGATCACATAGGCGCGATTTCGTTTCTGCTGCAGGAGGTCAGGGCCCCCATATACGCGACTAAGCTGACCATAGGACTTATCCAGAGCAGGCTGGAGGAGCGGCCTCTTAAATACGAACCTGAATTTATAGAGATAGAACCTCGACAGATCAAAACTATAGGCAGCTTCTCCGTTGAATTTATCCGTGTAAACCATTCGATCATCGGCGGTGTAGGACTTGCCATACAGACTGTTGCCGGAACTATAATACACACAGGCGACTTCAAGATCGATTTTTCACCCGTTGACGGCGAGGTAACAGACATCTACAGGTTTGCCCATTACGGCGAGAAAGGGGTAATGCTGCTGTTGTCGGACAGTACAAACTCCGAGAAACAGGGTTTCACCAGGTCAGAATCATCCATCATGGACAAGCTGTACGATATATTTTCCGATTCAAAGGGAAGGATCATAGTCGCCTCATTCGCCTCGAATATACAGCGCATACAGCAGGTACTCGATACTGCCCGGAAGTATAACCGCAAAGTGGTTATCTCCGGTCTCGCCATGCAGAAAAACATTGAGATTGCCAGTACTCTCGGTTTCCTTGATATCAGGGACGATCTTATCATAAGCCTTGAAGAGGCATCAAGGTTAGCCAATAAAAAAATTGTCATCATCGGTACCGGCACACAGGGCGAGCCCATGTCGGCGCTGGCGCGCATGGCCTTTGGTACTCACAAAAACTTTATAGCTGAACGGGGCGACACCGTAATCATTACAGCATCAGTCATACCAGGCAACGAGCGCATGGTAACGAACATAGTAAACGCGCTCATGGAGGCCGGTGTCAACGTCTACTATGACAGGGATGAAGACATTCACGTTTCCGGCCACGGTTCTTCAAAAGAACTTAAACTAATGCTCGCCATAACCAGACCGAAATTCTTTATGCCTGTGCACGGCGAATACAAACATCTGAAGAAACACGCGGACATAGCCGAAAGCCTTAACATAAAACCGGCCAACATCATAATAGCCAAAAACGGCGATGTACTTGAACTGAACAAAAAACACTTCAAAAAGACAGACAAAATCAAACTCTCCGAAATATACGTTGACGGCGCCGAAATAGGCGACGTGGCAAGTGACGTGATCAGGGAACGCCAGATGATGTCCACCGAGGGAATTTTTTCTGTTACAGTGGTCATATCGCAGGGCATGCCCATGGCCGAACCTGAGCTTGTGGCGCGCGGATTCATCAGCCACGAAAATACAAAAATCATGGCAGCATTAAAAAAAGACATTGAAGAAAAAACAAAAAAAATGCTCCGGGAACGCGCGGGCGCAGGGGCAATTCAGAACTCTCTCCAGAACAGTCTTAAAAACACGATATACAGGCTTACTCGCAGGAATCCGATCATTGTTGTAAGGGTTATTGAGGTTTAGGAAACCCCGTAGTGAATAGATGTTATATTATTGTCCCTTAAATCACAGATTATTTTCATCATGCTATTAATTTATTTGAGTTATTTTAAGGAAAACTTCATGGTAAAAAGAAGACGAAAAACATTTAAAAAAGAAGAAAGAGAAATGATCTTAAAAAGAACAGATTATAGGTGTTATAGTTGCGGATTAAAAATGTCATTAAATGATGATTGGTGGGTTGAACATATTCTACCTCATTCTCATGAAGGTAGTGACAATATTGAAAATCTTCTTCCGAGTTGCAGATTATGTAATTCAGTAAGAAGTAATTTTAAACCAGAAACAATTAGAAAAATTCTATGGATTGGATATGCCATGATTCATGAAGTAGGGAAAAAAACTGATCTGGGTTTAAGGGTAATGGATTTCATGAATGAACGTGAGTTAAAACTATCGAAAAGACGAAAGCATCGCAGTCTTGCACTGAATCCTGACACAAAAAGTACTATCCGTGCTGATCGGGAAAAAATTAAGTCTGATAATAAATCAGAAATAAATATTGATAGTTCATTTCAAAAAAGAAAATATGAATGCAATAAATAAAGTTCTTAAAGAGTTTGATAAAGAGGAAAATTCTGAAAATCATGAAAGATGATATAAGACTAAAACTCTATTAAGTGGTGATATATTTAAATTTTGAAGAATATATAAAAAGAATTAATTTCATAATCCCTCCGACAGATTATATATTAAATAACATCATTCATAATAGAGTTAATTCCTTAACTATAAATTAATTAAAATACTCTCATCTCCCTCTTCAATCTCCGCGGCAGATTTAAGCGTATCCAGTTTCTTTGATATGGGGTACTGCATAAAAGTCCCCATGCCCTTTGCTATAAGCCTGCCGGTTTTAGTTTCCCTGATAAAACCGCTCGTTGTAATCAGCTTTGAACCCGAATAGTCCACATCGGCAGAACCTTCAATAATCTCTCCGGGCCTGGCAACAGAGATATAATTCATCTTGAATTCCACTGTGGAGCAGAGATTAGCCTGCGAAACAGCAAGCGATAGCGCGGTCACTCCAAGTACAGAATCCATCATTGCCGAGATCACACCGCCGTGGCACTGGTCCGGAGCAGTAAGGTGATCCTCGCGAATCTGCAGTGTATAGGTGATTTTTCCTGGACCATGCACCTGCAGCTTCATACCAAGAAAACCGTCAAACTTTACGATCTCCCCGTAATATTTCTGAAAAAACTCCATTGGTACCATTTAATTCCTCCAGGTCTGCGCGATTGCAGAAGCTCTTAGCTTATTAAAAGTCCCCACGCCTGCTCAGCAACAGGGCCATCTTCATAAATAAAATTGCCTGAAGCAGATGTTCTGAATTATTGACTGTCGGAATAAAACTTCAAGTTATTTTATAAATGGCCGGTAAAAAAATAAATAATCCCTGACCCGCCTGTCAAAATTCCTTCAGGCCTGCCTATTTCACTAAACAGTTCCCCTTAAAAAGCCGAAAATTTAATGTAATACCATTTTTATGCTTTCAGGGCGGTAATAAATCCGCCTTTCGAATCCGGAGGGGATTGTGTTTAACGAAAAGAGGTACGGAGAGATCGCGGGGATTCTTCTGTTCCTTGCGGGAATTATTCTTCTGCTAAGCCTTGCATCATACAGCCAGACAGATTACAGGGCTATTCTGCACCACAAATCTGTTAACAACCTGATCGGCCCTGTCGGCGCGGTAATCGCGCACCTTGCCCGTTCCGCGTTTGGCGTATCATCATATATTTTTGTAATCTGCCTGTTCCTCTCGTCTTATGCGCATGTCAAAGAAGGGTCGATCAGAGGATTCACTGACCGCCTTTTTGCTCTTTTCTTCTTAACGTTCAGCAGTTCAATTCTCTTTTCATCGGGGAACATACAAATCTACCAGAACAGCGGAGGGTTCACAGGCAGCTACATCTTTCAGTTTTTACACTCGGTTACCGGTACAGTCGGCGCGTATCTTATCATTGCGATCATGAACATCGTGGGGCTTATTCTTCTGGGAACATTCTCTCTGGCGTCATTTTTTGAAAAAACAAAAAGCCGCGGAGATAATCTTATCAACAGACTGGGCCGCTTTGTTGCAAACCTCAGGCAACCTGCCGCAACGCACAGCGATATACCGCTGACAACACTCGGCGAAAAGCTCTCAGCAGAACCGAAAAAAAAGCGCCCGCCATGGATTGAACGCAGAACCGTTAAAATCAACACAGAGGGTTCCGGGACAAAGCCCGAAATAAAATATCTTGAAATGCTCAGCGCGCCCGCGCAGCCGGCCTGTGAAAAATTTATTTCGTTGAAAGAATCGATCAGCAGTATTCCCGCGTCTTCAGAGATATTAACATCCGCGTCAAAAGTTGAACAGGACAAAAACATCTACATGGATAATCTGTCTGACGCTGAATACCCGGAGGAGGAATTTGACATCCCTGTCAACAGGGAGATATACAGTGACGATTTATCATTCAGCGATACCGATACGGATGAATTCATACACGATAATGAATTGTTGGCAGAAACAGAGTCCCCTTCATCAAAGAAGAACCGCATATATGGAATAGATCCCGATGACGATTCAGCCGCGGAAAGCCTGGCAGGCGCAACGGTTGATCATAATATTGCTGCCGCACAAGAACGGATAAAAAATCCGCCAGACAGAGAACCGGAACCCTTTGCCGAAGAGGCAGTATTCAGCCAGCTTAGAATCAACCAGGAGTACATTATACCCACATCGTTTTTGCATAACTCCGAACCCGTTGACACAGAGGCATGGGAAATCGAGGTTAAAAAGAATTCCCTGCTCCTTGTGAGAACGCTTTCTGAATTCGGCATAGAATCAAAGGTGATAAACGTAAACCGCGGGCCCGTAATCACGCTTTACGAAATGCAGATTGCAGCCGGCATAAAGATCAACCGCGTTGTTGGACTTTCGGACGACATCGCAATGGCCCTGGCCGCGTATAAAGTGAGGATCGTTGCGCCTATTCCCGGCAAATCGGCCATCGGCGTGGAGTTGCCTAACAAAAAGCGCGAGATGGTAACACTTGGTGATGTTATAAAATCAAAATCCTACAATGACCAGAAAGGCCACCTCAAGGTCGGACTGGGCAAGGATATTCTCGGTTTCCCAGTCACGATCGATTTAAAAAACCAGCCGCACCTGCTTATAGCCGGGTCAACAGGCTCGGGAAAATCGGTATGCGTGAACTCGATCATAACAAGTATTGTATATAACTACGATCCTAATTACGTGCGATTCATACTCGTTGACCCCAAGATGGTGGAACTGCAGCTTTACAATGGAATGCCTCACCTTCTTACTCCGGTTATTACCGAACCCCAGATGACCCCGGCCATACTAAAATGGACAATTTACGAAATGGAAAGGCGCTACAGGCTCCTTGCTTCAATGAACACGCGCGATATTATTAACTACAATGGCAAAGTTAAAAAAGAAAAGAAGGGGGAACGCCTCCCGTTCATAGTAATTATAATTGATGAGCTCGCCGATCTGATGATGGCTGCCTCAAAGGAGATTGAAAGCTACATAACACGTATTGCACAGAAGGCCCGGGCCGTTGGCATACACCTTGTTCTGGCCACACAGAGACCGTCGGTCGATGTTATCACCGGTATTATAAAGGCAAATTTCCCCGCGCGCATCGCGTTCCAGGTTGCGCAGAAAACAGATTCACGCACCATTATTGACCAGAATGGCGCGGAAAAACTTCTTGGCAAGGGTGACATGCTCTACCAGTCCCCCATGAGTTCATACCCTGTGAGAATTCAGGGCGCTTTTATCTCGGAAAACGAAATCACAAGTGTTGTTGAACACCTTAAAATCTACGGCGAGCCGCAGTTTATCGACATAGAGGCATCTCTCTTCGCAGAGGAGGATTCATCTGACATTGACGGTGAAGACGAGGATGAACTCTTTGTCGAGGCCCTGAAGATTGTAGAGGACACACGCAAGGCATCGGCATCATACCTGCAAAGAAGGCTCAGTATAGGCTACAACCGCGCGGCCCGCATGATAGAGAAGATGGAGGAACTGGGATACGTTGGCCCGCAGCAGGGGAGCAAGCCCAGGGATGTTTTTATTTAGGCTGAATTTCGGGTCTGCTGCCGCGAATAAACAAGGGGTTAAAACCTCCTGTTCTGTTTTCAGTTTTATTTAACAGCGTAAATCTCAATCGTATCCGAATACGCAGTAATCCTCGAAAACAGATTATACACCGGTTCAAAGAGCGGATAGAACCATGAACTTTTTTTCACTACCCGTTCCGGGTGGTAGCCGCAGCGGTGAACCTTCACTCTCCTGAACCCGGCCTGCTTCAGGATTCTCTTTGCTGACGCCGGGCTTAAATCTATCCTGTGATCAACGGGGCGGGTTTTTACCCAGCCTTCACGGTCAAAACTGAAAGAGGGCCCATAGTACGATGGTATGCCGCAGGCAAAGAGTCCTCCATCCTCGAGCATGGAGAATATCCTGATCACTGCTTCGCGTGGATCAGCTATATGCTCAAGAAAAAACCATGACGATATTATCGAAAACTTCCTGTCAATATCCGCCTTATCAAAAGGGGTCTGTATCACATCAATGCCGAATGTTTTTCTGCAATAATCAGCGGCAAAGTCAGAAATCTCAATTCCAAGCAGGTCTCCTATTCCCCGGTCCTTTGCAGCCTTAAGGAAAAAACCCGCAGCGCATCCAAGGTCAAGAAGAGAAAGTCCCGGCCGCATCTTTATTATCCTGAATATTTTTTCAAGCCTACGCTGCGACATACGGTAGATGTTTTCGAAGTCATCTATGTAGGTTTTACCGTACTGCTCCCTATAGCTGGATATAAAATAATCCCTGTCGTATGACAGAGATCTGTGTTCAGTGTTAAAGATGACTCCGCAGACAGCGCACCTGTAAAGGGATGCGCTGATCGCGGTTCTGTTCTGCCGGCCACAGAATGGACAGGCTGGTTCGTGTGTCATTTAATCTTCTTTTTTCTTTTGGCCGGTTCAACCACCACAGGCACTCCGCGTATCCTGGCGTTGTCAAAGGAATGAAGTACAAGCTCGGCATATTGTTCAGGCACTTCAAAAAAAGCGTAGGTTGAATGGACATCAATCTTGCCGACGGTCTTGCCGTCTATGCCGGAACGCTTGACTATCTCCCTTATCAGGTCACCGGTCGAAATATTCTGATTCTTGCCGACATTGATAAAAAGCCTTGCGCGTCCGTCCTTGATGTCTTCGAAGATGATCTTCCCGGTTTCGGTCTTGCCAAGGATGGAAGCAGCGTCAAGGTCGAGTTTGGAAATATCACCGAAAAGTTCTTTGAGGAGCGATGCCGCGATCCTCTTTGTTCTGCCGAAGAAAGGTAATTTTTTCTTCAGGACTTTCAGAAGCTTAAGATAATCATCAAGGTCTTCTGAAAGAGCGTTTTCCAGAACCTTTTCCAGTTTTTTCTCCTGGTTCATTAAAATCCTCACTGAAGGAAAGGTCTTTACCGCCGGAACGGCGATAAGCTGATGCAAAAAAATGTATACTACATTTATGTATCGTTTAATAAAAGATCAAGTAATTTTCATTTTAATTAAGTGTTTGACGTAATCATCGCCAGCCTGTACTCAATGCGTTATGCTTAAAATGCGTATAATATTTTTATTATTCTTTTTAACAATAATGTCCGGAGTATATGCCGATCCACCCGGTTTTGAACCATGGAACCCTGATGTAAACACAGGCGACAGGATAGGCAGGAACCATAACCACAAACAGCCCCGGCCTTCCAGTATTACCAGCGGTTTTCAGGGCGGAGCCTGCATTCTTATAAAGATCTTCCAGGTGTTTATCTCCCCCCAGGATGGTCCAAACTGCAGGCATACCCCGGTATGCAGCGTCTACGCAAGGGGCGCCGTTGCAAAACATGGAGCTTTCATCGGGTCATTCATGGCCGGGGAGCGTCTGCTAAGGTGCAATCCCTACCGGCCTCCGGAATATGACCCGGTTCCTGACAGGATCTTCGGGCAATGAAAAAACTTTTTATCTTTTTTTTACTCCTCCCGGTTTGCATGCACGCGGCAGAGACCGCGGATACGGTTAAAAAGCAGAAAAAATTTATCTCCGAATTATACGGTTCAGGGGATTACTTCAACGCAATCGCCGAAACCCGCAGGCTCCAGCTTTACGGCAAAGACCCTGAACTTGAATACTTTATATATACATGCTACTACCTTGCCGGCCAGTACAGGACTGTTACCGGCCAGTATAGGCCCGGCCCTGACTATAATAAAAATCTGCCATTCATGCTGCTCGTGTCGCAGTCCTTTATCAGAGTTGAGGATTTTAAGTCAGCATACTCATCTCTGAGCCCGCTGTCATATAACGAACTTGAACAGAAAGCCGCATTTAACCTGCTTCTTCGACGCGTAGAACCGCTGGTGCTTTCAGGGGACTTTGAACCGCTCGACAATGAACTTTTAAGCGCGCGGCAGATTATGGACGATTACCCTGATTACATTCAGTTAAAGCACGACCTTGAATCATTCAGGGAGAACCAGGGAATAAACCCATGGACAGGTGCGCTAATGTCCGCAGTGATGCCAGGCTTAGGGCAGCTCTGGTCAGGCCGGATCATAGACGCCCTTCTCTCACTTGCATCTGTAGCCCTCCCTGCTGCCGGGGCCTGCTACATGAAAGATAAGGGACACAATGGCACGGCCTGGACTTTATATTTTTTTACAGGCCTCTTCTACGCGGGAAACATATACGGAGGCTACAATTCCGCGCTGCTTCAGAAAAAAGAGGATTGTAAAAATAATCATGAAAAACTGGAAAAAAAATACGGCAAATATGACCCTGCAATATACCTGAGGTTCGGGAGGGACTTTAATTGAAACTCCTTGGGGTACTCCTGCTGGTCTTAATTGTCAATGCTGCAGCCAGCGCCGAAGAGGCATCTCCGGTTGAATTCGCTGAACTTTACTACAGCAAAAAAGAATACTACAACGCAATAACAGAACTGCTGCGCTACCAGTTCCTTTTCCCCGACGATCCCGCATATCCCTACAGCATGCTCCTTATGGGAAAGTCATATTTTATGGGGGGGAATTCATCCCGCGCAGCGGCTGTATTTTCAGACTGCTACAAAAATTATCCGCAGACACCCTCAGGCGAGAAGGCGCTTTTTTACTCGGCATGGATCCACCTTGAAAATGGATCATTTTATCACGCGGCGAGAATGTTCCAGGAATATAAATTTGTTTATAAGAATGGAGATTTTTACGAAGATTCGGTATTTAATATATGCCTGACCGGGATACTTGCCGAAAATTATAGTGATGCGCAGAACGCGCTTGCGTCATACAAAAAACAGTTTCCTGAAGGAAGGTTCAGCGAAGAGGCTGATTTATTGTCAGTTAAGATTACACAGGAACAGCAGAGGCCCTACAAGTCTCCGTGGATTGCCGGAATAAGTTCCGCAATTATTCCCGGTCTCGGTTATATGTACACTGAAAAGTATCTGCTGGGATTATTTGCGATGCTTTCAAACGGCGCCCTGATATACCTTATCTATGACGGGTACAGGGAGGGGAACATGTTTAAAATGGCTGCCTTTTCTGTAATTGAGTTTTCATTCTACAACTGGTCGCTCGGAGGTTCAATCCTGAGCGCCCGCGAGTACAATGACAACAGTGCATTTAAGCAAGAGATCCAGTTGCACATAAAGAGACCTTTTTAATCAGGGAGGATTAAATGGACAAAAAATCTTTCAGGTACGATACGCTTGAAAGCATAGACCCGAATAAAAGCCAGCTCATAAACTTTGAAAAGATACTCCGCACTGAAAACCTGGAGCTTGTTGCCGAAAAGCTCGTGGAGTCAACATTTGTAGAGCAGCACTTTATGCGCAAGGACGCTATCGACCGTCTGCTCGACTTTGCATACTTCAAGGTGCAGACTGGCGCGTACCATATTATTCACATGGCATACCCGACAAAAAGGATGCATGACCACGAACTTGAAGCAAAAATTAAAAAGCTTATAAATGAACTGCTTTACCCTGAAATAGTACTCAGGATACTCAAATATTTTACAAGAAACATACACGAATCAGACACGAACCTGTATATAGCAAACCTGATTGAATCCGAAGAGATAATCAAGTCCTGTTATCAGACATTCAATCTTTTTAAAAAGGATATTTTTATCTACAACACTGAACAAAAATCACTTAATGTTAAAATGATACAACAGTTCTCGCCTCAGTCCGACTACAGGCTCTCACTGCCGCTTGACGCCTGCGCAAGGCTCAAGTATGTGCTGGAATTTTTTTACATCAAACAGAACGTAAAACACATCTACACCCTTGATGACATAAAAATGTACGATACTGCCTCATGATTCAAATGATTCCTTAACATAGATGTTAATGTATCGCTTTGAATCTGTAAAACCTGTAACATTGTTCAGTTCAGGCTTGTATTCCTTAATCAACCAGTACATTATATCCTTTATATCATTCAGGCTTGTATCGATAACCGTATATCTAAAATAGACATCACTCTCAGAGAGCCGCTCACGTATTGACACATACGTCGTGCTGTATTCATCCATTAACTTCTTTATTCCCACCCTGCACCCGTCTCTCCAACAGGCCAGGACCAGCATATTAACCATCTTTCTGTTTACCCTGTGCTGCATAAACACCAGACCCGGCATTTCGGGAATCAGTCTTGTAACGCTGTGCCTGTCGTAAACAAACATGCGGGACCATTCAATATGATAATAAACCTCGTCCCCCCTTACATTCTTTTTCATTGTCATGCTGAAACCGCCTGGTTCTTGAAATTATTTATCAGTTTCGCTATAATCCCATTAAGTTTATAGCAACGCCGGGTTATATCCGTTTCATTCAGCAGGGCTATTCTCAGGCTGTTATCAAGAACAAAATAATTTGCAATAAAATCGCTTATCTGGCCCAGGTCAGACAAAAAATTTAAAAGCGCTATAAGCCTGTCCGATTCATCCACATTTATAAGAAAAATCAGTTCCTGTGCCTTTGTACGAAGTTCACGGCAGAGAGCCATTTCGTTTTTTACAGGAGCGGATTCGGCCGGATTAAAAAAAGCCTCCCGAAACTTTTTCAATGCTATGATTCTCGCGCGGCATATACCCCTGACCTGGAGACGCAGAATATTTTTATCCTCGGATATTTCAGTAATTTCACCAAGCGTTGAAATTCTTCGCCTGTAAAGCAGAATGTCAAAGATGTTTCTTACCGGATATGTGATTATCTGGTCCCCGGCCTTCAGCGACGAAGAGAATGGCGTTTTACGTATGATCATCTTCTGGTTGCTGTGAGGGAAGAGAACTTTTTTCTTTAAAAGAAAGACTCTCAGAGCTTCTGGCTTCATTTCTTAAAAATCATCCATACTCAAAATCTCCATGACGCTCTCTGCAAAAAGTCTGTACCCCTCCTCAGTGGGATGCACACCGTCTCCCTGAACCAGTTTGTAAAAATCAATACCGGCCTCAACCCTGGCCTCCCAGTATCTATGCACTTTTACCAGGCTAAGTGAATATTTATCTGCCAGCCGCTCAATCCTGTCATAATACTGCAGAACCAGCCTGTATTCGGGCAACTTTATATACACAGATGTCAGCAACACAATTTCCGGATCAAAAGACCTTTTGAGTTCAGTAATAATTCTTTCAAGATTATATCCAAACTCATCGGGAGAAAACCCGCTATAGGCATCATTAAGGCCGAACTGCACCAGTACAAGATCCGCCCTGTCCCTCAGTACATCACGTTTTAACCGTGAAATTCCGTCAAGGGCTGTATCACCGGGTACACCTCTGTTTAAAATATCCACTCTGCATCCAGGATAATGTTCATTAATCATTTCTATCAGATAATCAATATATCCCTTGCTTACCAGCCAACCGTAAGTAAGCGAATCACCAAATGCCGTAATCTTCAGAGGTTCTCCAGAGGACATTTTATTTATGGCTTTTACCGGTCTCATTAAGTCTCCCCTTTAGCAGTTTCCCGAACAGCGAGCATGGTCTATTCAGGGCGCGTTCCGCAAGCATTAACTCAGGTTTTTAAGCAAATTCTTAAAGTATTTATAACACAATTATTACTAATTTAGTAATAAAAAATGTATATTTATACTATACTAATAATATTTTAATTGTTTTTTACTGTAAAATGGCAATTATTAATAACATAAGCATAACAAATGATCATTTTTTAGCAATAATTCCTTATTTTTTTTAAATTTTCTTATTAAAAATTTCAATGTTATTTTATTAATATTATAATTTTATTATAATAAAAGCAGTATTGTAGCATTAATTATAACAGATATCGGGAAAATAATATTCAGAGTTAATTCCTTAACCATTGTGTAGCATAAAATGCTCTGTCATCTCCGGCAGTTAGAGGCGGCAGAGAGGATTAAAACGATCATGTTGCATCAACCGGAAAGAGGTCATCAGGCTTCCGGTGAATAGTATATCTGTCCCGGCAGAAAAATCCGTCCGGGAACGGGTTTAAAATTCAATCGTAAATTTCGAGGTAAATGATGAAAATTGAAATTACAATCCTTGGACTCTTAATAGAAAACAACCTTTATGGTTATGAAATCAAAAAAAAGATAGTCGAACGGCTTGAGGATTATGTAGATATCAAGTTCGGTTCAATTTATTATGCCATAAAAAAATCAGTGGATAACGGCTGGGTAAAACGTGTCGGCACAGAAAAGGAGAGTGGGAACCCTGAAAGATACGTTTACGAAATTCTGCCCGCGGGAAAAAAGCATTATAAAAAACTGCTCAAACAGTATTTTGACACAAACCTTATCCATTTTGACGTGGATATCGTGCTCATGTTTTTTGACTTCCTCACGGATGAACAGAAAGAACAGTTCCTTGAAGAGCGTACCTCCCTCATTAAAGAGAAACTTGAAAGTATCAGGGAAAAAATCGAAAAGGAATCCAATGAAGATGTTTCACACAGGCACATCCTTGGATACCTGGAGCATCACCTCAAGGCAGAGATGAACTGGCTTAAATCTATGAAGGCCGGGTGAAAATCATCCGCATTCATCAATTACCGCCTGAAGAAATTCAGCCTTCCTGTTGAACTGGGCGTCGCTCACTTCAGCCCTGAATTTTCCCAGGTCAATTTTCAGTTTCTCAAGCTGTAAGGCCTTCTTATCATCACCTTCATCGCTGTCGAGAGTCTGGTCTATGAGTGATTTATTTACACTGCCTATTTTTATCAAATTATAATAATGTCTGCGGGCCAGCGAAAAAGTAATATTCTTAAGTATATCACTCTGTTTTTCATATGCATCCTTCAGGTCGCTCTTCTTTATAACGGTTATCACTACATTATTCTTTGCCCTTAGAGTGGCTGTTCTTTTTTCATTAAGCAGGATTGCCATCTCGCCGAAGACAGTGCCCGCCCTGTCAATAGTTGCCACCTTGTTCCCGCCGATCTCTACATCGATTGAACCTGTCTGGAGTATGTACATCTCCTCGCCCGTTGTGTTCTCTTCGCATATTACCGAGCCGCGCGGATATTCAATCATCCTGTCAGAGAGAACGGAAGTTGTTTCTACTGTTATTGAATCCTGGGCCTTGAAAAACGCCTCACCCCTTTTAAAATTGAGCGACCCTGCATGTTTTTTCAAGATATCATTAATCCAGGGAAATTTTCTTTTTTCGTACTCCTGGCTAAGCATGTTGACTGCATTGTAATATTTTATGGAATACTCTTTGATCTGCCTGTCTGTGCCGTCAAGAAGGTCTAAGTTTTTATTGATTATTTTGTTGGTAAGAAGCACCTGTTTTGCGAGCACTATAGAGGCATTTACAAGAAAAGAGAATGAATTCATGCCGCTCAAAAATCTGTCTGCAGGAATCTTTTTTATGGATGAATCCTTCAGGGCAACGGCTGTTTCAATTCTGCCGGTTTTTTCAGAAAAGATGTGGTTCATTATCAGTTCCGTGGAACCTACAATCAGGTTCCGCCCCCTGATTGCATATTTGTCAACATTCGATGCATAATAATAGACAACACCGTTTGAAAGAAAATATGCGTGATCGGGTTCAGATTCGGCAGAGTATAATTTTATATAATCCTGTGACATAGGCAGAATTTACAGGATTTTATTAATCGCCGCCAGAAGGTCTTCTTTTGTGAACGGCTTGGTAATATAAGTATCGACCTGTATCTCCTGGTCGTTCAGCCTGATGGTATTTTCGTTAAGCGCGGATATTACAATTATTTTTGCGCCTGGATATTTTGCTTTAATTTCTTTGACGGCATTTATTCCATCCTTACCGCCCATTGTGATATCCATGGTAACAAAATCAGGTTTGAGCTTTTCATAGAGATTAATTCCATCCTGGCCATTATCAGCCTCACCATCTACAACATGTCCTGCGCCGGTAATGATTTCTGCGATAATCCTTCGCATAAATCTTGAATCGTCAACAATAAGACCCCTTGCCATCGATAACCTCAAGGAATTTTAGTAATAAAGAATAATATATAAAACACATAGTTATAATTTAATTCAAGAAGAAAATTTGACAAAAGAAGATAAAAAATTCAGGTTGTCGGGCGCGATCTCCCTAAGACGCATTTTTTTAAAATTTAATCTTTTTTTTACCCGCTCTTAAAATATTTTATTGACGGACAGGCGGCGCTTTATTAAATTAGGCATGTCTAACTTTTTTACCCAGGGTTGATAAAAATGAATTATCTGGAAAATACAACAAAACTAAGTCTCAATGATGTCAAAAGCGGCTGTTATGCCGAAATTAAGGACATAACCGGCGGTGTGGGTCTGCGTGAGAAAATTCTCAGCCTTGGATTGCTGCCCGGAAAAACTGTACAGGTTATATCAAACCGGAAACAAGGCCCGGTAATCATTAAAATCGACGGAACACGCCTGATTCTGGGAAGGGGAACAGCCGAAAAAATCCATGTAACCATGACCCACTGTGACCTGAACTTTAATGAATCCCCAGATGAAGCCTGAAACCATCGCAATTACTGGCAACCCAAACTGCGGTAAGAGCACTATTTTCAATATCCTCACCGGAAGCAGACAGACAACAGGGAACTGGCCTGGAGTTACAGTAGAAAAACGTGAAGGCTCCATGAAATACAGGGGCAGGGACTATAACATTGTGGACCTTCCCGGTATATATTCACTCTCGGCCTTTTCTGACGACGAACGCGTATCAAGAGATTATCTCCTTTCGGGTGAAGCAGACCTTGTTATCAACATCATAGACGCCGCAAATATTCAGCGCAACCTCTACCTGACCGTACAGCTTCTTGAAATGGGACTGCCTGTTGTTGTAATCCTGAACCGGATCGATATTGCCGAAAAAATGAAAATCCGCATTGATACAGACCTGATGTCTGCCCAGCTTGGATGCCCGGTCATAAATATATCCGCGCTGCGTAAAGGTGATGACCTCAAGCTGAAAGAGGCTATATACAACAACACTAATTATTCCTTCACACCGGTAAAGGTTGATTTTCCCAACGAAATTGCTGACATCATGGAATCCTGGAAACCATCGCTCCAGTCCATGTCAGAAAAGATCAATGCCCCATCGGACTGGATTGCCCTGAAGATTCTTGAAAAGGACCCCCTTTTAACCGCTCAAGCCATTAATTCCGGTTTAATCACACAGGACGAGATAGATACCGCGGAAAAAAATATAGAAACAATCCTGCACGAAGCGTCTGATATCATAATCGCGGATTACAGATACGGCTTTATCCAGGGGATTACACGAAGATGCGTTATAAAACAATCAGACCCCAGGGAAATCACCGATATGATAGATTCAGTGGCGCTTAACAGGTTTGCCGGACTGCCCCTGTTTCTAAGTATAATGTACCTGACCTTTAAACTGACTCTTTCATTCAGCGCGGCTTTTATCGATTTTTTTAACGGCATAACAGGCGCCATTTTTATTGACGGATTAGCGGCGCTGCTTTCTGCGATACATGCGCCGCACTGGCTTATAACAGTCCTGGCATCGGGAGCAGGCGCAGGCATCCAGGCAGTAGCCTCTTTTATTCCCATAGTTTTTGCGATGTTTTTCATGCTTTCCGTTCTTGAAGACTCGGGTTATATGTCGAGGGCTGCTTTTGTCATGGACAGGCTTATGAGAATTATGGGACTGCCCGGGAAATCCTTTCTTCCTCTGATGATAGGTTTCGGCTGCACAGTCCCCGCAGTGATGGCTGCCCGTACCCTTGAAGAAAAACGCGACCGGATAATGACCGTGTTCATGTCCCCGTTCATGTCCTGCGGCGCGCGGCTTTCAGTATACGCACTCTTTACGGTTGCGTTTTTCAGCAGCAATCCCGGGGCCGTTGTTTTCTCATTATACGGAGCCGGTGTACTGCTCGCGGTCATGACCGGATTTCTGCTGAAGAAAACAGTCTACCCCTCTGAGCCTTCTAATTATGTGCTTGAACTTCCCATATATAATCTTCCCAGAATGAAGCATATACTGATTCACACATGGACAAGGCTTAAGGCTTTTATTTCAGGCGCGGGAAAAATTATCGTCGTAGCGGTTATGATCCTTTCATTTTTCAATTCACTTGGAACTGACGGTACCTTCGGTAACGAAAATACAGACAGGTCACTGCTCACAAAAGCGGGCAAATCCACCATGCCGCTTTTCAGCCCCATGGGTATAACAGACGAAAACTGGCCTGCCGCAGTGGCCATTTTCTCCGGCCCATTTGCCAAAGAGGCAATCGCAGGCACGCTTAACTCCCTTTATGGCCAGATGAATGCTGAACCTGAAAACATTGACGAGAGTATTGACGCGATGACAAAAATAACCTCCGGGATTAAAAATGCTTTTTTATCAGTACCCGCGAATCTTAAAACTGAATTTGCACGGTTTTTTCCCACTCCCGAAATATCCGCAGATACAGATGAAGAAGAAGGTTCGCTTTTTATTGAAAATATGCGCAGATACTTCCCCGGAAAAGCAGGCGCCTATGCCTACCTTCTCTTTATTATGATATACTTTCCCTGCATTGCTACGGTGGGAACGGTTTACAAAGAGGCCGGTGCGGGTGTAGCAGTCGCGCAGGTTCTTTACATGACGGTTCTGGCCTGGATAGTTTCAGTGCTTTTTTACCAGTTCGCGGCCGGGGGTGATTTTTTCTGGATTTCAGCCGCCATTGCGCTCTTTATCATTGTCATTGCGCTATTCTACGCAGCCGGAAGAATAATTAATAGCAAAGTAGACCCTAAGTTGTAGTTTCATCATTGACAGAAAAAACCGGTTTCCATCAATTAATCCAGTGTCTTTAAATGATGTCATTTTTCCGGAGTTTTATACTTATCCGGATATAGCGAATGACATGTTAACATAAACTGAATCCGGAATAAAAAATGAGAATAAGGCGAAGCCAGCAGGAAGAACCGGGCAGAATAATAGTACTTGGCATAAACCACAGAACCGCACCCGTGGAGACCCGTGAAATTTTTTCCCTGCCTGAAGACCAGATCCCCTTTTTCTATGAAAGGCTCAATGAATCAGGTGTGCATGAAGCTGTTTATGTCTCTACGTGTAACAGGGTGGAAATATACATGACTGCCGCGGATGCTGAATCCGCGGTTGAAACAATAAAAAGATTGATGGAATTCTACACCAAGATGCCGCACGAAAAATTCATGGATTCTGTCTATGTCAGGTACGGGTTGGATGCGGTCCGTCACCTTTTTACAGTGACCTCGTCCCTTGATTCAATGGTTGTGGGTGAGAACGAAATTACAGGACAGATCAAGGAATCCTACAGGCGCGCCGTTAACTGCAAGGCAACGGGTGTTGTAATGAACAAGCTGTTTCACAGGGCCTTCAGTACGGCAAAGAGAATCAGGACAGAAACAGACATATCAAAAAATCCCCTTTCCATAGCGTCTATCGCGGTAGAGCAGGCAAAAGCAGTTCTTGGAGACCTCTCTGCTAAAAGCGCGCTGCTCATTGGCGCGGGAGAGATGGGCGAGCTTATACTTAAATACCTTGTAAAGGAAAACCTGAAAAGTATTATCCTGGCAAACAGGACCGAAGAAAATGCCCGCAGGATCTGCCAGAATATTGAGTACAGGGCTGAAATAATCCCCCTCTCAAAGGTTGACATTGCCCTTGAACAGGTAGATATCGTAATCTCCTCTGTAACCGCGCCTCACCATGTCATTACGGCAAAGGACCTGACTGAAATAATGAATGAACGCAACTGTAAGAATCTGTTTCTGATTGACATCGCGGTACCCAGAAACATTGACCCTTCAGTTTCAGAAACTGAAGGAGTCTCCCTGTTCAATATTGACAATCTTAAAGATATTGCCGAGAACAACAGAAAAAACCGCACCATGGCCATAGAGGATGCATGTATGATTATAGAAGAAGACCTTGACAGTTTCGCAGACTGGTGCAGCGAACAAAACCTTACTCCGACAATTGTGGCAATAAAGAACAAGTTCGAAGAGATCCGGAAGAGCGAGCTTGACCGTTTCCGTCAAAAAAAGATGAAACATTTAACAGAGGATGACTTCAAGCTCATTGATGAACTGACACTGAGCATAATGAACAGGACACTGCATAATCCGATAGTTAATCTGAAAAAGATAAACAACTGTACCGATTCATCCTCGCCGGATGAGACCCTTGTGAAAAACACACAATTTCTGAAGGACATTTTTACCAAATGATGAATAAAAATATTCCCAGGCTTATTTTCTGGGAGCTTACCAGGCGATGCAACCTGAACTGCGCTCACTGCAGGGCAGAGGCAGATGACAGGGATTTTTCGGGCGAACTTGACACTGCATCGATTAAAAATATAATAGACCAGATCTCCAGAGAATACACACCTATAATTATTCTTACAGGCGGTGAGCCGCTTTACAGGAACGACATATTCGAGATCGCGTCTTATTCCTCATCAAAGGGGCTGCGCACCGCCCTTGCCACAAACGGCACTTTAATTGATGACGATGTTGCCGCAGAGATAAAAAAATCCGGAATAATGCGCGTAAGCATATCTATCGACGGCAGCACTTCAGCGGCACATGACAGTTTCCGCGGCGTTCCAGGAGCGTTTGACGCCGCGCTCAGCGGCGCGCGCCTTCTAAAAAAAGCGGGCGTCGAGTTCCAGATAAATACTACGATCACAAGACGCAATGTTGATGACTTGGAGAATATACTTAATCTTGCCATATCCGAGAAAGCATCGGCGCTTCACGCGTTCATGCTGGTACCGGTTGGTTGCGGCATTGAAATCGCGCAAACCGATATGATAGACGCGCAAAGGTACGAAGACGTGCTTAAATGGTTCTATCATAAATCTAAAGAATCAGGGATTGAATTCAAGGCAACATGCGCTCCCCATTACTACCGCATAATCCGGCAGCTTGCCAGAGAAGAGGGGCGCGCACTCTCTTTTGAAACTGACGGCATGACAGCTATGACCCGGGGATGTCTTGCCGGTACCGGCGTCTGCTTCATCTCACACAGGGGTGAAGTCCAGCCATGCGGCTACCTGCCGGTATCCGCCGGGAATGTAACCCGTACAGGGTTTAAAGAGATATGGGAGAACTCTGAACTGTTCAAAAACCTGCGTGACTTCAATGCCCTCAAGGGTAAGTGCGGCCTTTGCGAGTACAAGGCTGTATGCGGCGGGTGCAGGGCGCGCGCTTTTTATCAAACCGGCGACTTCATGAAAGAGGAGCCTTATTGCCTCTACGAGCCGGTCAGGAGCAGATAACCAATGGATTTTACAGCTTCCGAAAATCTTCTGCTTCAGAAAATGCAGAAAGGAATAGCCTGTTCGCCCGAACCTTATGCTGAACTTGCCAGGTCAACCGGCCTCTCTGAAGATGATGTGATAGACACAGTAAAATCACTGCGCGAAAAAAAGATAATCCGCAACATCTCCGCAATATTTGACGCGAAGGTTTTAGGATACACCATGAGCCTTGTAGCTTTCCAGGTAAAGCCTGAAATGATTGACCATGCCGCGGAGATAATCAATTCCCACCCCGGCGTAAGCCATAACTACCTTCGCCGTCATAAATACAATATATGGTTTACACTCGCGGAGGAGTCGCCTGAAGATTTTTTAAAAAGCGCTGAAATTCTTGCCCGCAAGAGTCATGCCGACGATTTTATTATAATGCGCAACGAACGCCTCGTTAAAATCGGCGTATTCCTCGACACGGGAAATTCCGCGGATTCCTATGACAGCAGCGATTATATCCCGGGCGAAAGCAAAGGCCCGTTTCAGCTTTCGACTGATGAAATCGAAGCCGTCCGTCTGCTGCAGATGGACCTGCCCGCGGTGAAACGCCCCTTTGCTGAAATAATAAATTCCGCGGCTGCGTCAATATCCGAAAAGGATCTGCTGAACCACTTCAGATCCTTCCTCGAAAGGGGAATAATCCGCAGATACGCGGCCGTACTGCGGCACAGGAACGCCGGGTTTTCATCGAACTCAATGACTGCGTGGAAGCCGTCCGGCGATTTTAACATTGAGCCATTCAGTGAAAGCCGGTTCGTGTCCCATCTATATTTCAGGAGCATCTACCCCGGGAAATGGGAGCATCCGCTCTTCGCGATGATACACGCCCGCACCGACGATGAGCTGAATTCAATAATAAATGAACTCTCACAAAAAAGCGGTATAGCGGATTATATCTCTCTTGTAACTCTCAGGGAATTCAGGAAAAAACGGGTAACATATTTCTCAAAAACTTTCAAAGAATGGAAAAGGTTAAATTATGATTGATATAGGCAAACTCTACTGCGGCACAACCTCCACAGGTGACGGGCTCAGGTACGGAACAAAGTCCGGCCCGGACTGCCACGGCAATGCTCCGCATAAAATTGAAACATCCGCAAGCCAGCGCAAGCCCATAGTTGTATGGAACATTACGCGGACATGCAACCTTAGGTGTGTTCATTGCTATACCGACTCTGAAAACAAAAAGTACAGCGGCGAACTGAGTACCAAAGAGGGGCTTGCCCTGATCGATTCCCTGGCCGATTTCGGCATACCCTCACTGCTCTTTTCAGGCGGCGAGCCCCTTATGCGGCCCGACCTCTTTACCCTTCTTGAGCACGCGGCAAAAAAAGGTGTCCGCCCGGTAATCTCTACCAACGGGACATTGATCGACCGCGCGACCGCGCAGCGCATAAAGGACTCGGGCGTGGTTTATGTGGGTATAAGCCTTGACGGACTTGAACACATTAATGACAAATTCCGCGGAGTTGAAGGCGCGTACAAACGCACCATGAACGGATTCGACAATTGTAGGGCCATTAACCAGAGAGCGGGCCTGAGACTGACTCTTACGCGCAGGAACTACATAGATCTCCATGGCATATTTGATTTCATTGAGAAAGAGAAGATCAACCGCGCGTGCTTCTACCATCTTGTCTATTCAGGCAGGGGAACGAGCATGTATAACGACGACCTTTCACACTCAGAATCGCGGGATGCAATGGACATCATACTCGAAAGAACCGCGGATTATAACAGACGAAATCTTGACATTAACATCCTTACCGTTGACAACCACGCTGACGGTGTGTACACCTGGCTGAAAATGAAGGCTGAAAACCGCGAGTCCGCGGACGAGGTATACCGGCTGCTCAAGTGGAACGGCGGCGCGGCAAACTCAAGCGGCGTGGGGATTGGCGACATTGACTTTAACGGCAATGTCCACCCTGACCAGTTCTGGCAGGATTATACCTTTGGCAACGTGCGCGACCGCAGCTTTGGCGATATATGGATGGACGAATCCGACGAACTGATGCATGGGCTCAAGAACAAGGCCGATTTCATAAAGGGACGCTGCAGATTATGCCAGTACATGGAACTGTGCACTGGTTCAATGCGGGTCCGGGGATTACGCGCGCACGGCGACCCCTGGGCCCCTGATCCGCAGTGCTATCTTACCGACGAGGAAATAGGCCTTGATTCGGAAAAGAAAGAGTATCTTAAACGCGTCGGAGAGGAGTTCCCTGTTCCTAAGGAGCTTGCCCGATAATGAAGCTCTACCCCTTAATGGTCAACATTGAAGGCAAGACAGCAGTTGTAATCGGCGGCGGCGATGTCGCGGGGCGCAAAGTCAGAGACCTCCTTGAGTCGGGCGCCAGTGTCAGGGTCGTGTCGCCTGTGTTCAGCAAGGATATTATTGAGGCCGCGTCTGAATTCGCGGGATCGGTTGAACTTATCGAACGCAGATACATCCGGGGCGACCTTGACGGGGCAGTGATGGTATTTTCAGCTACCGATGACCCGCGGGTTAACCGCGAGGTGTTTCTTGAAGCTGAATCAAAAAACATTCTGATAAACGCCGTAGATGATCCGCCCAACTGCTCGTTCTATGTGCCTTCGTTTGTGCGCAGGGGGGATCTTCTCTTCGCGCTCTCAACAAGCGGGGCATCGCCTGCGATGGCTGCAAGGCTCCGGCGTGAACTTGAGCGGCACATCCCTGAAAATATTGACGTTCTGCTCAACAGGCTTAAATCCGCAAAAGAGCTGCTAAAGAACCACCATAGATTTTCAGGCATCGCGTCCCCTGAACGCGGAGTGATAATGAAAAAGATAGTATCCGATGACACTCTGCTGCATAAGCTTGATGCGTGTAAAAATGAAAATGAGATTATAGATTTCCTGCAGATGCTGGTTTAGGCGGTTCTCAGGGCAGATCCTTCTCCTCTAAACCCCAGCGTTCATGTTTATCGTAATTTCCCAGAGGTTCAATGTGTATGACAATATCATATATGTTGGCAATTGAATTGCGGATTCTGTTTTCAAGAACATGTACCCTGTCGTGAGCGCTTTTAATTGTAGAGTTTCCGTCTGCCTCAACATCCATTTCAATAATATAATATGCGCCCACCTTTCTTACCCTGACACGGTGGGGATTCGAAAGTCCATCAACCTGCCTGACCTCTTCAAATATCCTGTCATATATGCTCATGTCAGTCACACCGTCCATCATTTCTGTAACGGTGCCCATGAAAATCCGTACCGCTGAATACATTATCCAGAAACCTATAAGTATGGCAAGTACCCTGTCGATCACCGGCAGATTAAAAAAATATATGCATCCAAGGCCCAGAAGAACACCCGATGAAGTAATTATATCGTTCATCATATTCCGGCCGTTTGCGATTATCATGGGGCTTTCAGCTTTCCTGCCAAGACTGAACTGGCTCCATGAAAGGAGCAGTTTCCCGATGATCGATATAACCGTTACATAAACAGAAAGAATTCCCGGAACCTCATTGTAGTCATGACTGAACAGCCTTCCAATAGATGATAATGTTAGCTGTCCGCCGATAAAAAAAATAATAAAAGCAAGAACCGATGTAGCTATTGTCTCTGCCCTGAAATGGCCGTGGGGGTGTTCCCTGTCAGGAGGCTGTATTATTATGATCGAAATGGCCAGCGTAATAAGCGATATAAATATATCTGTAAGACTGTCAAGGCCGTCCCCGAGAACAGAAAGGCTGCCCGAAAGTATGCCCGCGGCTATCTTTGCCGCGGCAAGGATAGCATTGCCCGCGACACTGATTATAGAGGCTGTCTGTATAATCTTATTTCTATCCATAATAATCCATAGTCTATTATATAAAGAAAAACATTCTATTCGGATTGTTGGGAAACCTCATCTATCAAAGAGAAGCGTGTCAAACACTTATTCGGCCTCTAACCTGCGTTTGACGCCCCCGGCGGTATAAACCTGTTATTATCTCATGAATGTTAAGCCGCCATATTCAAACGCTTATCCGGCCTCCTGCCTGCGTTTGAAACTAAAACATCCTGTTCGTCGCCCGAAAGGGGTTTATGAACTTAACGGTTCTCACACGGAGACACGGAGAAAGGCCTATGTCATCGGCTGAAGCGAAGACTTAACAGGTCTCACACAGAGCCGCGGAGAGCACGGAGAGAGAATCGGTCATACCGGCCGGAGTGCCGGTATCTTAATGTTGCGCATGGTATGGGCTGACAGCCTGGACTCTTCGCCCCCGGCGGTATAAACCTGTTTTTCGGCCCCCAGCCGATTAACATTTGCTGCTGTATTAACTCATTTCGGCTGCATTCAAACGCTTATCCGGCATCCTGCCTGCGTTTGAAACTAAAACATCCTGTTTGTCGCCCGAGAGGGGCTTAAAAACTCAATTTTTTTGATAAAGTGTTTTAACCCCATACAGGGGGTGGCAGGTTTAAGTATATGAATTACCCAGGGGAATACTCTGCCGGGGGCATTGAGTACTGTTACAGCCGATGACATTTTCCTGTCCCGGCCGGGCCCGAAACAAATTAAGGGGGCTATAGCCCCCTTAATTCCTGAAAAAACTAAAAACGCAAAAGGTTACTGAGTCCTCGCAAAGCGGAAGCCTACGTTGATGCCCGCGTAGATCGGGGAGCTGTCGTACCAGAAGCCGGCCTGCATGAAGTCAGCAGAGTGGCTCCAACTGCCGCCCCGCGCCACGCGGCGAGACTCTCTCGCAGTGGAACACCACTCCCACACATTGCCGCTCATATCATACAGGCCAAGCTGGTTTGGCTCTTTCTGCTTTACCGGCATCAGCTTATTAACTCCTTCCATCAAAGGGTCGCCTTTGTACCAGGCTACTGCCCTGGTTGCTGGCCCGTCATTATAGTCTTTTATCGCTCCGCTGGCATAGGCCGCAGGTGTCCAGCAATACCCCTCTGTCAGAGTAGCATGCGATTCATCCTTTCTTATATATGCAGCGGCAAGAGTGCCTCCTTCGGGCGGAATTGTCCCAATATACCGGGCAGCGTATTCCCACTCCCTGCTTAAGGGCAGACGGTAGCCGTTTCTATCGGTGTTTTCAACGGTCGCTGTGGGGTTGTCCCAGCCTGTATCAGGTACAGTGTAAACACAATTATCAGTGTTACCGACACCATCACGCATCTCTGTAAGCCAGTTGCAGAACATAATGGCGCCGTACCAGGTGACGCAGACCACCGGGTGGTCTTCATATCCTTCGGCAACCGAAAATTTATGGTCCGAGGTACTGTAGCTCATATACTGTGCACCATAATTAAGGTTAAGAAGCTCCTGGCCCCCATATTTAACTGTTTCTGCGTTTACAAGGTTGTCCGTGCCGCTCTCGCTTATCTTATTATTGGTCTTCGCCCAATTGAGCACCTCTGCAAAAAGCGCGTTGGTAACCTGAGTCTCGCTCATGAAAAACTTCTTCATAAGGGTTGCCGTCTCATTGTTGTATATAGAAAATGGAAATGTAATGCTGTTCTGGTTGTTGGCGTAGATCATATCAAACTCAACAGCACCGGCTGTTACGCTGACAGTATCCCCGACAATAGCGGCATCATTAAAGGCCACCTTTGGTGTCGCAGAGAATACGGCTTTCACCACGCCGGAATCAGCAGAATTTGTTGCCGCTGCACCTGCCACTGTGAAGAAGTTCTCTTCCACACCTTCCAGTGTGTAGCCGGGTTTGGCTGTAAGTGTAATGGTGGCTGTATAGGCTATTCCACCAGCGAAGGCCGCATGCGATGGACTCCAACTCACCGTCCCTGTGTACTGCTCAGTTGGAGTAATTTCTGTTACAGGAGTAGCACCATATTCAGGCGGGGTTACACCGGGTATGGCAGAAAT
>Ga0255347_1000195_pt1 | contig 117032 bp, 99 predicted proteins | sample wastewater_treat_2_FD_192479 | JGI IMG/M metagenome (GOLD analysis project Ga0255347, IMG submission 192479) | Wastewater microbial communities from Lulu Island WWTP, Vancouver, Canada - plant24 | ecosystem: Engineered > WWTP > Wastewater > Unclassified | place: Canada: Vancouver, British... | reverse complement strand
GTAATGATGTATTTTTACTTCGCCTACGTTTTGGTAGATATCATCCTCAGCGCCAGAAATCCTGGCTGGCGATACAAAAAGGATTAGGTCGGAGGCAATCATGAGTACAAGAGCAATCATCTTGGCCGCAGGCATAAGTTCGCGAATTTTCGAACTTACCAAGGGGCTGCCAAAAGGCCTGATGGAGATAAACGGCGAGTCCATCGTTGGCAGGATCGTCAGGCTTTTGAAAGCCGCAAAAGTCGATGATATCACCTTAGTAGTAGGTTATCGTGAAGAGCTGTTTCGAGAAAAATTCCCAGAATGTAACTTTGTGACAAACCCTGATTATCGTTCAACTAACACGTGTGTTTCGCTGGAAATGGCCTTAAAATCCAAAGAAACTGACTGCGTTTTCATAATAAATGGTGACGTCTATTTCGAAGAAGACATCCTGCCCCAGATGCTGGCCTGCGGTCATAAAACTGTGGCAGCCGTGTCTTTGCATCCGTTGACCGATGAAGAAATAAAGGTTTTGGTAACCGATGGAAAAATCACAACAATTGGGAAGCATCTAAACGAAGAAATCGCCTATGGCGAGGCCTTTGGCATCTACTTGATTTCCCCAAAATTCGCTGTTTACCTGAAACGAGAATTAAAGCTGCTTAATAATCCCTTGCTTTTTTATGAAGCAGGCATGGATCGCCTCTTGGCTGGTGGCCACGTCATGAACGTACTAAACGTAGGCGACTCAGTAGTCCAAGAACTTGATTTTCCTGCCGATTATGAGGCGCTGGTCAAGATTATCGCGGCCAAATCGGAGTGGCACAATGAGCTTTAAAGATAGGTATCACGGGCTTTTACCCGGAATTCGCGTCAAGGGGAATATCGATAACTACGATTTTTGGGGGATTGTTTTTGGACGTCCTGTCGCCTTCTTGATGCTTTTGGCCATTGGTGATGTAAGATGGCTGACGCCCAACATGTTGACCCACGTTTCAAATCTGTTGCTTGTAGGTGGCGTGGCTGCAATATTGATGGGACCTGGACCATGGGCGATTGCGGCCGTCGTTTTGCTTAATCTATCGGCGGCATTCGACTGCGCCGATGGCCAACTTGCACGATATCGCAAAAGTGGCTCACTTTTTGGGTCTTATTACGACAAAGTTTCAGATCATTTTGGAACCGCCTTAATCTTTTCTGCTTTGGCATGGGTGGCCTTTGAAAAGACTCAGCAACCAGTCTATTTCCTGCTGGCAATAGCCGCCATCTCTGGAAATCTTATTGTTGGCTATGTCAAATGGATTACGGCCGCTCACAACAGGCTTGATGACAAGCCGGATCATGACCCAAACCAAAGCAATTTCAAGACGATACTGCTGATTTTGCGCAGGGCGCTTGAGTTTCGCGACACCGATGTTTACCTGTGGGTCACCATCGGCCTTATCTTTAATCTTCCTGAACTGACCTTGATACTGATGGGCGTCTCCCAGACCATAGTTGCCATAATCTCGACCATCTACAGAGGGATGCAGATGGCCAGGCCTGAGAAGCCCTAACCAGCAAGGTGAACTCTTAACCAATCAATCACATCCTTGGTGACTTCATCTCGATTGGTCTCGTTTAAAACCTCGTGGCGGGCGCCTTCATATATGCGCCAAGTCACGTCGGCCATTCTGTTCTTTTTGTATCTCTTTGCCAGGGCCAAAACACCCTTGCCCTTCAGCCCAACCGGGTCCTTGCTGCCTGCAATCATGAACACTGGCAGCTTTTTTGGAATCCTTGCCTCGTTTAAGGGCAGCCAAATGGTATTCAGCAGGGCAAGCATCTCAACAAAGAAAGAGTTTGGAAATGGCTGGCCACACAGAGGGTCATCCACATACTTGCGCACTTCAGCTGTATCTCTGGACAACCATTCTTTGCCGGTTGGACCGCCTTTAAAATCATCATTAAAGTTACCTACGGTCAACTTTTCAAGCAACGTCGCCGTGGTATCTGGACCATCAAAACGAGTGATCAGCCTTGCAGCCACCAACCCAACTTTTGCCAAGGGGTTATAACCATTGGTGCCGCTTAGGATGCAACCGGCCAGCTCATTGCCCCACCTTTGGATATAGGCCTGGGCCAGAAACGAGCCCCAGGAATGGCCAAGCAAAAACAAGGGCAGCCCCGGGTGACGCTCTTTAACAAGCTTGCTGACCTCGTGCAAGTCACACAAAACAGCATCCCATCCGCCTGCACCCAAATGACCAAGTCGCCCATTTACAAGGCTTTTTCCGTGACCTCGGTGGTCCGAGGCATAAACAGCGAATCCCTCTGAAACCAGCGCCTTTGCAAAACGCTCATACCTGGACGCATATTCCTGCATGCCATGGCTGATTTGTACAATGGCCCTCGGCCCAGAATCCGGAACCCAGCCCTCGACGTTGATTTCGACATGACCAAGATTCTTTTCAGAATAACTACTTGCAGAACTTTGGGTCATTTTTGAGTTAAAGGTGAAATTTACGCGTTCCATGATTGCCTCATCTTTAAAAAACTACTTTTGTTGAATCCGGCCAATATAACGACCAATGTCAAATTGAATGACCAGCACTGTTGCTAATATGAGCACTGCTAGCAAAATTGCAACAAGTACAAGGTTATATTGCAAATTATAAAACAGCTGGCCTTCACCAGGAACCGGCATTTTCTTTGGAGCCACTTCCAAGCCATAGCGTTCAGCAATCTTGGTGACCCCAGACAGATGGATAGCCGGAGTGCCAAAATCGCGCATCATTCGTAGCATTGCCCCCTCTTCATCACTGGCCTTTCGAGGCAAACGCTTGTTTACGCCTGGACGAAAGAGCGATCTAGTCAGGTGAGAACCACCACTAGCCTCACCACCTCCGATGTTGATGTAGACCTTGTAGGACTTATCGCCCGCGGCAGCCTCGAAAAGACGCATCCGCTCGTCAATATTGCCAATTAAGGACCCGGTTCGAATCAATGGCACCTTATTGCGTGTTGCAGCCGCTATCGCCAATTCGACTCCAGCTTCCGGCAGTTGCTCGGCGTTGTCATCCTTTCCACCAATACTGGTCGCGATGGAGCGATGATCTATGATTCCAGCGTTATAAAGCAGCCGCTCCATGTCGAGCCAGGTCAGGCGAGGGTCGTTGGCCCCATACATGGAAGCCGACACCGACATGATTGGAACACAGTTTAATTTCATGACCTTACAGGCTACAAAGGCGGCCAGATTCAGGGAAGGAAACGAACCGGACCCACCGATTGCGACATAGTCTCCTTCTGAAACTCCAACTTTGCCAAGCATATCAATAACAACAGCTGCGAAATTGGGGTTGATCGATGTCTGTTTGGCATCGAGATAACCTACAACCGAGGTGATAGGGCTTAAGGAAGTCCCAATCATTCCTGATTCAGCCGGATCCGCGAACTTATCGATTTTCTTGCGTTTACTTAGAACTTCAGCCTTGATTACCTCCATTCCACGCATCTGCAGATTAGCCGCTCTGACCTTTGCATCGTAATAAGGCTGTTTGATGACCACCTTATTCTTTTCCACAATGATAATCGCCAGCACTGCTAAAATCGCCAAGGCAGTCAAAGAGGCATTGGATATTTTTCCAGGGCGCCAATATAGCTTCATACCAGCACCTCGCCGCCAGTAATAAGAATCAGGGCCATCCTAACTATCACCGATGAAAGCAATAAGGTGGAGACCGTCTCCAAAAAGCCCTGCCGATCAATCCAAATCGCAATCAAACCAGGAATGATGTAACCGATAACCGTTAAATCGATTTCGAAGGCATTGGCCTTAAAAGAGAGATAATTCCTAATGAAAGTACCTATCAAAAAGCCGACAAGAATCATCAAAACCGTTCGCCTGCGGCCATAGACCACCATAAAGAACATCATGAAGCGCACTATCAGGTAGGTGAGCATGGCTGCGGCCAAAGTCATGATGACCAAGGAGGGATCTGCAAGGTTTAAGGCAAAATAACCTGGAACTACCATCCCTCCGGCGGCCAGCCCCAAAAACTCAGAAAACAGCAGGCTCACAAAGAGCCCCAAGCCAATTGATATCTGAACCAGATATTCCATACTTACCTACCCATGACTAAAGGTCCGGTTCTTGATGAACTCGTCTAACAGCAATCCATCGCCCTTAATGTTGCCAGCGCCAAGCACCACTGATGATGAACCTGAAAGGGCGATGATGCGTTCAAATATCCTCTCGGTTCGTTCTCCGACCATCGTGTATAGCTTGTTGACCTCGATACCTGCTTTGGTGGCTGCCCTTGCAAAGATCTCGGTGCCGGTGCCTATCAGCAAGAAGGTGTCCACGCCCTTCATTTCAGGAGCCAGTTCCCCCAATTGACGTGACCTGTCGGGGCGATCCTGACGGCAGTTGACAACCACGATTCGCTTGGCAACATCGCTATATCTGGCGCTTACTGAGGCCCAAATAATCCTGTATGAATCTGGGTCATTTGCGGCCAATGCATTGACCCAGATGACTCGCCTACCGTGAAAACTGAGTTCTGAGAGGCGAAGTGCCCCAATATCTGGAGTGGCTGTTTGCATGCCTTTGATCGCGGTTTCGCGGTCGATGTTAAGTAAGCCAGCGACCTTTACTGCCAAAGCAATGTTTTCGGCGTGTTCAAAATACGAAAAACCGGCCAGTTCTTGTGGGGTAACAGCCTCTACCTCGGCCTCACTGACGGCGTGAAATTCAGTTTTATTATCCTTGCAAGCCTGTTGCAACACCTTGTTTTGACTGCGTTCAGCTGTCACAAAAATGCCACCATCAGGAACTGTACCTGCCAACGCCTTTTCTACGTCATCAACAGTGGGCCCCATAACATCAAGGTGGTCGGCCCTTACATTCGTACAAACCCCAATCGTCGAGCGGACCATCTTGTGTTCACTGATCCACTGTGTGTACGGTTGAAGTGCCATGCATTCAATGACGAGGGCATCAATCTGGTAGTCGCGAGTCCACCTGATAATTTTTACTTGCTCAGAGATGCTTGGTTGGCCAAGACGTCGAATCAGGTTTTCAGTTCCATCAGGCAAGATAAAACGGGGACTTGAGCCAGTAGTCTTTGCAATGGTTCTAACGCCACCAGCTCTTAATGAAGCCGCAATCAATCTGGTAACCGAAGATTTTCCTCTGGTGCCATTGACATAGATACGAATAGGAATCTTCTTTAACTGCCTGTTATTGATGACTGACTCGATAACCAGAAAAATCACGATGAGAATAAGAAGGCCTAAAAGGACCCACATCTAAGCACACTCCAGGTAAAGCCTCCGCCACCGCGGCGATGCCAGATCCTACAACTGTAAAGGTTTTGGGGGAAGAGGCATCTGCCCCCAAATTCACACCCCTGTCCCCGTCCCCGGCCCTGTCCCTGGCCCCGCCAACTAGCCCATTCTAGCTCCTGATTGTTTGTTCTTTTTTGCGTTTTATCTCTTCGTTACAGTTGTAAAACATGGTCCGGGGGCATCCTTCCGGACCATGTTGCTGGGTGCCCTCTCGACCTTCTTTTAGCTCCAAATCCTGCTAAACAGCACAAACATTTCCCTGCCCCCGCCCCTGGCCCTGTCCCTGGCCCCCGATCCAGGACCCAAATTACCCGCAATTCTTCACAATTCCCCAACTCCCCTGTCAAATCTGCATTTTTTGCTTGACATCCTGGTCATGTAACCCCATCATTCGCAAGCATCCGGAGAGCCCTCCGGGCGCGATGGTCCGCATTGGGCGGACTGGGGAGGTGGGTTATGAATCTGGGACCGATGGCGTGAAGCCCCGGTCTCGTGTCTTGTAAAGGAGGCAAAAATTGAACGCATTAGGCCGTCACCTTGTTGCGGATTTTCATGGCTGTACCGAGGATCTTAACGATCCTAAATTGGTCATGGACGCGCTGGAAAAGGCGTGCGAGGTTGCTGGGGCGACAATCATAAGTCGTTCCGGACATCACTTCAGTCCCTACGGAGTAACGGCCGTTGTGGTGATTGCCGAATCCCACCTCGCCGTCCACACCTGGCCTGAGTATGCTTACGCCGCCGTCGATCTCTTCACCTGTGGCGACACTGTTGATACCTGGAAAGCCTTTGACCTTGTTAAATCAGCTTTTGGGGCAACTCGTGTCGATGTCAAGGACATGCCAAGAGGGATCCTGTCTAGGGCAGAAAGGGAAAAAGCAGCTGCAGCTCAGGCAGCTTAGCCCCTGATCAGACGATACCAGCTTGGCTAGCTCTTAAACCAATGCTGGTTAGAGCATCTGAAATTCCTTGGAGTTACCTGCGGTTACGACTGTACAGAATCGCTGTCTGAAGCTGTGTCTAAGGATTGGTCGGTGGCTGGGGACTCGGGGACATCAGCTGATTGCTGGGCGACATCTGGCGATTGCTGGGCAGCTTTTTTGCGGCGAATTACCAAGGAAAGGCTGACACCAACGAGTATAAGCGTCCCAACTAGGGAAACAACCACAACATTCATGCCAGTTTTACTGCTGGAAAACAGACTTTGGGGCTGCTCAAAGCTACGAAACTCGGCTTCAAGCTGGGCATATACCTGGTCTGGATTGACGTCAGCAGGAATCCTCAGCTCAGGACAATTTTTAGCTTCTTGGTCGTTATCAATTGCCTCATATATGACTCCAAGTTGCTTCATCAAGTCGTCTGAAACGCCAGAAGTACCTTCTTCTCCGTATGTGTTCTGAAAAGTATTAAAACCATTTTCATTAAAACCAAGCGCGAGCATTAATGTCTTAGTCTTGCTGGCGTCCACCATGCTCACGTGGACTCCAAGTTCAGTTGGAGTAATCTTGTGGATTTTCCATCCCGAAAGCTCAGACAGATGCCTCTTTAAAGCTTTATCAGCGCAAGAGTCGGCCCTGACTGGGCAGGCAATCATTGTGACAACTGATACGGTGATTAAACTAGCAAAAAAAGCCTTAACCCTCACGAAATCCCCCTTTTAAAAGCTCGTGGCTTGCGAAAGTCTATCACCACACACCATGAAAAACCAGCCAAAACAACCTGCCCCCGCCCCTTCACCCTGCCCCCGCCCCTGTCCCCGCCCCTTCACCCTGCCCCTGTCCCCGCCCCTGATGCAGCCTTGCCCTGTTTGCGTTATATTGTGCCTCTAAACACTACCCACCTTCCGAGAAGGTGGGCCTGGAGGACCACCATGCTAACTAGCCGATTCCTTAAGTATAACGTCATGGCGCTAACCGTCTTGCTGACAGGCTTATCTGCCCCACAAAAGGCAAATGCCTCTGAGGGTAATAGATTCCTTGTGATGCAGATAACTGTAAACAACCAGCAGCCAGTCAATCCATCCGCAGGTTCAGTGCTAGCCCAGGAGGTCCGATTTCGATCAGCCGTTTTGGTAAGGCTTGATCGAACCGTTATCAGCCTGGAACTACCAGAGGTCCTGGACTACCCCTTTTGGCTCTGGGTGGGAAATGAAGGTTTTTCAAAGCTTAATGATACAGAACGAAAAAACCTCAAGACCTTCATTCAAAATGGGGGCTTTCTTTTGATAGACAACGCCGGTGAAGGCTTTGGGGCAGCACAATTTGAGCGTGCCATCCGCCAAGAGTTGGCCACCAGTTTTCCAAACGCCCCTTTGCAACAGATCTCCAGTGATCATGTGCTGTTTAGGAGCTTTTACGAGGTCTCATCGGTTAATGGCCGGCGGGCCAAACGGAATTATCTCGAAGGAATCACAATTGATGGGCGACTGGCAGTGGTATATTCCCACAACGATCTGACTGGGGCTTTTGCAAAAGACGCGGTGGGTGAGTGGCAATTTGAGGCCTTGCCGGGAGGGCCAAAACAACGTGAGGACGCCATCAAATTGGGAATCAATATCGTGATGTATGCGTTGCTCCTGGACTACAAAGATGAACAGGCTCACATAGAGATGCTACTGAACAAAAGAAGAATCAATCCTAAAGAGCCGATGCCAAATCGAATTATCGAGCTGGATGATTAGATGGAACAAACCCTGCATTTTCCGGGACATACAGCTCTTTCGGTCGCCGTAGTTGCAACTTTGTCTATCTTGGGCCTCTTGATCTATATCTGGAGAAGCCAGACAAGGGCAAGAATTTTACTGTTAATCCTTAGGGTTATAGCTATAGGCGGCATTGTGGTTGCTTGGCTTCAGCCCTCTTGGCGAACAGCAGAGGTTGTTCGACAAAAATCTACTGTGCTTGTGTTGGTGGACGGGTCCGTTTCAATGGCGACCACTGGCTCTTTAGGTTTAACCAGAGCCGATGCCGTAGCCGAATTCTTTGTACAACATCGCTCTGATTTCGAGGACTTGGAAGGCGCCTATGATATGCATTACTTTGCGTTTGCTGACTCCATCAGGACGCTTACAAGAACAGAGCTAGAAACGCCACTCAACCCAATAGGTGGCAAGACAGACGCCTTTGCTGCACTTGAGATGGCCAAAGCTGATTTCAAGCACGTTGGTGGGGCAATCATTATCACAGATGGAATTGACAATGAGCAGATAACTGTGGCCCTTTCCAAGGACATAGCTAGGCAACCTAGTGACCGCAGACGACTTCAGGCGATTAATTTTCCCATCCATGTGATCGTACCAAGCGATGGTCCGGCTCCTTTGGACATCGCCATCGAGCGTCTGTCAAAGACAAACTATCTGTTGCAGAGGAATTTAACCGAGATAGACGCCAAGGTGACCATCACAGGCACACCCGACCTGCCTTTGGCTGTGAAACTATTTGATGAGGCGGGACTTGTTGATGAAAAGGCAGGTTACACAAAGGGTGGAGTGTTTGAGACTGTTTTAAGTTTTCTGCCAAAGACTCCCGGACGCAGGATTCTACGCCTGGAGACATTAGAAAAAGATGGTGAAGCCACAAAGCTAAACAACAAAAGAGTTGCAATTGCAAACGTAATCAGGGACCGCATAAGAGTTGGCCACATCTCTGGATACGCAAGCTGGGATCAGCGTTTTTTGCGCGAATACCTTAAACAGAGACGCGACACAGAACTGGTTTCATTTCATACGCTTAGAGATGTTGCTTTCAGCCCGTTAGGACCAATTATCTACGATGACGGCGAGACCACCCTAATCCCGTTTCCTTCGGAAAGTCTGTTTGTCAGCAGGATTGAAAGCTTCGATTTGATGATTCTTCAAGACTATGAACTGCCTGCGACTAACAGGGAACATTATGCAGAAGGTGTCATAAAGTTTGTAGAAAATGGGGGCGCATTGCTTTTTATAAGCGGTGATGACACATTGGGCCTGAAACATCCCTGGCCAAAGGAGCTGAACCAGATCCTTCCAGTGTTACCTCCAAAAGTTCAATCGAACAAGATGCTTTTGGATAACTTCGAAGTAAGCCTGACTGAAGAAGGCGTTCGCAGTCCAATTCTTGTGGAACTTAAAGAAAATGTTGGCACGTCGCTGCCTCCACTGCAGGCCATTAGTCCAATCGGAGAACCCGTTTCCAACGCGAATGTGCTTATGGTGGCTGAAGCCGGCGTTCACAAATACCCGGTGCTGATCACATCAGACTATGGACGAGGCAGGGTTGCCGTCCTGCTTACCGACGTGTCTTGGAAATGGTCCTTCCACAGTCAAAATCGTGAAGCGTACTATTCGCTTCTAAATGGGCTGATCGCGTTTCTTATCAGGGACCCAAGTGCCGATCTTTTGCAGGTGACAGCTGAAAGGCCCCGCATTACACCTGGCAGCACCCAGCAGCTTCGCATCAAAGCTGTGCCTGGTACAAAGGTAAGGGCAAACATCCGCAACTTGGACAGTGATTTAATCGTGTTTGAGGACGAAATCCAGGTCGACGGTGATGAACATATTATGACTACCGCACCAATCAAGTCCAACGGGCCTCACGCAGTTGAGACCACCTGTGATTTTAAAGGCACCTTGCTTAAAGCCAGCGATGTTTTCCTGGTCACTCCAACCGATGACGAGCTAGATGGCATGACCTCTCTGGTTTTGACCACACCCAGCTTGGCCAAACATACGGGTGGTCAGGCTGTCACAATGGATGAAGTCAAGCTTGATACCCTGGCACTTAAGCCAGAGGTAGTCACTACGCTGGCGATCACAAAAGACACCCCACTTTGGGATAACCCCATTGTTCTGATAATCATTCTTTTAGCGTTGATCGGCGAATGGATTGCCGAAAGAAAACTAGAACGTCGCGAAAACACTTGATATATAGGTTGTTGATGGAAGGCGTGTTGCGAAATATCAGACTGATAGTTCAATTTGATGGAACAGATTTTTGTGGATGGCAGATGCAGGCTGACCAACGAACCGTCCAAGGGGATCTGACCGAGGCATTAAGCAAACTGACTGGGCAATCTTTGACGCTGCACGCTTCGTCCAGAACTGATGCTGGAGTCCATGCCCTGGCGATGCCAGTAAGCTTTCGCATAGATTCGAACCTGCCCCTGAAGGCCTTTGTTATGGGTACCAACCGCTTTCTGAACAAGGACGTCCAGGTTATGTCTGCTGTAGAGATGCCGTTGGACTTTCATGCAAGGTTTACAGCCAGGGAAAAAACTTACGAATATCGAATCCAGCTTGGGCCTGTTGCAAAGCCGCTTGAGCGTCGTTTTGCCTGGCATGTATTTGGCCATTTGGACCTGGAGGCTATGACAGATGCTGCGACACGAATGGTGGGACTACATGATTTTTCCGCCTTTCGCTCGGCCCAATGCGATGCATTGTCACCAGTTCGAACTTTGAAGCGAGTGGATGTCCAGGCAAAAGGGGCAGACCTTGTAACAATCGAAGTTGAATCAGGCGGTTTTTTGCGCAACATGGTACGCATAATCGCGGGCACGCTAGTAGCGGTTGGACAAAGGAAACGACCCCCAGCCTGGATCGACGAACTACTTGAATCTGGTGATAGAACAAAGGGCGGCCAAACGGCACCACCTCAAGGATTATTCCTGAAATCCGTCAGGTATCCTTAAGCGGACTGATGCATGCGGCGAGCCAGTCGAGAGACTTTGCGGGAAGCGCGGCGACGAGGAATGGCCCCCTTCGCAGCCACCTTCATAATAGTAGATTCAGCCTTGCGAAACGCCGCAACGGCATCTGGCGAATCAGGGTTATCCGCCTGGGCAAGCGCCTTCTTTACAAAGGTGCGCAGCATAGACTTATAGTGAACATTCCGAGCATTCGCCTTAACACTCTGACGATGCCGTTTCAGTGCCTGCTTATGATTCGCCACGGATCCTCCAAAACAAAACGCCGGAAGGTTTTACAGGAAAACCAAGTTAAAGTCAAGCGCATTAGCCCGATTTAATCTTCAGTTTTAGCCCCTATTACGCCTTTTATAAAAGATCGTAATGGTCAGACAGTGAAATTCACGGTCCGAACTCTGGGTCACTTCCCATTCAACGGGTTCCAGATCCGAATTGTGAGTCAACCAGACAGTTATTGCCTCACCCAGTTCTTCACGATCCTTTGCCCTGGTAGCAGTAAAAACCTTAACACCATCAAAACGCCTTCCTTCGACCATGCTCCTTCCCCCTTTTAAATACTCCCAAAAATTACCGCTAAACCCTCGAATCTGGGTCCAATGCAGACCTTGCCATCATTGAAACCAGTTCCTTTACACCTTCACCAGTGAAGGTGGAAATAGCCACAAATGGAACGCCGCAAGCTTTGGCTTCTGCCCTCAAAGTCTCAACATTTTGCTTGACGTCAGGCATATCGACTTTGCTCGCCACCAAAATCCAGGGACGAGTATCCAACTCTTTTCCGTAATTTGCTAATTCTTCCCGAATTATGGCCATATCTACAAGCGGATCCTCGGTAGCTGACACATCCACCAAGTGCACCAAAGTGGATGTTCTTTCACAATGGCGCAAAAACTGAAGTCCCAACCCAACGCCATCCGCGGCGCCTTTAATCAAGCCAGGCATATCAGCGACTACAAACGATTGATCGCCAATAGCAACAACGCCAAGATTTGGGACTAAGGTAGTAAATGGATAATCAGCAACTTTGGCCTTTGCAGCAGATATCCCGTTGATTAAAGTGGATTTTCCTGCGTTTGGCAGCCCCACCAAACCAACATCTGCCAGCAGTTTCAGCTCTAATCTTAAGATTTTGGACTCGCCTGGCCCGCCGTTTTTCGCAAAGTAAGGGGTCTGGCGCCAAGGCAAGGCAAAGTGCTGATTGCCAGCCCCAGGGGCACCACCAACCGCAACCACCAGCTCCTGGCCTGCTTCAGCCAAGTCACCAAGCGGCTCTCCACCTTCTTCTGGAAACACCATCGTTCCCACCGGCACATCCAAAACCAGGTTTTTACCACCACGCCCAGTCTTGTTGGATGTCCCTCCAGGCTGTCCATTTTCGGCAGTAAACTTGCGTTTGTAGTGATAGTCCAAAAGGGTGCGCAGGTTTGGATGGGCACGCAGCACAACGTCCCCCCCACGGCCACCATCTCCGCCATCTGGTCCACCCTTGGGCACGAACTTTTCGCGGCGAAACGATACCCGACCGTCACCACCGTTTCCAGAACGCACCTCTATTGTCGCTTCATCTATGAATCGCATGACGGTACCAAGGGAAGAGTTTTGCGCAGCTCCTGGTAGGAATTAATCGCTAAACGGGAGTCACATCCACGAACTTACGATTGCGATTAATGCGATACGAGACCACACCTTCCGCCTTTGCAAACAGCGTGTAGTCGCTTCCCATACCCACGTTATGGCCAGGGTAAATCACGGTGCCCAATTGGCGTACCAGGATGCTACCCGCCGGGATCTTCTGTCCGCCGAACACCTTGACGCCACGACGTTGACCGTGACTGTCACGACCGTTCCTGCCACTTTGTCCTTTTTTTCGCGCCATGGCTTACCCCAAGTTTATGTCCGAAATGACCACACGTGTGTAAGCTTGACGATGGCCAGCCTTTCGGCGATAGCCTTTGCGTCGCTTCATCTTAAACACGACGATCTTTGGAGCACGCCCGTTGAAAACGACTTTACCCACTACTTCTGCACCAGAAACAGTGGGGCGTCCAACAGTGGTCGCCTCTTCGGATCCAACCAACAACACGTCCGAGAATCGGACCTCATCCCCTACCTCGGCTCCCAGCTTTTCAACCTCGACCGTGTCACCCTTGGACACGCGGTACTGCTTGCCGCCAGTACGGATTACTGCATACATAATAGGCCTCCGCCAGCCCAAAACGGACGTCTATTCTATAGGGTTTTGGAAACTTGTCAACAGACGTCACCTCAAAATCCTCGTCTGGTCGTGGAGAGATCGTTGGAAAAAGATTCTTTGGAAAAAGGTTCTCTGGGGCTCAGATTTGCCGTCCACTGCGCAACACAAACGCTTTCATAAGAAATTCATTACTTCGGGTACGTTTTTTTCTGGGGCTACGGATTGTTGTGTGCCCAGCTGCGCAAAAACAGATTGACTGTGAGTTATCACTGCTTTATAAGAATCTTGATGGTGTCAATGATGCCCGTAAATCGCGGGAAGTCGTGGGGCACGGATGTATGCAAGCGGTGCTAGAAACACAGGAGGACGCAATGAATTATCGTGTGTTATGGCTGCTGCCGGTGTTGGTTTTGGCCGTCAGCTGCGATACAGGGCTTGACCAGCCTGCCAACGCTAACTTGGTGGAGGGGGGTGTACTGACAGGGCCCCAAAACAGCCGTGGGTCAGGAGTTTAAGCCTTCGAGTGGTGTACTGACAGGCCCAGGCGCAGTTCAGATCGACGCCGAGGTCAAAAGCGACATGGCGGCTGATGGGTACGCGGATTATCTGCTTTATTTTGATGCTCGTCCCGACCTGTCACCCGCGTACAAAATGGACTGGACAGAACGCGGTCGTTTCGTGGTCGAGAGTCTGCAAAAGACCGCGGCCGAATCTCAAGCCGCCGCAATCGCAGTACTGGAGGCCAGCGGGACCCAGTATCGCAGTTTCTGGATCGACAACGTGATCGCCGTCAGGAGGTCTAACCAGAAGACTTTGCATTCGGTGATGTACCTGCCTGGGGTCACCAGAATCGTGGCATCACGCGAGCTCGGCATCATTGAGTCCCAGGTCAGTAGGGTGGACGAGCCGCAGATCCTCAAGGCACCCATGCCATCCGGCGACAACGAAGCCGAGCCGAACATCAGCCATGTCGGTGCGCCCGAGGTCTGGTCGCAGGGAGTCAATGGAACAGGCATAGTGGTGGCGTCCATTGATACTGGTGCCCGGTATACGCACAGCGTTTTGGTTAATCAATACCGGGGTAACAACGGTGACGGCACGTTCTCGCACGAATACAATTGGTACGATGAGTATAACAAAGTCACCGAGCCGATAGATGAGAATGGCAATGGCTCGGCTTCGATGGGAATCATAGTTGGTGCAGATGCGACCGGCCAGAATCGCATTGGTATGGCACCCGGTGCAAGCTGGATCACCTGTCGAGCTTGTGGCCCCGCCGGCTGCAGGGACGCCGCACTGTTTGCCTGTGCTCAGTGGATGGTCGCGCCAACCGACCTGAATGGAGAAAACCCTGACCCAGACCGACGTCCTCACCTCGTTAACAACGGTTGGGGGGACTGTGACCGGTCATACGATCCTTGGTTTGAGGCCGTGATAGACTCCTGGCATGCGGCCGGTATCTACCCGATTTTCAGTGTTGGAAACGCTGGGAGTTGCGGATACTCCCAGCCGCCAGGTTGTAACACGATTGCCAACCCCGGCAGATACGGCAACGTCACCGCCGTTGGCACTACAACTGCTTTGGGAGAGTATACTGGATTTTCGACCTGGGGACCTACCGACAATCTCGACACCATCAATGCTCAGGGCGACCCCTCGATTAAGCCGCAAGTCGTCGCACCTGGTATTGACATCAGGTCGAGTATCGCCGACGACGACAATGCGTTCGGAATCCGAAGAGGGTCATCTGTGTCCACAGCACATGTATCCGGTTTGATAGCACTTGCGTGGCAGGCTGCGCCGTGTCTTATTGGGGATTACGCTCGGACCGAGAACCTAATGGAACAAACCGCCACGCCGATTCCTTACGAGTCGACATGCGGGGGCGAGGGCGAAGATAACGTGCCGAATCACGCCACCGGTTGGGGCGAAATCAACGCGGTCGGGTTTGTTCATGCCGCTAAGGCTGTCTGCGGTCCCCATGGCACGCTGAAAGGTCAGGTGACTGATCAGAACGGTTCGCCGATCAAGGGAGTCAAGGTCGAGGTCGGGGGACGGTCCGGTAAGACCAACGCGACAGGTACCTACACCATCATTGCTATCCCCGAGGGCGAGCACAATGCGGTTTTCAACCACTACCAGTATCAATCAGCCTCCCAGCCTGTGACCATCGTTGACGACCAGACGACTGTACTAGATGTGTCGCTGGTTAAGCTACCCACCACCCAGATAACGGGCACAGTCAGCGACGGCTCCGGGCACGGATGGCCGTTGTACGCAACGCTTGAGTTCATGGTGCCGACGGGCGAGAGGGACACGGTCTTCACGGACCCAATGACCGGCGAATACCAGATTGAGGTCGTCGAGCACAGCGAGTACCAGGTTACCGTAACAGCCTACCTGCAGGGATACGACACTAAGGTGGTCCAGCTGACGGCGCAGGACACCACAGGAGCCAACCCGGTACAGGACTTTACCTTGCAGACCAGTAGTTGCGAGGCACCAGGGTACGACCCCATTCTTACGATCATCTACAGTGAGGACTTCGAGGCCAGCGATGGCGGGTTCACTACGGGTGAGACCACCAGCTTCGAGTGGGGTGAGCCTACAAGCGGTCCAGGTGTGGCGCACTCAGGGACAAACGTATGGGCCACGAACCTAGCCGGGCTATACAACCCTAACGAGAATGGCTACATCACCTCACCGTTGATTGACCTCAGTTCCCTGAGCGACGGCCCGTTTTCATTGTCGTGGTGGCAGTTCCTGGAAACCGAGAAGAACTGGGACTACGCCCGTGTGGAGGTCAGTAACGATGGAGGCAGCTCGTTCACTACCGTCCTGGACATGTCCGGCAAGTACAGCATGAACTGGACCAAGCAGGTCATCGAACTGGACAGCAGCTACGCCGTCGAGAACTTCGTGATCAGGTTCAAGCTGGACTCGGATTACGCAGTGCAGTTCGAGGGGTTCTACATCGACGACGTCATGGCATATCGCCGACATCCGGGGTGTAACAAGGTATCAGGTGGGCTGATTTTCGGTCAGGTACGTGACCGCAACACCAGCACGGGATTGGTCGAGGCGGTCGTCTCTGGCGCACACGATGACGTGACGACATTCGAGAATCCTGCCGATCCGAACCTGCCCAAGGGCGTGTACTTTGCCTTTGCACCTGCCGAGCAGACATCCCTGACCGCGACATATCCAGGCTATTCGTCCGATACCGTGACGGCAAACGTCCTTGCAGATGCGGTAGTTAGGCAGGATTTCGAGCTGGGGGCTGGACACCTCGTGGTAGATGTCAAGGAGCTGTACCAGCGGCTTTACGCGGGGTTCATGGAGGACACGTTCACTGTGCGGCTGACTAACGACGGAACCGCAGATGTGACGTACACCATCCATGAGGCTTACGGTCATTTGCTGGTCCCCACGGCAAAGAAAGCCCCGGTCGTCAGGGCCCCGGAAGAGGTCCCGAACGAGGATGCGACTATCCTGAGCCAGTTCTCAACCGGGCACATGAACTCCTGGGGTTTGGCGTTCGACGGTGAACAGGGCAATGTCTGGGTCAGCGACAGGCTGGGAGGCCAGAATCAGCCGAACCAGTTCCTGGAGATCTTCCAACAGGATGGCACATCCCTGGGAACCACGTCCGCCTACTTGGATCCTAACCAGACCTACGTCGCGGATGGTACCTACGACCCATTAGCAAAAACCGTCTGGTTCCTGGTCGTGAACGGTGACGGGTGCATCCACGAGATCGATACCCACTCCAGGATGACGACCGGTGAAAAGATCTGCCCTGCCTGGGTCGACAACCAGGGCCAAAGGGGGCTTGCTTATGACCCAATTACCGACACCTTCTTCGCTGGTACCTGGTTTGACAGGTCGGTGACACAATTCAACCGAAACGGAGAAATCCTCCAGCATGTGCAGTTGGGACTACCCATCTCGGGCCTAGCGTTTAACTACACTACCAGACACCTGTACGCCATCGTGAGCGACTACCTCTCCGAGCCATCGCTATACATCTTGGACCCCGCAGAAAACTTCGCGGTCCTTAAGTCGTTCAACTTTTCTGAGCGGCTCGACTTATTCCAGGCTGGTCTGGGCATCGACTGCAAAGGCCATGCTTGGCTTGTAGATCAGAAGGAGAACCAAGTTCTTGAGGTCGATGTGGGTGAACAGATGACGTGCATCAGTGGCCTAGACTGGGTGGATGTCACGCCAGAAACAGGAGTGCTCCAGCCTGGAAAGAGCGTAGATCTGTCTGTGCGGTTGTTCGCGGATGCGGTGGAATTCGGCCACTACGAAGGGCGGCTGCGGATCACCGAGGACACTCCGTACGCCCCACCGAACGTCAACCTGACCATGGATTACGTTGATCAATTCAAGATCAACATCACCCACGAGGGCGCCGGTACGACAGACCCGACGGGAACAGTCGATGTCTGGGGGCTGGACGACCTGACCATTACCTTCCACCCGAACGATGGCTACCACGTCCACGAGGTTTATCTGGACAACGTACCGCAGGGACAGTTCCTCACCGACCTGACGCTACAGGCAATCGACGGTAACCATGATGTACACGTGCAGTTTGGGTACGCCTGCACCGTTGACGCCGACTGCGTCAACCAGGAAAACGACTGCCTAGGCGTCTGCGGCGAAGGGTTGTGCCAGTTTGAGCAGCCCAGGAACGAGGGAGAAGCGTGCGGGGACCGGTCCGAAACTGCGTGCTCCGGCCCAGACACTTGCAACGGCGAGGGACTCTGCTTGCCGAATCATGTCGTCGACGGCACGACATGCAGCGATGCCAATGGCTGTACAGTCGGAGATTCATGCGTGGCTGGGACCTGCGTGGCGGGAACGGTCGCAGACTGCAGCGGCGAGAACGACCAGTGCAACACTGGCAAGTGCTCCCCAACCGGGGACGACACCTACAAGTGCGTGAAGGATCCGACACCACACGAGGGAGCGTCTTGTGATGCCGACTCTGACGGTTGCACGGTGGGCGATGCGTGCGTGGCTGGGACCTGCGTTGCTGGATCGGCAGCCGATTGCAGTGACAAGGACGATCAGTGCAACCGAGGGGTCTGCAAGTCAACGGGTGTAGATTCCTTCATGTGCGAGCAGGACTCTTCGTCGTTAGAGGGTAGTACGTGCGATGACGGCGATCCGTGTACTGTCGCGCACTGCACATCGGGCGTCTGCAGCTTTGGCGAGGCGGTCGAGGGATGCTGCAAAGTCCACGAGGACTGCGACACCCCGCTCGAACTATGTGATGGGGCAAACAACACCTGCAAAACGGTACAGTGCCTGCCTTGCGAGGATGACGCGGACTGCGGCGTCGACGGCAACCAATGCCTGCAGTTGGACTCGGGCAAGTACTGCGTGGTGGCATGCGATCCCCAGGACGCTGACAAGTGTCCAGACAAATCGGATTGCAGCGAGGTGGCAGATGACGTCTTTGTGTGCATTCCAGCTGATCGGAACTGCGTGACGCCGCCAGATGTATCTGAAGATGTGCTCCCGGACGGCTACGCGGCTGACGTTGATGATGACACAGGCAAAAAGTCAAGCGGCGGCTGCTCGACCGGCGCAAACCATGGGCCAGCCGCAATGCTCGGCCTCCTACTAGTACTAGCCGCAGCGCTTAGGGTCCGCCGAGGCGATCCGGCCTAAGGGCAGGCGTAGCGGTTCAAGCGAGCCTGCCCACCGGGCGTTTGGCGTTTCTGCCAACAGACCCGCCGACGCTGACTCCATACCCCCATCACATAACAAGTTGTTAATCTATCTGCCCCAGAGTCCAGTCCTGGGCTTGACCCTACCACCACCCCAAGAAAGTTGTTTCGATGATTCAGTGCATCTGGTTTACTGGTCCAGCGCCCTTTGCCGTTGGTAAGCTCGAAGGTCTTTGGCTGTAATCTGCTCAGAGGGCACTAACTTGTAGTGCCTTTCTTCAAGAATCTTCACCAAACCATCAACAAGCGCCAACTCGAACAAAGCAACGAGGTAGTCTGAAACAAACTGTACTGCAATTGCTCGACATATCAAATTCGGGAATTTTTCTTGGCAACAAGCAATATCTTGCTTTACCTGAACCACAGACAGTTGATCTCCCCCTCCCTTTGCCTGAACTGGAAGCACATATTGAGCACCCCCCTTGTCAATCCCCACATACACTTCATCTATCTCAACTTGGCCTACTTCACGTACCGTTGTTCTGAGATGGTTTTGTAAGGAATATGTGGCCAAGCCCAGAAACACATCAAGAAGCCTGTTATAACGCACCTTTGCTAACAGCGCTTGTTCGTCGGACAACGAGTAGCAGGAAACTATCTCAGGCGTCGCATCGGGAATCTTGATTTCCAGTAATTGACAGTTGGGAACAATTCGATTTTCTGTAACGAGCCGAAAACAATATGACGCCCGGCCACGCCCCTCAATGATCCATTCCTTGCCTAGTGGTTGAGTGTTCATGATGCTTTGCGGCAAATCAGTGCGATAACGAATGGAGTAAATAACATCACCCAAATTCTTGGGTAGCTGCACGTCAACGTCCTTGGCTGCCTGAACTAAATCTTGGCGTAGAAATTCAAATTCTTCAATGCCTTCTCGATATTTGTCGAAGAAGACCCTCTCAATAATGGCGGAATAGCGATTTGTTCTTTTCTTTGTCATTTTCTACCCCGACACAACAAAATGGTCTTCTTGGTTGTGCTCATCTGCCTTGATTTTTCTTGTCCGGCTTTTGATTGGGACTTCGACGTTCCAAAACTTAGAGGCCTGCGACATATTCATCTTGAGTAAGTCAGGACTACCAAGGTCAATTGTTTGCTGTGGGGATTGGGGCTCAACTGATAGAGCTTTGATGATAGATGTGGCGACTGCCCTTGCTAATGGTGGTGGAACTGAGTTTCCGACCTGTCTTGCACCGTGCCATTTAGTGACGTGGAAACGAAACCAATCTGGATAGCCATGTAGTCGCGCCATCTCACGCACCGAGACGCAGCGGTCATATCTGTAGTGAATGGGACGGGGGCTAGTGAATGCCCCACGGGCAGAGTCAGTTCCAGCACGAAGAGTATTGCTGTACCCATTTGGTGGAAGTTTGAAAAAACGTGAAACAGGCTCCACTTGACCATGAGGTGTTTTTTTAAAGCGCAAACGTGACACTTCAGAGTGGGTTGTTTGCATGCTGGAAGTCAAGAGTGAACTGTCCCACCTTCTGGGATACCCAAAGTGCCAACACGCATCTGTCATGCAGTGCATTTCTTTGGCAAAGTCGGAGGAAGGATTCCAGTCTTCAATATGTACAAAATCCTCGGTTACAAGTTCCGGATACCACATGTTGTCAGGTAGATCGTCAAGGGCATCCACACATGTTGGTACACGAGAAACTAGCCCCGAGCTAAAGAGTGTAGGTTCATCGGCAGTATAGGCCTCTGGGTACTGTGGTAGCGGCAGACCGGCCTTGGCTCCCAGCAAAAAAAGCCGCTCACGGTTTTGTGGTACACCGTAATTTTTTGCATTCAAAACGCGCCATGGTTGAGTAATCTGATATCCTCGTTCCTCAAACTCTGAGATAAGTAATTGCAGAAATTTGCGGTGGTTACCGATGGTGAGTCCTTTCACATTTTCAAATACGAAATACTTGGCATCAAGTCCGGCAACCAGCCGCACAAACTGTCTGACAAGCATATTCCTGGGATCTGCCATCATTCGTTGTCCAATTAAAGAAAATCCTTGGCAAGGAGCTCCCCCGCAAACAACATCTACGCCGTTTCTCAGCGTGTCGCTACAAACCGGGTGGGACAAAATAGAGCGCACGTCAAGTCCAACGACTGATGAGGCTAGCATCGCTGTCTGTGGGAAATTGAAGTGATGAACTGCTGCGTGGATGGGGTCCAGTTCAACGGCGGCAGCAATGTCAAAACCTGCTTGCTCAAAACCCAGCGACATACCACCAACACCGGCAAAAAGGTCTACTACCGTTGGTCTTCTAGTCATCATTACCCTTCGTCTATCGACATTAACTCAGTTGGAGCAAGTTAAAGGAACATGTTCTATCCCGCCCCCTGATACCTATCGTACAAGCTAGCTTTCTGTAACACAAAACTATGTACCTGTCGCCAGCCCCTGTCCCTGCCCCCCACGATTGCAGCCCAGTTTCTTTCCAGCGCTATTCCTTGATTATGTTTTGCATTTCTTTGGTATAATTGACAGCCAAGACTGCGAATTTTACGATCCTAGACTATTAGGGCTCTCGCAGTCTTAATGGTTTTGAGTTCTTTGTGTTTTGAAAGCCTTTTTTGGAGAGGAAAGAAATGAAGCGAGTTATTACCTTTGTGCTGCCATTCGTTGCGGTGTTTGCCATGTCAGGTCTGGCTACCGCTCAAGAGACAGTTGAAAAGAAGGCTGGTGGCTGCCCCCACGCCGCCCAGAAGGCTGAAAAGGGTGACTGCCCGTACGCCGCCCAGAAGGCTGAAAAGGGTGACTGCCCATATGCTGCCCAAAAGGCTGCAGAGAACGCTGATCGTAAATGTAAGGATGGCGGTGAGCCCCCCTGCAAGGACGGCAGCGGACCAGGAAATGCTGTAGGTAAAGGCCCCAGGGGCGCTGACTGCCCTTACAAAGACGGCGCCAAATGCAAAGATGGCAGTGAGCCACCTTGTAAGGATGGCACAGGTCCTAGAAGTGCCAATTGCCCCCACAAGAATGGCGAAGGTGGATGCCAGAAGGAGTGCCCCCACGCCAAGGCCTCCAAGTAAGCTCAGCCTGTCACACCACCGGCCTTAGACTCAGACGCTAGGCTCCAAACCACGCCTGCGTTTGACAAGTGTCGATATCCTGGAAATGACCATTGATAGAGCCAGCAAGACACAAAGCCACGCAAAGACTGGCCCAAATGACAGATAAAAACTTTTGGGCTCTTTTAAGGGCACATCAACAGTGACCGTGCGCTTTTCGTGGATTCCAGTCTCAACAATGATTTTTCCAGATGGGGAGATGACCGCGGTTATTCCTGTTTGAGTCACGCGAACCAGGGAGGTTCTTAGTTCAACCGCTCTGGGAGCCTGGACCATCAGATGCTGGCCTGGGGCACCATAATCTCCAAACCAACCGTCATTCGTTAGGTTCAAGATCATATTACCGCCGCCAGACAAAGCGGCCTGGCGCGTAAATTCAGGATGAATGGCCTCATAACATATGGACATCATGGCCTTTGCAGGGCCAAGCTCAAAAACCTCGGCATGCGATCCGGGAGTCATGTCCGTGACCCTTGGCACAAGCCCCTTAAGTCCTGGAAAAAGGTCAGAAAACGGCATGTATTCCCCAAAGGCCAAAAGCCGCCGTTTGTGATACTGGCGCTCAATTGAACCTTTGGGCGAAATCATGATGGCAGAATTGTGGACGGTTTCAGCATCAGGCTTAGTAACGCTTCCCAAAATCAGCGGTTTATCAAATGTTCGAAGCGCACCCCTGATGTGTCTAAGCAATGTCATGGCCACACGTTGGGATACAATCGCTTGGCCCTGCAAGTTAGTTGGGAAGGTGGTCGGAAACGCCCCTTCAGGCCAAATAATAGCCTCTACCTCTTCAAGGTCTCCTGAACGGGTAGTCGCAATTTCCTTTTCAATAACGTGTACTTTAGCCTCAAAACCTTTTTCCAATCGATCAGCGGCCGTCACATCAGGCTGCACCAAGGCCAAGCGGGCTGTGGGCGCTTGACTAACCTCTTTTTCAACTTGGCCAAATCTGACCACGCCATAAGCCACCCACACAACCAAGATGGCCACCGCAAAAACGGCCCCTCGAACGGCCCCGGCACCCCTTTTTAAAATCGCAGCTAAAGCAGCCCCAAAAGCCACGGCAACAAAAGTAGCCCCAGCAATTCCAGTGATCTCCACACCTTGCATTAGAATGGGAACACGCCAAAAGACGTTACCAAGGTGCCATGGAAACAGTTGCGGGTTTACAAACTCGACAGCTGAAACTATCGCAGCCGTAGTTACCACATAGCCAATGCCCTGCTTGCCCTCAGACAGGGTGCGGATCCCAAGGACAGTTACCCCCCATGCAAGACCATGCAGCAGTGCAAATAGCACCAAAATCACCGCCCCCGCCGCGGGCGAAAAATTGCTCATCGTCTGGGCAGTATGCGAAATCCACGGAAAGATCCCAAGATGGCTTAAAGTGCCAAGTGCCCATCCAGCAAAAAACGCGCTTCTTTTCCTAAGGTTAGGCAGTACCACCAAAAGGGGAGTCCAAGCAACAAAGGCCGCCGGCCACCAACCTAGATCTGGCAAGGCCACCGTGTAAAGAGCCGCGGAAACTATGACCGCAATGAAGGGACAAAGGATTAAAGAAATGCTCACATAAACCTGTCAAGGGCGAAGACTAGGGATTTTCATACTTAAAGACGCGGCCACAAGCGGGCTTGATGCCGTCTTTGCAGGCCCTGCGAAACTCAACCATGGCGGCCTCAATGTCACCCTTGTCCTCTAAAGCCACCCCCAAACCAAACCGCGCTTCAGAATAATCATCCTTGATTTTCAAAGCCTGGCGATAGTAATCAATAGCCTCGTCCAGTTCCTTGTTTCGCCAATAGATGTTAGCGGCTTTAAAGGCAGCCTCACTGCTCTTTGGATTGGCCTTTAACATCTTTTTGTACCAGTCCAAAGCCAAAGCAAGATCGTCTCTATCAACCGCGATGGTGGCCAGTCCCAGCATCGCCGAGGCGTCAGTCTTTCGCAGCTTTAGCACCTTGTTATATTCAGCTATCGCCAAATCATGGAATCTGAGCCGACGCAGCACATCAGCCAACCCAAGCCTAGCGTCAGCTGATTTTGGGGCTATCACAAGGGCCCGCTCGTAAGTTGCCTGGGCCTCAGGCAGGCGGTTCAACCAATCATATGCGTAGGCCATATTCAACTGATACTTAAACACCTTGGGTTCTAGTAAAGCGGCCTTTTGGAACTTGCCAAGAGCCTCTGTCAGCTTCTCGTCATCCCTGCTCTTTCTGGCCTGCTCACCTATCTGCACACCCTCTTTATAAAACCCCTCAGAGATGGCCGACTGGCCAAAAGCAACGGAAGTCACAAGCATGGTCGCCATAAAGATAACAGCACAAAACCTCATCTCAACCCTCCTGTATTTGTAAGGAACCTATGGCCTTAACCATTCTGTCATAGGTTACCACTAAATCCTCAGGAATAACTCTAGTTCCGCAGGCAACGGTCATAAAATTGGCGTCACCGCTCCACCTAGGGATGACGTGAAGGTGAACATGGTCGGCTATGCCAGCACCAGCCGCCTGACCAATATTCATCCCAATGTTAAAGCCATGTGGTTTGTATTCCTGTTCAAGCGCCTTGACGGTCAGCACCATCAGCTGGTTGATTTCAGCCCATTCCGGCGCCGTTATTTCAGAAATATCGGCGGGATGTCTGTATGGGACAATCATCACGTGGCCTGACACATAGGGATATCTGTTCAGGATTATAAAGGCGTAAGTCCCCTTATACACAACCAATGTCTCGGCACAACAATCAAATTTAGGCAACTGACAAAACACGCAGCCCTTCGGTTTTTCCTTGCCAATATAATCCATTCTCCAGGGTGCGAAAAGGTATTTCATCGGTCAACGAGCCTCTAGGCGCTCTCCTTGGCTAAAATTCTTATGGGAGGCTTGTTGTTTAAAACAGCCTCTTCGTTAATGACGATTTCTTTGACTCCCTCACAACCGGGTAGTTCATACATGATGTCCAGCATCACGCGCTCCATGATGGCCCTTAGCCCTCTGGCCCCAGAGCGTCGCTCTACAGATTGTTTTGCAATTGCCTTTAAGGCGCCATCGGTAAACCTCAGGTCAACCCCTTCCATCTGGAACATCCACTTGTACTGCTTGACCAAGGCGTTACGTGGCTCGGTCAGGATCCTAATCAGGGCATCCTCGTCAAGTTCACCAAGGGACGCAACCACTGAAAATCGCCCAACAAATTCAGGAATCAGACCAAAATGAATCAAGTCCTCAGGCTGCACTTCTTTAAGCAAATCTTCGGTCGTATGCTTCTTTGCCCCCCGGGCGCCAAACCCTATTGAACCCCCACGAAGCCTAGCCTCAATGGCCTTATCAAGACCGACAAACGCGCCCCCACAGATAAACAGGATGTCTGTTGTATCAACAGCGATGTACTCCTGCTGTGGATGCTTACGGCCACCCTTCGGAGGAACATTCGCCACGGTCCCTTCCAGGATTTTCAGCAACGCCTGTTGGACCCCCTCGCCCGACACATCCCTTGTCAGCGACGCGCTTTCGGCCTTTCGGGAAATCTTGTCGATTTCATCGATGTAGATGATGCCTCGCTTGGTCGCCTCCACGTCCCAGCCCGCGTTTTGCAACAAGGCCAAAACGACGTTTTCCACGTCCTCACCAACATAACCAGCTTCGGTCAACGTTGTGGCGTCCACTATGGCAAAAGGGACCCGCAGAAGTCTTGCAAGAGTCTGGGCCAGCAACGTTTTGCCGCTGCCAGTAGGCCCAATCATAAGGATGTTGCTCTTTTGCAGCTCGACATCGCTTACCCGTTTATGCGCCCTTGATTCGATGCGCTTGTAGTGGTTGTAAACCGCCACAGCCAGCGTCTTTTTGGCGTGCTCCTGACCAACAACGTAGTCGTCCAAAATCTTGACGATATCTTTTGGTTTTAGCAGTTCGTCATTTTTAACAGGGTGTTGGACAGCAGTAGGTTTCTCTTGTGCAGCAATATCATTACATTCGGCTACACATCGGTCGCATATGTAAACGTCTGGTCCTTCAATCAGCCAACGCACCTCAGCCTGAGTCCGCATACAAAAAGAACAGGCTATCTTTGGCTTATCATCTTTGATCTTGTCCACGTGATTCAATCCTCGTCAACGATACCGGGTGACCGGTCCAGGCAGGTTATTGTAGCCTTGCTTTCCATCAGTCGCAAACTTTGACAAGCGGTACAGGATGCTGTTTTCTTGGCCTAACTGAATATCCATGGATATTATAGGGCCGGAAGGAGCTATGATGTTGCGCTTCACAACCCCAATTTTGGCCTTGATGCTTGCCAGTCAGGTCGCCTTTGCGCAGCAGGAAACCAGACCACTGCGGGTGGTTCTGGACCCTGGGCATGGCGGGCATAATACTGGGGCAATTGGGGTTGCTGGCATCCATGAAAAACATCTGACGTTAACGATGGCCAAGCAAGTTGCCGCACTGCTTGAAGATGCTGCAGATGTTGAAATAATCCTCACTAGAACGGATGACACCTTTTTAGAACTGACTGAACGAACCGACTTTGCACATAAAGTTGACGCCGACATTTTTATTTCTTTGCATTGCAACGCCTCTGAGTCACCTGAACCCCATGGAATTGAAACGTTTTTCCTGGGCGTTAAGGGCTCCGACCCAGAAGCCGACCTTTTGGCCCTGCGCGAAAATGAAAACGCGGTGACCCCAGCTCCTGCGACTGCTGACCCCCTTGTTGCGGCGATAATCTCGGATATTCGTAGAAACGGCACTATGGCCGAGTCATCGGACCTAGCGGCTATCGTCCAGCAATCATTGATAAAATCCATTCCAGAGGCAGTCTCAAGGAAGGTGCGTCAGGCCAACTTTGCAGTACTACGCCATTCAGGAATCCCAGCCATAGTCGTTGAAGTCGGCTTTTTGACACACCCCAAAGAAGGCCTGCTGCTGGCAAACACTGACTACCAGGCCAGGATCACCAAGGCGCTTGCCACGGCCATTAAATCGTTTGCCAGCTTAACGGCCGACGAACGCGAGGCAGATTAAGGCTATTCTGTTCGACCTAGATCGTATTCTTTGAGTTTGTAAAGTAAGGCTCGATGGCTGATTTCCAGAAGCTTGGCAGCCCTTGTTCGGTTTTGACCAGTTTCTTCTAATGCCCTGGTTATCAAGCTCTTTTCCAAGATCTGCGCGTTTTGTTTGATAGACAGCCCCTTTAGCGTAAACATGGAACGGTATCCCTGTCCTTCGGCGCTCTCCTTGACATAATCAGGCAGTGAATCCAATGATATCACGTGACTATCAGACAAAACCGCTGCTCGCTCCATCAGGTTTTCAAGCTCTCGCACGTTTCCAGGCCACTGATATCCCATCAAAGTGCGCAAGACGTCCGGCCCAAGGGGGGCAAGATGCTTAATCCCAAGTCGAACACTTGCCTGCTGCAAAAAGTAGTTTGCCAATTCTGCAATATCTTCAGGCCGTTCCCTTAGGGCCGGGATCCTTATGGGCACAACGTTCAGCCTGTAAAACAAGTCTTCCCTGAAAGCCCCCTTCTCGACTTCGCTTTTCAGGTCCTTTGCAGTCGCGGCAACTATCCTGACGTCCACCTTTCGAGAGGTGGTCTCGCCCACACGCCGAATCTCGGTTTCTTGTAAAAAACGCAGGATTTTCACCTGCAGCATCAAAGGAAGCTCACCGACTTCATCCAAAAACAGGGTCCCACCCTCTGCGGACTCGATCAACCCCTTTTTGTTTCCTGATGCATCTGTAAAGGCGCCTTTGACGTAGCCAAAAAACTCGGATTCCATCAATCCCTCAGGGATTGCCCCACAGTTCACGGCCACAAAAGGCATCCTCGCCCGCGGAGACTGCAGGTGAATCATCCTGGCAAGCACCTCCTTACCAGTTCCAGATTCACCGGTGATCAAGACGGTCGACCTATATGAGGCAATCCTTGAAGCTGTCGCGATGATTTTTCGCATTGCCTCTGACTTGGCTATGATCCGGGTCTCCGATGGACATTGCCCAGCCTTGTTTCTGAGCTCCAAGTTTTCCCGGCGAAGCTGCTCTCGCTCTTCGGCCTTTTTTATCGCTAGCAAAATTTCTTCGGCCTGGAACGGCTTATTGATGTAGTCATAAGCCCCAGCCTTCATCGCGTCGACAGCCAGATCGATAGAACCATAGGCAGACATCACGATTACGGTCAGGGGGATCCCACGACTCTTCAAAGCCGCTAAAAAGCCCATCCCATCCATGCCTGGCATCTTCAAATCGCAAAGGCAAAGGTCAAAATGATGTCGCTCCAGCAGCTCCAACCCATCCTCGGCAGAGGTTGCAGTCACAACGTTATAACCGGCTCTGGACAAGATAACCTGAAGGATCTGCAAGAACCCTGGCTCATCGTCGATAACCAAAACTCTAAGTTTCATAGCACCTCCTGCGCAATTATTATACACCCACCGGAGTTTTTGCGTAGTAGGGAAAATTTTTCGTGGTGGGGGCGGGAGGCAGGGGCAGGAGGCGGGGACAGGGAGACGATTGTGCTGTTTAGCAGGATTTGGAGCTAAAAAGAGGTCGAGAGGGCACCCAGCAACATGGTCCGGGGGCGATCCTGGAGGAGTGGCCAGTCGACGCTGCCGGGACCCGACGGTCACTTTTGCGACCATGCGCCGGCTCGGGCGTTGCTAAAGTGACCGTCGGGATGGCACGGCGAGCTGGCTCCCGGAAGGATGCCCCCGGACCATGTTTTATAACTGTAACGAAGAGATAAAACGCCAAAAAGAACAAACAATCAGGAGCCAGAACAGACTAATTGACAGGGGCGGGAGGCGGGGGCAGGGGGCAGGAACGGGTCCGTCAGTTTGGCTGGGAATCTGAATCTTCTATTGACCAAAGTTTTATGGTGAAGACAGCACCGTTGCCTGGGCTGCTTTCGACCTTGATGTCGCCACCATAAACCTCGACGATCTGAGCGCATATAGACAGTCCCAATCCAGTCCCCTCACCTTGCGGCTTTGTCGAGTAGAAGGGGTCAAAAATCCGGTCTAAATCTTTTTCTTCAATTCCTGGGCCATCGTCGCTGATCCTGATTTCCACCAATTGGTCTGAATTTTTCAATTCAATCTCGATACTTCCCTTTCCATCTGTAGCGTGGGCAGCATTTAGTAAAAGATTCACCAGCACCTGTTGCAACTGGGAGGGCTTGATTTCAGCCAAGTGAAGCTTCGAATCATAACTCTTCGAAATATTAAGGTGATTGAAAAGCCGATTTGAGGCAAGCAAGCTCAACGTTTGCTCCACCACTTCCTTCACATCCGCCACAGCACCCTCTTCTTTAGCTGGCCTAGCAAAGGAAAGCAGGTCCCTCAATGTCCCATGAACTCGCAAAGTGGCAGCATGAATCTGATTTGCATAAACCTTGGCCTCCTCAGGTTCACACCCGTCTTTCAAGATCTCCGACAGCCCCAAAATTATCCCGATGGGATTTCCAATCTCATGTGCAATCCCAGCCGCCAACTGCCCCACTGAGGCCAGCTTTTCCGCTCGAAGCAAGCCAGCCTGCGCCCCCTTAAGGTCGGACTGCATCTCGCGAATCCGAATCTCCTGGCGCATCAGCTTGTTAGACAGCTCTTTTTCAACCCCCATCGATGATTTCAACACAGTCTGAATAATATCCAGGTCTGAAGCCTGGGCCATCGCACTATCACTTTTCAAAGCATTACGAGCAGCAGACGCCACCGGTCGAATCACCAAAAAGTAGCCAGCAAGAAAACCCCCAAGCCAGGCAATAATCAAAACCAAAACACCATAAAGGGACGCCAGCCCCCAAGAAAACCTAGTAAAAGACCGCGCCTGCTCTCGCTCGGTCAGAATCAACAACCCCCGTTTACCTGTTTTATCCTGCAAAACAGACAGCGCCTGCCAACCCAAACTCTTATCGCCCCCCTCCACCACAGTCGTCCTAGCAAGAAGCTCCCCATCACTAAAGGCCTGTGCCGCGTGATCTGAGTTCAAATCAAGAGCATTACACTGCTCAAAAAACCGCTCCTCACCCGGCTCACAAGACAGAATAAACGCATGCAACTCAGGCACCACCGCAGGCAGCTGCCGAGCCCACTCATCCCACTGACCAGCATCATCAGGAGCAGTAACCGAAGCCAACCGAGCCAAAGAAAGCAAGCGATTAGCGGCCTGTCGAGGCAGCAAAGACTCATAAATCGGCCGCATAACCGACACCAACACCAACGCCCCAAGCAAGGCCGAAACAGTAAGCACCAAAGCTAAACGAGCACGAATGCCCAATCGTCCAATAATTTTCACAAAAGCAAAGATAACCCGTCCAGCCACCGCGGTAAACCCAAAATCACGCTCCTGCCCCCGCCCCTGCCCCTGTCCCAGTCCCTGCCCCCGCCCGCCTCCTCTAACCCCTGCAATTACACCGACTAATCCTTAATACGCTTGATAACCTGCCGCAGATTTGGATAATGTAGCGGATCGCGTGTGTGCAAAGTTCCCTTGTGTACTTTGGCTTTAGGCGTCCTTTTGTTTGGGTCTGATTTGGCAAATTTGTAGGTAAATGGACTAGATAGATGCTCAAAAAACTAAAACTCGTTTTGGTCTTGGTCGCGCTTGGGATTGTTGGGTGTGATAACGTCGAACAATACCCGATTCAGGCTTGCGAAACGGTGGGGCAGTCCGCCTGCCAGGGAGACACCCGTCTTGTGTGCCAAACAGGCGATGGCAACCAAGTCTGGACACCTGTTGCTGATTGCCTAAATGGCTGTCACAACGGCCAATGTATCAACAGTCTTGCGTGCCAGGACCAATGCCCGGGGGAAGGACTGACTGGCTGTCTAAAGGACGAATTGCTGACATGCTCCATGGGTGATGGCTGCCTGGTATGGGCGCCAGTCGCAAAATGCTCAAATGGGTGCGAAAGCGGAGCCTGTAAGAGAGGCCCGGCTGACAACGTGGACGAGTGTCCTGGCATCGGAGTTTCCGGTTGTAAGGGTAACAAGCGGGTAGTCTGCCAACCAGGTGATGGAAAGTACGTCTGGGTCACAGTGGCCGAATGTTCAAACGGGTGTAATAATGGCGCTTGCGTCAACAGCCCATCGTGCCAAGATAAATGCCCTGCAGAAGGAACGTCTGGTTGCCTGAACGATGACGCAATGACATGCGCCATGGGCGACGGATGCTTGGTTTGGGCCAAGGTCGCCACTTGTAGCAACGGTTGCCAGGATGGCGCCTGCATCGGTAAGGATTTTTGCGTAAATACATGCCCAGGCGTCGACCAGTATCAGTGTAATGGCAGCGATGTGCAGATCTGTTCGATAGGTGCCGACGGATGCCTGGAATGGACAACATCTGTTAGATGTAAAAATGGCTGCTCCAACGGGCAATGCATCACCAGCGAACAATGCGTCGACAAGTGTAACGTTGAGGGCCAACTGGGATGCAAAAACAACACCAGTGTAAAGTGCAGCCGCGTTGATGGCTGTTTGGATTGGGTCGATGTACAGCACTGCAGCGAAGCTTGCATAGACGGCCAGTGTAAGGGCGATTGCAAACCAGTTTGCGATGGACGTGAATGTGGCAGCAACAATTGTGGCGGCACATGCGGCGACTGCACCGGCGGCCAAGTCTGCAGTGATGGGTTGTGCAAGTGTCCAAGCGGACAAGTTGACTGCAGTGGCACATGTACCACCCTTGGAACTAACACCAACTGTTCTGGCTGTGGCGACACCTGTACCAATGGGAAGCAATGCAATTCGGGTGAGTGCACTTGCACACCAAACGTGTCGAAGTCTTGCTGTTCAAACAACGTGTGCTGGGTTGACTCTTGTGGCAACCAAGGGGCCGTCGCGAATACTTGCTCTTATGGTTGCGAATCAGGCACCTGCAAGCAATGTACCCCTCAGTGCGCAGGACGCCAGTGCGGCTCTGACGGTTGTGGTGGGACATGCGGAACCTGCCCTTCAACTCAGGACTGTAATACTAATGGCCAGTGTGTTAACAAGACGGCCGCCGCGGTTGTCCAGGGTAAGCTTACCTACGACCTTCGAGGCGCTGAGGCTAGTGGAAGTCGGATAATCATTGGTGCATCGAAAGTCAGCCAGGCCGCGCTGGTTGAGGTCTATGTCACCAGCAGCACAGGAATGGTGCTAGCCAAGGGACGTACCGATGGTGATGGTGACTTTAGAATCGAATTAAGCAGGACTTTGACAGGCGCTGAAAAGCTTACATTTGCGGCCGCGTGGGGACCTGAAGGCACTACCAAGCCATATCTGGCTGTCTTGAAGCCCCCAGCCAACGCTGATGTAGACAGCAACCTTAACACGACCGTCTGGAGCTGGACCCACAGCATTCCGATTGACGGTAAAATGGGTACTGTACATGTTTCCGAGGCTAACGGTTCCGGGGCACTGTATCTGCTGCTTTTTGCCGCCGAGGCAATGAACGAGGCTTATCGTCTATTGGTAGGTGAAAACCCCAGCAAGCTGGTATCACTTGCGTTGCTATGGGCCCCTGGTAAAAGCTGGAGCTGTGGCGCTTGTTACTGGGGGGGCGGTTACCAAAGTCCCAGTGGTTCCGCCTATGCCTTTAGTCAATCGATATACATAGGAGGCGAATCCAGTAGCGCTTCTGCCTGGGGTTATCCGGTAATCCTGCACGAATTTGGGCACTATGTGGCAGCTAACTACTCTAAGGACGACTCGCCAGGAGACTCCCACTACCTTGGAGAAAAGATACAGCCCGCATTTGCTTGGAGCGAAGGGTGGGCAACATTCTTTGCGGTATCTTTGGTAAGCGTATGGATGGGGGAGGCCTACCCACTGTTTTGGGATATTAACTCTGGTTCTTCTTGGTGGGTAGACTTTGATGAAATGAATTCGTACGCAAGCGGCGTTCCAGGACGAGCGGACATAAACGGCAGCATCACCCAGTATCTTGATGAGCTTTGGGTGACTACCATGTTGTGGCACCTGTGGGATGGTTACGACGTGCCCGAGACAAACACTCATGCTGATGATAAAACAGCGCTTGGAATGGTAAGGGTTCTATCAGCCATAAGCTCTGACAGATTCTTGACAAAGAATCGTGGTGCAAATGGGGCTGATTTCGTTGACTTTGCAGATGCTGTCAAGTGTCAGGATTTATCGCTGGCGAGTGATATGGAGTGGACTATTCGGAGATACCTTTCGTTTCCCTATGTTCACAGCAGTGCCACATGCTATTAGAGGATGATAATCAGAGGTCTGTAATATGAAGAAAACCAGTCTTTATCTGATGACTTTCGTTGTGTTGATGATGACGTCTTGCGCAAAGACGGCTACCCAGGAACCGGTGATTCCAGCCAAGGCCGTATCTGTTCGAACGGCGCCACCTTTGATTTTGAAGCTTCAAGCTACAGAACAGAATGATTTGACGCTGTTGGACGTTCATATGGAATTAAAAGGCAACCTGCCGACCGCCCCTGAGATAAAGTTCAAAACTGGCACCAACACTGTGATGGGTGATGGGCGCCCGCTTCCTGTGTTGCAAGGACCTACCCTGCCTGGACGCCAGACCAAGCGTTTGGCTTTAAAAAAACTGGTAGAACCAGTGACCGCTTTTGTTGAGTACGAAAGCCCCTCCTTTGGATTTTACGTTGAAGCCACTTGGCCTCCCAAACCTGAGGCCCCCGTTGTGCAGCCTAACGAGGTTGAAATTCCGCCTACTCAGATTCGTGGCATTGAAATCGACAAGGCCATTAACCTAGACTAGGCAGCGGCTGCGTGGAGTCATTTCGTTGCAAGTCTGCTTTGTAAACATTTTCAGCAATACCCAGGGGCGGCTGGGTACCCACGAGTTTGACCTGATTCTGCCCCCCCTTGGTATTTGCTACCTAGCGTCGGTCCTTGAACAGGAAAAATACAGCGTCGGAATTGTAGACGGCAACGCCGAGTTGCTGTCTGACGACCAGCTGCTTGAACGTGTCCAGGGAAAGGCCCAGATTGTCGGGATCTACTGTCACACCCAGAACTTCTACAAAGTATTGGAAATTGCTGAAAGACTTAAAGCCCACACCCCTGAAACCAAGGTGATTATTGGAGGCCCACACCCTACGGCATTGCCAGCTGAAAGCGTGCAAGGAGTCATAGACGCCGTCGTTTTTGGTGAAGGTGAGCTCACCATTGTGGAGCTAGTTCCAAAACTCTTGAATAACGAAAGTCTTGAAGGAGTTCAAGGGGTTGCATACAGGGATAGTGACGGCCAAGTAAGGGTAAATGAACCACGAGAGCTTATCCAGGATATTGACACCATCCCTATGCCGGCTTGGCATCTTTTGCCTATGCACCGCTATAGCAACTTTATTGAGGCAAGCGGACGCACAGTCCTTCAGGTGATGGGCTCCAGAGGCTGCAAGTACGACTGCAACTACTGTTACAGCCCCAGAATCTGGCACCAAAAAGTAAGGTGGCACTCGGTTGAAAGGGTGATGGCTGAGGTTGACCACCTACAAAGCAATTATGGGATCAAGTTCATCGAATTCCTCGACGATAACTTCACTCTTTCTAAGCCTAGACTGCGCCGTTTTATCGATGAATTTGGCAAGCGTAAGATGGCTTGGACCTGTTCAACCAGAATCGATCTTATCGATGACGAGGTTGCGCAGCTGTTGGCCAAGGGGCGGGTTGATCACGTATGCATCGGCATTGAAACAGTAAATGACCGCCTGCTGTTAGCGGCAAATAAGGGCGTTACAAAGGCCCAAACTATTGAAACTATTGAACGTTGTGAGCGCCACAAGGTCCCAGTCTTTGGGATGTTTATTATTGGCCTGCCGACTGAAACCATTGAAGAGGCCAGAGAATCCGTTGAATTCTCCTTGACTTACCGTTTCTGGTTCGCGATTTTTTCGTTCCTTACCATATATCCAGGAACAAACTACTGGGCACAATATCGGTCTTCCAAATTCCTGTCTGATGACTTCTCCAGATACGACTTTTCCAAGGACTTTAACTTTATTGAAGATTCAAAAGTGGCCAACGAGCGCCGCAAGCTGATGAGGTCGGCGTTTTTGCGATTCTATACCAGGCCAAGGGTGGTGTTTTTCTTGGCGTGGTTAATGATTCGCAATCCCAAAAAGGCGGTAAGGGCGGCACTAGCAATGGTTAAGACTCTGTTTAGATTGATCTTTAAGCGCAAGGTCTCTTAAAAAATCAACCCACCGCAATCAAGTTCTTGTATACAAGCCATAGGACTTGGCAGAATCTCCAAACAAAGCCCCATTTATCGCCCCTAAACCAGAGCTGATATTCGCACCAGCTATGAACGGAAACAAATACAACCAATCAGACTTACCGATGCGGATTGATTCAAACAAAGCTGCCGCCGTGTAAAGGCCAAGAATCGCAGCAAAAAAAGCCAAAGCTGGCGTCCAAAACAAGCCAACCAATCCAAGCAAAAGCAAAGCACTGACAAAGAAAAAGGGCATAAGCGACATTAAGTAAGCTGGAAAAACTATGCGCAAGACTGAAAACACGCCTTTTCCCCAGACATAACGCTGCCTTAAAAAAGGTTTCAAGCCACGATTAAAGTGAAAAACTCGCACGTTTTGATGAAAGAGGATCTTTTTGCCAAGACCAGCCATATGAACGCAAAAAACGATGTCCTCACCAGTCATGACTTGGCCTGACATCCCACCAATATCAAGATAATCCTGGCGTCTGAAAACCATGTTGCTACTTGGAAGCTCGGATACAAATCTGGTGGCTGACCGCCGTTTCCAAAAGGTGTTGGGACCAACCACTAAAGAACTATCGCACGCCAACGCCCCTAAACGTTGCTCTCTAGTTTCATCCGGATGAGGCAGATTTGGTCCACCTACGATGCCAATACTTTTGTTCTTTTCAAGCTGCTCGATCGCAGTCTCAAGCCAACCTTCATCTGGATAGGCGTCGCTATCGATAAACGCAATGTATGTCTTGTCAGTGTGCTTTACACCTAAATTGCGCTTTAATCCCAAGACTGGGCTGTCTGCCTCTATAACTTTGGCTTCAATCGCTTCAGTCCCCAAAACATCTGCAACTACAATGACTTCTATTCCTGGATAAAGTTGATTGATGCGGGCTACATGATCGACCAGCATCGCATCGATTTCTTTAGTTGGGATAACAACAGCTACATCAAACATTGCTGACCAGTTGGTGTGAGCTAAAACTTTATCCTGCCCAGCAACTTTGGATAACTGGACAAGTTCCAAACAATATTAGCAGCTAACGCACACTCCCAGCCACATTTACACTTGGTGTCAGCTATCCATTCAACCTGGTCTTGGTGTTGCTGGCTATCCAGTAGCTTTTTAAGATCAAGCTCATAATCCCGGACGTTACCAGTAGATACCCCCAAAACCTCGCAAGGATGAACGTCTCCCGTCTGTCCGAGGACCACCAATTTCTTGCCGGCTACACATGGCAGGCAGAATTGATCGTCAAAAACGGTGCGCTCCAGATAGTCATAAGTCATCAAATCATACGTCCGCCAAAGTGGTGACATAAAGCGGTTTTCACGACGCCTGGCCCTGTTTTGCAAAAAGTCGGCAATCTGGCGATAAACCGACCGATACTTTGGCAAATCTGCAGGAGAGGCTGCAGTAGAGCGCTCAAAATTCACCGCAAGGTTATCAAATTGGAAGTCTTTATCGAGTGTTACCAGCGTCTCAAAAAGGGTATCCACGTTATAAGGCCCTAAAACCGAGTTTGCATCCAGAACCAAATTGCCAAAACGTGCACGAACCGCAAGCATCGCCTCATAAGTCTGGACCAAGCGATTAAACGCGCCTGGAGATTTGCGCAGCACGTCGTGCTTGTCTCCAATCGCGTCAATCGAAAGCACCAAACGAAAGCTGGTTTTCGGAAAGCGTTTAAGCGTCGACGTGAAAAAGGACACGATTTTATCGGTAAACCAGCCATTTGACGGGATGGTCACAAAACGAGGCGTGGTGTGTTTAATCAAGGCATGAGCCACCTGCATAAAGTCAGGCCGCAAAAAAGGCTCACCACCTGTTAAAGACAACTGAACCAGTGGTCCAATGTTAAGCGCTTCGTATTCTTCAAGTGTCAGTTCATCTGGCTTAGACCCGCGTCTGACCTCGGTTGGCAAAAAGCAAAAGCTGCAATCCATGTTGCAACGGCTGGTTACAAAACAGATTAAATAGCCCACCTGGGAGGGGTTGAAAAAGGCGTTCATGTTTTTGATTAACGCCGACACGAGAAGTTATCCCCTTTTAAATTGCCTGCGAAATTGCGCACTTGTAGCGTATCTAAAAAGTCCCCAGATGGCACCCATCCCGATTACAACACTGAAGTAATAGTTTAAGGCGATATAGATTGCCAATCTGCTTGGAAAGGCATTCGAGACGTAAGAAAAAAAGCCTAAGTAACCAACTAGCCAGATAACGATAAGCAAGGTCGACGTCAAGGACCCAAACACGCCTAGGCATGGCACCAATAAAGCTAAAACTAAAGCTCCTAGTGCGGCCAAAGTCGCAAAACCGGTTCCTGAGGTTGAGTCACCAGCATCGTCAAACCCCTTTCCAGACAAAAACAGCCCCACCCACAAAGCTACTCGATAAAAGTAAGTCTTGGTCAACGCCGTAAAGCCGGGAAAGTGATGCTCAGTCACGATTTCAGGGTTGATGACCATCTTGTAATGTTCAGACAAGCGCCTACCAAACTCCTCGTTTTCATACTCCATTTTGGCAGTCAGCGACTCATTGAAGCCCCCCACCTGACGATATGCCTGTGCACTGACTCCTGCACAGTAAGCCGAAAAAGTGTTGTAGGGCACAACCCCGCGTTTAGAGAAGTTGTAGTGGTCAAAAGCCGCCTTATAACCTTCGGTAAAACCAGGATTTAATGGATTTGGGCTGTACACACCACAAACTGCGTCAACCCCTGTGTCGATGGTTTTTACAAATATGCCAAGGGCCTTTTTGTCTAGCCTAGTATCCGCATCACAAAAAAACAGCAGATCCCCATTGGCTGCAGCAGCTCCAGAATTGCGAGCCACACCTGGCCCAGAGTTTTTTTTAAGCTTTACGACTTTGACAAGACGCGAAAACTCTTTTTGTAGTGAGTCCAAAAGAAAAATAGTCTTTGAATCAGTAGAACAGTCATCAACCAGGATTACTTCATGCGGCTTAAAATCAGAGGCGACAATCGCCTTTACACAATCTTGCAAAGCGGTTCCAGCGTTAAAAACTGGCACGATAACACTGACTTGGTGGCTTTTTTCGTTCATTACTCCCCTAAGACTCCAACTTCCAGTTGCAATCCCTGTACGCGCTTAAGTCAGTGTAAAACTTCCTTTAAAGCCATGCCAGTATAGGACAGTTTGTGCTTTGCTACATCCTCAGGAGTTCCAGTAACAACAATGCTACCGCCACTATCGCCACCTTCAGGTCCAAGATCGATGATGTGGTCTGCTACTTTCAGAATTTCAAGGTTGTGCTCAATCATCAAAACGCTGTTTCCGTTATCAACCAAGCGTGAAACAACCTTTAGCAGCTTGCGCACATCGTCAAAGTGCAGGCCAGTTGAAGGCTCATCCATGACATACAAGGTTTTGCCAGTGGACACCCTCGCAAGCTCCCTAGCAAGCTTGATGCGCTGGGCCTCTCCACCCGAAAGGGTTGGCGACGATTGGCCCAATGCAACATAGCCAAGGCCAACATCTTGCAGAGTCTTCAAAATCCGAGATATGGACCTAGTGTTTGCAAAAACCTCAGCCGCCTCGTCCACTGTCAGCTCCAGCACATCGGAAATAGTCAGATCCTTGTATCTGACCCTTAAAGTGGCATCGTTAAAGCGTTTACCATCACATTCATCGCACTTGACAAACACGTCTGCCAAAAAGTGCATCTCTACCCTGATTACACCCGCACCTTGGCACTTTTCGCATCGTCCACCACGGACGTTAAATGAAAACCGACCCGGGGTAAAACCGTAGATCCGGCTTTCCTTTGTTTGGGAAAAAAGCTGTCTGATGTGGTCAAAAACCTTTGTGTATGTGGCTGGATTCGACCGCGGGGTACGTCCAATTGGTTCTTGGTTGATGACGATGACTTTATCAAGTAGCTCTACGCCTTCAACCCCGTCATGAGCCAGCGGTCGCACCCTAGCATTGTGTAATTGGCGCGACAAGGTGGGACAAAGGGTGTGGGTAACCAGAGATGACTTTCCAGCGCCGGAAACTCCTGTGACAACTGTAAAAACTCCCAAAGGTATGGTTGCGTCGATGCTTTTTAAGTTGTGTCCCTTGGCGCCACGCAAGACAAGCTTGCCCTTCGCCTTCCTGCGTTTTTTTGGCACCTCGATGCTAAGCCGCCCTGAAAGATAGGCACCTGTAAGCGAATCTTTGTCGTCCAGCATCTGTTTTGGAGTGCCTTGGAAGATTACTCGCCCACCATTGCGCCCAGCCCCAGGTCCAAACTCAATCACGTGGTCGCAAGACATGATTGCATCCCGATCATGCTCTACGACCATTACGGTGTTGCCAAGGTCTCGCAGTTTTTCCAAGGTTGAAATCAGGCGCCCATTGTCTCGCGGATGAAGGCCAATTGAAGGCTCATCCAAAATATAGGTAACACCTGTAAGCTCGCTGCCAAGCTGCGATGCCAAACGAATGCGCTGCGCCTCGCCTCCAGAAAGCGAGGCCCCAGCACGAGACAAGGTCAGGTACCCAATCCCTAGGTCATCCAGAAGCTTCAGGCGCCCGATGATTTCCTTTAAGAGTTCAACAGCCACCAAGGCCAGTTCACCTGGAAATTCGAGGCCGTTTAAGACGCCTAGCAAAACTGTGATGGTTTGGTCTGAAAGCTGAGATATGCTGTATCCATTGATTTTTACAGCTAAAGCCTCCGGTCGCAAGCGATGCCCCTGACATGCCTCGCACGGTTGGTCCGTCAAAAACTTCTGGTAATAAGTACGCATTTCATCGGATCTGGTCTCCCGAAGCCGACGAATCAGCACGTTAGCTATCCCTTCATAGCGAACCGCAAAATTGCCGTTAAACGACCTTGATTTCCATTCAACCGAGACTCGTCGTTTGTCACCATAAAGTAAAAGGTCCTTATGTTGAGCTGGCAACTTTTCCCATGGAAGGTTCATGTCTATGTTGTTGGCCTTGGAAAGGCCTGCCAGAATCTCGGATGTCCAACCGTTTTCATCTTCCAGCGCCTTTGCCCAAGGCGCAATCGCCCCTTGAAGAAGCGATAACGTCGGGTCTGGAACTACCTTGTCGATGTCCACAGATAAAGACGAGCCAAGACCGTTACACGATGGGCAAGCGCCAATGGGATTATTAAAGGAAAACAGCTGGGGGGATAGTTCTGGGAATGAAAGGCCACACTGCTCGCACGCCAAATGCTCGGAATATGTACGCTCGACGCCATCCTCGCCAACTATTACCACCCTTCCAGACCCAAGTTTTAAGGCTGTTTCAATGCTATCTGTCAGCCTTGGTGCAATTCCTTCCTTGATGACAATTCTGTCGATCACAGCGTCGATATCATGCTTTTTGTTTTTTTCTAGCGAAGTTACATCTTCCAGGTCAGCTATGATTCCATCCACCCGCACACGCACATAGCCATCAGTCTTTAGCGACTCAAACAGGTCCTTAAACTCACCCTTTCTGTTTCTGGCTAAAGGCGCCAGAATCATTAGCCTTGTCTTGGCTTCACTGGTTGAAACAATGTCGGCAACTATCTGCGAAGGTTGTTGACGAGCCACTGGCAGACCACACTGATGACAGTGTTGAGTGCCAAGTCTTGCAAAAAGCACTCGTAAAAAATCGTGGATCTCGGTAATGGTTCCTACCGTTGAACGAGGATTGGAAGAAGCCGCCTTTTGCTCAATCGCAATGGTTGGGGTAAGCCCCTTTATACTGTCATATTTTGGCTTTTCCAGTTGTCCCAGAAATTGCCTGGCGTAAGCAGACAGAGACTCCACATAGCGACGCTGCCCTTCCGCAAAAATCGTATCAAATGCAAGGGATGACTTGCCGGATCCAGAAACCCCAGACACCACAATAAAACGATACTTTGGTATTGCCACTGTGACATTGGCTAAGTTGTGCTCACGGGCCCCAGTGACTACGATCTCATCTGAAAACATCAGCCCCTCCGTCCGCGGCAATAATAGAGCCGTGGACGCCCGAGATCCACTCAGAAGGTGTAGATACCTGGATTGAGGTCAAAATTCCTGCAAATGCAGAATTTAGACACAAGAAAATTGCCGAAAACAGCTAACAGATGGTAGGCTACCAAGGTCTCCCAGGGGGCATCAATGAAACTGCGATTTGCCGGTGCAACAGATATTGGACGTAAGCGTAAACAAAACCAGGACCGCTTTCTAATTCAACCGGAAGACAATCTGTTCGTGGTGTGTGATGGAATGGGCGGACACCTTGGGGGTGAAGTTGCGTCACAGATGGCTGTCGATGACATGGCCAACTTCTTTATCCAGACCAGGACTGATGATGAAATTACTTGGCCATACAGGCCTGACAAGCGCTTGTCCATTTTGGAAAACAAGCTGACGGTCAGCATCAAGTGGGCCAACTGGAACATCTTTCACAAGGCCGCTGAAGAAGCTGAATTAAGTGGCATGGGGACCACCTCAGTTGCCATTGCTGTTGATGAAAAACACCTGGCGATAGCCCATGTTGGGGATTCCAGGTGTTATCGGATAAGAGGCGGCGAAATAACGCAGCTGACGACAGACCATTCGCTGTTGGAAGAGTACAAGAAATACAGTGCCTTGTCCGAGGAAGAGATTGCCAACTTTGCCTATAAAAATGTAATCACGCGATCACTTGGGATGAAGGTGACAGTCTTGGTGGACACCCAAACCCACCCAAAAAAGACTGGCGACCTGTATCTTCTTTGCTGTGATGGTTTGTATGGGGAACTGGAAGACCCGCAAGAGATTCTTCACACGATCAACGAATTCAGGTCAAACCTGGATGAGGCCGCAACAGAGTTGATAGCTAGAGCCAACAGGCGAGGCGGCCGCGATAACATCACGGTTGTGTTGGTTGAACTGTACTAAATTCCTGCAACATCATCTTTATCGACTTTACCAATGCTTGCCCATTTTCGGGCCATCCGGCTGGTGGATTTTGAAGCTGGCTTGGTTTACAGATGTAGGGGGCTATGTAGGCCGGATTTTTGGCAAAAATCGCCTGTAAAGTTTCGGGCGGGCCCGCAAATGCTAGGCCTTGTAGCCTGTTTTCCAAGGTGGGCAACAGAAGGCGAAGATCTGGCAGCCCCTCAAAAGGAATAACTTGAATAACCCTGTGGCCTGGACCTGGTTTATATACGCTGGCTGTAACCACCATGGGAGGAATCGGACCTTTGGCTGGGAAGCAAGAAAAGCCTGAAAATCTAGTCTCTTGGGCCAACAGCCTGATGGAAACAGCTTGCTCCATAGTGGGCTTTTGTGAAGGCAGGGGCTGCGTCAAAAGGGCTTCATAGAGGGCCTTTGCAAAGGCTGTCGCATCTAGGTCAGTCAGTATGAATTGAGGCGACAAGCATCCTGATTGGTCGTAGATGCAGATGTCGTGGCTGATCGCGGCAAGCAGGTCATTGTTTTGCGTCTGCTCGCTTAGCAGGACACCAGACTCCCGGTGAGCACCAATCGTGGTAGGACGCCCTTTGCGAGCCTTTTGCACCATCGATGTTGTAGCGTCAGAGCCATAGACAAGTGCCAAAGGGGCGGTTTGAATCTCGTGTGCAAGCTCAGGTGATTTAGAGTCAAAATTCAAGATTTTTATGGCATTTTGCAACTCAGGGGCAGTGTCCTTGGTTATTTGTACCATTGCTTGAACAAAACCATTATCTGCGGCTGAAGGCTTGATTTTGACAGCAGTTCTTGCAGCCCAAGACGACATCAGCACGTTTGCAGCCAACGCTGGAATCTTGCCGGCTAAAATGGCCAAAAGCCAATGAGATCCAGTACTATTTGAGGCGCCCAGGGCAATCAACCGTTTGATGCTGTCGTCATCAAAGGGGCTAAAAGCTAGGTTTAATGCCAGTTTGCCATGGCTGCCAGGCCAAGTTTCGGACATCGCGGCTAACAAGGATTTTGGAGGATCAAGGCAGGCATCACGTACACGGCTAAGGATTAGCGCTAGCCGGGCATCATCGATGTTTAAAAAGACAGTCGAATCCATTTGGCCCTTAATCGGCCTCGGTGGCCGCCTCGTGGGAACAGCCCCTGCTTGGGGCTCCAACTACCCTGACAATGTCTGCAAAACCGTTTTCAACAGCTGTGGCCACATCCTGGGTTAGTACTGCAACTGCTGCATCAAAATTGGCCAAGTCATAGTGGCATAAAACCCCGCGCTGGCCATCGCCCACTGGAAGCATGGTCAAAGGGTCCAAAACCAGCGTTTTCATCCATGGAACTGAGACGAAGCGACGAGGACCAGGGGTGACTGCAGGGGCGTCATAAGCCTGGGACAACAACTCGGTCATCCCATACTCCTCAATTGCAAGATTTGCTGGGATTCCAAGATTAATTTCAAAACCAGCCCAAAGTTCGTTTTTGCTGATGGACCGCCCAAGGGCCTTTGAGCCGCCAGTATGCATAGCCCTGCTGCCTTTGGGCAATTTCCAATGAAATCCTTGGGTTTTCATCCATTCAAAGGCGGTCAAAAAATCTAACGTGGTACCTAAGATGACAACTGGCTCCTTCGAATCGCACGCTTGGTCGAGAGCAGTTTTAAGCAGGTCTGAATCGATGGTCGCACCTTTGCGCACCCAGTTTACTTGTGATGAAAACTCATCTGTAACCATGGACGCCATGTGGGAAAGCGACGAGGTTGGTTTAGATATAGCATCTGGAATTAACGAAATAAATCTGGCCTTTACCAGATCCTCCATCACAAAAAGTTTAAATCCTTGGTTAACTGATTGGCGATAGATGGCTAAGTCTTGGACAAAACGTCTACCTGAGGTTCCTGTAGTTGTGCCAGATGTGTAAAAGATGGCTTGGGCTTCAGACGGTGGAAAGTGGGCGACGGTCATCAGTTTAAAGGCCGTTTCAGGGACTGGATCGATAGCCCCTAGGCCGGCCACGCCAGATGATGCGTCGATTTCCTGAACAATCCCTTGCATCTGGGCAATGTGAAGGCAGAGATGTTCAAATTCCCGTTCATCTAAAAGATGGTCACCATTAATGATGGCAAGCACCTTATCTTTGATCCAAGTCACAACACCTCCGAAAACCGCCCAACTACGTGATGATTAAGGATTTTTGGGACTCGACAATGGCGGATTCAATAATGTTTAAAGCCCGATTCAGTTCCCGATCTGTAATTACAAGGGGCGGCATCAAGGCCAAAGTTTCATTGCTTACACCTTCGGTCAAAACCATCACTCCCTTGCGAAGCGCAATTGCGACCACCTGTGATGCCACACCAGGCGCCATCTCGATGCCAATCATCGCCCCACGTCCACGAATTTCAAGCACAACTGGATATTTTTTTTGCCACTCCTGAGCTTTGTTAGTGATTAACCCACCAATCTGAGAAGCCCTGCCGGCCAAGCCTTTGTCCAGCGCCTGCATTACACCAAGACCTGCTGCACACGCAATCGGATGACCCAAAAACGTAGATGTGTGGACAGCCTCATGGCTTGCTCTATGGACAGCGTCAGCGACCCACGGGCGCATCATGCAGGCGGAAAGAGGCATTCCGCCTCCTAGGGCTTTACCAAGGCAAATCACGTCGGGTGCCAGTCCCTCGATATCTGAGGCCAAGTAGGTACCAGTTCTACCGGCACCGCAGTAGATTTCATCAGTTATAAAGACCAGGTTATGGCGGGCGGCAAGCTTGGCCAAGTCCGATAAAAATCCTGGTGGCGGGACTTTGATGCCACCACGGCCCAAGATTGGCTCGATAATAATGGCGCCTACCTCTCCACTTGAAGCAATTTGTTCAACCTTTTCCAAGACCTTTGCAGCAGTTTCGTGGTCTGTGGGATACGGGACAAACCTGCCTCGACCGGCCAAGGTAGATTGAAACTGAGACCTAAACACTGGGTTCCAGGTAACCTCCAGCGCACCGCCTGTAAGCCCGTGATATGCCCCTTTAAAGGCGATTATGCCAGCCTTTTTGGTTGCGGCAGTCGCAAATTTCAACGCCGTCTCAACCGCGTCAGAACCGTTTAACGAAAGCAGGCCTTTGTAGTCTGGCGCCGGCATCCGCTTGGCCAGTTTTGAAAGAAACTTCGCTTTAACGGCAGGCGGATGAACGTCTCCCATCCCGTGAAGCAAACGCCCAAGCTGCCGTCTTATCGCGGCAAGCACCACCGGATTTCGATGCCCCACCAAGGCCGCACCAAAAAAGGAGGTCATATCCAGGTAGCGATTGCCATCCACATCAATTACGGCAGCGCCAGACGCCTTTTCAATGACCACCGGAAAATCCGAGGTAAAATCCATCACCTGCCCAACTTCTACTTTAGAAAGGGCCTTTAAGGCGGCACTGCTTCTGGCTTTGGAATATTTGCGCGTCACAGACACACCCCATTTGAACCTGACTGATGATAGCACCCAAAGATAGCAGCCAAAGTTATCGGATCTTCAAAGATGCCAAAGCGACAGCGGCCAACAAAGCAGAAACAATCCAAAAACGTGAAACAATCTTGGGCTCAGCCATCCCAGCATGCTGAAAACTATGATGAATAGGTGCCCGATACAAGATGCGCCGCTTAAATATGTCCAACCCAATCCATTCCTGCAAAGCGGTCGACAAAATCTCGGCAACAAAAACACCACCAGCCAGCAGATAGATAAATTCCTGCTTGATCAAAATGGCAGCCGTCCCCATAACACCGCCCAAAAACAAAGAGCCAGTGTCGCCCATAAACACCTCAGCTGGATGGCAGTTATACCAAAGAAAACCTAAAGCAGCCCCGGCCACACCTCCCACAAACACTGTAATCTCACCTGCGCCAGGCATTGGCGTGTACAGGAAATAATTGGCCAGGAAATAATCGTTAATTGGGCTGCCTAGCACATAGGCAAACACCCCAAGTACCAGCAAGACAAAAAATGAAGGCCCAACTGCAAGGCCGTCCAGCCCATCGGCAAAATTCACCGCATTTGCAGAATAGGCAATCATCAAAACTATAAAAAGAGCATAGCCTAGACCGATATCTATAACTGGATATTTATAAAAGGGAATATAGATATTTGTATCAATTGGAAACCAAGGAGAAGTCTTGGTGTTAAGCAAAATTATGGCAAGTCCAATACCAAAACCGATCTGGCTAAGGTACTTCCCAGCCCTGGATAATCCCTTGTCAGAGTTGCGATTTTTGATCTTTAAGATGTCGTCTAAAGCGCCAGTTCCCGCAAACCACAATGACGCGACTAACAGAATCTGAACAAATTGATTACCCAGATTACCCCACAGTAGGACGCTGCCAAGGCCACCTATCAACAACAAAAGCCCCCCCATAACCGGAGTACCCGCCTTGCTGGTGGGATCGACCTCCCCATATGTTCTTTCAACTGAACGAATCCCCTTTTTAAACAACCAATGGATGATGGGGCGCCCAAAAATCAAGGTGATGAGCAGCCCAGTAACCAAGGCAAAGATAGAGCGACCAGTGACGCTAAAAAGCATTGCCTTGTTAAAAAATCCTGTATTTTGAGCAAGCCAATAAAACATGCTTTTGCCCCCTACAAAGAAACGGACTATTCCGACTTACTTTGTGTTTTCTTGATAGTGTCTGACAGTTTTTTAGCAGCCTCCTTCATCGGATATACTGGCCTGTTATCAATCGATGTGGCAAGGATTTGTCTCATCTCATGCTTGGCTGTGTCAGGTTTTAAAATGCCTCGTGTGACGGCACTTTCTAGGGCAAGATACATTGCTGCCCTGACCTTCCACACGCGGTCAAAACGCAAAGGAATCAACGCCTTTATCAGCCTGTCTCCATCGTTAAGTATGGTTCCCAAGGCCATTACTGCCGCCTCACGAACCTCGAAGGAGTGATCCAGCAAGCAAGATTCTATGATGGTGCAAATCTCGACATATCTTGATTGATCCATCAAGCCACTGTTCATGAAATGCTCAAACGAGAACTTGCCAATAGCTGTTAAAGCCACCGCTCTAGCCTCGTAATAGGGATCCTCCAAAGCCTCAATCAGGCCTTCAAGAACTTCAGGTGACTGTCTAACGCTGGCATCAAAATCCATCAGGCCTTTCAAGCCGACCAAGGCATCACGCCTGACTATCGGGACATCCTTAAACAAGCCGCGGTTAGGCTTAAATATGTGCATCAAAATGGGTAAAGCCTGGGTATAACCCATCAAACCTGCCATCCTGCAGGCCCTGGCACGCAACACATAATTCGAGCTGATAAAGTATCCGTTGATTTTGTACTCAAACATCCATTTGTCTTCTTGAGCTAGCGTCTTTTGTCCAGACTTGACCTCACGCAAAAAGACATCCAGCTTGTTTGAGCTCATTTCAAGGACTTTTGTAAATGAAAGCTTCGAGACATCAGATTCGCTTGCATTTGCTTCGTCTTGGCCTTGTTTGATAGGCGTTTTATTAAGCAAAGATTCCAAAACGTTAACAATATTGTTCAGGACATCTGGATCATATTGTTGTTTTGCAGCCTCACGAAGACTGGCCAGCTTGTCAGGGGCGCACAGCAGGTCCACTATGGTTTTAGTCAGTTTTTCATGGTCTACAGTATCAACAATTTGGCCATCTTCAACAGTGACGGACTCTAACAGCAAAACGGCAGCCTGTTGACTTGCCAAGGCATGACCATTTAAGGCTTGGTGTTCCCCTGGCAGATTTATCTTGGGCACCACGATTGCCGGCATCCCAGCGGCGCAGACCTCGTTTAAAGTGCCAGCACCGGCCCTGCATATCACGAGGTCTGCAGCAGCATACTGGGTCCCAATATCGTCGAAAAAATCAGAGCGAATGTATTTTTCGTACGCTAGGCCTGGGAATTTCGCCAACTGGGCCTCAGTGTCAGCCGCCCCGTTGTAGCTGTTACCAGCAAGGTATTTTCCGGTCCCATGGATGATCCACACCGTTTTAAATCCAAGAAGGGTGGGCAGTGAATTAACTATGGCTCGGTTCAGGGTTTTTGCCCCCTGTGAACCTCCAAACACAAAGACAACCCTTGCATCCTGTGGAATGCCAAGCTTGTCCCTGGCCCAAGCGCGATCCAAGCCCATAGTTTTTGGCCGCACTGGATATCCAACCGCAATGGATTTGGCCCTGATTGCCTTGGGTAAGCCCTGCTTTGAAACAACACCAACCACATCGGCAAATTGAGCAGCCACCGCGTTCATTTTCCCCAAGACCACATTGGATTCATGTATGAAAATTCGAGCTTTACTTAAACGTAGCTTGCGCAAAAAAGCAGCTGCCAAGATAACTGGGGCAGTACCATAGCCGCCACTTGCGATTACTAGGTCAGGGCGCCAAGTCAGCAGTATCCAGACAGACTTGGTAAAACCAAAAAGCATTGCCACTGTAAACAAGAAAAGAGCCCACGGACGGCGGCCAGGCCACGGTCGGGACGCCACGAATTTGATGGGAATACCCGCCTTTGGGACCATCGAGGCCTCGGCCTTTCCTTTAAGCCCCACATACAGATGTTGCGCATCCGGATGCCTTTGGGCCAAAGCCGAATGCATCGCCAAATTGGGGGTAACATGCCCACCAGTACCGCCACCTGTATATAAAATCCGATACGGAACAGAACCTTTCATCGCGGATCCTGCATCAATAAAATGCCTGCGGCAGTCTAGCACGTAATCAAGCAGGCTACGAAATTGCAGGCTGCGGCTTTTGACGAACTCTTGGGTGCCAAAATCATAGCCAGTACAAAAAGGTAACAATCGGTATTTTTAAGCAAAGTTATTTTCTGAATAATTCAATGCAATTTTTTGATACGAGTTTTGGCTTTTTTTTTACAATCCAGCTTTGTGTTGTTCTGGTGATGCCTAGACCAATTCTTGCCAAGGCTTTTTGATTAGGGGAGGTCATATGCATTTTTCGCGTAATGTGTTTTTAGCTGGGGCAGCTCTGTTTTTGGCACAGTTCATGTCTTGTATGGATTGTGACCGCAGTGGGTGCGAGGTGCTTGATAAGGCCGCGCCAGCAGCCGATATTACCCAGGGATTGGCTGGAGCGGGTGCTGTTGGCTCGGACATGATTGGAGAATACCTAGGTCAGACCTGTCAAGAGTGTCCTTTTATGAATGTGTCCTTCCAAATCTGGAAAACCGAGAGCGCAACGCTGACGGCCGTTGAAGCAAAGGCGATTTGTTGCTTAGGCGACCCACTGCATAAAGTCTCGACTGACCCATGGTACGAAGTCGCTTTGGACGCTGGGGATTATCTGGCATGCACTAGGGCAGGCGAGCAGCGGTACTGCACTGGTTTCACTGTGGCTGATGGATTGATAACGACCCTGCACATACTGCAAAAGTTTGGCCCATGTGTTTTCTATGTTTCAAAGCCTGGAGACACCCCACTAGAGGTGGATGAACCGCTTGTGGTATCTTGCGAAGAGTGATTCTGAAATCGTTTCCCGAGTCTTGCCGCTGCTTTGATCGTTCTGGGGATGACCGCGGTTGGCAAAATAAAAGGCCGCTGATGTTTAATTTCTGGCAGTTCATCTATGAAGTGCTGGTGATTATCACGGGAATTAATGAGGCTACCAAAAACGTTCCCAAGCGGGGGTGAAATCTTCGCTTTTGTCTGATGATTTGCCTTTAAAAAGCGGTCGTACGCCGGATCCATCGCGGTTCATTAGGTAAAGGCGCTGTTTTTTGTCCCTTGTTGAGGTAAAGACCAGCTTGCGACCATCAGGTGACCACGAGGGGCTTTCATCGTTCCAAGGCCCTTTTGTTATGGGGCTGGCCTCCCCTGTCGACACATCATAGACCCAGATGGAAAAGTAAGCCTTGTCTCCCCTTGATTGGTAAGCAATCTTGCCACCATCAGGTGACCAGTCAGGACTTGTGTTGTATGTACCAGGTAAAGGCAGCAGCCTTTGATTAGAACCATCTGAATTCATTACATATATCTGTGGCTTGCCATTTCGATCTGACACAAACGCAATCTGTTTTCCATCTGGTGACCACGTTGGATTGGTATCCACAGTCCGTTCTGTGTCGGTAAGCCTTGCAACTTCCTCAGAAGTCTTGGCATCCAAGAGCCAGATATTTGGATTTCCCTCTGGTGCCACAGTGAGGGCAACCGTTTTACCATCAGGTGAAAAGGCAGCGCCTGAGTTTTGGCCCTGAAAATTCGAAAACAGCTCCCCATCGATCCAAAGGTCAGGATTGCCGCTGCGGTAGTCTGTCCAAGCTACTTTCCCCCCAGGAGCCCAGGATGGCAAAATCGCCAAGGTCTCACCTGGACTAACCTGGACGACCTCTTCCTTGCCAATTTCCACAACGTAGATCTTTTTTGGCTTGCCAGGTGCTGCTCGCCTGGCAAAGGCTATCCTGGTGTGTTCGGAATCATGAAGACCTGTCACGCAAAGCAGCAACGATTTTACATAGTTGCGACCAAAGGTCTCGACCTGATTCACAGGAACCAAGCCCTCAGAAGACTTGACTCTTAGGATTTGTCCCTCTTCAGTCAGATAAGCGCTTAGTACCAGGTGAATTCCTTGCGGTTTTGCCGACATCTCACCAACTATGACCAGCCAGGCCCCAATGCGCCGCCATCCTTCATAGTCAAAAGCAGCCTCACTAAACCAAGTCACTACTGGACCCTGTGGGATAAGGCTTTCCGGACGCACCAAAAAGACCCCTGACAACTCGGCCTCGCTGGCCATGGCCCCTGCAAGTCGGCTGGAAATGTAGGCCAAGTCTCCACTTGGAGATAAATCGACAACCCTTGGATAAGCAATGGGAATTGGCCCCATTCCAAAAGACCACCCCATGGCGCCACATCTGGGGTCTTCAATCGGGTTTGGGTTAGCAAAGGCGCTTTCAAAGGACATCAGCAAGATAAAACCGGAAAGGACAAGTCTGTACACCTAGTTTCACCGCTTGAAAAGCGACCCATCAAGATCGATAACCATGCCACGCTGATTTATGAAGACCAAAGTCGCCTCGTCCGGAGCTGGAAGGTAGGCGCTGCCTCCATCCTTGGGGGAAAACCGCTTAACTGCCTGTACAGCAGCAGCGTTAAATCGATTATCCGATGATCGTTGAACAACCTGGTACCCCAAAATCTGGCCAGATGAATTGATCTTGGTCACCTTAATGCGCACCTTCAGCTTTTTTAAGTCGGCGTCACTAAGAAACGGCGGGACTGTAAACTGCTCGCGCAACGCCAAGGAGACCTTGCCAGCATATATGTTGCCAGCCTTAAACTCAGTGCCTGAACCATGCACTGAACCATCAGGGGAACCAACTATCCTGGAAAGCTCGGTTGGCCTCTTCCTGGGGTCATCATCCTCAGGTGCGCCCAAAATGTCAGTCAAAGTGTCCTTTCGCTTCCTATCAACCTCAGCCTTTTTCGCCCTTACATCTTGCACAGGTGGCTTGTCTCTAGAAGTTGGTGTTTTTGTTATATTAACGGCCTCTTCGATTTTTTCCGGCTGTTCATATTTTACCAGCTTTGGAAAGGTCCCAGGCTTGGCATCGGCCATTCCCAGCATGGGGATGATCGACGCCTCGATCATCCCAACATCAAGCTCAGAGGTGTTGTCCAGATTCCTGCGACGCTTTTTGACTGGGTTCTCAGAGCATCGAATGTCATCACACAGTTGTGCAACCCCTGAAGGGGCAACCTCAACAGCGTCTCCACCAGCAGTTGCAAGCATCACAGCCAAAAGGGCGTGGATAATCAGGGTCGCAATCGCGGCGATTATAAAATACGTGCTGTCTGAATCTAGGCCTGCCTTACCCAACTTATTAAGACTCCGGCTCTGCAATTAACCCGAATTTACCAACTCCAAGAGCTCGCACCTTGGCCATCACCTTAAGCGTCATCCCATAAGGCAACGTGCGGTCAGCCCTTAAATACAGCTCTTGGTCAGTCATCAACTTTTCGTTGCTTTTAAGCTTAGCGACCAGTACCTCGATGCACTTGTTAAAAGTCGTGTCGTCATTCTGGTCCCAAGCCCTGCGACGCGTACCAACAACGGCGGTTTTTAAACTTGGCGCCAAATCCAAACAGCGCATTATCTCAATGTCACCAATGTAAAAAACCGCGTCAGAGTCAATCGAAAGGACCAGCTTCTGTTCTTCAACCATGTTGACAGGTTCAGCGTCAGTTCTTGGCAGATTTACAGGCACCTTTTGGTCCATCTCGTCAGGTGCCTTGATCGTGTCCTCGGCACGCTCCATCTCTTGCTGGACCTGCATTGTTTCAATTGATGAAGAGATCATGAAGATAATCAAAAGAACCAACATGACGTCCACCAAGGGAGTCACGTTGATCTCAGATAACATACCGCCACCACCGGGCCTTGTCATAGCCATCGAAATTACCTCCCGGTTACCAAAGGTTCCTACTGACGAAAGAACTGGCGCTTCAAGACGTTCAGAAAGTCAATTCCAAAGTTTTCTAGCTCAGCCATTAACACTCGGATTTTGCTGTTGAAATAGTTAAAGGCCATAACAGCAGGAATAGCTGCGAGTAATCCAATGGCTGTGGCCACGAGGGCTTGTGCAATGTGTGGTGTAACTGTCTGTAAAACAGGCTGATCTGGTCGAATGTAGGCAAAAGCGTTCATAATGCCCCACACCGTTCCAAACAGACCTATAAAAGGGGCTGAAGAACCGGTTGTTGCCAAAAATGGGACCAACCGCTCAAGTCTGGTTTGTTCCGCCTGTTGGGCACGCCTTAGCGTTCGTTCTATGTTTTCAAAACCATAGCTTCCACCTAAACCAGTTGCATCACCAGCCTTGATGCGCCCAAGCTCGGTGTACGCGGCACGAAACACTCGTGCCACGGGGGCATCCGCCAAACGTTCCGAGGCGTCCCACACCCCGTCAAGGGTTTCACTGCGCCAAAAAGTGTCTACAAAGCTCTGTGACTGTTGGCGCAACTTACGAAACTGTAACCACTTGTAAGCAATGATAAACCAGCAGGCGATTGACATCGCTATCAACACCAGCAGCACCAGTAAAACCATGCCTCTGGAATCTACAACCTGCTGAAACACATTTATATCAAAGGTTTCTTCCACTACAGGATTAGTTGTAACGCTAGCTACGGTAGCTAATGAAAGTGACTTGAAAATCGATAGCATGTTGGCTCCTGCACAAGGCAAACTGCAGCCAAGGATAGCACAGGAGCAATTACAACCCACAGTTGACGACAAAAGGTTTTTTAATTCGATAGATAGCCGTTTATAAAAGGCAAAAAACGAGCCACGTATGGGGCCACATGCTAAAATGCGCACCAAGGAGTGGAACCAAGTGCACGACACCTTCACAATCCTGGGTATCGACTTTCCGGCTTACTTCACGTTTTTGATGTTGGGGTACACCTTCGTGGTGCTTCTGGCGCACAAAGACACGCCCAGGCTCAAGATTAACGGCAATCATCTGCTTGATATGGCGATGCTGTTGATTATCGCTGGCTTAATTGGCGCACGCCTGCTGCATGTGGTCGCAGATGGACAGTTTGATGAATACGTGAAGCTGTGTACCGACCCTTTGGCCACCAAAGGCGAGCTCTTGGCAGGTGGAAAGCAATGCGTCACAGACGCCCAGTGCATAGAGGCCAAGTTGGGGGCCCTTTGCCACCCTGAGCATGGCACTTGCCACTCTGGACGGGACTGCCTTCGAGCCTTTAAATTCTGGTATGGAGGACTGGCTTACTATGGGGGGCTAGCTTTAGCGTCAGTCGTCGGCGTGTTGTTCATAAGATGGCGCAAAATGCCATTTCGCAGGGTTGCCGACTTGGCAGGTTATGGGATTCCTTTGGGACTGGTTTTTGGGCGGCTTGGTTGCTTTTTTGCCGGGTGCTGTTATGGGACTATCGCAAAATTTGGAGGCCTTGAATTTCCAAAGGGGTCGCCAGCTTGGGTACATCACTTTGAGGCCGGACTTATCACCAAACAGGCGACTCATTCGTTGCCAGTTCATGTAACCCAGCTGTGGGAAGCCGCCGCAAGCTTTGCTATCTTTGCCTACGTCTACTTCTGGCGCCGCAAAAGGCAGAGATTCGACGGCCAGTCATTTGCCTGGTCACTGATGGCCTACGCGGTTGCACGTTTTATCATTGAAATCTGGCGGGATGACCCAAGAGGTGTCTGGTTTGGGCTTTCCACATCCCAGTGGCTTGGAATCCCACTTTTTGCCATCGGCGCTGGCCTGTACTGGTACTGGCGTAAAAATCCAGTCGATTATGACGCAAGCGACTCCAAGCCCAACGCAGCATTGGAGCGAAACCAAGAAGTTGATGAATAATATTGAACACTTTGCAGAAATTCTAGTTGATGGCGGCGTGGTGGCCTTTCCCACCGAGACTGTCTATGGCCTTGGTGCTAATGCCAAAAACGATGCGGCTGTGGCAAGGATTTTTGAAATCAAGGCACGGCCAAGATTTGACCCCTTAATCGTCCACGTCAGCAGTCTGGATATGGTCAACCAAGTCGCAGCATCCATCCAGCCAATCCAGCGCAAGCTGATGGAGGCCTTTTGGCCAGGCCCGCTTACAATAATTTTTCCAAAATTATCTGTGATTTCCGACCTGGTAACTGCTGGCCTGCCAACAGTTGCGGTCAGAATGCCAAATCATCCTGTGGCCTTGGAACTAATTCGCACGGCAGGCATACCAGTTGCGGCGCCCTCAGCCAATCCATTTGGTCGTACAAGCCCAACCACTGCTGCCCACGTGGCGGAATATCTTGGTGACAAGGTCGATGGGATTTTGGATGGAGGTCCATGTGCCGTAGGCCTGGAATCCACGATTTTGTCGCTGATAGACGGCAAGCCAACAATCCTACGAACAGGCGGCCTTGCTATCGAGGACATCCAGGCGGTAATCGGGCCAGTTCACATCGCGCCTCCAAACGACGACCTGCCCCAAGCCCCTGGCAGACTTCAACGTCACTACGCGCCTGCGACACCAATGGTCCTGGACCCTAAGAGGGCGATTAAACCAGATTCAACGACCGGACTTTTGACATTTACCGGACGCCCAGATGAAGCGGCCTTCAAGGCAGTAGAGGTATTGTCTCGTAGCGGCGACCTGAAAGAGGCCGCAAGCAGGCTGTTTGCAGCCATCAGGCGCCTAGACGCAATGGGCCTAAGCCTGATCGTGGCAGAACCAGTTCCAGATGAAGGCCTAGGTCGAGCAATCAATGATCGGCTGCAAAGGGCCTGCAAACGGGGTTGATGGGGGTGGGGACAGGAGGCAGGGACAGGGGCGGGGTAGGAAGATGCTGACCTGCAGGATTTGGAGCTAAAGGACGTCGAGAGGGCACCCTGCAACATGGTCCGGGGGCAATCCTGGAGGGCGCTATCGGGAGTTGCCGGGACCCGACGGTCTTATTGGCGACTTGAAGGACGCGAAGCGGCCCGGCCGGGCATAAACACCGCCGCCATTCATGGCGGCTAACGCCCGGACGATGTCGCCAATGAGACCAGTCGGGTGGCAACGGGAGATTTTGGGCCCGGAAGGATGCCCACGGACATGTTTTACAACTGTAACGAAGAGATAAAACGCCAAAAAGAACTTACAATCAAAAGCCAGAACATACAAATTGGCAGGATCTGCAACAGGAACAGGAGGCAGGGACAGGGATTTTTGCCTAGGGTACAGCCGTCCTCACCAAACGGAAGCCCAAGTTATTGGAATTCGAGCTAGGAGAAATGGCGGAGCGGCTGGCCGACCGCACAAGGCTAGCAGGACTGTTAAAAGCACCGCCACGATAACAACGTTTAGTGAGCATGTCATCCGGGTCTGGTCCTAAGGGATCAGTGACGCCGTTCTGATTCCGGTGGTAATAGCTACTATGGAACAAGTCCCACACCCATTCAAAAACGTTACCGTTCATATCATACAAACCCCACGGATTCGGCAGCAATCGACCAACTAGCTTGGGGCCTTCTGAGTTGTAGTCGTACCAAGCTATCTGTGGTAGGAGTGTTCCTAATGGATCCTCCTGATTACACAACATTTCCCCATTGTCTCCATAGTAGCTACCTATCCAATAGGCAGTCTTGGTTCCGGCTCTGGCGGCATATTCCCACTCTGCCTCTGTCGGTAAACGATAACCGTTACAGTCAAGACCCTTAAACACCACTGTGCACTTCTGCGCCCCGGCACCCAAAGTACCTTCACAATCCGTTATTTCGTAACACTCATCGTAACCTTCGTCCAAAGAAAGCAGGTTCGCATAATGAAGCACATCAAACCAATTGATATTTGTCACAGGACAGTCATCGCATCCATTAGCAGCAGACGGATGCTGATTATTGGCAATCAAGGCGGCCCACTCCTTCTGAGTAACTTCAGTCTGTTTCATATGAAATGGACGCGAAATCGTGACTGGGTGGACTGGCTTCTCACCACTTCCAGCCAAGGGACATGTATCTTCTTCGGGAGCTCCCATTTCAAAGGTACCTGATGGGATCAAGCACCAGTCGTTAAAGCAGGAACGTGGCACTACAGAGTCATCGACCTTTGTGCAACGATTGTCATGGCGATAGTAGCCTTCATCACATAAACAAAAGGCTTTATTGTCGCTGGTAACGACGCAGGAACCATTACTACCGCAGTCAACATCCGCACAAGGAGATTGACCACCACCACCGCCTTCAACTTTCACACACTGTGCGCCATTGGACTGATAGCCAGGACGGCAAAGGCAGACAGGGGTATTGTCATAAGCGATTGTGCAGACACCATCGCCGGCGCATTCGACATCCTTACACGGGTTCCCGCCGGTCGGGGCTTCCTTGCAGACGCCACCTTGCAAAACAAATCCATCGTCACAGATGCAGAAGGGGCCATCATTGCCAAGTCCACAACGACCATGCTCGCCACAGTCGAAATTATCGCAGGGATTTGGCACGGCAACACAATTCTGGCCATCACGCTGGTAGCCCTCGTTACAAACACAGACGGGCTCATAAGAGGGAGTCAGCATGCAAACACCATGGCCGCTGCAGGTGACATCTTTACAAGGGTTGTCCGCCGAGAATTCGGCGCACACACCGTCTTGCAAAACAAAACCAAAATCGCAGATGCAGATTGGGCCTTCAGCGCCAACTGCACACCTACCGTGACTACCACAGTCAACACCAACGCAGTAGTTCTCGAATTCGTCGCCACTATCACCACAGGCGATGAACAGCAGCGCGACTAGGGGCAAAGCTTTCTTGAACATGAAACACCTCCAAACAATATTGGCATTCGGCCCAAAAACCACCGAGTCTCAAACTAAGAACCAAGGAATCCGAAAGGTAGAGTTAGCACTACCTCGAATTTGGGTCAACAGAAATTACCTCTTAGAAATCTGGGTTGGGGGGTGGGGCTGGGAGCAGGGACAGGGCAGGAACAGGATCTGTAGCAGGGTCAGGAGCAGGAGCGGGAAGCTAAGATGCGGAGTTTGTTACTGGACCTCAGGTTCCTTGGCTACCAGGCCGGCTAGGGCGTTGTCAAACATTTTTCTAAAGACCTCTTTTGGTACCACTCCGATTTGATAGTCAAGTACCTTGGTGCCCTGGAACAGCACTAGGGTGGGGATGGATTGGATGCCAAGTGCACCTGCTACGCCAGGATTGTCGTCAGTGTTCATCTTGGCAAACTTGATTCTACCTGAGTACTCGCCAGCCAACTCCTCCACTACTGGGGCGACCATTCTGCAGGGACCACACCAAGGTGCCCAAAAGTCCACGAAAACTGGAAGGGATGATTCAAGCACATCAGTCTCAAAGGAATCATCTGTAACAACGTGTACCAAGGAATTTTCTGCCATTTGTTTCTCCAATAATTTAAGACCTTACAACACTTCAACCCCTGGCTTTAAACGCCAGTGAACTAGGCCTGGCTTACTCACTCATAGGCTCTATCCAGGAGCCTAGGCCGATAAGATGGAAACTAGGACTTAATTAGTCAAGGTCTGACCACTTTGCAGCAACATCTGACAAGTGAATTTGAACATCTAACACCCACGATTGAGAACTCTGGGGAGCGCCAGATCCAGTACTTCATCAGCAGCCGACTGTCGATTGAAACGTGATTTTAGGATTAAAGTGGTGATTTTAGAGTAAATCTGGTAGTAACCATTTCCAACCGTCAAGGTGGCGGGATTGTATTTAGACTTGGGCAGAAGCTTTTAACCATGAGTGGATACCAAAAAGGCCAGGTTTTAATTGCGCAGGTCGCCCAGGGATTGGCACTTGGGGTTTTGGTTGAAGCTACTGGTAACCGCCTGAAGGTGATTTCTGAAAGCGGCAACGTGGAGACTTGGAGCAAAGACAGGATCGTCTTTGAGACCCCAATGTCGCTGCGAACTACCGAGGTCAGTCAAACGGCTTTTGCTGTCAACGAACTGCGCGAAAAACTGCAAAAACAGGCACTTGATATCGACTTGGAATCCCTGTGGGAGCTTTTGGCAGAACAATCCTCAAGCTACCCAGTAAGCGAAATTGCCGAGCTTGCCTTTGGGTTTGATGACCCAGAAAGCGTTGCGGCCCTTCAACTAAAAATTGCACTAGAACCCATGTGGTTTAAGGCTCAAAGCAACAAAGAGCTTACCCCTAGGCCAGCATCATATATCCAGGCGGAAAAACAGCGAATTTTCAGGGAAAACCAGGAGGCTGAGCGCTTGGAAAGGGTGATGCAAGCGATCAAAGTTGCAAGGGAAACTAAAAACCTTGATTTAACAGATGCGGACACCCGTCTTGGAGTTAACTGGTTAAGAACCTTGGCAATTGAAGGGGCTGAAAACCGAGATGGAGCGAGGGCGGTCGAGCTTTTATCCCGAATCAAAGGCCAAGCTACTTCTGATGGCCCTTTTGATGCCTTTGAACTGTTAGTAGAACTTGGGGTCTTTGCTGACGATGAAATATTAAGCGTGCATCGCTTTGGTTTTGCAAAGGATTTTCCTGATGACGTCCAAAATGAGGCGATAGAGTTAGCAAACACACCAATATCCCAAAAAGAATTAATTAATCGCACCGAGCTTGGCCCTTCTGGCGTTGGACCGCTTGCAATTGACGACCCCTGGACCACCGACGTAGACGATGCACTGTGGGTCGAGGACCTGCCAGATGGACGATGGCAGGTGCACATTTTGATAACTGATGTTTTTGCAAGGATTCCACCTGATTCGTTGGTTGCACGCGAGGGAATGACTAGGGCAGCATCCCTGTATCTGCCAGACCGAACGATCCCAATGCTGCCACCGATCCTGTCCAAGGGTGCTTTGGCTTTCACGACCGGAGTGCAACATCCTGCCCTGGATTTTATCTGCACAATTGACTCGTTTGGATTGGTGTCACACTTCGAAATAAAACCTGTGTTTACAAAGCTTGGATGCAGGATTACCTATGAAGAAGCCGATGCCCAGATCCAAAACCAGGTTGACTCACATCCAGCGTCAAAAACGCTGCATACTTTGAATTTCCTGGCTCAAGCGCTTGCTACAAGGCGAGTACAAGATGGTGCCGTCATAATCGAAAAGGATGAGCACATGGTAAGAGTGATTGACGGAAAACCTCAGCTACACAGGATTGAGCATGATTCAGCTGCTAGGCGCCTTGTTTCTGAGTTCATGATTTTAGCCTGTACTTTGGCTGGAAGATTCGCTAAAGAGCATGACATTCCGGTGGTTTATCGAAGGCAACCCCCACCTGACGACAAAACAGCGCTTGGCGAGTGGGACCCGACTAGTAAGGCCTCGACCCTGAAACTGCTGCGCTCAATGCGAAAGGCGGAGCTAACCACCCAGCCAGATTTCCACTGGGCCATGGGGGTAGTGGGCTACACTCAAGTCACCGCACCCCTTAGACGATTCCAGGACTATGTGGTTCACGGCCAGTTAAAAGGCTTTATTAATGATGGGGTAGCCCCTTTAAACACGCAGGAACTATTGAAATTATTTGGAGATCTGGAAGCCCGTGGTGAGGCTTTAAGCGCAACCGAGCGTGAAGCAAGACGCTACTGGCTGCTTAAATATCTGAAACAGTACGAGGGGCAGGAAGTTTCGGGAGAAGTCGTTTCAACACAAGGTTCCAGGGCAATGGTTCAACTGGATGAAACTGGATTAAATCTGACAGTTACTGGGTTTGGACACGTGGATTTAGGTACTAAAGTTCAAGTGGTGGTACGTTCAGTTGACCCGCGGCGAGACAGGGTGTTTTTGGCTCCCACATCCTAAACTCCTTTGAATGTAAGGCTTTATTAGATGTCTTCGATTCAAAATCATCCATATAAAAACTTCTTGCAGCAGTTGAAAACCCCTTCTAGGTATGTGGGCGGTGAATTTGGGTCGGCAAAGCCGCCTAAAAACCCTGAGGCTTCAGTGGTTTTAGCCTTTCCAGACGTTTATGAAGTTGGAATGTCCCACCTTGGCACCCAGATTCTTTATCGATTACTTGCAGATACACCTGGCATCCAAGTTGAGCGCTGCTTTTCGCCGTGGCCAGATCTTGAGGAGGCATTGCGCCAACATAAGCTTCCATTGGTATCACTGGAGTCTCATTCCTCGCTGTCGCAATTCGATGTGATTGGCGTCTCCATGCAGCATGAGCTGTGCTTTACCAACATCTTGAATTTGCTGGATTTATCTGGAGTACCACTGCGAGCTAAAGACCGTTTGGACAACCATCCAATCGTGCTTGGTGGTGGCCCAACCGCCCATCATCCAGAGCCTGTAGCCCCATTTTTTGATGCCATTTTTATCGGGGAAGCCGAAGAAACACTTCCAGGCGTGGTACTAGAAATTGGCAGGCGTAAAAAGGCTGGCAGGCATTTGGTGCTTCAATACCTGGCTTCAATCCCAGGGTTTTACGTTCCAAGTTTGTACAAAGCGGTGCCAAACGGCGATTTTGTCATCTCAAAACCGCTTAACGACAAGGCACCTGAAACTGTGCAAAGGATTTACCTGTCTGACCTTAACGCCTTTCCCACACCAAGTAAAACGATAGTCCCTTGGAATCGTGCTGTTTTTGACCGAGTTTCCATGGAAATAGCGCGTGGATGTACTGAAGGCTGCCGTTTTTGTGAGGCTGGCTACACCTATCGCCCGTTAAGGGACAGGTCACCTGAGGCCATCTTTCAAACAACGCTTGAAGCCGTTGACTATGGCGGATTTGAGGAGGTTTCGCTGGGCTCGTTGTCTCCAGCTGATTATCCTGCCCTTGGTCCTTTGGTGCATGCTCTATCAGGCACTTTGACCCCAAAGCATGTGACCCTTTCAGTTTCATCACTTCGCGCCTATGGTTTACAGGATCAGACGCTGAAGGACCTGAAAGCCGTAAGAATGACTGGTCTTACAATGGCACCAGAGGCAGGTTCGCAGCGCTTAAGAGATGTCATCAACAAAAACATTTCTGAAGCAGATTTGCTGGAGTCAGCCCGCCGAGCGTTTTCTAATGGTTGGCAACGTTTAAAGCTTTACTTCATGATTGGCTTACCAACTGAAACAGATGATGACGTTGATGCCATCGTCCAGCTAGCCGGCGCGGTCCAAAAGCTTGGCAGAGGTATTGGCAGGGCCACAGTAAACGTCTCGGTTGGTGTATTTGTGCCAAGGCCACACACGCCTTTTCAGTGGGAAGGCATGGCTCCCCCAGATGAAATTGCGCGAAAAATCGACAGGCTGAAGGACGCGGCCAGGCAGGCCAGGATAAATCTGAAGTATTCAGATGGAGTTATAGCTCGCCTAGAGTGTGCAATGGCCAGAGGTGACCACCGTATGGCCGACGTCATTGAGCGGGCATATCATCTTGGTTGCCGCTTTGATGACTGGTCAGAACATAACAGAGCCGATCTTTGGCAGCAGGCATTTGAAGAGGTAGGGATAGACTGGGACAAGCTAACTGGGCAAATTTCCCAAGATACTTTGCTTCCCTGGGAAATCGTGGATGTTGGTGTAAAGAAGGCATTTTTGGCCAAAGAACGGGCTTTGGCCATGGATGGCAAGACTACGCATCCATGTGAAAAGCCCAAGGAAATCGATGGGATCAGACCAGGCCCAGCTGAGATTGAAGCTGCCAAAACCGTGGTTTGCCATGGCTGCGGGGTGGGATGTGTTCCAAACAAGATTGCACTTGCTAGGTCGCAGGTTGTTAAGGGGGCGAGGTCTTTGCCTGTGTTTGTTCAAGACCAGGAGGACAGGGACAGGGACGGGGACAGGGACAGGGACGGGGACGGGGACAGGGCGGTTCACGATTCAGAACCACAACAATTTGAGCTTTGGCATCTGATTTTTTCCAAAACTGGGCCTGCATCGTTTTTATCTCAAACAGACTTGGTCAAACACTTACCAAGAATCTTGCGTAGGTCCGGGTTAACACTGAAGATGTCTGGTGGTTTTCATCCCCTGCCAAAAATCACCTACCGCGAGCCTATGCCGGTTGGCTATCAAAGCATTGGCGAGTGGCTTGACGTCTGGCTTGCACCCCATGGCGTGGCCCTGGATGCAAAAGAGTTTATCGACCGGCTAAACGATGCTAGCGTCGAGGGCATCCAGTTTTTGTTTGCCAAACAGGTAGAAGGCAAGCGCCAACAACCTAAGAATATTAAATACGCCTTTGAAAGCCTGCATGACCTAGAAACCACCCAAAAGTTGCTGCAGCCGCTGCTGCTTGAACAGTTACCTGAACCAAGCACCTGTCCAATCCTAGCTGACTGGCCAAACAAGTTAGCGAGCAAGCCCATTGTGCTGGTGTGGCCACGAGGTGCAAACCTGCCTAATCGCCCTCATGAGACCTTGTCTTTGGCACTGGATCACCCGTTTTTGCCTAGCGATCTTGTAAGACTGTACGACGATCCCCGCGGTCTATTTACAATTTAGAGTACTATACCCATACCCGTTTTGATGTAAGGGTCGGGTGTGCGTAAGTTTGTTTTGATTTTGTTGCTTTCATGGTGGCCAGCGCATGCAATGGCAAGCCATGTCGATAATCTGTTGCAAGAAGGCGTTGCCAAGATTCGTACATCTGACCCTGTCCAAGCCTTGGTTCCCCTTAAAAAGGCACATTCCATGGCCAAAGGTCGGGAAAAAGCCAAGACAGGTCTTGCCCTAGCTCAGGCACACTCGGCAGCAGGCAATTATTCAGAAGCTATCGAAATCTTAAACACGCAGGTCCTTAAAACGATTCCAAAAGTCTTAAAAGAGCTGGCACTGTGGGAACTTGCAAACGCCCAAGCAAAGGCAGGCCAAGCGACTGCTGGCGACTCATTACAAAGCTTTATTAACCAGTATCCAAGGTCCCAAAAGGCCAATTTAGCCAAGATAACCCTTGGAAGAATCTATCTGGACCAGGAAATGCCGGCCCAAGCTACCAATCTTGCCCAATTGGTCCTGACCAGTTCACCGTCACGCCTAGACAAGGCCGAGGCTATATTACTAAAGGCTTTAGCATCACCTCCAGCCCAACAAGAAAAGTTATTCAAAGAACTATTCATCGAGATGCCGGACACCTTTGCTGCAGGCAAAACAGGGCTGACTGAAGAGCAGCTTGACGACCAAGAACTAGATGCGAGAGCCCAGGCCTTTTTTAATGCAAAGGATTATGAAGAGGCGATGCGCATACACACCGCCATATATAACGGCGGAGATAAAACTGGTAAAAGGGCCTTGACTCTTGGCCGCCTGCACCTGATTCACCTAAGAGACGATGGTCCAAAGGCTTTAGCCTACCTTGAGCAAGCCAGAAGCGAAGGGGCCTTGAGCGGGCCTGAATCGCACATTCTGATGGCCCGTGCATATGCCAAAGTTGAGGACTACGAAAAGGCCGAGGCCGAGTACCGAGCTTATTTAAACACCGGGGCAACCGCAAGCCGAGTAAGGGCCATGTACTACCTTGGTTGGCTGCCTTATGACCATGGTGAATATGAAAGGGCAATCCCGGAATTTGACCGCTTTTTGGCAGCCTACCCAAAAGACAAACAACGCAGCTATATCCTGTGGTTTAAAGGTTGGTCACTTTACCAGCTAAAACGCTACGAAGAGGCCATCACCACCTTTGAAAGGATGGTCCCCCTTGGAAACAATCTGGTTGCTGGAAAGGCCATGTACTGGGCTGGCAAGGCCCATAAGGAATTAAACAACAATGCCGAAGCCTTACGATGGATGCAACTAGCGGTCGACAAATATCCCCTGTCATACTACGCGGTTTTGGCAGCCATGCGCCTTAATGAGTGGAACAACACCAAGTTGCCCATTTGGATGACTGGGCCTGCAATGCCTGCCCCAAAGCCTTGGTGGCCCTTTGAACGATTAAAACCTGGGCTTCGCGCAAAATTACAAGAGGTTAAAGATCTTGGCGACCTTGGCCAAACTAGGACAGCAAGGGCAAAATATCAGGCCATTTCCAACCAAGTGGAACGTGCTTTAAGCACCAAAGACAAGGCGCGATTTCTGTTAACAGTTGCCGACGCGACAGGCGATTACAACGGTCTTTTTAAAAAGGCTCGAAAGGATTTTGGTAGCCGCTTTGGTCCAATTCCAACGCAATCAAACTCGCTGTACTGGATGGCAAGGTATCCCAAAGCGGAAAGACCGTTGGCCCAAGTCTTGGCCAAGCGTTTTAACATGCCAGAACTGTGGACATACGCGATCATGAGACAAGAATCCAGGTATGACGCCAGACAGGTGTCCCATACAGCAGCCTTGGGGATAATGCAGATGATCCCAGCCACAGCCAAGATTGTATCCAAGGCTTTAGGCGTGCCTTTTCACGTGGAAACATTCTTCGATACTGGGCCAAACGTCTTGTTTTGCATGTACTATCTGTCTGAATTACTAAAAGATTTCAAAGGACAGATTCTTTTTGCCTCGGCGGCCTATAACTCCGGGGCACCTGCAATCAAGCGATTCATGCATGAAAACAAGGGGTTGCCATTTGATGAAATGGTTGAATCCATCCCCTACAACGAAGGGCGAAACTATGCCAGAAAGGTGGCTGAACACCTGACCCGATATGCTTATATTCACTTAAAACCAGTCGAAAGAAAGGCCTTGTACAAACAACTGTTTCCAGCAACTATGGATTATGACCTAGGCACCAGCGCCAACTATTAAGACCCGCTCCCAGCCCCAAAAACATAAGGTTACTCAGGCTGCAGCATCACTTTACGCAAATTGGCATATCTGGCAGAAACAGACCAAGCACACATTTCAACCAAGTGATCGCCATACTCCATTTCACTTAAAAACAGCGTATCGCTTTGTAAAACACCTGCCGCGATCTGGATGTCATTTGCCAAAAACAGGCCAGTTCTGGTGGCAGCCCTGTCAACTGCCATCACAAATGCTTGCACATCAACAGGTCGATTGCTTTGCCTGAATCTGGTCAACACATCCTTTAAATCCTGCATTGCAGCCGCGGACATGTGTTTGGCCAGACCTTTGCCCATCTCTTCAATTCCCTTTACATCATCCGGCACTTGATAGTCAGGAAACACCATCTTCAAAGCAGCCATAATAAACAGCCGGATCCCCTTCGCATCAGAGATGCCAAGCAGCTCATTTCCAGGCGCACACGCAACTGCAGCACGCCCTAGGGCAAACCTGAGCTCCCTACCACGCCACTGATTCAGGACGTCATCTCCAACGGCCAAAGCAGGAGTACTGGTGGGCAATTTCGCAATGCCAGACTTTCCAGGGGCGTGATAAATCGGCGGTAATTGCAAACCCAAAATGCGAGAAACAGCATTAGCCATATTAGAAAATAAGGTCCTTGACTGCAGGTCAATGTGGTTTTCATTTGATAGCCCAAGGTCAGACGGTCGTTTCATTGGCAGCACATTTGACAACGGTTGATGCAGCAAAGCCATAATGTTTGCCACACCGCCTAAAGCGTCATCATCCAGGATCCACTGGACAAAACCATCTTCCGGCAATGAATCCCGACGCAACCGCAAAGTCGGCTGACGCTTTTGTTCAAACGCCAAACGCTCCTCATCTGTCGCCTGCCCCAAGACCGTCAAAGCCCCAGAAGCACACCATGCCAAGTCATCATCATCAAGGATGAGGCTTAGCTCCCTAATCGCCCTGTAACTGTCGATATGCGCCGGGTCAACCGTAAGCACCCCACGGTGGGCCTCCAGCGCCTCATCTTCCCTTCCAGAGGTCTTTTCAATAGTCTCAGCCAACAAAGCCAAGGCTTCCTCATCATTTGGCAGCTTGTCCAGAATCTGGCGCAGCACCCCAATTGCTTTTTCAGGATTGTTTAATGAAATATAAAGCTTACCAAGCCTCCTTAGAGTCGTGATTAATCGTTCAATCTGACCTGACAGCTGGTAATGTTTGGATAGACTGCTATAAAGAGTCGCAAGCTCGCCAGGTTCCTTAGCCAATGCGGCTTCAAGTTCAACGACGGCATCGTGAAGATCGGGATTTAGCTCGACTGCCTCGGCAAAATACTGCCTAGCACGGGTTTTTTCACCAAGTTCCCTAAGTAAAAGCGCCGTGGCGTGGTACAAACTGGCCAAAACATGACCGTCAGGCTCAATTTCCATCATGGAATGCAGGATTCCCACAGCTGCGTTCTTTTCATTTGCAGAAACCGCAGCATCAAGGGCCTTGTGATAAGCCGCTTTAGCACCAGTTCCCTGAGTGGCAGCTTGACGATAGTACTGTATCGCCTGTATGGGGTCGTGAAGCGAGTCCTTAAGTAAATCCCCAAGTCTTATCAACGCGGTGTAGCGTGTCGGCCCCTGCGGCTCAAGCTCCACAAGCGCCTTCAGATGGCTCACCTGCTTTTTTACATCTTTGGCCAAAGTGGCGGCCTTGACGAAAAGGCGCTCTATCTGAAGGGTGCGTTCACCTTCAAAGTTTTCAAGACAGCGGAGCGCCAAGTCTCCCCTACCCACTTCAAGGGCGCTGTTCACGGCTGCCAAAAGCAACGCCTCACCTTCAGGACCAGACCAGTAATAGCAGTCCTTCAAGGCATCAATAGCCTCTTCATGACGCCCAAGTTGGGATAGCTGTCTTCCCAACCTTGCACGGGTCATCATGTCTGATGGGTCCAACTTGACCACCCTGGAAAGCTGGGCAACAGCCTCCTCAGGTTGGTCACACCTAGCTGCAGCCTCACCCACCATGCGTCGAATATTCGCTTCACGCTCAGGCTCTTGCGCCAGATGCGAAAACAAAAATTCAGCAGCGGCAATTACCCGCTCTGCCTGCCAGTTTTCAAGCCACAACTCGCTGGCTAACTCTACTGCTGCCCCGTGAAGCGGATTGTGCTCCAAGGCCTCTTCCAAGAATTTCAAAGCCAACTTTGAATCTCGTGGAGGCTCCAAGGCACGCTTGGCCATCAAGATCAAAAGCTCGGCAGCCTCATTTTCGTCGCTGGCGGCTTTAACCTGATGTTCAAAGGCTTTAAGCTCCTTGTCCCTTTCACCGTCGGCGCGATGCAGGCTTATTAACTTTGCCGCTATCTCGTTAATTCTTTCCGGGGGCGCATCAGCCAAAGCAAGCCACAGCGACTCTTTGGTCCGCTCAATCAGCGACAATCGCTCTTCATAAACCTGGGCCAAGCGAATCAGCACATCAACACGGTCTTCTCCCTTGGACCTGGCCTCTAAATCTCTGGCCACCTCCGCCCAAAGCCCCAAACGCTCATGCAAGCTTTCGATGCGCAGCTTTGGTTCTTGATTACCAGGCTCTTTTTCCGCAGCTGCAGTCAAAAAGCCCAACGCCGCCAAAGGATCATCCAGCTTTTCCAGCGCCACATCCGCCATTTGCATCAAAGTTTGAACAGCTTGTTCCAAGGGTGACGACGCCGCAATCCGCCCCAGTACTGCCAGATGGGCCTTCCATTCACCTCGGTCGGCATATATCTTGGCTAATCTTTCAGCGATCTCCTGATTGTTTTGGGATAGAGACAGCGCCTCAGCAAACACCATCTCTGTCCTGGCAGAACTTTCTTCAAGGTCCACCAAAATCCTGGCAAAACGCTGCAAAACGTGAACCCTTGTTTCAGGAATAATCAGCCTAAGCAGCAGATTTTGGGACAGCTCAACCGCCTTGTCCTTTTCACCCTTTTCCAAAAAGCTATCCACCAAGGCGTCATATACCGCGATCTGTCCTGGGTCCTGCTTAAGAATCCATTGCCATTCTTGTACAGCCTGCTCCTTGTCGCCCTGTTGCGCCAGCAAAAACGACAGCTCGACAGCTGCCTTAACCTTTTCACCACCATCCTTTGAAGATTCCTTTAACGTTTTCCAAAGCTTAATCAACGCCTCAGGATTACCACTACTAATCGCTAAAGCCTCCTCAACAGCCCCATTCGAATCTGGTTCGACCTCTATCAAAAGCAACAAAGCCTTAAATTCCTCTTCTGGTTTCTCAAGGCGATGCCAAATAGTTGCGGCTGTCGAGGCCAGATCTGCCCTAATTGCACCCCTATTACCAGAAGCCAAAGCTGTAAGACCTGCGGCGCTTTCAGCCGGATTGGCCGTTTCAAACGCCAGTTGAGCAATGCGATCCATTGCCGTCGTATCGCTTGGATAATCTTCGAGATAAGACAGCAGACACAGCACGGCACTTCCAGGTTCTTTCAAGTCATTCAGGTACAGGTCTGCAATATCAAGCAGGGTTTTGGCCCTGGCCTGGCCGCTTTCAAGCTGTTGTTTAGCAAGCAGCACATCTGCAAATGCCCTAAAATCGCCAGCCTGTTTAAGCTTGTTTGCGCTAATTTCCAGCTGCTCAACCAGCCACGAATCTATAACTGCAGCATCATCGGTGTTGGCTGCCAGCTGACGAAACTCGGCCACAGCGTCAGGCTGAAACTTGGGAGCATGCGAAATGGACGAGATTAGGAGCAATTCCAACGCCACTTCATTCAAGCCAGCATCTCGCAAGGTAGTAGCCAAGTTACCAGCATCTTGCAAAGACAGCTGAGCTCGGTTCAGCAAACGCCCCAAAGCCCTTGCACCGTTTAGCTTAAATGCGGGAGCAATGCGCTCCATGTCCTTGTTAAAGAGGCCTCCATAGGGACACTCAAAACACACCAAAGCTAAATCCTTTTCAGCATCATCAAAAGAACTTGGGCATTGAATCAATGGATGGGGGATGCCGTTAATCATCACTGAATGAGCCACCCGCTTTGGGGCAGCATCGCCAACAGCCATCCATGTGGAAGGCTCCTCATCGGCAAGCTCGCCGAAATCAATGCTATATCCACCAGTCCCTCTCCATTCATAAATCCTGCCCTGCAATGATGGCGAGGTGGCAAACAATGAAATCTTTTCAGTGGCTTCTACAGCAGAAACAAAGCCATGAAGCATCTTGTCTGTTAGCTCTGCAGTCTTTGTATCAGGGCGAGTACAGATCTCATCTGGATCCAAAAATTCTTCAGCAAGGACGAGCAAATCATCCAAGGCATCAATCTCTATCCCTGTGCTTTCCAAGGCCGCTTTTAATTGTGAAAAACGACCAGGCATCACCTCGATTTCATGGCCAGCATAAAAGGTAAACAGTAACCGCATCCATCGATGAACGGCCAACAACAAAGCTGCTCCAGCCTCGATAGGCTCAGCTGACTCGATCGCAAGGCGCAAAGGGACGGCAACGTGAGTAGGCAAAAATTGCTGACACTGTAAAATGGTCATGAAATCCCCCTTCTCTTAACACCGGATTATTGTATACAGTATTAACACTTTTAGACAAACTATTTGCGTAAAATCAGGACAGAGGGTGTCAGGGAGATGAATGAAAGCGGTGGGGTCATAAGCGACCCCACCAGGAAAGACTATTCTTCAACCGCCAGAACGTTGAACTCAGTACGACGGTTTTCAGCACGTCCCTTAGAGGTGCGGTTGTCAGCGACAGGCCTGTCTGGACCGTATCCAACAGCCTCCAGACGATCCGCCGCGACGCCCTTGCTGATCAGGTAGTCGCGAACTGACTCAGCGCGAGCCTGGGACAGTGTTTTGTTCTTTTCATACTTACCGGTACTGTCAGTATGGCCTTCAATGCGCAGACGCAGGTCCGTGAACTCCATCAGGACTTTCACCGCTTCGTCCAGCACCTTGTTGGAAGATGCGTGGATCTTGGCGCTGCCAGTGGCGAACTTGATGCCCTTGATTGCACCGGTAAATTTCTTGGCCTTTTCAGGCAGACAACCGTCGTGGGATTTCAGACCACGAATCTCGGGGCATTTATCGTCGATGTCTGGCACACCATCGCCATCGCTGTCAGGACAGCCCTTGAGGGACTTCGGACCAGCAACGTCTGGGCAGCGGTCATCGATATCTGGCACACCATCGCCATCACTGTCAGGACAACCCTTGAGGGCTGGGAGACCGGCGGCGTCAGGGCAGCGGTCGTCCTTGTCCGGAATACCGTCGCCATCACGGTCGGGGCACCCCTTAGTCGCACGAGGCCCCTTTTCGTCCGGACATTCGTCCTCAGAATCGATGATCCCATCGCCATCCCTATCAGGGCAGCCCTTGGTTTCGATAGTACCTGGCTCATCAGGACATGCGTCTTCTTCGTCTGGCACGCCATCGCCATCACGGTCAGCGGGCTTAGGCTCAGGCTTCTCAACTCCCCACACAAAGAAGTCAAGACCAAGAAGTATTTCAATGATGTGAGCACCACCCTTGGTCAAACCGTCAGTAATGGCGTCACGAATATCCAGGCGCAGGGCCATCCAAGGGGTAACCAGCCCGCGAACACCAATTCCGATCAAGCCCCTGGGGTCCGTGTCCTTGCCCAGATCTGCGCTAAAGTTGGTGTAGCCACCAAACCCAGCAGAAACAAAGGGCGACCAATTGCTCTTGAGGAAGTGATAAAGCACCTGAATGTCGTATGACATTGCATGGTTGGTTGCCGTAGCGCTCTTGATTGGCACATAGGCGAATCCAGCTTCGATTGCCAACTGGGGCAAGATGTGGCCACCCACCCTGAAACCAACGTCGCCGTTGAAACGAGTTGTGGGCAGACCATTTTCCTTGTGGCCAATGTCCCAGTCATTAGTCCTGATGTAGGCTCCACCATACACGCCCACATAAACTGCAGGACTTGGAAACTCCGCCGCGGCAGGTGATGGAGCCATGACGGCAGCCACCATCAAAACGCCGAGCACTCCACTGAGCAAGCGTTTCATAAAAACCTCCTGAAATTGAACATACCTTCAACACACATTCGACCTGTCCTCGCGATAATAGCCCGCTTAAAATCGAGTACGGGCAAGTATAAGAATTTCTAAAACTGATGTAAAGCAACAGGCCTAAAAATCGAAAATAGTTGCTGGATTGCCCCCTAAAACAGGCCCAAAAAATCGGAGCTAACAATCTGATTTTTGGTGAAATCAAAACTTGACACGTAGCTTTGAGGTGTGTCAAAGTCGGCCCATCATTTAACCAGAGTGGAGGAATCCATGTTTAAATTCTCTTTAGTCATGGTGACTTGCGCGACGATGGGGATATTGGTTTGTTGTGCGAAGGACTACGGCGGAGACTACTGCAAAAAGCTCAACACCTGTACTAGTCAGGTTGGGGAGCCCATAGATGTGTCTGAATGCACAAAGAAGACTAACGCCGTGATTGATTTTGCTCACGCCTTTGGCTGTGGCGATTTCGTTGAGGCCTATTCTGCCTGCCTTGAGACAGTTTCATGCGACGACCTGTACGAGTCGCTTGAGACCGAGGAGGACCCCTTGAAGTGTCGTGCGAAAGGCTACGCCCTTGATCAGTGTTTAGATGACCAGGTAGACTAGTGGGCGGGCTCCAGCACTCAAGATGCTGGCCTCTCTATTGCGTCCAGCTCAAAAAAGCTCCGAAATCGCATTGCAGATTCTGTCCAATTGTTCCTTTGTCAGCTCTGGGAAGATTGGCAGGGCCAACACTGACTCGCTTGCGTGCTGTGCTTGAGGACAGTGGTCGTCCGGGGTATTTTGAAAGCATGGCTGCTTGTGTAGTGGTTTTGGATAGTAGATTTCAGTTCCAATACCAGCATCCGACAGACGCCTTCGAAGCTCATCACGCCTGCCTGGTACTTTGATCACGTACTGATGATAAACATGTTTGTTTCCAGCCACTTCTGTCGGCAGTTCTATCCCATCGATGCCTTGTAAACTGGCGCTATAATAGCTTGCATGTTCCCTTCGTGCCTTTGTCCAAGAATCCAAATAGTTAAGCTTTACTGACAAGGCCGCGGCCTGAATGGCGTCCAGGCGAAAATTTCCACCCACAAGCACGTGGTTATATTTGGGGCTAGAACCATGATTTCGCAATTGGATCAAGCGATTATACAGATTGGGGTCCTGACAGGTGACCAAACCGCCATCCCCAATGCCGCCTAGGTTCTTGGTCGGGAAAAAGGAAAAACAGCCAATATCACCAATGGCACCAGCGTTTCCAGCCTCGCAAGACGCACCTATGGCTTGAGCGGCATCTTCAATCACAAATATGCCGTGTTTGCGTGCAATCGCGACTATGGAAGTCATGTCAGCACACTGGCCAAACAGATGAACTGGAATAACCGCCTTGGTCGCGCTTGTTATGGCGGCCGAAACGGCCGCTGGGTCCATGTTAAAGGTCGCAGGATCAATATCGACGAACACCGGAGTTGCCCCAACTCTAACTACCGAGCCAACGGTCGCAAAAAAGCTGAAGTCAGGAACTATCACCTCATCGCCTGGGCCAATTCCAAGGGCCATCAAAGCAATCAGCAAGGCATCTGTCCCAGAAGAAACTCCCATTGCAAACGGCACGTTACAATAGGCTTCACATGCGGATTCAAAGTTTTTTACAGTGGGCCCAAGGATAAACTGTTGGGAGCGCAAAACTGATAACACAGCCGCCTCAAGAGGCTGTTTTACCGTTTCATATTGAGCACCTAGGTCAATAAATGGAATTGGCTGCTGTTCCTTCATTGGCTTTCTTACACCTGTATTATCTTTTCGCTTGAGACCTGCTGGTATTTTGCCCCACAGTCCTCACATTTTGCGGTGTTGGACTGAAACGAGAGTCTGGCCCCACACTGGCACACCCAGCCCATCAATCGTGCTGGATTGCCGGCAACTAGGGCGTATGCAGGCACATCTTTGGTCACGACCGAGCCTGCTGCCACAAAACACGACTCTCCAAGTTCATGGCCACAAATGATAACGGCCCCAGCTCCAATCGAGGCGTGCCTTCTGACGATAGTTTTCGCGAACAACTGGCGTCGTGAAATGGCCGCCCGCGGAAGCGGATTTGACAGATTGGTAAAAACCATAAAAGGCCCACAAAAAACGTGGTCTTCAAGCTCTACCCCATCATAAACACTGACGTTGTTTTGGATTTTGCACCCATTTCCAATAACGGCCGTTGAGGCAACAAAAACGTTTTGCCCCAAAACACAGTTGCTTCCGATCTTGGCCCCAGCTGACACATGGCAAAAGTGCCAGATCTTGGTGCCGGCCCCAATTTGCGGGTCTATGTAACCATTAAGGTCATTTTCTCCATCAATTACAGCACTTTCATGGGCCATATAGGGGCGCTTAATCATTGGTCTACCCTTTCTGCCTCAACAGCGTCAACGATGCTTGGGTGTTTGGAAAACCAGTCAACAAACTTGGGAATTCCAACATCCAAAGAGATGCCAGTCCGATGCCCAGTCAGCTCAAAGAGGCGGTCACAAGACGACCAAGTCGAAGACACATCACCAGCCTGCATCGGCATGGGATTCAAGATCGGCTGGCTACCTGTAACCCTTGATAACACCTCAATTAATCGGGCCAGCGGCTCACTGCGTCCAGAGCCCACATTGACTGACAAAGCACCTGTCAAAGGCACTTCCATCAAACGAACGATCCCCTGAACCACATCGTCAACATATGTGAAATCGCGCTGCATTTGGCCGTTGTTATACAAAGAGACAGGCTGACCACGCAGCATCTGACCTGTAAAAGTCCATACCGCCATATCAGGCCGACCATAAGGGCCATACACCGTAAAAAAGCGCATACCCACAGATGGCAAACCAAACTGGCTGGCGTATGAATAAGCCATCAATTCATTGGCCCTTTTAGTTGCCGCATAAAAACTGACAGGCTGGTCAGCACGCTCAGCCTCAGAACGCTGCCCATCACCTTCCCCATAGACACTGGAAGATGATGCGTACAGTAACCGCGGCACACTGTTTAACCGAGCCGCCTGCAAAACGTTTGTAAAGGCCTCAACGTTGTTTTTGACATAAATTCCAGGATTTTCAGCCGAGTAACGAACTCCAGTTTGGGCCGCCAAATGAATAATCACATCAGGACGCACCTGCGCGACCAAGTCTTCAAAGACACCATGGTCAGCCAAGTCAAGCTTGTGAAACACAAAATCGGCACTTTTTTGCAGGGCTTCCAACCTAGCGTGTTTTAACGAAGGAAAAAAAAGAGGCCCCAGGTTATCAACCCCAACGACCTTGTGACCCAAGGCCATCAAACGCACGCAGGCGTGAAACCCAACAAAGCCAGCAGCTCCAGTTATGACAACTGTTCCCATCCTTACCCCATCATGCCTTGACCACTTTTTCGTGGGCCTTGCGATAAACGCCCCTGGTATCAACGATCAGTTTTGCCTTTTTAAGCAAATCATCCCAATCGATGACGTCGTGATCGGTGGCTATCAAGACCGCATCAAAGTCACCGGCCTGTTCCAAAGGAACGCTGATACGCCCTGTAAAGTGGCTGAATTCACGGGATTTTGGGACAACTGGAATGAACGGATCGTGATAACTGACCTTGACCCCTTCAGCCTCTAAAAGCTCCATCAGCTTGTACGTGGTGGACTCTCGGGCGTCGTCCACGTTCTTTTTGTAGGCAAGCCCCACAACCAAGATGCTCGACCCAGCCAGCCCCATCCCACGGCGGGAAAACGCCTGCATCGTCCGTTCGACTACCCAGTGTGGCATCGAACGGTTGACCTCGCCGGCCGTTTCGATAAACCGCGATACAACGTCGTATTCGCGGGCCTTCCAGGCCAGGTAAAAGGGGTCGATTGGGATACAGTGACCACCCAGGCCAGGTCCTGGAACAAACTTCATGAATCCAAATGGTTTGGTCGATGCCGCGTCAATGACATCCCAAACATCTATGCCCATCTTGGTAAAAACAATCTTGAGCTCATTAACCAAGGCGATATTTACCGCCCTGAAGGTGTTTTCCAGGATCTTGGCGGCCTCTGCCACCCTAGTGCCAGCCACAGGCACCACAACATCCACCGCGGCGCTGTACAACTTGGAGGCCATCTCCAAGGCCCTAGCGTCGTCGGCTCCAACCACCTTTGGGATGGTGCGCGTACGAAAATTGGGATTATTCGGGTCCTCTCGTTCTGGTGAATACGCCAACCAAAAATCGCGATTGGCAACTAGCCCGCCAGATTCCAGGATGGGCCTCATCACCTCGTCAGTCGTGCCTGGATATGTGGTTGATTCAAGCACTATCAACTGCCCAGGTCGCAAAAACGGGACGATGTCCTCGCAGGACTGCTGTACAAAGGTCATGTCAGGTTCGCGGTTGATAGTCAAAGGTGTGGGCACGCAGATCAGCAAGGCATCACACTCGGAAACCCAGGCAAAATCAGTGGTAACCGTGAAGCCACTGGCCAGCATCTGTGAAATCACTTCGTTAGGTATGTGGGCGATATATGAGCGGCCGCACTCAAGCAGCGCTACCTTTTCAGCGTCGGTATCAAGGCCTATAACCTTAAAGCCGCTGTCAACAAAGGCCCTAGCTAGTGGCAGCCCCACGTACCCAAGCCCCAAAACCCCAACAGTTTTCGTCTTATCAAGCACCGTCAGACACCCCCACAGGCTTTCTTGTAAAGGCCGACTGATAGATAGCCAAGATCAGCTCAAGCGACTTTCGCCCAGCGGTTCCATTAATAAAATCAGTGGTTTTACCTTCAAGAACATCGATTACATTACGATAAAAGCCAGTATGCCCATGGCCATAAACAGATGTTGGATAATAACCAGATTCAGCCACTAGCTTGTCTTCGTCCTCATAGCCTTCAAAGTCCCAGCGTTCAATCCGGTTCAAGGCCACCCCGCCGATCTTGACGGTCCCACGCTCCCCAAGAATGGTGATGGAACCTTCAAGGTTTTTTGGATGAACCAGCATCGTCACGTTGATGGTTCCGATAGCTCCATTTTGGAAGCGCAGAATCGCGGCGCCAGTATCCTCGGCCTCAATATTGCGAGCCAGCGTTCCAGTTAAGGCTTGAACCTCGGCCACGTCACCAGCCAGCCACTGCACCAAGTCGACGTAGTGAGAGGCCTGATTCATGAACGCGCCGCCATCTAATTCCAAGGTTCCGCGCCAAGAGGCTTGGTCGTAATACTCCTGAGGCCTTGACCAAAAAACGTTAACTTGAACAAAGTGGATCTTGCCAAAACGACCTTTATCTATCGCTTGTTTTAACAAAGTCACGGTGGGATTTAGACGATTTTGAAGCACCGTAAACAACTGCACGTTGTTTTCCCTGCAGGCCTTAATCATCGCGTCAACAGGCTCAAGGGCGATCCCCATGGGTTTTTCCGTCACCACATGAAAGCCAGCGTTGGCAGCAGCAAGCCCTTGATATGGATGCAGACCTGAGGGGGTACAAATACTTACAACATCGAACCCACCGCTTTTAAGCATCTGGTCGTAGTCGGAAAACCACGCGACTTCTGTGGCAGCCCGAATCTTGGAGGCAGCGGATTTTGCACGCTCAGGGATCACATCACAAACAGCGACAACTTGGGCGTCGTCATGGTAACCAAGGGCCTCAAGGTGATAACCAGAAATTCGGCCACAACCCACGAGACCAAAGCGGACCATATTGCCCCCAACTTAGCTAAATCATGCACGAAAAACGATGCGTTTCACCGAAACAAGAGGGATCTTACCCGTGGAATTTTCATCCTGAATGGTCGCCCAAACCTGGTCAACTTGGACCAAGGTCGCCCCCTGCTCGACCCCCACTTCCAGGGTCCCATCAGGGAGCAAGCGAATCTGTTTACCCAAGCCTGTCTTCAATTGCGCCACAATCTCTGGCGAAGCGGCCTCGTCCTCGTCACCCTTAAGCCCCTTTTTAAACTCCCTGATGCCCTTACCAAGACCACCAAGCGCCGAAGGAATGCGCCGAGCCCCAAAAAGCAACAGCACAACCAGCAAAATCAACAAAAGTTCTTGAGTACCGATGCCAAACATCCGGAACCCCACACAAAAACCCACAACATTGTACAGCCATTACAACTTAGCGCAAAGCGAAACGCCCAGCCCCAAAGTCACCACTTAATCATGGCGGAAGATCAATGCTGAAGTTTTCACTCGACGATACTGGAGATAAGACAGGCGGGATGGTACTTGATCTCAATGCTGGCTCCTGGAGCAGGATAACAAGTCCCCTCCCGGTCAAAGAATACAGCGTTTGAGGACTCATCGAATCGCCAATTCCCATCAGCAAGACACTCGGTACCCTCCACAAACACCTTTATTGTTTCGGGCCTAGCGATTTTCGATAGGTAATATATGCTTAGGCCTTGTTCACCCCTTCGATAAATGTCACGTTGAGTCGGAGCAGGTCGGCCAGTACCCAAAAGGGCAACCGATGTGAGCGAACCACCAAGGCCTTCACTTTCAATTGTCACCTCGGACTCAATCAGTTTGGCCTCATCTGGCGAGAACCGGAAATCACTGCAAGAGATCTCACCATACGCCAGCAATACGGGCAAATCTCTGGGATTTCTCACGCGGAAGGCCGAGTTTTCAGGAGATGGAAAACCCATCCACTCAACTGTATCGCGTCCGATATTGATCACGCACGCTTGAAGTAGCTGTGAAAAACACCCTTCTGTGACCTGCCCAAAAGATAAGCGCTCCGGAAGAACTCTTAGCGAATGAGAAACCACATCGTCAATGGGGTCAACGTCATCTTCAGAATCAACCACTGGCAGCTCATCAGGTTCCCCAGGCATGAAATCCTCAGTACCTGAATCAGATCGATGGGGCACACCGCCGTTCACGTCATTCTGGACACCTGTGTCATCTCCTGCCTCGGAAAAACCACACCCCGCCACGGCGACAGCCATCGCGAAGACTGCTAGGCCGACCAATGGGTTAAGCGCACTGCAGTGTTTCATACGACACCTCAGTTAATGGCCCCGTGATCATAGAACATTGTGAGATCTAACACAAGATGAACATCCAAGCCCAAAATCCCAGCCTGATCTTGAACGCCACGATTATTGTTGACTAAATCCAAGCGATCTGGCCCAATAACAAACGATGCCTGATTCTTGAAGACAAGGAGGAGACGTGCCCAGGGTCTACTTCAGGCTCAAGTCTGATTTTGGGCGGTTCACACCTGAAACGTCGATTGCAAGGATGGCACGCTGGTTTTCGGTTCGATACTTGGTTGAACACAGGAGGAGATGCAATGTCAAAAACATGGAAGGTACCAGCAGGAACGGAGCAGCGTATTGCGCGCAAGGTAGCCGATCACGGCTCTCAAATTAGAGCCGGTTCGACAATCGCCGACATGACGATGCTCCGATTCCAGGGGGTGGAGTATCCCTCCGGAATGTCGGATCTGCCGGTCACATCCCCAATAAACGGCCGTATCCTGTACTGGCCAGGAATGGACGTCGGTGTAGTTGTCAGGGATGGCGAAGCAGTGTTCTCGGTCTTTTCCGACCAGGAGTGGGATGACCTTCGTGAGGCGGTCGGCTCTGAAGTACGTTCCAAGATGTCTTCTTGGCCAGTAAGGCTCACGCGGCAAGAGTTCGAAGCTGCGATAGACGCAGTTAACCAGTTCACCATCATGAAGCTTTTCGGAAGGTAACGGTGAGCTACCCCAGCGGTAGCACCCCACTCAGCCGTGTTTTCTGAACATGAAATAAGCCGCTCCGACTAGACAGAGGCCGGCCCAAAGGTAGTCCAGGCTTAGTTTTTCCTTCATGTAGAGCGTGGCGAACAGCTCGCAGGTGCTTAATGCACCTAAACCAAATTACGGTCAAGATTGGGATGGTCACCAAAGAATGGCGGGTATTACTGGGCTAGGTCCTTGGTTGGAGTATTATCAGGAGGATCGCAGGCCTGCGCAAAACTTAACTCTGGGTTATTATTCGTATCTGGAGCGGCACTTGAGGCACGCCGAGCGTTGTACGCCGACTGGACGAGCCAAACGACGCGGGTCACTTCCAAGGGGTGCACAGGTTGGTCGCCGGCGTCCCAGAGGCGGAGGTTGCATGAGCAGTAAAAAGAATTCCAATGGCGGCTCTCTGGTTAGGTCCTCGGCGGCCGAGTACCTGACCTTTGTGGCGGCCAGCGGCGCAGGTGGTGTAGAGGCAGTCTACGCCGACGAAAACGTGTGGCTTAGCCAAAAGATGATGGCGCAGCTTTACGATGTCGAGGTGCCGACCATCAATTACCATCTGAAAAAGGTGTTTGCGGACAGCGAGTTAGAGGAGGACGCAGTTATTAGAAATTTTCTAATAACTGCCGCTGATGGTAAGACCTACGATACCAAACACTACAACCTTTCAGCCATCATTGCCGTTGGTTACAAGGTTAACTCCGAAAGGGCCGTTCAGTTTCGCAAGTGGGCCACGCGGGTCATTGAGGAGTTCACGATCAAGGGCTTCGCAATGGACGACGAGCGACTCAAGCGCGGTGGCTCTGTCCTGAGTGATCGCTACTTCGAGGAGCAATTACAGCGCATCCGAGAAATTCGGTTGTCCGAGCGCAAGTTCTACCAGAAGATCACCGATATCTACGCAACATCCATCGACTACGACGTGACGGCGCAGGCTACCAAGCGCTTCTTTGCCACGGTACAGAACAAGCTGCATTGGGCCATCCACGGGCACACAGCTGCAGAGGTCATCGTTGAGCGCGCTGACTCTACCAAGGAGCACATGGGCCTTTCCACCTGGACTGACGCGCCCCATGGCAAGATTCAGAAGTTCGATGTTGTTGTGGCCAAGAACTACCTGACTGAACAGGAGCTCAAGCAGCTTTCGCGGTTAGTGAATGCGTACTTGGACGTCGCCGAAGATATGGCGCTGCGTAAAATTCCCATGACCATGCAGGACTGGGAGACGCGCCTCAATCGCTTCTTGGCCGCGACTGATCGCGAGGTTCTGCAGGATGCCGGCAAGGTGACGGCCGAGATCGCAAAAGCACACGCTGAAAGCGAGTTCGAGAAGTATCGCATCATTCAGGACCGACTGTTCGAAAGCGACTTCGACCGAATCGTCGCAAAATCGCGCCGCTTGGAAGGAGATAGGTGAGAGCTTTTGTGGCGCCAATGCTCCTGTCCCCGTGCACCGATTTGATATACAATAGCCACCGCTTCTTTTTATGGAGGACAAGATGGCGTCTTTTGATGGTCTGCGATGTAAACCGTTGCTTGCATGTGCTTTGGCTACTGGTCTTATGGCCCCTGCAGGAGCCTTGGCTTGGACAAAATATACTCCTAGTGGTGATGCAAAGCGGGAAGATGTTCCAAAAGAGTACCGCTGGAGCCTTGAGCATTTGTTTGGCTCTTATGAAGAATGGGAGCAGTTGTTTACCCAGTTGGAAGGCCAGCTTCCTGAGCTTGAGCCTTGCCGTGGGACCTTGGCTCAGGGCGCTCAGCAGATTAAAAAGTGCCTTGATCTGAGCTTTGGTTTGAAGCAAGAACTGTACCGACTGGCGGTGTTTGCAGACGCCGACTACTCGACTGATCGAACCCTTTCCGCGGCAAAGGTCCGATCAGATAGGGTGCAAGCCCTGTTTACAAGATTCAGCGAGGCTTCATCGTTCATTCAACCTGAACTTTTGGCGATTGAACCGGATGTTTTACGCTCTTACATCAAGGCTGAACCTGGCTTGGAGCCTTATGCTCACACCTTGGAAGACTTGATCCGCCGCCGCGCACATATCCTTTCGCCTGACCAAGAACGAATCTTGGCGTTGACCGGCGATCTGGCGGCAACCCCTTACTCGATTCACGCCGCTATTGAAGAAGACGTTAAGTTTCCACCTGTGATTGATGAAAATGGCAAGGAAATTGCCCTGACCATGGCATCTTTTCCAGGTTTCAGAGACTCACAAAACCGTGAGTTCAGGAAACAGGCGGTTGACAAGTTCTTTGGAACGCTTAGAGCTTATGCTCGCTCGTTTGCAGCTTCACTGGACGCCGCAGTTAAGGCCAACATCATGTACGCAAAAGCACGTGGCTATGAATCGGCCCTTGAGGCAAGCGTGGACGCCAACGCAGTACCGCCCGTTGTCTACAAAACCCTGGTCGAGGCCACCAGGGCCAACCTGCCCAAGACGTTGCATCGCTATGTGAAGCTGCGCCAAAAGCTGATGGGCATTGATGAAGTCCACTACTACGACCTTTACACGGCGCTGTTTCCAAAGGCCAGCATGGATATGCCATATCCAGAGGCAACCAAGGTGGTGCTTGAATCGCTAAAGCCACTTGGCAAAGACTATATCAAGATGGTGGAAGTGGGACTGGACCCCAAAAATGGCTGGGTTGACGTGTACCCCAACAAAGGTAAACGAAGCGGGGCCTACTGTAACTCGTCCTATCGTCGCCACCCCATCGTCTTTTTGAACCACCTGGATCGTTTGGAAGACGTCTTTACACTGACCCACGAGTTTGGCCACGCCCTGCACTTCCATTTGGCAAATCAGGCCCAAGCGTTTCCAAATGCGGACGCGCCCATCTTTTTGGCGGAAATCGCATCTACCTTTAATGAAACTCTGCTGCTGGATCACCTGCTGAAAAAGGCCAAAACTAAAGAACAGCGGCTGGCCCTTTTGAACAAGCGAGTAGAAAGCATTCGAACCACCGTTTTCCGTCAGGTCATGTTTGCCGAATTTGAGGCCGCCATTCACGCGGAAGTCGAAGGCGGCGGCGCCCTTACAGCAGACCGCCTAGCTGAGATCTATGAAGGCCTGGTACGGACCTACTACGGCCCAGATTTCAAGGTTGGACCAGACGATGGCTACGAATGGGCTTACATCCCCCATTTCTACTACAACTTTTATGTCTACCAGTATGCAACTGGCCTGATGTCGGCTATCGCGCTTGCCAAAAACGTTACCAGCGGCGACAAAAAGGCGACCAAGCGCTATCTGGACTTTTTGGCAGAAGGTGGCTCAGACTGGCCAATCGACTCACTAAAAAGGGCTGGCGTTGACTTGACCACCGCCGAAGCGATGCAGGCCACCTTTGACCTGTTTGCCAAAACCCTGGATGAAATCGAGGCGTTGCTCGCAAAATAGTGCCCTTCCAAGGAATTCGCCTGGTGACTAAGTGAGGGAAGATGAAAAAACATGACTTGATTATCCTTGGCGCCGGCCTGTCTGGCTTGTCAACGGCCATGCACTACAAGGGCGATTATCTGATCTTGGAAAAAGATGAACGTCCAGGCGGACTTACCAGAACCGAAGACATTGAAGGATTCCTGTTTAACCACACAGGCCACTGGCTGCACCTAAGAGACCCAAGGGTTACCAAGCTGGTAAACGACCTGCTGCCAGGTCAAATGGTGACGGTAGAAAGAAAGGCGGCAGTCTACTCAAACGGTGTTTTTACCTTGTACCCATTTCAGGCAAACCTTTATGGGCTGCCAAAAGAGGTGCTGCGAGAATGCCTGCAAGGTGCAGTATCAGCCGCAATAAAAAGAGCGTCAGGCGACTATGACCAGCCTGCAAACTTCCTGGAATATGCCAAGCTGCATTTTGGCGAGGGCATCGCAAGGCACTTTATCGTCCCTTACAACACCAAGCTTTGGGGGGTTTCTCCAGCAGAAGTCACCGCCGAATGGACCCAACGATTCGTTCCAATCCCAGACATCGGGCAGATAGTTGATGGTGCCCTTGGAATGTCCAAGGAGGCCATGGGATACAACGCGTCATTCCTTTATCCAGCCGAAGGTGGCATCGAGACGCTGGCAAAGGCCATGTTTGACCGCCTTGACCAAGACAAAGCACGGATGAATTCGGCACCCGAATCACTATCTGTAAATGGCGGCTTCATAACGCTTAATGGACAAAAGCTTTCGTTTGACAAGCTGGTCTCATCCTTGGCATTGCCAGATCTGGTCAACCTCACCGTCGACGCTCCAGACCGAATTCGCAAAGCATCAGCCTTGCTTAGGTGCTCCCCCTTAAGGTACGTCAACGTCGCCTTGGACGTTCCAACCCCCTTACACGGCAACCACTGGATTTATTTGCCAGAATCCAAATACCCCTTCTATAGGGTGGGCTCTGCCTCCAACGCCGTGCCTGCCTTGGCACCACCTGGAAAATCTTCGCTTTATGTGGAGTTAGCCAATGACTCGATAGCATCTAAAGATGACATAATCAGTTCACTGACCGAGTTCCTGATCGAGACAGGATCCATTCAAAGTGCTAAACAGGTATTATTCACTGCCTTCAGGGAACACCCCTGGGGCTATGTGATTTTTGATGACAATTGTGCGAATGCCAGACAGGAAATCATTGATTTCTATGCCGATAAAGGCGTTTTATCGATCGGCCGCTATGGTGGATGGACGTACAATTCTATGGAAGACGCCATAATTGATGGCATCAACGCGGCGTCGCGGATTTAACGGAGAGACTTGATGGCCCCTAAATCAGACACCCCTTATGAGATGACCGTGGTAATCCCCGTTTATAACGAGGAAGGGCTGCTATCTACAGCAATCAACGATTTAATTCCAAGGCTTGCAGAGATCCCCCTGACTACTGAAGTCATTATTTCCCAAAACGGCAGTAAGGATAAAACCCCCGAGATAGCCGCTGAATTAGCAGCCAAATATGACAACGTTCGGGTGCTAAACACAGATGAGCCGAACTACGGCCTAGCGCTACGCAGGGGCATCAAGGCCGCCAAAGGCACGTATGTGATGTGCGATGAGATTGACATCTGTGATGTCGATTTTTATCGCGCCGCCCTTGAGATCCTCCAAGCTGACAAGGCAGACATGGTGGTAGGCTCCAAGCGCCATCCTGACGCTAACGACGCTCGTCCACCCATGCGAAAATTTGCCACCTGGGTCTTGAACAAGATGCTGAAAGTGGCCGTCGGCTTCCAGGGAACAGACACCCACGGTCTTAAAGCGTTTCGACGCGAACCAGTACTGCCTGTAGTTGACCTCTGCATAGTGGACAAGGATCTGTTCGCAAGCGAGTTGGTCATCCGAGCCGAGCGCTTGATTCGAGTCGTCGAAATCCCTGTTACCATTATGGAAAAGCGCCCTCCGTCCATCAATTTGTTTAAAAGGGTCCCAAATGTCATGAGAAATATGGGGCGCCTATTCGTTGTGATCCGCCTTAATCGTGAAGCCTGATAGCCCAGGAGGCGACAGTGGTCAGTCAGCCAACCTTCTGTGTGAGCATTGATCTGGATGACCTGCGTTACTACCGCGCCATCCACGCCTTGCCACCAGTTGAAGACACCCCCATAATTTTTGAAAAGGCGCTCCCAAGGTTTTTTGACCTGTGCAACAAAGTGGGCCTGAAGGCCACGCTTTTTACCATCTCGATGGATTTGCAGTGGGATGGAGCTAAGCAGGCCTTAAAAAAGGCAATCGCTGATGGTCACGAAATAGCCAGTCACAGCCATTCGCACTTTTACAATCTTTCACAACTGGATCGCTGTGAAATTATTACAGAAGTCGCAGGCTCAAAAACCGAGCTAGAGACCCAACTTGAAATCACTGTAAAGGGCTTTCGAGGCCCAGGTTACAACCTGTCTCCCACCTTGTTGTCTGTCCTGGCTGAGGCTGGATTTACATACGATGCGTCAATTTTGCCTTCGCCGCCTTACTGGGCTGCCAGAGCCAGCATCATTGCGGGCATGCGCCTGCTCGGCCAGCGCAGTTCATCGATCCCAGGCAGAGGGCGCGATTTTTTCAAAAGCAGAAACCCATCTAAATGGCCTAATGGCCTGATGGAGTACCCCATAACTGCATGTGGCCCTGCGATGATGCCACTTATTGGTACGACCATCACATCTGACTCCTTGATGCGAAATCACATCGTCAGATGCGCAAAGCGTCTGCCATTTGTCCAGGTGGAATTCCATGCCATCGACTTTTTAGACATTGTCCATGACAAACTTGATCCGGCCCTCGCTGTTGAGCCAGCATTGAAGGTGCCTTTAAGCACTCGTTTGGCCTCTTTTGAGCATGTGCTATCAACCCTTGCACTGGGCCGCCAGACACCTGTTTTAGCTGAGATAGGAGTCAAACGATGACTGACTACGAATTACTTTTTGCGATGAGAGCCGCCATGCATCCACTGTCCCCAGGGGAAGTCGGAGGCTCCCACTCTGAAGTTTTTTCCTTTGATCCCAAAGAATTACGAGACGTTTTCGAGGATTTGGCCCAAAGACACGGCGGGAATGTTCAGGCTGCTAGGGCACAAGCCGACAAAATCAGCGGCCGCTTTTTGGTAAAAGTAGGCAATATTCACGATTATGTGGTCAAGCTAAAGGACGATAAAGCCTCAACAATCAGGCGATATCTTGTATCCGAGGCGTTTGGGCCCGCCGGTTACAATTTGGCCCCCACTTTGGACAAGCTGGAAGTCGACGGTCGAGAGGCTGTCAGGGAAATCCCGTACTTGGCATATGGCGACATCGAAGACCAGTTTGCCCCAGATATCCTTGGAAATGCGGCAAAAGTGATCAGCGGACACCGTCCAACCTCTAAAATTGACGGCACCTTTTCGATCCGCGAGGCAAATGGGCAACGCATCCATCGCTCAGCATACGACATTTGGCATGAGGACCCATATCTTAAAGCGTCCATCCCTGACTTTGCGGCACTTAGGCGCTTTCAGGCCTTTTTAAGGGAGCACCCCATTGACACGACTATGACTGCAAGGCTGCAGTCCTTTTTCAATGCTCCAATTACAGTCGGTTTTCGCGACACCCTGCGGTTTTTGGAAGGGGGGCGTCATCCTAATTTAGGCTGGGACAAAGCCCTGGACATCATTCACAGATCGTTTATGGCCCATCCCGAAGAAAATTTCCTGCCGCCAGAAATTAACTACTACACCAAGTCCATCGCGCTTCACCCAGATACTGTGGTTCGGATCTCTAAAGCCAATACCGTGGCAGCCAGTTATTTTGCCAAGTGGCTGGTAGCACGCCTGCCATTTAACTGGACCACCCACATTTCTGATTCAGAATTACACGAAATCGCATCTGGTATATTGGAAATCCACCACGAATACCCGCTGTTTGAGGTCGAACCTTACTCTGGAGTCTTTAGTACCGCAGGACTTCGCTTATTGCTTAGGCTTGCGGTTGGAACCCTCATCCATCTAAGCGGCATTGACATACCTGAGCGGCGCAATCCAATCAGCGAATCTTTAGCCCAACAAGTACGGCCAGTTGCACGATTTTTGGAAGGGCTTTCCGAATCTGACAGAAGTAAATTCCTGGTCATTGTAAATGGAATGCTGTGGGAAATGGCGGTCGCAGGCGGCGTACCTGACGGCAACGGTGGAGTCCACCCATTTAAACGGATTGATCAAACTTTCTACTCGTTCCAAGAAAAGGCACAGTACAGCGTTCAATCAATCGGTTCAGTGCATGACTTGCTGACCATGGAGGATTTACTGACATCCAGAGGGCAGGCGGTGTTAGACTCTCATCCAGCACTTTCCAGAAAGCTTGTTGTGTTTTTCGTGCTTGCTTACCGCTATTTCCACGATTCTGGACACGCCCCTGACTTCCGTCCTGATGACGCAGGTCTGGATTTGTTCGTGCGCGGAATCTGGGGATATAAAACGCGCAACGTGCTGATAACTATCGGAAAGGATAAGAAAGGGCGCCCAATTGAGCAGATTCGATTCGTCGACAACAAGGACCAGTTCAAGCAGTATCGCCGCTTTGAAGACAGCGAACGCCCCCTTGGCCTTATCAAGCACGGAATTCGTCTAGTTGAACCGGTAGTAAGGCCTGCTATGGAGCGGTCCATCGGTATGTATGTACAAAAAGTAGCTGACCAAGAAGGGATTGAGCCTGCAGATATCCCGGACTTACCAAAACTGGTCGCCTCAGTTGCTAGGCAGGTGATGCAAAGCGGCGTGGATTCAGCCCTAGTGCATAGTGGAGCAATCCTGCACGACGCCATAGATGACACCTCGAATGCAGTGGAGCGCGTGTTAAGGAAGATGCCCAGAAGAAAAGGCAGGTAGAGGCAGGAGGCAGGACGACGTTTGTGCTGAGCTGCAGGATTTGAAGCTAAAAGAAGGTCGAGAGGGCACCCAGCAACATGGTCCGGGGGCAATCCTGGAGGGCGCTATCGGGAATCAAAACGTGCTAATTAGCAGGATCTGTAGCGGGCACAGGGGCGGGGCAAATTTCCCGGAGATTTCCAATCTTTAGCGCTTTTGTTGCCGCTTATTTTGCAAGCTGTTAGAATTTAGTTTGGGCTTCGAGGTGCAAGTCATGAGAATACTTTTGGCGCTGTTGTTTGTTTTTGGTGTTTCCATCGGCTGTGACAGAGGGGTTGAAGAATTCCCACCGCCAACTGGCAGAAGCGAAAATAATGGGGCCACTCCAAACCAAGCGTTTGTTGGGCCCAACAAGCCTAACATCCGATTTTCTAAGGATGTTGTACAACCTTCTCCTGACAATGGCGACGAAGAAGAAGAGGAAGAAGAGGAATTCTAGCCCCCAGCGTTAGCCACACGGAGGATTAATTGGCCGGTACTATAGCTAGGTTGCCTGTGACCTTGGCGTTGGTTCTTTGCGTGACTTGCTGTTCTTTTGCATCTTGTTCTTCTAAAAAACATGACCAATCCACGTGTATGGGTGCTCACTCGCTTTATTCTCAAGCCCAGCTATCCGGCAATTTTGAGCAGCTTTTCTTCATGATCGACGGCGATGTGTCAGCCAAAAAGGAGCTGGCCTTCACGTTGGCAAACATTCAAGAAATTAACAGGTTAATAGACAAGCTTCCGGTTGTTATGCAAGCAGACTTGAAAAACAGTCTCAAAAGTGAGTCGGACAATTCTTTACTTGCTGCCCAATCTCAAGTTGAACTTTTCGGTTTAATAGTCGGCAAAGGCGACACTGTAGCGACAAGTGTAGGCTTAAGCTTTCAGAACCAGTTTAAAAGCTGTGCTGAAACAGCACCTGGAAGCGGTAGATATGTTGCTACTTCCCTGGACGGCTCAAAAATACACTTTGTTAGGCGTAGCGATGGTTTGTTGTATGTCATCCCGTCGGCTGACGTTTTACGCGCACTAAATCGTGCCTACATCGCCTCCCAAAAAGCCCTTGATGGTGCTAAAGAAGCCATAAAAGAATCAAGCAAAGGTCCAAGCAGGTGATATTTTTAGACAAGGCTTTATCAATCATCTTTGCTTTGCTTTTTGTTGCCTGCTCTCCAAAAATACAGCAGGTCCACCAAGATGAGCCGGTTTCCAGCCTTGATGAGGTGCCCAAAGAGGTTTTAAAAAGGCCGCAAGAACCACAAACCCAGGAAAGTGTTTATGCAATTGAATTCACTACCCCCACTGGGCAATTTATAAAAATGTCCTTTAGAAGCCCCGCCAAATCCGTTGGCAAGGTAAACGATGGTCATATCCTAAACGGCAAATGCCTGCGTCCTTTGGGACCTGGCTACAAGTTGCGAGAACCTGAGCTCGGCTGCGCAACTGACGAAGTGATCAACCTGATGATGTTTAGCATTGGAGAAGTACTTCGGGCATTTCCAGATAGTCCAGCGCTGGTGTTGGGCACCTTGTCCAAAAAGGATGGAGGCCCCGTTCCACCTAACAAATCACACCAGTCCGGTCGAGATGTTGATATTGGATTTTATGCCAGAAACAGCCGCCCTTTGGACGATTTTGATGAACTTGACACCGACGAAATAGACTTCACAAAGACCTTTTATTTAATGGCCAATCTGATAGCAACCGGTCGAGTCCAGCTAATCATGGTCAACTATGCCTTACACCCTCACCTGTATAACGCCGCAAAAGACATGGGGTACAGCGACGAGCAGCTAGCCTGGCTGTTTCAATATCCCATGGGGCCAAAGGCCAAGGCCGGGATTATCAGGCACGCCAAAGGACACCGCCGCCATTTTCACGTCCGCTTTAACTGCCCAATTGGAGATGACCTGTGTGTGCCCTGAGCAGGAACAGGAACAGGGGCAGGAGCGGGGACAGGGAGGCGATTATGCTATTTAGCAGGATTTGGGGCTAAAAGGACGTCGAGAGGGCACCCTGCAACATGGTCCGGGGGCAATCCTGGAGGGCGCTATCGGGAGTTGCCGGGACCCGACGTCGCCCCCAAAATCACCGTCTAGTCGATGACGAAGGCTGGCGAGACAGGTTCATATGCAAGGCGCCTTTGCCAATTTGAGTGAAGGTGTACTTGACTGTACATCGAGTCTCAAATTGGCGAAGGCAACGCCGCAGATGAGCCTGTATCGACGGCCGGCTCACGATTATGGCGGTGATTTTGGGGGCTACTTAGTTGACATGAAGGCCGCGCAGCGGCCCGTCCGGGCCAAAAGGATGAACGCACACGTTAGCAATCGTATATTTCGCCCGGACGATGTCACTAAGAGACAGTCGGGGTGGCTACGGGAGATTTTGGGTCCGGAAGGATGCCCCCGGACATGTTTTATAACTACAACGAAGAGATAAAACGCAAAAAAGAACTAACAATCAGGAGCCGGAACAGACTAATCGGCAGGATCTGCAACAGGGACAGGGTCAGGATCAGGGACAGGGTCTATGGTGCAAAGGCGGTTGCTGGTTGGGTGATTTTGTCGAATATCCAAGGGGCTAAGGTCATTAGATCTTTGTCACCTTCGCGCCAGGCCCAGATCTGCTCATCCTTGGAGGCAAGGTGCAAAACTGTCTGGGTACCATCTGAATAAGTCACTGTCAGCACACCATCAAATCCCCGTGGAGGCTTTAGCTTAGAATCAACAACGGCTACCAACCGTTCGGCTTTTAAGCGCCCCACATCCTGAAACAAGCTTTCCGCTTTTGTTCTATCCAAGGTCAAATTCTTTGGCAGCGTTGCCTCAAACTCATTACCCTTCCTTTGGAAAATCCATTGGTTACCACCCTTATCCAATGCAATCGACTGGATCTGGTCTGAATCCTTTGCAAACACCTTTTTGTTCTTAAGTTCAGCCAACCGCCTATTAACGGACTTTGCGGCATGAACAGATATCTTGGCAACCCCAGGCAATTCCCTGACTTTTACCCATGCATACCCATCTTCCACCGCGGAAATGGACATCAGAAAGCTAGAACCATCAACAAGACCAACTTCAACGCTGTCGGTATCTGGCCCAAATTCAACAGGCGCCGTTTCAACCCATTCAGTTGCTCGCAACGAAGCAAGATAACTGATGTATTGGACAATATCACCAGCCTCACAACCATCTGGAGACACTATCTGCCAAGCAGAATCCCGCAATTCCAACACGATTTGTGCGTCATCACTGCCCTTTTCCAGACCTGGCCGCACCAACTTGACCTTGTTGATGCTGTCAGCCTCTACAGGCAGGACCTTCTTGGACCTAAAAGCAAACAACCCATCCGCAAAGGGACGCCTTAAATCACGTCCCTGTATTCGCCACGCCTTGTTTTCACCAAAAGGCCTGACAAATGTATCCCCAATTTCATCGCCTTGTTCCTGTCTAAAAGCACCAATCTCAAGGTCGACCAAGACATGGTCATCCTTTTTCAAGATCACCCTGATGCGTTCCCTCGGATCAAGCCCAAAGGCACTTTCATCATTTTCACTGACACGGCTGCTTAAAACCGATGAAATATCCTTCAAGAAAAGCTCAATGACCTGATTTATTTTGAATTTATCGCCAATCGCCCCAACAGGATCGCTCAAAAGCCAGTTGTCGCCACCCTTGGTTATGACCTGCTTTTTGCCATCCGCCTCAAGTTCAATCACAGTAACAGCCGCGTCTACAGCAGATGCCCCACCAATCCCAGGAATCAGCAATTCAGGCGCCTTCTTTTCAGGCCACCACCTGATCAAAGCCACCAAAACCAGCAGGGCCACAAAGGTTGCAGCTAGAATTTTGATTTTCACGGTCCATCCCCCCTAGCTGATACGGCGCCTAGAGGCAAAGCGCAGCAGTCCAATAGCGACAAAAATCAAAGGCAACCCAATTATCATGCCGGCTGTAATCGCCATGCGAGCCCCAGATGAAATGTTTTTAATCGGTCGTTGAGTCCAGGCCTTTGAGCGAATATCAACCAAAGATTCGTTTTGAATCCCCCAATCGAGGGCATTGTGCAAGAAATCCACATTTGACTGAACCACAGGGGCAATTTGCGCCAAACGAAGCTGCCAGTTTTGAAAATTAGCTATGTAATCTCGCAGCTTAAGCAAGAAATCCGTGCGCCCTGATGTCAGCTGAGCTGGCAGGAATTCATCAAAAACGCTGCCTGTGGACAGGTTTTCCAGCCCAAGATTAGAACCAACCACTAAAAGACGGCCCTTGCCCTGATCTCTAAACGCTGGAAGAGGGGCCTCTCCTTCGGCGGGCTGTGGAAGTTCCTTACCATCAAAATATGATTTGAAACGCCCCTTTAGCGCAACGGCGACAGGCTTGGAACCAGTTGGCGTCAATGAAGACAGCCGCTCCAAAAGTAAAGGCGGAGATACTGGGATATCTTCAGCAGTAGCAGTCGCCTGATCGGACGTTTTGATCAGCGTGGCCACTTCAAGCTCAGGGTTGTTTTGGGCCTCAGTTGTGACCTCCAGCGTAGTCGCATACGGCAACGTCAAAGCCGGAATATTTCGCACCAGCACATGACTTCGGTCCATATTTTCAAAGGTGGGCAACAGCGGAAATGGATAGGCCTTGTGGCTTTGAACGGTAAATTGCCCTTGCCTTTGCATCTGAAGCACAGTTATGGCCTCGTGTTGATTTGGTTCAACAACTAAAGTTCCCTCGGGTTTTACCCCATAGTGGCTCAAAAAATCCGCAAGGTTGGTCGGCCACGCCTGGCGATGAGTTTTGTCCGCCACAAGGGCATCTGCACCAAGGCTAGTATCGGAGGTCCTTAAGTTAAACACCGCGATATCCCAAGTGTCCAAAAACACCAGCACAGAACGACCAGACAGCAAAAACTGGTCGATCATGTACATGTCGCGCTCGCTCATGGGACGTCTGGCACCAAAAACCACAAGGACAGCCACATCATCTGGCACCGGTTGGCCAGCATCCACTCGTTTAAGCCTGATTTCACGCCTTTCAAACAGGCTACGCCTAAGCTGTTCATTCATTTGATTAATCTGCTGCTCGATCTGTGCGGCAACCTGAGCAAACTGGGTAATCATCGGATTTGTTTGCCCTAAAATCTGCAGCAACTCAGGTTGAATCAACGGTTTCGAGTCTGCAAACGGGCAAAACTCCAGATGCCCACACAAAAAGCCGATGGTCTTGCGCCCTGGAGAATCCTTGATTGCAGTTGCATCACCTTCAACCAGTTCCCCAATTTGAACCATGCGCTCAGCCAGCATCTGCACCGTTTGTTCATTGGTGTCGGCAGCATTCACCAAGTGGGCCATGTGATCTATGGCCTCGACGTAGGCAGTCGCGCTTTCAACCATCTGTTCAACCAACTCATTGTCCCTGGCCAGCGGTTTTGCCAAGGCCAACTGGGCGGCGACGCCATCACAGGTAGCCTTGAAGTCCTGGATGTTTTCGCGAATGGTTGATAGCAACCCACTACCTACCAACGCGGACAGGTCTGCCTTTGCATCCTGCCCCTTTTGATAGGCAATAATCTTGTGATTACAAGCAGTAACAGCCTTTGACATCTCAAAGGCTATCCCAAGTTCTGCTTCCATACCGCCTGATAACTCGGCCTTTTCTTTCAAGCGGGTCAGCCGTTTTGTAATCTCAAACTCTAGGGTTTCCGGATTCAACGCCAAAGGCAAAACCTCTATGTGGTCTTTGTACTGGAACGTCGCGCCCAAGGCGTATCTGCGAAACTCAAGACGCCCACCTTCAAACTCGGCTTCCTTACCTGTAAAAAGCTCTAGCTTCGCCTCGGCAGCCTTGTCTTCCAAGGACATCCCACTGCTAGCGGTCACCCTAGTCACAGTTAATCTGCCACCAGACCTGGATTCATACTCAAAAAGGCGGTCCAAAAACTCGCGAGCAACGCCCCTAATGTCCTGCTTACGACCATAAGGCCCTGAAATGCTGTTTGGCATGTCTGACGACACAAAAACCCGCACCTCGACCCCATCCAAAGCCCTGGCTGCATCTTTACTGACCTGAGACAGGCTGTATCGCTTTGAATCAGTCAGGTCCAATCTGGCAGGTATCCACTGGACCAAGATATTGGCCAGCACCAAAATACCAATGGACAAACCAAGGGCAAATAAAGCGTTTCGTTTTATAGTACGACGTGTTGCCATATCATGCCCCCTTCCATTTTCTTGATTCCAAGGACCAAGTCGTCAGCATGACGGCCCCAATTATGATGGAAACAAAAAACACGATGTCCCTTAGGTCTAATACCCCACGCGCTATCGATTTGAAGTGATAGTTAAACGACAAAACCTCGAAGGCAGGAATGGCTTTAAGACCAAGGGCTTCTGGAACCAAGTCGATAAATGTAAACGTGGCGCTAATTACGATGGCCAGCAAAAAGGCCACGACTTGGCTTGAAGTCCAGGAAGAGGCCAGCAGCCCCAGCGCCAAATAGGTAGTCCCAACCAACAAGACCCCAAGATAGCCACCAACAAGGGGCCCCACATCTGGGTGCCCTAAGATGCTAACAAGCAAGGGATATCCCAGCGTCAAAACAAGAGCGACCAGCAAAAACCCAACTGCGCCAAACAGTTTTCCAAGCACAACCTCAGACTCGGTAACCGGCATCGTCAACAAAAGCTCAAGAGTGCCAAGCTTGCGCTCCTCGGCCAGCAGCCTCATGGAAATCGCTGGCAGCAAAATCGCGAACAAGAACATCATCCATTCAAACAGCGGCCTTAAATCCGCCACACGGGCATCAAAAAAGGCGGGTTTGGCGATTAAAAACGGCACTTCAAAAAAGAAGGTGATGCCAAGCAAAGCCAAAAACAGGGCTATGGCGATGTAGGCGGTCGCCGAGCCGAAATATGCGAAAAACTCGCGCCTAGCTATTACCAGAATGTTTCGCATTTATTGCTCCTTAAGTAAGCGTCAGGCGCTGGAAAATGGTCTCAAGATCCTGACGTTCGTGGTGCAGTTCAAGCAAAGTCCAATCATTTTGAACGGCCAAATTAAAGATATCAGCCCGCAGGTCAACATCCGCAGCCCCGAAAAGGCGCCAATCAGTTGCCGCCTGGTCCTGATTTTCCAGCCTTACAACATCGGTCACCCCTTCAAGACCCTTCAAGGTGTCCTTAACCGACTCACCAGCACCTTGGATGGAAATCTTAAAGGTGTTGCTTCCACCATGTTGTTCCTGGATTTCAGCAGGAGAACCATCTGCAATCAGGCGCCCCTTGTGCACAATTAAAATCCTATTGCATGTAGCAGTAACTTCGTGAAGATTATGGGTCGAAAGGATTACAGTTCGATCCTTACCTACTTCCTTGATCAGCTCTCGGATTTCGATGATCTGGTTTGGATCAAGACCAGATGTTGGCTCATCCAGGATCAAGATTTCCGGGTCGTGAATCATGGCTTGCGCCAAACCAACACGCTGGCGATAACCCTTGGACAAGGTGCCAATATCTTGGTTTAGCACAGATTCAATCTGGATGACCTTTGCAACGTGTTCAATGCGCTCTTTTATTTTCTCGGGCGCTATGTTTCTGAGCCGCGCCACAAAGTGCAGGTAATCTCGTGCCCTCATATCCTGGTAAAGGGGGGCGTTTTCTGGCAAGTAACCGATGCGCTTTCTGACTTCCACGCCATGTTCAACGATGTCCTTGCCATCGATCAACACTTGTCCAGACGTGGCGGCGATAAATCCAGTCAAAATCTTCATGCACGTGGTTTTTCCAGCGCCATTTGGCCCTAAAAGCCCAACTACCTGGCCACGCTCAATTAAAAAAGAGACGTCGGAAAGGGCCCTGATTGGACCATAATCTCTGACCAGATTTTGGACTGAAATCATTGATATCTGCGATGTCGACACGGCCAAGAACCTCCTTGAAGAACCTCCTTGAAGTTGCGAATCCAAGTTGCGAATCCAGAAGGTTTTTTCAAACTAGTTTTTGCCAAAGGTTGGCTAAAATCAAACACTTTACCAATAAAAATATTCCAACCAGACGTTTCAAACCGGCGACGAATCATGTGCAGCAAGATGCGAGCTCCATCATAAAACGAGCGAAAACCTGAACGCCCAGCCTGCCTTGGTGCCCTAGTAACCGGAACCTCAATGACCCGTCCCCACCCAAGCACAACTGCGCAGTTCAGATCCGTCTCGATCTCATATCTGACCGCTGACAGCTTGTTGACATCAATCGCGCTTCTACGAATTGCGCGAAATCCAGCTTGGGTATCCGTTATTCTCGTTTTGTACAACAAGTTAAACATCTTAGTTAAAAAACGATTGCCCAAGTGGTGCAAGGAAGTCACCGAGCCATCAAGAAACGTCCCTAAAAAGCGCGAGCCGATCACCATGTGAACATCAGTCGTCATCGCATTTAACAACAAGGGAATCTCGGCTGGGTCATCTTGGGCATCTGCATCGATAAACATCAGGATTTCACCAGTTGCCTTTTCAATTCCAGCCCTTAGCGCGACCCCTTTACCTTGGTTGGGACTTAGGTTCACCACCGTTGCTCCGTGTTGTTTTGCGATCTCGGCGGTGTTATCTGTAGAACCATCATCGACTACAATCACTTCCAGCAATCCAGGCGTGTGCTTTTTGATACCCTCAAGCACGCTTGCGATGGTTTTGGCCTCGTTATAAGCCGCAACTATGAATGAAACGCTGCCTGGACCACGTCGTTTTGTTGTATTTTTTGGCTTCACCTAGGTCGATCCAAAGTTTAATCCGCAGGAAAACTATCAAGACTAGGCCTAAGATGTCAACGCCGAGGCGATAGTTACCGCAGTAACTGAGGATGCACCACACTCAAAAAGGATGTCTGCACAAACTGTAAGTGTCGCACCACTGGTAACCACGTCATCGACCAACAAAATCTTTGCGCCCTTTGGAAACGGTTGCCCTTTAAAAAAGCTGACAGAAGCCCTTTCCCAACGCTCAGCCAAGCTTAAATCGCGTTGGCTTTTGTTGGTTTTTTTGTGATAGATGGCCCTAGGCAAAATTGATGTATGCAGAACCAAGCTGATTTCTTTTGCCAATAAAAACGCCTGATTATAGCCACGCTTTAGTTGGCGACCTGGCGAAGCTGGAACTGCCACTATGAAATCGAATGGGCCATATTTTGCAGATACTACAGCCATAAGCCTTCCCATGTCCTTTGCAAGCCAAAAGGCGCGCCCATATTTCAGTTTCAAGATCAACGCTGGGATCAGGCCCTGATAAGCAAAGACCGACGTGACATTCATGGCTGGCTTGGACCCACAAGCGCTAGGCCTAGCCAATTGCGAAGACACATCAAAGGTTGCCTCCAATGGAAAAACTGCCTTGGAGCACTCAGGACAAAGAGGCAGGGCCAATCCTTCCAAAACTAAGATGGCCCCACAACTGGCGCACCTTCTGGGTATGATGGCTTTTGTAACCAGATCAACTATTTGAACAACGAAACTTTTTAGTTTTATTAAAGGCTTACCAAAATCGCCCTTCAGAAATCGTACGATTCGTCCCGGGCGAAATCTAAAACCCATTGGGGCTCTTGCACTTTTACCAACGGTGCGTCTGCCCAAAGGCGATCCAAGTCGTAGTATTCCCGAGCATCTCTTGTGAATATATGAACAACAACGCTGCCATAGTCCAGCAAAATCCAGGTCCCAGATTGGCGCCCCTCCACCCCTATCGGGATGGCTCCTGCCGCTTTCATCTCGGCTTGAATCGAGTCGGCTATCGAGGCCACCTGGCGTTCTGAGCGCCCGCTTAAGACAACAAACAAGTCGGTGTAATCGATAAGCTTGCGCACGTCGTAGATCTTGGTCTGATAAGCATTGCGATCCCACGCCACTTTGACTATTTCTAGGGCTAACACTTTGGAATCTTGTAATGATTCTGGCAAAACCGGTTTTTGACGCTTCCCGATTTTCTTGAGCTGTTCTTCCATTTAAGTCCTTCGCAAGAATCAACTTTCAAGCTCGATTTTGGAGAAGCCGAGCCGCGGCTAGTTTAGCATAAGCAGTCTAAAGCCGCAGCCACTGCCAACATATCGACAAAGCAGCCTGATTTGTTTCTGGGTTAAAGAAGGAAACTAGTTGGCGCTAACACTATAGTCAGCAGATTGGTTGCAAAACGCGGGGTAAACCTCCCCTTCTTGGCCGCCCGTCTTTGGAAAGTCTAAGACGCAGACGTAGTCTTCCCTGCAAAATGCAAAAGCACCGCACCGCTGCATGCAGTATCGTTCTTGGCCGCCAAAATCAACGCACACCGCTTCCGCAGGACACTCATAACGGTCACATGCTCTCTGGGTACAGTAACCGCCGGGCTGGGACTTGTCGCACAGCCTACCAACGCCACAGTCCGAATTGTTGGAGCAGGAATCTCCAATCTGCGAGGCACAGGAGACAAAGAACAACACCACAAGGGTCAACAGTAACTTCGTAATATCAGAAAGCTTTTTCATAAACCTTTTTCAATATCTAAGATGCCCTAGCCCCCGCTATCCTCACTATCTTTAGAAGCCCACACATCTCCATAGGATTCCTTGGGCTTAGACACAGCCGGATTCTGACCTGGGGCAGTTCCCAAAACAATGTCACGGATCCCACCAAGCTTAGCTTCTAGGGCTGCAATTTGTTCAGTCGCCTCTTTATGCCAAGCCTCCAAACCGGCCAATTCACGCTTTACCCTGATCAGCTCACCAATCTGTGCTGCCTGGGCCTGATTGGCTGCATCCAACTCGTTGATCTTGTTTTGAAGCTTGGCATTTTCAGCTTCCAACAGGGCAACTTTATTTTCAAAGCCAGCAGAACGGGAAATAATTGCCTGAAGCTCGTTTATTTCAGCGGCCTTAGCCTTTTTTAGTTCCTCAAGCGAAACTGCTAGCGCCTCTTTAGCTTTGGAAAGTTCAGCAAACTCGGCGTTAAGTTTATTTACCTTAGCCTCGTGGGCATCTACAGACTCCAAAGCAGCAGCCTTTTCGGCTTCAAGCATGGCTATGCTGTCTTTGTAACCAATCTCAAGGCGTTCAAAGAAGCCGGTTGCATGCTCAAGGTCAAGCTGTGCCTGCTCAGCCTGAGCCTGATTTTTCTGGTTTGATTCCAAAAGCTCCTGGTTTTCAACCTGAATTTTCTGGTTTTGTGACTGCAGTTCCTGGATGCGCGACTCGTATGCCTGGTCTTGTGACTGCAATTCTTGGATGCGTGACTCGTATGCCTGGTTTTGTGACTGCAGTTCCTGAATGCGCGACTCGTATGCTTGGCTTTGTGACTGCAGTTCCTGGATGCGCGACTCGTATGCCTGGCTTGATGTCTGATATTCGCTCAATTCAGCTTGAGCCTGGTCTGCCCGAGCGTTTACCGCTTCCAAAGATTGTTCTAGGCCTTCAGCCGATGCCAAACGCGCCTTCAAGGCCTCATTTTCATCTTCTAGCTTGGCAAGCCGACCTTCAAAAGCCTTTGGAATAGTCGCAAGTTCCTCCGACAACGAGGAATTTCTTAACTTGAGGGCCCTAATTTCCTCTTTTAGCTCCCCAATCTCTGCCAAGTGCAACTCAATTTCCTGCGATACAACCGCGGCATGGTCATAAAGGCCGCTGACAGGCGTGTCGTCATCTAGGTCAAAGTCTGAAATCTCCACTTCTGGAAGTTCAGGAGCCAAATCCGACGGTTCAGGTGCCAAATCCGGCGGAGCAGGTGCTAGATCTGGCGGTTCAGGTGCCAAATCCGGTGGAACTATCTCTTCCTGAATAACATCAACAACTTCCAACTCTATAAATTGGTCGTCCGCATCTTGGATTGCCTCATCAGGTATCTCAGGTGGTAGATCTGAAACAGGCACCAATCGTCCAAGTGCCTGCTCGATCAAACCATCCGAAAACGGCTTCATCACGTATTCATCAGCTTTAGTAGGCAGCATCTTGTGCCTATCCAAAATCTTTTGCGTAGCCTTGGCAGTAGTCAAAATCAAAGGGACTTCCCCCAAGACAGGGTCCTTACGAAATCTGTGGCTGACATTAAATCCATTGCGAATATCAGCACAAAGCACAATGGCTGCTAAAGGAATTGCCTTTTCCCCCTCCTCAAAGGAGTCAACCACAACTGGCTCATACCCCTGGTTATGACAGAGCTGCGACAGGTATTCCCGATCACCAGCATCGTCCTCCAGGATGAGGATTCTTGGACGCGTACTACTCACCTAAGCCTCCAACTTTTAAGCGGCTAATTCGTACTCTTAGACTTGGCCCCAATCATCGCCCCGATGACCAAGTAGCCAACACCTGAAAGCAGATGAGCCTGAGGAAAAGCCCTGAGGACAGCAAGAACAAGAAGCACAAGCATAAGTACCAGTGAAACAACCAGCTTCCCCTTGTTCTTTGGGAACCTCAACTTTGGGATTCTAACGTTACTAAGCATTAAAGCGGCCAGCGCCAAAGCCACCGAGGGTAGCACCAAGGCCAGATTGATTTTTACACCAAGGTCAAAGGTCGGTTTTAACGCGCCTTCAGCCAACCCCAGATCGATAAACGTCAGGTACAACGCGGCATAAAGCCCAGCGGCAAAGGTGGTGGCAACGCCTCTAAAAAATTCGGTATCTTCAGAGTCAATGACGTTAAATCTGGCCAGACGCAAGGCCGCCGCCACTGGAAAAGAAACTGCGGCAAAGCCGGCCCAGACCGAAATCGTGGTTGATGGGTCAGTCGACTGGATCACAAACCAAGTCAAGGCACCAGGGGCAATCCCAAATGCGGCAAAGTCCGACAAGGAATCCATCTGCATCCCGAATTCGCTGCCGGCCTTTAATAAACGAGCCAAACTTCCGTCCGCTTTATCCAAGATAGCGGAATACATAATCAGCCATGCAGCCCACTCAAAGTAGCCCCGACTTGATAAAACAATAGATATCAAGCCCAAAACCATGCTGGTTAGGGTAACAATACAGGGCAAAGCTACTTTTATAGACGACCGCTCCATCGTCGGTATCATATGTTTGACTCCCTCCGATAGTCAACAAAAATGGGCTCTTAAAAAATCACCCAATACTAGCCATTTTAAGGGCTTCAACGGTACTTTTTGGGTTTGCCTTGCCAGTTCCAGCCAGATCAAAGGCTGGTCCATGGTCTGGGGAAACTCTAATCCGCGGCAGGCCCAAGGTGATATTAACCGCATCAAAAAAATGTACCAGCTTTAGGGGGCCCAACCCTTGGTCGTGATACATCGCAACAACTGCGTCAAAATCGCCACTTACAGCTCTAAAAAAGGCAGTGTCAGCAGGCAGCGGGCCAACAGCATCATATCCAGCGGCCTTAAGCCTTAAAACTGCAGGCTCAATGATTTTTGCCTCCTCGTCACCAAAACGACCGCCATCACCTGCATGAGGATTCAATCCAAGAACTGCAATCCTGGCCTTTTTTGAACCAAGAAATTGGGCGGTCAGTTCACCAGCATCATATACCATGTTTTCCGTCAGCTGGCCTGCCAAATCCTTTATTGCCACATGGGTTGTCGCCAACGTTACCTTCAAGGTTGGCCCCGCTAGCATCATGGCAAACCGGCTTACCCCGCACACAGATGCCACATATTCGGTCTGACCTGGAAAATCCATGTCAGCCAACGCTAACTTGGAGATGGGGCCAGTCATCAACGACCTGATAGCCCCAGATGCCAAATCTGCAGCACCCTTTGCCAGCGCTGACACCGAGGCCACCCCAGATGCCTTGCTGTACTGGCCAATCACTATCGGGTCGTCACTGGTGCCAATTGGTTCAACACTTGGGTGTCGTGCCGCTATGTCCTCAACCACATGCCTTGGGCCATAAAGCCTGACAGGACCAGTTTTCACAAGCCCAAAAGCACGGTCAATCAGCTCAGGCCCAACCCCCGCCGGGTCTCCAATAGTCACTCCAACGGGCTTAATCATTTACTGTTCTCCTGCTCGGTACACGGTGCGGTTCTCCTGCTCGGTACACAGTGGTTCGTTTGGCAAAAAATGGTAAACTTGCTGGCCTTCACCCGTTGTGATGGCAAGCCCAGGTTCTATCATGCCTAGACCAGCTACATCCTGGGCCAAGTCAGTTTGGTTGGACACCACAGTCCACCCAAAATCACCCCCAAAACTGATAGTCCCCATCATCACCCCGTCGCGAACCCGACTGACGGTAATCTCAGGCTTATCAAGCGGGGCCAATATAGTCAAAAAACCGGCCGGATTATCCATGTCTGCCGACAACATCAGCTGCGTGTGATACCCCCAGGCCCCATGTCGCAAAGCATACTCCTGCAGCCTAGAATCTATGGATAACTGTCCCTGACTAGAAACAGTGCGCACAGTCATCTTTGCCTGGCCTCTGAAGAATTCCACGCCATCATCCTGGAATTCAATGCCAGATTCAGGCACATCACCGCCAGCCATCGTGTTTAACAGCATGGTGTAGTTATGAGGAGTCTCGGAATTCATCCGATCTTCTACAATAAAAACTTGGTGTTTCGTTTCTGGATCTTGCAGGCGCACAATACGACGTTGAAGGTCGGTCTTTTCATAACGAGTGGCCACAGACACGGTCGTAGTTGGCCCATCGTGTGTCATGTTGGACAAAAAAGCATCCGTCCCGACATCAAGCCCTTGTAAAGCCAGCCCAGAGAACGGAGCCCCTTTACCATCAACTAAAATCGTGTTGTGGTCTTCAGGACTATGCACCTTGTGACGATTTTCCCAGTCGATGTATCCAGGATCCCCTATCAGCTCTTGACCATCGGCCCAAAGCAAAAATGACAGCTCATCAGGATGTTCGTGACCAAGGCCGTTTACACGCATTTTCCCGTGCTCGCCCTGCAGGGTTAAAAAAGTCGCGTCGGCATCCCACGAGGACCTCATGATTGCAAAACCGGCCTCACATGCGGTTCCCTCAAGCTTTATCCCTGGGTCATCTGGTGGCGCCTCACCATTGTAAAGTACCAAGGAAATGGCATCCATCTTGTCAGCAAACAGCGCAACGCTAGGTTTAAGCCACTGCCACAGATAGGCTGGATCATCGAAAAGCCAAGCCAGCACAGCTCCATGAAGCGGGCTTGGATTGGCGTCATCGGTGGCGTTCATAAATCCATCTGGCCTAGTGGACCAAAGCGCTCGTTTATAAACCGCCTTTGGCACAACTTGGTCCGGGATATCTGGAAGCGTCACGATTTTGCCTGCCTTACTGTATCCGTTTTGCAGCAACGGGTCCGAGTAATAGGGAAGCTGCCGCCCTTGCGCCCATCGATGGTAGGCCACGTAGAAAGGCAGATAACTGTTCGAACCGTATGCAAGATAATCCCACCCCTCGGCATAACCGCCATCTGCGTTGCCCTGAAATTCGCTAAACATGAAATCAAGACCAGTCATCGCCTCGTGAAGGTCAGGTGCAGCAGTCGGACGGTCGTTTAGGGACATCGCGCAAAGGCCGACGGCGCCAAAATACTTCATAAGATGATTGTTCTGGGCAAAAAGCAGCATTATCAATAGGTTACCTTCACGACATATGTATCGATAATCCTCAATGCGCTGGGTCAAACGCTCTTTTGCCGCACCAAGCTCTTGAGGGTCAGCCAAAGGGTTTGAAGCCAGCCAATCCCACGCCGAGCACATGGATACTAAAGCCTCGCCCTCATGAAGGTTGTAGTTGGAGTCATACGCCATGTTACGAGGCGATGGGTAGGGCGCGGCTAGGCCGGCCAACGCTTTTTGGGTAAGTTCTTGATCCTCCAGCACAAGTCCCGCAAAGGCGGCAGCTTCAATAATGGCACCCTGAGTCGAAGAAACTGGCCCAGAAAACGTGTCATCCGGATGCATTGGAAGCGCCCGGGCAGCCCGATTTCTTATGCGCTGGGCCAACGTCTTGTGGGGACCATCAGAAGCGTTCATCTTTTCAGCCAAACTGGGCAGATCGGCTGCATCAAAAAACAGCCTTGGGTGAATTTGCGCAAGATGCGGCTCCCACTCGGCGAGGTCCTTGGGATCAAAGGGGTCTTTTGGCTCTTCGGCTTCTGGGACAGGGTCAGGGTCAAGGGTGGTCAGCTCGTCAAGCGCTAGATTGTCGCTTGCGTCGATGTCTTGGGCGGTATCGTCGGCTAGGTCTCCAATCAGGTCTTCAAAGGTTGTATCACCAGCATTGTCCAGTTCAGCTACATCTGACTGCTGGGAATCTTTGGCGATGTTATCCCCAGTGACATCCTGCTGATTGGGTGACGCGGTACAGGCCAACAAGAAGCAGAGTGACAGTAAGGCGGTTTTAATCCTGAGTTTCACAAAAGCCTCCCTAGCTCAGCCGGTATTGTAGCCAAAAAATTAACGAATAATCTTCCAAAATCCAGACTTGTTATTGCCCACTCTTTCTATGAACTCTTTCTTGACAAGCGAAGCCATAGCTCGCGAAATAGTCCTCCTGGACACGCCAATTTCTGACGCCAGTTGACTGTAGGTGATCTCAGGATTTTTGATTAACTCCAAGATTGCCAATCGTTCCGTGTCAGACAGACTCGAACGAACTCCCACCCCATCGGTGCCATGATCGGTGCCATATTCTCAAGATCGGTGCCATGATCGGTGCCACGCGGCGAGGACGGGGGCGGGAGGCAGGAGGAGCAGGGACAGGGGCAGGAGGCGGGAGAGGCAGGGACAGGAGGCAGGGACAGGAGGCAGGGGGCGGGAGCTGGAGGCAGGAGGCGGGAGCTGGGGGCAGGGGGCATTCGTTTGGTGTTGTTTTCGGCGAAACTCAAGAAAGGGTTTGACTTTAGTTGCAAGATCGGTTACAAAGTTCGCCCTGTGCTTTGGAAGGACGAGGTCACGGACAATGCGTACCCGCAGTTTTGCGACACAAGAGATTGACAAACAATGGTTTGTGGTTGACGTTGAAGGCGTCCCCCTGGGACGCGCAGCAGCCCGCATAGCAATGGTTTTACGAGGCAAGCATAAGCCGCAGTACACCCCACACGCCGACACTGGCGACTATGTGGTCGTGGTTAACGCTGATAAGGCCACTTTAACCGGCTTGAAGGCTGAACGTGAATCATGGCGTTGGCACACTGGCTACCTGGGACACCTCAGATCCAGGACCCTTGGGCACATGATGGATTCCAAGCCTGAATTCATGATGCGCAAGGCAATAAAGGGCATGCTGCCCAGAGGTCCCCTTGGCCGAAAAATGCTGACTAAGCTGAAGGTTTATTCTGGCAGTGAGCATCCCCACGATGCCCAACAGCCCAAGGCCCTTGACCTGTCGAAAGTTTAAGAGAGGACATGATGTCTAATTTGAATGATGCCACCCGAGCTACAGGTCGCCGGAAAGAGGCCACCGCTCGTGTGTTCCTGATCCCAGGAACTGGAAAAATCACCATCAACGGCCGCGAAGTCGAAAACTACTTCTGCCGTGCAAACTTAGTCACGCTGGTGCGTCAGCCTTTCGAAGTGCTCGGCAACACAGCCGATTTCGACGTTGTCGCTACAGTGCGTGGTGGTGGTGAAACTGGCCAAGCCGGAGCTTTGCGCCATGGAATCGCTAGGGCCCTAGCAGATCACAACCCTGAAGAATGGCGTGTACCAGTCAAGAAGGCCGGCTTTTTAACCAGAGACGCCAGGACCAAGGAACGTAAGAAATACGGTCAGCCTGGTGCCCGTAAGCACTTCCAGTACAGCAAGCGCTAAAAACCACAACCCTTCACACTGTTTACCAATCGATTTTTGCAACCTGCTTGAATACTGTTTGTAATGTCCCACATCCCCTGAAAAAATCAGCATATGTACGGAGAAATCACCCAAAATCGCCGACGGACCAACAAAACCCACTAAATACGGGTATAATCCCGGACGGTCCTGACTAGGCTGGCGAATGTCCCAGATTGTTGTAAGGTTGCGTAACGTCCAAAAAAGCTTCAATGACCTCGAAGTACTTCGAGGCGTTGACTTGGATGTTGCAGAAGGCAGCATCACTGTCGTCATCGGCCCATCTGGAAGCGGCAAGTCGGTTCTTGTAAAACATGTCATTGGGCTGTTAAAACCAGACGCTGGCTCCATCGAAATCGACGGCGAGGACATAACCACCTTAAGTGAAAGACGAATGATAGACGTTCGCAAAAAATTCGGGATGTTGTTTCAGCAGTCAGCCCTTTTTGACTCGATGAATGTGATGGAAAACGTCATTTTCCCCTTGGTTGAACACACCAAACTGCCTAGAAAAAAGATGCGTGAGATGGCCATAAATCGCCTAGAGCAGCTTGGCTTGACCAATGTTGAAAACAAGTTTCCAGCCGAGCTATCAGGCGGTATGCGCAAAAGGGTGGGATTGGCTAGGGCGACGATTTTAAACCCCAAAATCATCATCTATGACGAACCAATGACAGGACTCGACCCGATAATGTGTGAAAACGTTGAAGACATGATTCAGACGGCCCAACGAACGCTGGGAGTAACCTCGCTGGTAGTCAGCCATGATATGGCCTCCACCTTTAGAATGGCTGATAAAATAGCGATGCTTTTTAAAGGGAAAATCCACGTAGTTGGCACTTCCCAAGAGGTTTCAGCCAGTAATGATGAAATGGTGCGAAAATACATATATCTGTCGGGCACAGGGCCGCTTCACCTGGAGGCAAACGGATGAGCAATCTTAGGGCACCTTTGCTAGTTGGCCTTGTAGGTGTCGCAGCGGTAGTGACCTTGTTTTTGCTGTTTGGCACCGTGCGCAAAGACATCGTTAGTGAGGGCAAAGGCTACCGCGTTTACGCAGATTTCGAGGATGTGGCTGGGTTGGCCAAAAGTTCAAGGGTCACCATTTCCGGAGTCCCGGTGGGAACCATGGACAACATCGAGCTTATAACCCTTCCTGACGGCTCATCCAAGGCTCGTGTCTGGCTTCGGATGAAAGACGACGTGAAACTGTCCGCCGGTACCCTTGGACCTGATGGAAACTTGGTCAATGCGGCCACCATCACGCGGCGCTCGGCCACGATGCTGGGCGACTACTATCTGGAAATCTCCCCCCGGGGTCGGAGAAGTGCATCTTAAAGACGGCGACGCCATTCCCAACGTAGTCGGAGAATCAGGCTTGATGGCCATAGCCAAAAAGCTTGAAGGCGCAACTGATATCTTTCCAAAAATTCAACAAATTGCTGATGAAGTCCAGATTATCACCTCAAGTCTGTCTAACGTCTTAGGCGGCGTTGAAGGGGAACAAAGGATTCGCGATGTAGTCGATGACGTGGTCCGTTCAGCGGACGACATATCCAAGGCAACCGCAGACATTCGAGCTTTCGTAGGCCATGAATTAGGCACCGAAGGTAAGCCTGGACGCTTTGGGAACATTGTTGCCAACCTGGAAAGCTTTAGTGCGGATGCATCGAGATTTTCCAACAGATCGGTAGATGACTTAAGCCAAACAATCGCAAATATCGAAGCCATCACAGCTGATCTGCGCGATATCTTGGCTCAACCCAGTCAACAAGACGGCGATACCAAACGGATTGAGCTTGCAATGGAACGCGTTGAGGCGACCATCAGCAACCTAGAAAGGGCTAGCAAAGCGGTGGCTGAGATTACAGAAACCGTGAACAAAGGCGAGGGAACCGTCGGCAAGCTGCTAAAAGACGATCAGATCGCCAAAGACACCCAACATGTTGTGCAAGACATTGGCGAATTGGTAGGCAGCTTTTCAAGGCTGAAAACCGAGATTGGTTTTCGCAGTGAATTCAATATCTTGCAAAGAAACATCAAAAACTACCTGACGCTGCGCTTTGTTCCAGACCGCACCAAGTATTACCTGATCGAACTGGTTTGGGATCCGCGTGGAAGGACCTCGACATTTGAACGTGTAACTTACACAAACGATCCAAGGCTGCCTTCAGTGCTGACTGAACGGGTTGTGGAAACCAAGGAAGGCATCAAATTCACCCTCCAGTTGGCACGCGCCTTGTGGCTAGCAAATGACAAGGTGACCTTGACAGGTCGATTTGGGTTGATTGAAAGTACCGGCGCTATTGGTGGCGATCTGGGCTTCTTTAACAATTCATTCAAGATTTCAGCTGATTTGTTTGACTTTGCGGCCGACTACTATCCCAGGCTAAAGCTCTTGGCTTCTTATAATTTCCTGAATTATCTCTATATCACCGCTGGTGTTGACGATGTCATTAACAGTCGTGGCCGCGATTACTTCGTCGGTGCAGGATTTCGATTCCTGGATGCCGACTTGAAGGCTTTACTTATCACCGCGCCAACCCCATCCCTCTAGGGGCTCGGTGGGCATGTTTATTATCACAAGCGTACCCACTTCAGGCGCGGATTCAATAGTGATGGTGCCATGTAAATCATTGATAATTCCATACACCACAGACAATCCCAGCCCCGTTCCGGCCCCAACAGGCTTGGTGGTGTAAAAGGGCTCAAAAACCTTGTCCAAGTCGTCCGCACGAATCCCTTGCCCATTGTCTTGTATCCTGACGCGTAGCTGGCGTTCCTTGGCAATAAATTCGGCGTCAATGTTGATCTGGCCGCGACGCTTGATGTTGCCATGGGCTGGGTCTGTTTCGATGGCATCAACACAGTTCAGCAACAGATTTAGCAACACCTGCTGCATCTGGTCAGGCGGCGCCACAATCTGTGGAATGTCGTCGGGAAGCTGGACATCAATATCTATCATCGCCTGAGCCAACGGGCGTTTAAGCAAATCAAGCACAGCTGTCAACGTGGTACTTAAAGAACACCACTGAAGCGCCGGCTTGGACTCCCTGGCATAGTTCAGCAGGTTGGCAACCAGCTTCGATATCCTTTCAATTTGATTGTTAATGGTGGTCAAGCCCTGCACCATTGCAGGCTCGCGATCCCCGAACTGTTCAAGTAAAAGCTCTGCCCTGCCCGAAATTATGTTTAGCGGCGTCCCAATTTCATGGGCCAAACCAGCCGTCAAACGCCCAATGGCCGCGTGTTTTTCCGTCTGAATCAACTTTCGCTGAATCCGATTGGCTTCCTCAAATGACCGTTCCAAGTGACGGTACAAAAGCGTCCTTTCAAGGGCCACTCCGACCCAGTTTGACATGGCCTCCACCAGATCCCAGTGATGCTCATCCAGGGCCTGCTGCGGCCCCACCGCTACAATCAGTGCGCCAAGGTCCCTTGATTGACCACGCAGCCGCACCAGCGCCACCAAATCAAATTCCAGGTCCAAGTCCTTTGGTGTTGGCTTGAACTCCACTATAGAAGCGGTCTGACGTGCCAGGCGACCTTGAATATCAAGCGCTTTGGTAATCGCAATCGCCGTGTCATCATCTATGCCTGCCCAGGCAAGGGGACGCACCGTCAGTTCTGAACCTTCATCAGAGCTGGCACTATCAGCAGCACACATAACCATAGGCACTTGGGCCAATTGACGACCAGCCTCAATAGCTGCCCAGGCGACATCATCTGGAGTCAAAGCCTTTGAAAGTTCCGCAGATAGGCTGTTTTGCACCTCAAGGCGCTTACCAGAAAGATAAGCACTATCCTTTAGCAGCCACCTTTCCCACAGGTCCATAAACATGGCCTGAAGCTCAGCGGGTGCGTAGGGTTTTTCGAGAATGCGACTGGGGCCAGCATGAAAGGCAGCCTTGGTTGGGGTGTCATCAACTGCCACCACGTCCATTTCAGGATGATTTTCCAGTAGTTTTGCTAGGCTAGCATCGCGGTTGCCGTCAATGTCGATAATCATGATGTCAAAACGCAACGTCTCTAGGATGTTCTTGGCCTCGACGAAGTCTTGAGCAAAAAAAATCTTGAAACGCGCCCCATTTAGGTTGGAGCGCAAATCCGCGGTAAGGGCCGGCCCAACCGCCAGAACATCCAAAGCCCTACGTTCTACAACAATGTTGTTCTTTTTATTGGACCCTGAAGTTTTCGTTGCCACGAAATGCTGCCTCCACGACAATTGAGACATTATGCCTCAAATATGATATATCGGGTGTGGTTTGGAGAACAGTATCCATGAAGACCGAAAACTCAAAGGGCAGCATTTTGGTCGTCGATGACGAAAAAGAAATGTGTGACCTTTTGGTAGACATGCTTACAAGCGTTGGCTACGACGTTGAGGGCGTCAACAGCAGCACTGATGCGCTGGAATTATTCAGGCATGGCGACTTCGATCTGGTCATCTCGGATCTGCGGATGCGAGACATCGACGGGATGGAACTGTTGAAAATCATTAAAGACGAGCGACCAGACGTCCCTGTAATCATAATCACGGCCTTTGGCTCGATCGACGGCGCAATCGAGGCAATGAAGGCAGGTGCTTACTATTTCGTGACCAAGCCGTTTAAGTTGCGTGAAATGGAGGCTTTAGTCGCCAAGACCTTTGAACAGCGCATGTTGGTGAAAGAAAACCTGCGGCTTCGAAAGGAAGTCCAAGAACACCACAATCGCAGGCGGATTATTGGGCGCTCAAAGGCGATTCGCGAGGTGTACAGGCTGGTTGACTTGGTGTCTGACTCATCAAGTAACGTCTTGATTTTAGGGGATTCTGGAACCGGCAAGGAGCTTGTGGCGCGAGAAGTCCATTTTGGAGGACGCCGCAGCCATGGTCCGTTTATTCCCTTGAATTGTTCTGCGATCCCAGAAGGTTTGCTTGAAAGCGAGCTATTTGGCCACACTAGAGGGGCCTTTACAGGTGCGCACCAGGCCAGAAAGGGGTTGTTTGTCGAGGCTTCAGGTGGCTCCTTGTTTCTTGATGAAATCGGGGATATGGGGCTGGCACTGCAGGCAAAACTGCTGCGCGTGCTGCAAGATGGGGTGGTGCGCCCGATCGGCAGCAGCAAGACCATATCAGTTGATACCAGGATCATTGCCGCGACCCACCGAGACTTAAAGGCCTTGGTAAAAAAGGGGGCATTTCGAGAAGACCTTTATTACCGTTTGAGCGTCATACCTATCAGGCTGCCTTCTTTGGCTGAACGCGTTGACGATATCCCAATGCTTGCAGACCACTTTTTGCAAAAATACGCACAAAGGACTGGCAGGCCAACAAAGCGCCTAACGGCCAAGGCCTTGGATGCGCTTCAAAAAAGGCCATGGGAAGGCAATGTTCGAGAACTTGAAAACATCATAGAACGCTTGGTCGTTTTGACGCCCTCAGAAGTCATTGACGTAGGTGATTTACCTTGGATGTCGGTTGAAGAAACACCAGAATGCATGTGGCCAACAGGCTCAGAACTGCTGCCCTTAAAGGAAATCGAAAGGCGCTACATCGAACACGTGCTATCAGAAAGTGGCGGCAACAAAGAAAAGGCCTCAAGAATCCTGGGAATCAACAGACGCACGCTGTACAGAATCAAAGACAGATGGAAAAACGCGAAGGAAAGCTAGCAAAGACGGGAAGCTAGCAAAACTGGCTTTAAACTAGCGACTGTGAACTGATCTTGTACTGAAGAATTAATTAAGTAGCAATGTTTCCCTGTCCCCGACCCCGTCCCTGTCCCTGTCCCCGTCCCTGTCCCTGACCCTACTCCACCATCTGCATCGGCATGCCTCCGCCAGCTGCAAACATCTGCACCGTAGCACGCAAAGGTATATGCAGCTTGGCATTCAACACGTCCTTACCGCTAGCGCCCAACAAGACTGTAAAACCTGCCTTTTCTTTATTAGGGTCCAGAGTCGCGGCAACTTGCGCCAATTCCGGTGTAATCAGCGCCACAGCCTTGATTAAAGGAGCCAAGGCCACAAATCCAGCCCCAGCCACATCAAAACCAGCTTGCGCGATGGGAGTTGCCAAAGGCTCGCCACTGTTCACAGTCCCCTTAAACAGGGTTTCGATTTCCTCAACCGGGGCCTTTCCAAAAGCGCCATATGTGAATGATTTATCGTAACCAATGGCTCCGCCGACCTTTCCACCCATAACTTGGGCGAATTGTTCAACTTGCGGGTCTTGGGCCCCCAATGGGAACTTGGAATAATCAATAGTAAATTCCAAGGCATCGATAGAACCATCACCAACCTTGCGCTCGACTATGTTGGCATTGACCCCAGTTTCAGCCAAGACTGGCTTAACACTGTCCAAAACTCCACCAAGCGATGACCAGTTGATAGACAGATTTTGCTTTACATCGGCACCAAGCTGCTCATCAATCACCGCTCCAAGTTTTGGAAAGAGCTTTGCGTACATGTCGTTTGTGGCCTGGCGGGCCTTGACCCCATCAGTTACCCCGTTAATGGACACGATGCGCCAAGGAAACTCGCCGTCGTACAAAATAGACACGGCTGAATCACCGGTATTAAGCAGATTTACCTGATTCATAGCGTCTGTAAGGGCTTTTAAATCATCGCCTTCTATGGAAAGAATTGACGCCATGGTCTCGGTTCCAAATGTGGTCAACCCTGTAAACAGTTTTGGGTCAAGATTAGCGGCTGCGACCAGCCATCCGTTGTCTGGAAGATGGCGATAAACCTCAAGTTTGCGCTCCTTGGCAGACTTTACAAAGTCCGCAAGGGATTTTTCCCCGGTGACGGTGGCCTGCAGCGCCAAAGTCAAATCATCTTGGTTCCAAGCTGGAGCCAGCCTCACAACCTTAGTTTGGGCCAGCAAATCCTTGATGATCTCGATCTCGGCCTTAACAATCTTGGTCAGACTTTCTTCCATGCCTGAAGCTGGGTCAGTAGCCTGCTCCAACAGCTTCTTTTCCAAGGCTTCAATCTCGCTGGCCAAAACCCTTTGCAGATTTTCGGAAGACACCTGAATATCCACGAACTCCTTGGTCATGTATCCAGAAAAATCACCCTTTATAAAGTCTTTGGCCGCCTCGTAAGTTTCCTTGGCCGACGCAAAAATCGCATAGTTACCAAGGACATGCAAAAACACGTCGTCACCACCCATAGTTTTCCATGTGGTGGTATCGCCCTCTTTCGTGTGCTCAGGCGGAATTGCGGCTTCAAAAGCCTGCTTATCGGCAAACGGCATCATGAACACATAGGACTTGGCGAATTTTTTATGGTCAAGCACCACGACCCGCACTGGTTTTTGGTTATCCAGCCAAGTCATCGACCCAACCCCAAGCACCTTCATCCTAAGCATTTCCGGAATCTGCCCAGCCAGCAGCGGCCCAAGCTGAGGGCTAACCACCGACCCGATAGCAGAGATCTCGGCCATCAGCTTATCCATAGAGGGAGTCACAACAAATCCAAGCACATCGGCAGGGAAAGCAATAACACCAACCTCAGCGGCGATCTCCTTCTTCGAAAGGCCATCACCACCCTTTTTGCAGCCAACCAAAGCGATGGCGCAAATCCCGACAACCACCATCAGCCGCGAAGCAAAACTAATTGATTTCATGTAAAACCTCCATAACTTCCCGAGCTTTGGGAAGCAATAGATTCTAGGCCCACTAGATGAATTGGTCAATGGTTATGGGTTGGGGGTGGGGCGCACACCAGCGGCATGGATCTAGGGCACTGATCGGGCGAGGCGGAAGCCAAGGCCACTGGTGCGCATGTTAGAACCGAAAAAGTCGCGCTTAGCCGCCCGCAGGTTACCGGCGTAGTAGGCCCAGGAGCCGCCACGACTAACCCGGGCAGAGGCCGTAGGCGGTTCCCAAGCTGAACCATCAGTTGGAGCACCATCGTAATTATGGTGATGCCCATCCTGAACCCACTCCCAAACATTGCCAGCCATATCGCACAAGCCGTCAGTTGTGTTGCCACTTGGTTTGCTGCAAACAGGCCAAGTACTATCACGACCACAGCCAGCACCCATGTCATCGGCCATAACAGCCCGAGCACAAGTAGCCCCTTCATCCCCCCAGGGATACTTCCAGTCTTGACCACCACTACGAGCAGCATACTCCCATTCAGCCTCACTAGGTAAACGACCGCCGGCCCAGGTGGCAAAGGCTTGGGCTTGATCCCAATCAACACAATTAATAGGATGAGAACCACGATCAGGTTTGTCCCAGTTGCAATCATATCCACTATTAGGAGCGGTGCAATCACCCTCATCAACACAAGCACGATACTGATCAACCGTCACCTCAGTTTTAGTCATTTTAAACGTAGGTACCGTAACTGAATGAACTGGCTTTTCGTCAGAGCCCCCATCATCAGAGCCCATCAGAAAAGTTCCACCCGCGATTCGTACCCATTTAATACCATCACTGGGAATACACTGGCCATCATCATCGCATTCATAATTAGCCTCACATTCGCCGCAGGAAGTGCCACAAACCGGGTCGACGCCGCATTTTCGCGGGCCACATGCAGGGACACACTCACATTGGCCGTCGTCATTGCATTTTTCATGGGCCTCACATTCGCCGCAGGAAGTGCCACAAACCGGATCAAGGCCGCATTGTCGCGGAGTACATGCAGGGACACACTCACATTGGCCGTCGTCATTGCATTTTTCATGGGCCTCACATTCGCCGCAGGAAGTGCCACAAACCGGATCGGGGCCGCATTGTCGCGGGCTACATGCAGGAACACACTCACATTGGCCGTCGTCATTGCATTTTTCATGGGCCTCACATTCGCCGCAGGAAGTGCCACAAACCGGATCAAGGCCGCATTGTCGCGGGCCACATGCGGGGTCACACTCACATTGGCCATCGGAATTGCATTTTTGATGGGCTTCACATTCGCCGCAGGAAGTGCCACAAACCGGGTCGACGCCGCATTTTCGCAGGCCACATGCAGGTACACACCCCTCAGCTACGCACTGGCCATCAGAATTGCACGTTTTGCCTTCCGGACATTGTCCACATGACTGCTCACACACCGGATCGGGACCGCAGACTCGCTCGCCACAGCTTGGAGTGCAGACTTCGTCGGTGTCAGTATCAGTGTCGAGTTCGGTATCAGTGTCGCGGTCGGTGTCAGCGTCATTGCCGGTGTCACGTTCAGTGTCGGTATCTGAATCCGGGGGCGGCTCCAAGGTATCTGAAGCGTCATCCACAGGCAGTTCTCTCAAAACATCTGCAGGATGGTCCGAGCCACCACAGCCAATCACAGTAACAACAGCAAAAACCAACGATATAGTGCCCGAGAGTTAAAAGATTTGCATCGACACCCCCATAAAATCAATGGCTTATTTCAAATCACCGGAACGTAGAGTAGCACAAATCTGAACCGAGTTTCCATTTTTATTGACGGGATTGGGCCAGACACCGCACCTGGTCGAAGACCTAGGGCAACGTCCTTACTAGGCGGATGCCGACGTTGCTGAAGCGGAAGTCGGGGGCGTAGCTGCCGCGGACGGCCAAGCGTACTAGCGGGGCGGTGATAATCCAAGCGCCACCACGAAGCACCCTGTCTGTGCCACTGTCGGGGCCTAGCGGGTCTGTGCAGCCGGTGGCGCAGGTGCTGTAATAATTTGCTCCCATCCAGTCCCACGCAAACTCGAAAACATTGCCGAGCACATCACGTAAGCCCCAGGCATTAGCTGCCTTTGTGCCAACCGGGTGAGTCTTGTAGCTGCTGTTTTCTTCGTGCCAAGCTATGGCTTCAATATCACCGTACCTTGGCTCAGTTGTGCCAGCACGTGCTGCATATTCCCATTCAGCTTCGGTGGGTAGGCGATAGCCTGCGCAATCAAGGCCCTTAAAGGTGACAGATGCACATCGGTACACCTCGGAGTCAGGAGTGCCTGCGCCTGGGCTAACGTCACCAGGAATGCCAGATCCAACAGTACCTGAACAATCCTCTAGCGTGTAACAGTTTTCCAGGCCCAGCTTCTCGGAAAGGGCGTTAGCATAGTAAACAGCCTCAAACCAATTTATCCCCTCAACAGGGCAGTTATCTCCACAGGACTTATGATGGGATGGATTTTCGCTTACAAGCTCGTTCCACTGGCCCTGAGTCACCTCAGTTTCCATCATGCTAAAAGAACGGGTAATCGTCACTGGATGACGCGGCCTCTGACGAAAATCATAAGGTTCCTCATCATCAAGGGCGCCCATCTCAAACTGGCCTGCAGGAATCACACACCAGCCGTCGTTGCAGTCCTTGTTCAGGGTTACGCACTTTCCTTCAAGATCGCAGCCCTTGTTGTCGGCACAATCGCCACACCATTTGCCGCACACCGGATCTGGGCCGCACTCAAGGCCTGAGCAGTCCTCTTCGCACCCCAAAGGCTCGCACTGACCGTCAGAAGTGCAGGTCTGCCCTTCCGGACACGTCCCGCATGACAGCTCACACACAGGATCTGGGCCGCAGACTCGGTTGCCGCAGTTTTGAATGCAGACGGTGTCGGTGTCTGTAGGTGGAACATCGGTGTCCGTGGGAGGAACGTCGGCGTCTGTAGGTGGAACATCGGCATCTGTGGGAGGAACGTCGACATCAGAAGCATCATCCGGTGGTAGTTCCCCTGTAGCGTCGGTTGGAGGTTTTGAGCCTCCACAGCTAATCACAATGGTGATGGCAAAAATCAATGATATGGCGCCTAATTTTTTGAAGACTTGCATTGACTACCCCTTTGAAATCAGTGGCCTATTCCAAATAGCTTGGCAATTGATATCACATGATTGACGCGAATTCCAGTTAAATTAGCAGGGGCGGGATGCGGTGGTTGGGGCACGGAGCAGGAGAGTACTTTTGTGGTTGGGATTTCTGTGCTTCTATGATTACTGCAAATGGGGTAAACTCGCGGCGGTTTTGCCCCTTGGAGATATTTCATGAGACCTTCTCCTGTTCCTTCCGGGATTTTTGCCCCAGGTGCCCGAAACTTGTTTGTTTTTGCTCATCAAGATGACGAGCTTGGTTATGCTGGCCTTATGCAAAGGGTGCCCGCTGAATCCTCCTATTTCATATGGGTTACCAACGGAGATGGGCTGGCCGATCAACTGGATATGCCTCCTAGGGATTATGCAGCGGCCAGGCGTCTGGAAACCATTGTGGCGATGGCGACAATTGGAATCTCGCAGGATCGCTTAAGGTTTTTGGGAAATTCCGAGCTATTGATTTATCGCACCTTGATTCGCCAGGTGACCCAAACTAACGCTGATCACGAGGTTCATGCGCTGGTTAAAGCAATTGCGGCTCAGATAGCCACTGAAGTTCGCGCCTTTAGACCGGACAACGTTTTTACTATGGCATGGCAGGGTGCTAATCCAGAACACGATTTGATCCACATGATGGTTCAAGCGGCAGTCAGACCCTTTGAGAACTGTAAAATGTATGAACTTCCAGAGTTCGACCCGTTGACTGTTCTGCCTTTGCGCTTTAAACCCAAGCACAAGGACCCGATTCATGAGATTAGGCTGACTCCCACCGAGCTTGAAGCAAAAATTGCGATGGCCGAGAGTTACCCAACCCAAGACAGGATCATGAATGGTTTCAAGGTACTTCTGGGTGGTCTTGGTCGCGCCACCCTGGGAAAGCTAAACTTCGAGCGTTTTTTAGCAGTCGAACACTTTGGCGCCGTGCCAAGAGACAGAAGCTATCTAAACAGCCCACACGGCTTTGACGCCTTGGACTACATAGGCGAAAAATGCGACGGGGTCCCAATGTCTTACACAAAAATGGTCGGCACCTTGGAACGAATCCTGCTCCCAGATTCCCTGTAAGCCCGCCCCTGCCCCCTGCCCCCGCCCCCGCCCCTGTCCCCTGTCCCTGCCCCTGCCCCCTGTCCCTGTCCCTGTCCCTGTCCCTGT
>Ga0255347_1000190_pt1 | contig 118499 bp, 89 predicted proteins | sample wastewater_treat_2_FD_192479 | JGI IMG/M metagenome (GOLD analysis project Ga0255347, IMG submission 192479) | Wastewater microbial communities from Lulu Island WWTP, Vancouver, Canada - plant24 | ecosystem: Engineered > WWTP > Wastewater > Unclassified | place: Canada: Vancouver, British... | reverse complement strand
TCTGCGGGACGACCGGCCTGACCCGCAAGCACGCGATCAAGATCCTGTCGCCGAAGCGGCGCCCCTGCCGCAGGCGCGGCCGCCCGCCGGGCGGCACGCCGGAGGGCACGGCCTTGCTGGCGCGGCTCTGGCGGCTGTCGGACATGATGTGCGGCAAGCTTCTGAAAGCGGTTCTCGGCATGTATCTCGCGAGCCTGCGCGAGCGCGAGGACATTCCGGACGAGGTTTGCCGCGAGGTCCTCGGCATGAGCGCCTCGACGATCGACCGGCGGCTCAGGGGCGAGAAGGTCGGCGGCGGCGGGCGCAAGAGGCGGCGGGCGTCCTCGCTGGACGCGCACCGGCGCGAGATCCCGCTCAAGGTGGACGTCTGGCCGGAGCCCTGCCCTAAGACCCCGGGGTACGTCGAGGTCGACACGGTCGCGCACTGCGGCGGGTCCATGTCCGGCAATTTCAACTGGACGCTGGTGATGACGGACGTGGCGACACAATGGACCGAGCTCCAAAGCGTGTGGAACAAGGGCGCGGCGGCGGTGTGCGGCGGGATCTCGGGCTTCATAGCGCGGGCGCCGTTCGACGTGATCGCGGTCAACTCGGACAACGGCGGCGAGTGCATCAACAACCACATCAAGAGGTGTTTTTCGCAGTTCCTGCCGCAGGTGGTCAGGACCCGCTCGCGCAGTTACCGCAAGAACGACAACGCCCATGTGGAGCAGAAGAACGGCGTCCAGGTCCGTGCCCTGTACGGCCACGCCCGGATAGACGACGAGAGCCTGCTGCCGCTGATGAACAGGATCAACGAGTGCCAGTCATTGATCAAGAACCTGTTCACGCCGACGATGAGGCTGCTGTCGAAAGAGCGCGCCGGGACGAAATATGTCAAGCGGTTCGAGAAGCAGCCGAAGACCCCCGCGCAACGGATCCTGGAATCGCCGGATGTCCCCGAGGCCAAGAAAAATGCCGTCCGCGCGATGATCGCGGCCAACAACATCATCGACCTCCGGGAGCGCATGGACGCTGACCTGAGACTGCTGGCGCGCAAGCTGGCGTCCGCCCCTGCGGGGGCGGCTCTGAAAAGCCGTCCTGAGCACCGTCTGCCCGCGCCAAAGTCCCGCAGTCGGACACTGGCCAGAAAGTCAGGTAATAGAACAACCAAAAAAACAGCATGAAAGGAAAATAAATAAATTTTTCGGTGTCGTTTTCATTTGACGCAACGGGTAGAGGGAGTTAGGAATTTTTTAGTTGTATGCCCTAAGCGATGAAATCATAGGTGCGCCATTTTATTGGGGTTATTTTTGTCGCGCTTGCAATATGCGCATACGTTGGTAAACTGCACAGCATGAATTTTGTCAGGGAACCGCTGGTTTTCGAGCCGGTTTATAAAGATTACCCTTGGGGAGGCCGCAGTATCGCGAAAGCTTACAACAGGCATGGCACTCCTGAAGTGTGTGCGGAGTCATGGGAAATCGCCGCCCGCCCTGACGGTGACAGCATCGTGAAAAATGGCCGCTTCGCAGGCCGCAGCCTTGCCACGCTCGCCGCCAAGTTCGGCGCAGACTTGACCGGGACACGCGCGCCTGATCCGCACCGCTTCCCGCTGCTGTTCAAGCTGATCGACGCGCGCGAACGCCTGAGCGTACAGGTCCACCCCGACGAGTCCAGCGCCCGCCTGACCGGCGGCGAGCCTAAAACCGAGCTGTGGATGATTCTGGACAGCCTGCCGGGAGCCTGCCTTTACGCCGGCTTGCGTGACGGTTGCGACTCTGACCGGCTGCGGCAAGCGCTTTCAGACGGCACAACAGACCAATTGCTCATGCGGCTGGAGGCCACCCCCGGGCAGGCGCTGTTCATTCCCGGCGGCTTGATCCATGCCATCGGCGCAGGCTGCCTGATTTATGAAATCCAGCAGAACTCCAACACCACCTACCGCCTGTTCGACTGGAACCGCACCGGCCCCGACGGCAAAACGCGGACGCTGCACATCGAAGAAGCCATGCGCTCAATCAACTGGTCGCTATCCGCACCGAAACTGGCACCGCCCGTTATCGAGCATGAAGCAAACAACAACCGCTGGTCTTCTGTTTCGCGTTGCGCCTTCTTCTCCATACGTCTGCTGGAAGCCGCTGCCCCGGAACGCGTCAAAATGGACGGCTCCTCTTTCCACGCGATTTTCACGGCGGACGGATTGATCGCTCTGTCCGCAAACGGCGAAACCGTGCGGTTAACCAAGGGCACAAGCGCACTGATCCCCGCCGATGCCGGCGAATACACCGTGACGCCGCAAAAAACCGCCGAACTGTTATTAACAACCCTCTGAAACTGCACTCCCGCCTTAGCGAAAAAAACCATGCTCAAATCATCATACCACCTGTGCACTGTCTTCGGCATACCGATACGGTTGGACTCTTCCCTGATCATACTGATGTTCCTGTTGATCGGGAACTACGGCAACCCGCTTTACGGAATCGCCGCCGGCATCGCCCTGCTCGTCTCTATCACGCTGCATGAACTTGGGCACAGCCTTGTCGCGATAGCCTTCGGCTGCCGCGTGCGCGACATCACACTCATGATGATGGGCGGTTGCGCCACGCTGCTCTCAATGCCGCGTAAAGCCTGGCAGGAGTTTCTGATGGCTGCGGCAGGCCCCGCCGTCAGCCTGATTCTGGCGCTGGCCGGGCTGCTGCTTCCAGATATGCGGATACAAAACGGCGACTTCCTTTTCTCAACCCGTGCAGGGCAGTTTATGTTCTTCCAAGTCGGTGCCCTGAACGCTACGCTCTTCATCTTCAATCTTCTGCCAGCCTTCCCGATGGATGGCGGACGCATCTTGCGCGCGTTTCTGCAACAATTTTTCATGACACGAGTCCGTGCCACTTGGGTCGCATCGCGTATCGGACGTTTCATCGCCATCGTTATGGCCGCTTCGGTGCTTTACTCGATGCTCACCGGCAATATACGCGGCTTCATGCTGATCCGCCTGCTGATCGCCTATTTCATCTACAAATCCGCCGACCGCGAATACCTCATGGTTCTGGCCGAAGAGACCGGCATGCGGCAAAACCCCTTCGCCGGTTTCCCGTTTTTCAAACAAACCGTAACCTCACAGCCGCCGCCTGACGAAGGCAAGGCAATCGTCAGCCCGCCGCCTTACGAACACCGCAGCGCTACGCGCGTGGATATAACGAAGGAATGATAGACATGGGATTGAGAACCGCACTTTATGAATCTCACATTGCCCTCAACGCACGGATGATCGATTTCGGCGGTTGGGAGATGCCGCTCCAGTATGAAGGCGTGCTGGCTGAGCACGCGAGCGTCCGCAACGATGCCGGCATTTTCGACACCTCGCACATGAACGCCTTTTGGATTTCGGGACCGGACAGCCTGGACGCGCTTTCCCGCCTGGTCACGCAAGACCTGCGCACCCTAGCCGTCGGCGCCTGCCGTTACGGCTTCTTGCTCAACGAAGACGCCGGAGTGATCGATGACCTGATCGTTTACCGTATGAGTGAAACCGAGTGGATGCCGGTGGTCAATGCCGGTACAGCCGTGGCCGTCCTTGCTTGGATACGCCAACATTGTGACAACGCCCGCGTCACCATCAAAGACCTGCGCGACATTCAGGGCAAGCTGGATATCCAAGGGCCGAATGCCATCACCATTATCAAGCGCATCTTCGATCTCGACTTTTCCGATCTTAAGCGTTTCCGCTGGACGCGGGTAGAAAACAATAATGAGCCATGGATAGTCAGCCGCACCGGCTACACCGGTGCCGACGGTGTGGAGATTTATCCGCCCGCCGCTTCCATGGGCCGGATCTGGCAGGCCCTGACCGAAGCAGGTGTTCGTCCATGCGGCCTGGGCGCGCGCGACACCTTGCGCTTGGAAGCCGGCTTCCCGCTGAATGGCCACGAGTTCGATCCAGCCACATCCCCCGCCGAGGCCGGCATGATGCGTTACTGCTCGAAGGCCGAACCTTTCATCGGAAAAGAGGCGCTGATGCGCCGCGCCGCCGCTCCCGCCAGACTGCTGGCTCCGTTCCTCTTGGAAGGCCGGCAGACCGCACGGCACGGGCAGAGCGTGGTGCTGGAGAACGGCGATCAAATCGGCAAGGTTACCAGCGGGTCATTCTGCCCCACCGTCGGCAGGGCGCTCGGCTTTGCCTATGTCACCCCGGCCAACGCGCTTCCCGACACCCGTTGTTTCATTGACAACGGACGCACCCTCCTGCCGGCGACAGTGACAACACTGCCCTTCCTTAAAACATAGGGCAAACCAGCCGACAAGAACGCGCCAACGAAAACGAGATTGGCTTGAACTTGTCTATAACTTGAACGTTGAGCGTTGAAAGTTCTTCCACTCTTCGCTTTCTATCGATCCTGATCCCGATAGCGATGCCCCAGACCGGGAGGGACGAGCGTCTGCTCGTCCGGGCAAGCAGACGCTTGCCCCTCCCTTACAGCCTCACAGCCTTAACACCCACCAGCGGGCATCCGCCCGCGCACCTCACTCTTCCCTCTTCACTACACACTGTTGAGCATTCCAGTTACCCATTCGTTTTCGCCCGGAACCCTGGGTGGCCGGTTTGTCCGTGCCTCGAAAAGGGGTGTGTCATGATCGTCATAACAGCTTACCGCGCAACACCTGAGCCCTTTGACCTTTTGCGGTTCAACCTTATTGAATCGCACCCTGAAAAAATGCACTTGATGTTTAGCCGTTGCAACTGTAATCTAGTTGCGTTGTTTAAGGCGGGGTTGGATGTCAAAAAAAGAGAAACAACTGAAAAGGTTTCAGGAAGTCCCAAAGGACTTAACGTGGAATGAGTTTGTTTCGGTCTTGGGTTGGTTAGGTTTTGAGTGTCATAGAAATTCCGGTTCAAGTCGAGCTTTCTACAATTCTGAGTTGAATGTCACTATGTTCTTTCATGAACCCCACCCCTCCAGTATTGTCAAGGTGTGTTACATCAAATATGCCATTGCGAAACTTCGAGAGCACGGATTATTATCATGAAAAACTGTAAGTTGCTTGAATACGCGGGTTATTATGGATCGGTAGAAGTCAGCGTTGAGGATAAATGCTTGTGCGGAAGCGTTCAGTTTATCCGTGATCTGATTTCATATTCCGGAAACAGTTTTGAAGAGCTTGAAAACAGTTTTCATGAAGCGGTTGATCAGTATCTTACTTTTTGCGAGGAAACAGGACAAGACCCGTTAATCACTTGTAGCGGAACATTCAATGTTCGTGTCGGAACCGATTTACACACGAAAGCCGTTTTTTCAGCAAAAAAAAGTGGCATGACTCTCAACGAGTTTGTCAGAAGCGCCATACAGGAAAAAGTAGACGGCAGAAGTGATGTCAAGAATCTGACCACATCCGACTTGCAAATTGCAAAGGCTTGACTTCTTCGGCAATCACAAGGAAGAAGGGGTTTTGTACAAGTGCCGTGCCTGCGGCAAGGTTTGTAATTCCCGCTTTGTTCCTTGTTGTAAACTTGACTGTCCGGTTTGTGGAGGAGACAAGCCAGCCGCCCGGGGTTCCTGGCGAAAACGAATGGGTAACCGGAACGCTCAACGTTCAAGTTATAGGTTATTACACCGCTGGAAGAAGCACGGAACAAAGAGCGTATGGCAACTGTCGATACGAAGCAATCGAAGCCATAAATTGAATCAGTGGAATATTGACCAACGCGGGTAGAGCCCGCAACCCAAAATTCTTACCACGAGGGCACGAAGGACACACATAGGGACACACAATTTAGTCAAAAGGGGTCAAACAGTGTCGCAAGCTGTCAAAGTCAGAAATATAAAACTGGATGCGCAACCCGTTGATTTGCAAGCGTTTGTCGGCGTTTGTCGCAATATGTCAGCTTCTGGCAAAAACCCCGAATTGGCGGAGAGGGGGGGATTCGAACCCCCGGTACCGGCTTTAACCGATACGGCGGTTTAGCAAACCACTGCCTTCAGCCTCTCGGCCACCTCTCCTAAAAAATACTTTGTCGCGCTAAACCGGTGTGCATATTACGCCAAACACACCGCGCTTTTCAAGCCTAAAAACCAGTCAGGTACGAATAAGGGGTGTGGTTTTACTTCGTTGCACCGCACCTAGGATTCAGGAGCCAGGGTTCTGGGTTCAGGCTTGTTTTGCAACGACTTACGTAGTAACGCCCTTCCTATTGTGACGCCCTCAAAACTGGAGACACACAACTGCTTATCATAATCGCCATAAAAGTTGCCGCGCAACCCCTGTCCTCTGAACCCTTTTTGCGATTCAACTTTATTGAATCGCACCCTCATGACAGGCGCGAGCGGAAATCATCGTAACCGAAAGAACGTATCAAGCGCATCCCGCCGCCTTCTTCCCGGAGAACGATGTCCGGCAGCCTGATACCATTGAAGGTGTTGGTCTTGACCATGGTGTAGTGCGCCATGTCCTCAAACACAAGCGTGTCGCCGACGCGCAGCGGCGTATCGAAAGACCAGTCGCCGATGATATCCCCTGCCAGACAAGTCGCACCCGCCAAACGGTACGTATACGGCTTGACGCCCGGCTCCCCGCCTTGATCCGCCCCCGGCCCGGACACTGACGCGCCCTGCCAGCCCTCTTCACGGAAAACACGCGGACGGTAAGGCATTTCCAGCACGTCCGGCATGTGGCAGGAACAGGAGGCGTCAAGTATCGCGACAGGCACTTCGTTATCAACAATATCAAGCACACTGGCAACCAGCGTCCCGGCATTGAGCACACACGCCTCCCCGGGCTCCAGATAAATTTCACGGATGTGCGGATACCTGCTGCGGAAACCGTTGAGCGCTTCGCACAGCAAATCGATGTCATACCCCTCGCGGGTTATGTGATGACCGCCGCCGAAGTTCATCCAGCAAACATTCGGCAAGATGTCAGCGAACCGCTCTTCAAAAGCCGCCAGCGTGCGAACAAAGGGCGCGGCATCCTGCTCGCACAGCGTATGCATGTGCAAACCGGTTATGCCTGCCAGAGATTCGCCATCGAACGCCGCGCGCCGTATGCCCAGACGCGAACCCGGCGCACAAGGATCATACATCGGCACACGCCCCTCCGAATGCTCTGGATTGATCCGCAGGCCGCAAGCGATATTTGGATTGCCGCTCTCGCGCAGCACTTTCTGCAACAGCCGCCACTGCGCGAAAGAGTTGAGTGTGATATGGTCGGAAAACATGACGATCTGCCGCATCTCCGCAACGGAAAAAGCAGCCGCGAAAGCATGTGTCTCACCGCCGAAATCCTCGCGACCCAAACGCGCCTCATGCACCGAACTCGCACAGCACCCGTCCAGCACACGCCGCATCAGCGGAAAAACGCTGAACATTGAAAACGCTTTCAATGCCAGCAGGATACGGCAGCCGGTACGGCGTTTGACCTCGGCCAACACGTCAAGGTTGCGCCCGATGGCGGCAGCATCCACCACAAACGCAGGCGTCGCCAATTCGCTTATATCAAATTTTTTCATATCAGCCGCTCCGCAAGATCACGCTCAAAGGCCAGCAAGGCCTGACAATTCGGACAGCGCGCGGCCATTATGGCATTGTCTGCAGGCAACCGCCCATTCCTGCCGCACAAGAAACATTTCACATAATCATTTTCACAAGCCGCCGCCAAACCGCCGGTTTCAGCGGATTTCACGACAAGCCCCGAGATGTAGAGCGATCCGTGCCCCGCCAGCAAATTATAAGCCTCGGTAAGCTGCGCGAATTTTTCGGCAGTCAAAGCGCGGATATCAGGATCAAGTCCCGCATGTTTATCAGGATGATACTTGAGGCTAAGCCGCCGGTAGGCGCTTTTGATAGCGCGGGCATCCGCGTTGTAAGGCACCCCCAGCTCCTCGCAGGCCTCCCGCCTCGCAGTTTCGGTGGCCGTCGCGCTCAAACGCGCATACAACACTGCGGCTTGGCGCACATCGTCGTCCGTAAGGCCGGCATGACGCGCAAAGAAGTTTATGCAGGCGATCTCCGGCGGCGTGGGGTCGCCGTCACTCACCGCCGTACGCCACAACCAGACCGCAGCCGCTGGCGCTAACCCCTGCACTTCGCGCGCCATCATTGCCAGACGTTCCACACAACGCTGCAGCCGCGGCGAATCATCCAGAATATAGGCGATGTCCTGCGCCGTCAGGGGCACCCCGATCTGGCTACTGATCTCGCTCAAAATCGAGCGGACCGCGGCATCCTCTTTAACCGAGAAACGCCCGTCGGCCACAGCTAACTCATGCAATGCCCCGGCAGTCAATGCCACCAGCCGCAAGGCTTGCCGTTCCGCGTCCCCCGCTTTTTTGCGGTCAACCAGAAAATGCCCGGCTGTGGCACCCGCCAACGCGCCCAGAGGCCCGAAGAAAGAGCCGATGCTGCCGCCGATCGCTTTGCCTCTCCAGTTCATCTGTTAGCCGTTTCAGACTGGGAAAACATACCGCTTCTCAAAATGGAACACTTCTTCGAGATGCCTGATCAAAGGTTCGCCATCCTCAGGCTGACCCAGCACCTCGATCACGTCAAATCGATAGTACATCTTCGGATATCCGGCCTTACGCAGGTATGCCGCTGCCGCGCGGTTGAGGGCATGCCGCTTGTCACGGTCAACTGCCCTTAGCGGCCGACCGTAATCCTCCCGCCGCCGCGTCTTGACCTCCACAAACACCAAAAAATCACCTTTGCGCGCAATGATGTCGATCTCGTCACGCCGGTTCGGGCGCACGTTCCGCCCGATGATGCTGTACCCCGCTTTTTTCAAAAAAATGACAGCCTGCTCCTCACCCCACGCCCCCACCACCGCCGACCTCGGCTGCCGGTTGCGCACTGGGTCACGCTTGAAAACACCAAGCGCTCTGGCCAGCATCGGCATGGGCTTCATCACTCGCCGACCGCCGACCGCCCGGCGGCGAACGCCTTAAGGTTGACCTCCAGCATCCTCTCGGGGATACGCTCACGCATGGCCTGCAGCCATGTCTCCTCGTCAAAAGGGGTCAGCGTGGAGATCGCCCCGGCAATCACCATGTTCATGGTGCGGCTGTTGCCCACGTCAATGGCTATGGCCATAGCCTGCAGATAGGTGGCGTTCGGAAACTCCGCGCGCAGCCGCTCGTCCAAGTCCGTCACAGCCGCCTGCTGTCCGCTTGACACCGTGACCGGCGTCATGTCCATGCTGTTGATCAGCACCTTGCCGCCCGCCGCCAGCAGGTGCCGCCAGCGCAACGCCTCCAGCCGCTCGAACGAGACCAGCAGGTTACTCGCGCCGTCCGGTATGATCGGCGAGAAAACCTTCTTACCGAAACGCACCTGGCTGATCACGCTGCCGCCGCGCTGCGCCATGCCGTGGATTTCGCTCTTCTTGACATCCAGCCCCGCCAGCGTCGCGGTCTTGGCTACGATGTCGCTCGTCAACAAAATCCCCTGCCCGCCCACGCCGACCAAAGAAATGTTTGTGATTTTATCATTCATGCTCTTCTCCTCTAACAACCCTCTTTTTAACACAATTCCGAATACAGCAAAAGCGTAACCGAGTCAGGATATAGCCCGTTTTCTCATCGTGATTTCATCTTCGTTTTTTGCCGCTATGTCTTTGATCCGCTCACGCGCGACCCCCACGTAATCAACTTGAACCTTTTTGAACAGATGCACATCCTGATTGCGCTCAATACCAACATAACTCCGCCCTTCCAACGCAGCAGCAACAAGAAAACTCCCGCTCCCAAAAGCGTTGTCAAGCACCAGTGCTCTAGGCTCGGTAAACGTCCGGATTAAATACCGCCCGAGTTCAACAGGTTTCTGCGTGGGATGCCACACCGGCCCCTCGCTCTCGGCTGTTTTGAAATAGACGACATCTGTAGGATAGCGCGCACCACTACTCTTTACACGCGCCGGTTGGAAATCACCGTAGCTACCGGACAATTGGTTTTTCCGCACACCTTTATCATACGGCTCTCCACTATTCATCTGTGGGTTGTAAACGGGTTGCCTAGCATAAAAAACGCACACATCCTCATGCTTTCTGAGCGGTTGCCTTTTAGCGTTCAAGAAATTTGTGGGTTTGGATTTTTCCCAAACGATTTTGTATTTGAACCATGCCTCGTTGCTCAAAATAACTCTGGCGGTGAAAATCCCCTGCGCGGTTAGAACCACGACACCTCTCGGCTTAAGAATCCTGCGGTACTGCTCCCAAAGTGGATCCAAAGGGATAAGACTGTCCCATTTGTTTTGAGTTGTCCCGTAAGGCAGATCGCACAGCACCAAGTCTACGCAGGCATCGGGAAAAAACGGCAATACCTCCAGACAATCGCCTTCGAAAAGCGTGTTCTTAATATCACGAAGCTTAAGCTTGCTCTTCGGAACAAAACATCGTCCGTCGTTAGGATCATATGCCGACACAGGCGGACTCGAACTGCTCTCCTCTGGCCGATCATCGTTTGCCGGCCAAAAAAGCATCTGGCCATTTTGCAACAACCCCGGACATTCACGGTGAGTCAGCAAGGTCATTCCATTGCGCAGCAAACAGTCATGCGTTTTGGGCGATTCGACATCCACCATTTCGCGCACCATCGAAGCAGACAGTAATTTTCCGATATGGGCGCTGGCAAAAGCCAAAAGCGGTTCCATATCAGTACGTATCGGCGTCCCGCGCGGATATTTGAATGTCTTTTTTTTACCCATAAATAAGAAGAAGAATGTGACCGGCTACCGCACCCGTTTGATCGCGTCGAATTTGCAGACCTGCGGGCACAGGTCACACCCAGAGCACTGCACCGGATCGATATGCGCCTTGTAGCGCTTTCCTTCAACAACCGTTTCGCCCCTTTCAATCGCAGGGCAGCCCAACTTGAAACATGCGCCGCAAGCCTTGCATTTTTCCGCATCCACCTCGAAAGTACCGGCGTTCATCAGCTTGGCCGCGATGCGGCAAGGTCCGCCAGCCACCACCACTGAAGGCTCATCCGCGTCCAACTCTTCCGCCAACACCTTTTCCAGTGTCTTGAGATCGTATGCGTTGACCTTCACAACGCGCCGGAACCCCATGGCCTTGGCGACCTCCGCTATATCCGTGACCGGCGCGGGATCGCCGCACAGGGTCTTGCCCGACCCCGGATTGTCCTGATGCCCGGTCATGCCGGTGATCCGGTTGTCGAGCACCACCGTCGTGGTCCTGCCGCCGTTGTACAGCACATTCAAGATGCCGGTCATGCCGGAATGGAAAAAGGTCGAATCGCCGATCACCGCGCAAGTCCGCCCTTGATGTCCGGCCTTTTCCATGCCGAAGGCGTTACCGACGCAGGCGCCCATGCAGATTGTCGTGTCCATCGCGTTGAGCGGAGGGAACGCGCCCAGCGTGTAACAGCCGATGTCGCCGGTGACAGTCGCACCCAGCTTGGCCAAAATGTAAAAAACACCGCGATGGCCGCAACCGGCACACAAGACCGGCGGCCGCGTCGGCAGACCTTTGTCAGCGCGCCTGATCTCCGGCATCTCCACATCGCCCAACAGCTCTTTGCGCAAAGCCAGCAACCGCATCGGGTTCAGCTCAAGCATGTTCAATTCGGTTGAGTGCTCAACCAAGCTGATGCCAGCCGCACGCGCCTGTTCTTCGATAAACGGATCCAGTTCCTCAATCACCAGCACCTGTTCGACACCCGCCGCAAAGTTTTTCACCAGCTCGACAGGGAACGGATTGGAGAGCCCCAACTTCAGGACAGCGAACTCGGGGAAAACCTCTTTCACGTATTGGTAGGTCACGCCGGAGGTGATGATCCCCAAACGCTTGTCGCCTTCGTCAATGCGGTTGAACGACGCCTCACAGGCGAAAGCCCGCAACGCCTCGGTGCGCTCCTGCGCCATGAGCCGCTGTGAGCGCGCGAACATCGGCACCGGTATATAACGCTTGATGTCTTTGACATACCCGACGCCCTCGGCTTTGCCCGGCCCGAAATCGTCACCGACATCCACCACCGTCGAGGTATGCGAGGTGCGTGTGGTCAGGCGCACAAAAGCAGGCACTTTGAATTTCTCGGAGACTTCAAAAGCCGCGATGACCATATCAAAGGCCTCTTGGCTGTCGGCTGGCTCGAACAGCGGCGCGCGCGCGAACTTGACCAAGTTGCGCGAGTCCTGCTCGTTCTGCGAACTGTGCATGCCCGGATCATCGCACGACACGATCACCAGCCCTCCGTTGGCGCCCACATAGGTGTAGGTCATCAACGGATCCATCGCCACATTCAGACCCACATGCTTCATGGCGGTCAAGGACCGTTTGCCCGCGATAGACGCACCGATCACCACTTCCATGGCGACCTTCTCGTTCACCGCCCACTCGCAGTTGATGCTATCTTTGAACTTGGCCACATTCTCAAGTATCTCTGTGCTGGGCGTACCAGGATACGCCGAAGCCACCGCGCAACCAGCCTTACACGCGGCCCATGCGACAGCCTCGTTAGCGGACAACAGTATTTTACGACTCATATGATTCTTCCTTACCCCTTTTTGAAAACCGGCAGCATCTCAGCCGACACATCTTTCAACAATGGTTGCAGCTTGTCCTTTTCCGACAGAATCGGCTCCGCCTCAATCGGCCAAGCAACGCCGATGTCCGGATCGTTCCAGCGCAAGCCGTAGTCATCTGACTTATCAAAAAATTCCGAGCATTTATAAAAAATCTCTGCAGTTTCCGACAGCACCAAAAAGCCGTGCGCGAAACCGGACGGGATGAACAACTGGTGCTGGTTCTCTTCGGACAGCAACGCCCCAACCCACTTCCCGAAGGTCGGCGACCCGCGCCGGATATCCACCGCCACATCGAATATCTCGCCTCTCAGGCAACACACCAACTTGGCCTGTGGCTTGCGCAGTTGATAGTGCAACCCGCGCAAGACCCCCTTTTTTGAACGTGAACGGTTGTCCTGCACAAAGGTGCAATCAATGCCGCCTTCGGCATATTTCGCCGCGTGAAAGGTCTCCACAAAAAAACCGCGCGCATCACGCAGCACCTCCGGGATACAGAGCACCACACCCTCAATCTCTTTTCTCTCAAATTGCACCGGCATACCGCCTCCGTCCTTCTTTACTCTCTCCCCTGCGCCGCACGGTAACGCGCGATCAGGGCGTTCGTCGAACCGTCATGCCGCAGATGCGGCGCGTCCGCAGCGGCCAGCTCCGCCAGCACCTTGGCCGCCAGCACTTTGCCCAGCTCCACGCCCCACTGGTCGAAGGAGAAAATGTTCCATATGATCCCCTGCGTGAAAACCTTGTGCTCGTAGAGCGCCACCAGCGCGCCGAAAGTTTCCGGGGTCAGCTTGTCGGCCAGCAAAGTGTTGGTCGGCCGGTTGCCCTCAAAGGTCTTATGCGGGACAAGGCGCTCAGGCACACCTTCAGCGCGACACTCTGCCGCGCTCTTGCCGAAAGCCAGCGCCTCGGTCTGCGCGAAGAAATTGGCCATCAGCTTGTCGTGATGATCGCCGAGCGGATTATGCGTCTTACAGAACCCTATGAAATCACAGGGGATCAGCCGCGTGCCTTGGTGGATAAGCTGATAAAAGGCGTGCTGCCCATTGGTGCCTGGCTCGCCCCAGACAATCGGCCCCGTGCCATATCCGACCCGCCGCCCCTGCCGGTCAATCGACTTGCCGTTGCTCTCCATGTCAAGTTGCTGCAGATAAGCAGGGAATCGCGCCAGATATTGGTCATAAGGCAACACCGCGTAGCTGTCGGCGCCAAAACCGTTGTGGTACAAAACACCAAGCACACCCATGATCACCGGCAGATTCCGGTTGAATGGCGCTGTGGCGAAATGCTGGTCCATTCTGTGATACCCCTTCAGCATGCGCGTGAAATTGCGCGGGCCGATCGCCAGCATCAAAGGCAGCCCGATCGCCGAAGGCAGCGAATAACGCCCGCCCACCCACTCCCAGAACCCGAACATGTTGGCTGTATCGATGCCGAACTCGGCGACCTTACCGGCATTGGTCGAAACCGCCACGAAATGCTTGGCCACCGCCTTCTTATCGCCGAGTTTATCGAGCAACCAAGCGCGCGCGCTCATGGCGTTGGTCATGGTTTCTTGCGTCGTGAACGTCTTGGAAGCGACAATGAAAAGCGTCTGCTCCGCCTTGACCTTGCACAATGTCTCGGCCAGATGGGTGCCGTCGATGTTCGAAACAAAAAACATCGAGAGCCCCCGCTTGGAAAAAGATTTAAGCGCTTCACAGGCCATGGCCGGCCCCAAGTCCGAACCGCCGATGCCGATATTGACCACATACTTGATGCGTTTGCCGGTGAACCCCAGCCACTTGCCGGTACGCACCGCGTCGGCAAAACCTGACATCTTATCCAGCACAGCCCTGACGTCCGGCATGACATCACTGCCGTTTACGAACACCGGTCGGTCGGAGACATTGCGCAACGCCGTGTGCAAGACCGCGCGGTTCTCGTTCTCATTGATAGCCTCGCCCGCGAACATCGCATTGATCCAGCAACGCAAATCGCTGGCCTCGGCCAGTTCCAGCAGCTTTTTCATCAGCCCCGGAGTCACCAGATTCTTCGAATAATCCAGCGTCCAGCCAGCCGCAGCAACCGTGAACCTCTCAGCCCGCTGCGGGTCTTCCTTAAAAAGATCGCGCAAATGCCGGTTTCGAACTTTTGCAATCTCAGACTCTACAGCGCTCCATGCCTCTCGATTCATTCTCACACTCCCGTAGTAAAGGCTTTTAGTTAACCAAAACTTGGGGCGGGATGCAAGAAAGCCGCATATGCAATCGGTTTCGAGGAAACCGATTGCATAAGTGAAGAGAGAAGAGGGAAGAGGTAAAAAGTAAAAGGTGAGCGTGCCGCGCTATGCGCGGAGTCAGGAGTTAGAAATTAGGAATTATCGGTATCGCTATCGGGATCGGTATCGCTATCGGTATCGGTATCGCTATCGGTATCGGTATCGAAAGCGAGGGAAGAGGGACGGCTCGGCAAGCCGTCCATGGTAAGTGGTGAGTTGTGAATGGTGGGGGGCGGAGTTAGGAATTAGGAATTATCGCTATTTCTTGCCGAACAGTTCGCTGATCACGCTCAGCGTCCGATCCACCAGCATCTGTCCGCCTTCAGGGCCCACCGGCGTGGACTGCGGCACCGCGCTGTACCCACCACCCGCCACAGCGCGCGCGGACGGCAGGTACGAATGGCGCTCATCCAAAGGACTGGCCAGTTGGATCAACACCGTCTGTTCCGCCGGAGTGCGCCCGTGAACCCGCATGGCGTAATCCTGAAAAAGCTCAAAGGGGTTGGTGGCGATCGCCACGTCGCCCAGCCGCAGAACATGTACTTCAAGCCGGTTTATCGGGGGATTGTCATTCTGCGTCTCGTACAACTCGACCGTGCGCTTGAACCAACGCATGCGGCCTTGCGCAATACTCTTTTCCTGCAAGTTCTTGGCTGTTTCCAACCGCTTTTCAAATGACCGGTAGTTGTTCTGCGCATCTTTGTATTCCGCCTCGGTGATAATGCGGCCAGGCACCTCGAAACGTTCGACGCGATGCGCGAACACGACATCATTGCGGATGTCTTGGCGGATCGCCTCCCATGTCTCGTCAAACGCCCGCGCGATGCGCCGCCCCAATTCCTGTTTGCGCGAAAGCTTACGCAATTTCTCCATACGGCTCTCCGCCGCCTTACGCAGCATCGGACGCGGCGCTTGGTCGCCGCCGGGACCGCAGAACCCCAGCACCACCAAGTCCTGACCGTATTTGGCCTTCAGGTTTTCGCGTACGTGTCCCCAATAATCGGAACTCACCTGACTGATTCCCTCGACCACCTGCGAAGGGCACGGCACCGTCACAGCCGCCGTCACCAGCCGCCCTCCGGCATCCGTGAAACACAGCACATCCACGGCATGGTCCTCCCAGCCCTCAATATGCGTGAACTCCGGCTTGTCGGTCTTGCCGTACATCACGGAGGTGCCGTCGGCATACACTGCCCGCCGGTTGTGCCCCACCACCGCATGGCCCAATCCCCACGCCACGCCGCCCGGCTTGCGCCCCTCCCAGGCCTTGACCACGGCCTCGGCCATCCGCTCATACAGAAACGACAAGTATTCCTTGGGCTGTATGGCATCCTCGTAATCGGAAAAACGATTTTGGTCAAGTGTCGGGCCCGTGTGCGTGTGTGTGGCAGCCAAAAAGAGCTTGTTGGTATCAAACCCAGGCAGGCGCGCTGCCACATATGCGCGGAAATCGCGCTGCACCTCGGCAGGTATTGAAACAACATCCACGGAGACCATGATAGCCTGTTCAGGCTCCTTGCCCGCCTCGCGCGACTCCAGCGCCAGCACACAGGCCATGCACGGACTCTCCACCGAACGCGCGATGCGCTGATGGAACTGACCGGCCAGCGAGACCGGTCGATCTGGCGTAATGCTTATCTCCGCCATACCGACCGACAACTCCGCCGTCATTCCCGCTTTGATGATCCCCACCGTCAGCGCACAAAAAACACCCCATTTCTTGCTCATAACTATCTCCTCTTTTTTAATCTCTCAATGTTTCCCAAAAATTAGGAGTTTTTCTTCTAAATGGAATTCAGTCCCTTTGACGGCTGTGTGAAACCCGCAACGACAATTCATGCGATTCTCCCGGCTTAAGGACAACAGCCTCTGCCGATTTTGTGAAGGCAGGTCCGAAACCGATAAACTTTGTCATGTCATCTGGCTTCAAGTTTCGATTCGACGGTTCAACGGTTCCCGGAGTCCAGACAATGACGTGGCTGTTGCCGTCCGCCCGCATAGAAAAAGTCTGTTTCAGCACCTTGTCCGTGACGGAGAAAGAGCCATCCGTGGTGCGCGAAAACGCCTTATCCATTCCGTCGACACAATCAAATGGTTTTGCTTCAACACCATCAAAGGATAATCCGCTATAACCGGTGACCGCAAAATAAGGATGAATGCCGCACGTATAGGCAAACGCCTCCTTGCCAGTATTACGAGTTCGCATGACGATCAAAAGAGTGTCTTTCAACTGAATTTCGACATCCAGATCAGCCGCATAAGGAAATGAAGTCTCCTCGTTCACAGACAGCGAATACCGAAGCGAAACACCGTCAGTCGTCTGACGGCGAACCGAGAACCGTTTCGTTCGGACAAAACCGTGTATTACGTCAGCCTGACGTCCGAACCACGGCCAGCAGATCGGAATGCCCCCGTGAGACCAATCTTGACCGTCCGCCGTCTTTTTGTCAGGCATGAAAAGCAATTCCTGCCCCATCCGGTCCCGCCAGGACATGATCCGCGCACCCTCCAGCGAAATCACGACACGGCCATATTCATTGGAAATGACGCTAACGTCCAAGCCGTCAGCCGCCATCTTGGCAGCGGAAGCCGCCTTTGCCGACAAGGCGGACAGAACGGCACACATCAGATACAGAATTGTCAATTGCTTCATATAAAACCTCACAATAACGTTCATTAAGAATTACCACACAGACAGAATACCGCATTGACCGTTCACAGTCAATCTGTCCCATTTTTTTGTCCCCGTGTGGGGTGCGGTGCCCAAACTACCCAAAAGCTACATCATTCCAAACTTCGTCGTCCTGTATCGCTCCATCGCTCTGGTCGCAAAACAAGGGACCAATTCCAAGTTTGGGACAAATGAAGGAGCGAATTTGGGACAAACGAAGGAATGAATTTGGGACAAACGAAGGAACGGCCTTGTTCTAGATGGATCGTTCTGCTAAGATTTTTCGCATGAAAGCATACAAGGCGCGGGTAGTCGATTCACTTCTTCAACGCAAACTTGAAGGGACGGGGGCCGTCCTAATCGAGGGGCCTAAGTGGTGCGGAAAGACAACAACCGCTGAACAGGTCGCTCAGAGCATCATCTACATGGCAGAGCCCCAGAAACGAGACGACAACATCGCCATGGCGCGGATGGATCCCGGGCGCATCCTGTCGGGCGCTCATCCACGGCTGATCGACGAATGGCAAATCGCCCCCGTGCTCTGGGATGCCATCCGGCATGATGTAGACCACGCAGAAGACCTCGGACGTTTCATCCTTACAGGATCTTCCGTCTCAGCAAACGAAGACGAAATCAAGCATTCAGGCACGGGCCGGTTTTCCTGGCTCAAAATGCGCCCCATGTCGCTATGGGAGTCCGAAGAATCCTCCGGTGAAATTTCCTTTCAAGAATTGTTCTCCGGCGCGAATGTCCAAACCGGCTCAGCAAAATCGTTTGAGCTGGAAGAAATCGCCCGAATCGTCTGCCGCGGAGGATGGCCGCAAGCCATCTCTCTTTCTGGAAACGCAGCCCTTGATCAGGCCTACAACTATGTCGATGCGGTGACAAAGAAGGACATTTCGCGCGTTGACGGCACCACGCGCGATGAAGATCGGGCGCGTCGTCTGATGCGATCATATGCCCGACTCCAAGGCACGCAGGCATCCGCAAGTGTCATCAAAGAAGATCTGGCCACGAATGAAATGATGTCCATTGACAGCGGCACCATCTACTCCTACCTCAATGCCTTGAAACGTTTGTTCGTTGTAGAGGACATGCCTGCTTGGAATCCCAATCTTCGTGCGAAAGATTCCATCCGAACTTCCGATGCACGTTATTTTGTCGATCCGTCGATTGCCGCGGCCGCCTTGGAAATCGGTCCGGAAGACCTGATGAACGACCTCATGACGTTCGGGCTCTTGTTTGAGACGATGGCCGTTCGCGACTTGAGAGTCTACGCCGACGCCCTCGGCGGAACGGTACGCCACTATCGCGACCGCCACGGACTGGAATGCGATGCCGTGATGCATTTGCGCAATGGCGCTTACGGCCTGATTGAAATCAAGCTCGGAGGCGACAAGCTACTCCAAGCGGGAACAGAAACACTGACAAAGCTCGCGCGCCTGATTGATTCCAAAAAGGTCAGAAAGCCAGCCTTTCAAATGCTCCTGACCGCCGTGGGAAGTTTTGCCTATCGGCGCGATGACGGCATCCTCATCTGCCCCCTGTCGGCACTCTGTCCTTAGAATTTTTGGCTCCAAAACTAACCCGTTGCTAACACAACGCTAACATTTCTGAAGTAATATTGTACGTACGCACATGATGAAAAAGAACAGCAACACAGTGGAAGAAGCGGCGGCACCGACCATGATCGCCGTCATTGACATAGGCGCGACCTTCATACGGATGCTGATCGCGGAGAAGCGCGACGCCAAGGAGGCGTATATCCTTGAGAAGGCCGTGCAGTCGGTGCCGATCGGCCGCGATATCATCGCCTCGCGCAGAATATCGAACGCCACCGTGGAGCAATGCGCACAGATCCTTAAGTCGTTCCGCAAGTTGCTCGACGAGTACGGCATCCCGCTGGAAGCGGTCACCGCCGTGGCTACGCCAACACTGGAAACAGCCGACAACAGCGCGGTCTTCCTCGACAGGCTGGCGAACACCTCACACATCGCCTTCCGCCTGCTTGATCCAGGACAGATCGGCTACTACTACCATCTGGCATTCCGCAGGCTCGGCAAGGGCAAGGGCGGGAGCAATCACGACAAAGGAGAGGCCGTGGTGCTAGAAATCGGCGGTCTGACTTGCAGCATGCTATGCCGCAAAGAGGGCGAGATCCGTTTCGTGCAGACATACAGCCTGGGCTCGCTGCGAATGCGCCAGCAGATGGAGCAGGGCGATTTCCGACCGCGGCAGCTCATCGCACTAGCCGACGGGCGCACACACGAGATCGCCGAGCAGTTGCGCAATAACGTGGATGACGTGAAATCCTTCAAGCTGTTCCTGATGGGACGTGAGATGCGTTTCGCGGGCGCGCGCCTGCGCCCCAGTAAAAACAATGCCGTCGAACTCGATCCGGCCGCCGGCGTGATCTCAGTCACCGTGGACGAGCTTAACGCGCTACTCAAGCAGATCGAGAAGTCGTCCACGGAGGAGATCGTACGCGAGTGGCGCGTTTCCTACGCGGACGCCGAACTGATCGCGCCAGCGCTGAGTATCGCCATATCCGTGACGCGCGCCATGGGGCTCAAATCGGTGTATATCAGCAGCCTCTCCTTCTGCCACGGACTGCTTGAGGAGGCCGTGGACGGCACACTGTGGACAAACACGATGCGCAAGCATGTGCTGCGCATCGCCAGAGCCACGGGCAGAAAATTCCAGCACGACGTGAACCACGCGGAGCAGGTAGCGAAGCTTTCGCTCCAGCTTTTTGATCTGCTGCAGGAGGAGCACGGCTGCACGCAACGCCACCGCCTGATCCTTGAGGTAGCCGCACTACTGCACGATATCGGCACATTCGTGAGCGCACACTCCCACCACATCCACACGATGTACCTTATCCGCAACACCGAATTCGCGGGGCTCTCTTCGGAGGAGATAGAGCTTATCGCCGTAGTCGCGCGTTACCACCGCAAAGCCATGCCGAAGGCCAGCCATCCGGAGTACTCCGCGCTTTCGCATGAAGACAAGCTGGTCGTCAGCAAGCTCGCCGCGATCCTGCGCGTCGCCGACGCGCTCGACCGTGTACACGACCAGAGCCTCGGCAAAATCAGGTTCAAACTCGACGAGGCATCGCTCGTCTGCATCCCGTCGCGCCGCGTAGCGACAAGCGCGGAGCAGGTGGCCCTTTTCGAGAAAGGCGATCTTTTTGAGGTGATGTACGGATATCATTGCTACCTTTACGACCCAGAATAACCATAACGGTGCCATGCGATGAAGACAAAGAAAAAAAAGAAAACTGCGCCCGCGACACCAGACGCCTATGAGTTTCTGAACCGGGAACTCAGTTGGCTTGAATTCAACCAGCGCGTGCTCCTTGAGGCATGCAATCCGAAGGTGCCGCTGCTCGAACGCCTGAAATTCCTCTCCATCACCGCCTCGAATCTGGACGAGTTCTGCATGGTGCGCGTCGGCGGGCTCAAGTTGCTGGTGGCGGCCAACGTGCGCCGCACCGACCCCTCCGGCATGACGCCGCGCCAGCAGCTCGTCGCCGTCACGCGCCGCATGCGCAAGATGGTGGCAGACCAGTACGAGCTGCTCGATGTCCTCTCGAAGGAGCTTGCCAAGCACGGCTTTGTCATACAGGAGAGCGTGGAAGCCCTCTCTGACGAACAACGCAAATGGCTCGAGCACGAGTTCATGGACAACATTTTCCCGCTCCTCTCACCCGTCAGCGTAGGTGAGGAGTGCCCCTTCCATCCTACTGGGCTGCTACTGCACTGCGTGGCCATGCTCGCCCCCGCCGCGCAGGACGAGGCACCGCGCATGGTCTTCATCCCGCTGGGGCCGAAACTCCCGCGCTTCATCAGGATCCCAGACGCTGACGGCCGCGTCGTCTTCATCCCGATCGAGCAGGTCGTGGCGTGGCAGATCGCCGCAGTCGTGGAGGGCCAGTCAGTTATTGAATGCGTGCCATTCAGGGTCACGCGCAACGCCGACATCGAACTGCGCGAGGATTTGTCATCCGACCTGCTCGCAGGCATGCAGGAATTGCTTGACGACCGTCGCGAGACAGAGTGCATCCGCCTTGAAATACACCGCCGCGCCTCGCGTACGCTCGTGGGTGCGATGAAACGGCAGCTTAGCCTAGAACAGGCAGATGTCTATTTAGTGGACGGCCCTGTGGAACTACGCAGCCTCATGTCGATCACCCAGACAGACGGTTTTGAAAACCTGCACGACGAGCCGTGGGAGCCGGTTCCCTCTCCGGATGTGGACATCAAGGAGTCCATGTTTCCGCAGATCGCACAGGGCGACATCCTGCTCGTACACCCCTATGACTCATTCGACCCCGTTGTAAAGTTCCTCAACGACGCCGCCGACGACCCGCAGGTGCTGGCGATCAAGCAGGTGCTGTACCGCACCGCCTCGCAGAGCGCGATTATCGAGGCGCTCATACGCGCCGCACAGGTCGGCAAACACGTCACCGTGCTCATCGAGCTGAAGGCCCGCTTCGACGAGGCGCGAAACATCTCGCAGGCGCGCAGGCTCGAACTCGCGGGCGCGCACGTTGTCTATGGTGTGCGTTCGCTCAAGACACATGCCAAGATCTGTCTAGTCATCCGGCGCGAACAGCAGGGTATCGTGCGCTACGTACACTTCGGCACCGGCAACTATAACGAAAAGACCGCCACGCTGTATAGCGACGTCGGGCTCTTCACCTGCCGCAACGACTTCGGCGCGGACGCCTCCGATGTCTTCAATGCCATCACCGGCTACTCCCAGCCGCAATCGCTGCGTCGTCTCGAGGTAGCCCCGTTCTCAATCCGTTCCGCCATCCTTGCCCTCATCGCCAATGAGGCCGAACGCGCCCGTAACAACGAAAAAGCCGAAATCACGATGAAGATGAATTCGCTCAGCGACAAGGGAATCATTGCCGCCCTCTACAGTGCTTCCCAAGCCGGCGTGAAAATCAGGCTGAACATCCGCGGCATCTGTTGCCTTAAGCCCGGCGTCCCCGGCATGAGCGAGAACATCACCGTCGTCAGCATTGTGGACTACTACCTTGAACACGCCCGCATCTTCCACTTCCGCAACGGCGGCCTGGATGACCTATACATCTCCAGCGCCGACATGATGACACGCAACCTCGACAAGCGTATCGAGCTCATGATTCCCGTGCTCGCGCCCGGCCCGCGAAAAAAACTTCTCTCCACCCTCGATGTATACTTTACCGACCGCGTAAAAGCGCGTATTCTTTGTCCTGACGGTGAGTACCGCCCTGTCGCCATGCGTGGCAAGGAAAAGCCTGTCAGGGCCCAGGAAGAGCTTTACAGGCGGGCCAAAGCAGCGGCCAGCCTCAAGGAACAGACGAAGCCCACGATGCTTGAGCCCCACCACCGGAAACTTAAACCGCAAACGGACGTAAAACATTGAGCAACGACAACAAGAGACAAAACGGTAAAACGGCACGCAGCATCGGCATATTGACCGCAGGCGGCGACTGCCCGGGCCTCAACGCCGCCATCCGCGCGGTGGCCAAATCGGTAATGCACTATGACATTCAGGTTGTCGGCTTCCTCGACGGATTCCGCGGCCTCGTTGAAAACCGCTACATCCAGCTCGAAGACCGCGCCGTTAGCGGCATCATCACGCTCGGCGGCACGATCCTCGGATCAAGCCGCGATAAGCCGCACAAAATGAACATGGGCGGCACCATCATGGACATGACCGACGTCGCCGTCGCCAACGCCCAAAAACTCAACCTCGACTGCCTCGTCTGCCTCGGCGGCAACGGCACGCAGAAAAACGCTTACCGGCTCTCGCAAAAGGACCTCGACATCATCACGCTGCCGAAAACAATCGACAACGACGTCATTCTGACCGATACCTGCTTCGGGTACGACACCGCCAAAACAATCGCGACCGAGGCGATCGACCGCCTCCACACCACCGCCAGCAGCCACCACCGCCTCATCGCCGTCGAGATCATGGGCCACTCCGCCGGATGGCTGGCGCTCGGCGCCGGTATCGCGGGCGGTGCCGATGTCATCCTGATCCCGGAGATCAAATACGACATCCACGCCATCGCCGATTTTATCAACACCCGCCGCCACCGCGGCAAGCGCTTCTCCATCATCGCCGTGGCCGAAGGCGCCGTCGCCATCGACGACAAACCCGATGGTGAGGAAGAGGAGGAGGACAACGACCCCAAGCCGCAGAAGAAAAACGGCAAGAAAAAGAACGGTGACTCCAACGGTGCTCCCGTGAAACTGCCGCAAAAACCCCTCATGATACGCGAATCCAAGGTCAACCGCATCGTCCGCGAACTCCAGCAGCTCACCGGCATAGATGTGCGCATGACCCAGCTCGGCCACATCCAGCGCGGCGGCACCCCCACCCCGGCCGACCGCTTGCTCTGCAGCCGGCTCGGCGCAATGGCTGGCGAACTCATCAACGCCCGCGAGTACAACGTCATGGTCGCCGTGCGCGGTGACGATTGTGTCGCCGTGCCCCTCAAGGATGTCGCCGGGCATGTCCGCACCGTGCCGCAAGACCACCCATGGATCAAGACCGCGCGCCTACTCGGCACCTGCATGGGCGACGTGTTTTAATTTGCAAAAACGGCTGCGGAATTGCACAAACCGCCGGTAACGGCCCCATGTGACACCGCCAGTTGGAATCAAAAGAAATAATAGATGCTGCACTGCAACTGGGCATGTTCTTTACAACTTGCGCCCAAGCGTTCTTCAAAAAAATAGTTGCCCTCCAGCACCAGTTGCAGACCTGATTTTAAAAAATACGCCGTGTTGATGGAATAGCACTCATACTGGTCACGCTCGCCTGCCGCCAGCCCGTGATCTTGCAAATGGAGAAACGAATAGCCGGCATTAAAGCGCCAATACCGTGTGTGGTAATATGTGCCCTGCGCCCAGCCGCCGACACCCTTGATTGTCTCGCCGCGCCTGCCGCTGACACCTTGGGCCGCACCGCCCATAAAATAAGTATCTAGATTCTCGCCGCCATACACCGCCCCGCTCAGCGCGAACCATTCGCACAACGGCACCCACCCATACGAATTAACTAAACCTGTGTCGTAAAGCCCATCCGCATCCCGCTCATCCTGAAACTCGTAACACTCACGACCATAAGAACCTGCCAGCGCGATCCGCGCGGCTCTTTCCGTCAACCAAGGCCGTTCCAGAATAATCGCACCCTGGAACAGAGCGCGTCTGGCTTTGCTGTTGGCGTCGGAGTGCGCATCATCAATGTTATCGCAACTGTTTCTGACAGCAGCGGCACGTACAGTCAGGAGCGTGTTGTCTTCAAACTCCGTTGTTTTGGTCAGCCGCAACTGCGGACGGCGGTTAACCGGATATATGGACGTGAGCAAACTAGGACAGTAAATATACCACACATCATAAGCTTGCCCCGCCAACAGCGCCCATCCGTCACTTATCTCCGCCTCCGCATACGCGAGACGCAGGCGCGGACGCGGGCGTGCCTGTGTCCCTTCACGGAAATCATATTCCAGACGGCTGTTCAGCGCCCGATCTTCATCGGCATGGACATGCCTGGCTCTCAAAGTCACCCTGGAACTGCGCCATGTGATCGTTGAAGAATCCGCAGTACCGTCGTTGAACAAGGTTCGCCGCTGGAAATCGAGTCGGCCGAAACCGTACAGCCGCAGCGTCAGATTGCTCATGGCACCCTCCGGCGACCACACCAAGCGGCGGCGGAAATCTTCATGCGGCAAGCTTAACGCGTCTTGCGCTGACAATGGAGCCACCATGCAAACCAAGTGCAGGGTCACTAAGGAAATCAGACGCGCAATATCACTATGCCTGAAAGGTGATTTTTGTGCTTTCACGACAATGCTTACAACAACTTGAACGTTGAGCGTTCTGAGTTAAGGTGTTATGGTTCAGACAAGAGACAAGAGTTTTTTCTTAACTATTATCTGTTCTCTTTCCTTCAATTCTTTCCCCTCTTCCCTCTTCCCTCTTCCCTCTTAACTATTAACTAATTAACTATTCTCTCCTCCTCAATACTGCTCCAGATATTTGTTCAGCGAACTACCCATACGCTCCTGCAGCCACGGCGTGACCTTCCAAAAATCACGCAGTTCTAGATACTCGCTAACCGCCGTCTGTTGTCCGGGTTTGACCGCGAACTCCGCCTTAAGCAGGATGTTACGCGCTGTGGCGTCAGGCGCAACAAACTCGACCACATTCACGCGAAAAACCAAAATCCGCAAAATCTGCACACGGAAGGTGTCGGTCAGCAGGTCAGCCAGCCTTTCACGCAAAATGCCATGACGCAAGACCGCCTGCATCGGACCGCCGTCCTTCAGCGTTTTGTGCAACTCATGCTGACAGCAGGGAGCGCACAACAGGTAGCGGCATTTCCACTCTATGCCGCGCGCCAAAGCCTCGTCCGTGGCTGTGTCACAAGCGTGCAGGCTCAAAACCATATCCGGCTCGAAAGGCGGCTCGGCATTCGAGATTTCACCTTCGATAAAGGTCACCGCTACAGCCGCATCCAGCGCCTGCGCCATACCGCGCGCGGATTCCAGCACATCACCCTTGCGGTCGATCCCGCATACGCGCACGTCAAAACCGCGCACACAGGTTAGATAGAAGTATACCGCCAAGGTCAAATAGGCGCGCCCACAACCACAATCCACTATATTCAGGGTCTTCTTGTCATACCCCGACACCACATCATCAATGACTTTGATGAAAGCATTGATCTGGTCATACTTGCCGCGTTTCGAAGCCTTGATCTTACCCTCGGCATCGGCGATTCCCAACACCCGTAGCAAAGGTGAGGAATCAAACTCCGTCAACGGTTGGCGCTTGACGCGGTCGTGCCCGGCAAAGACTTCCCGATCAGATTCTTCTTTCGGACGGCTGCGGGATTCCAGCAGTTTGCCTTTTTTAGTCATGCGCAGATGCCAGTTGCCTTCTTTGGTCAGCAGGTGAATCTCACGCGGTCCGCCCTGCGCCAGAATCTGATCCAACACCTCTTGCGCAGCCTCGCGGTCGAAGTTCTTGACCACGGTGCGGCCTTCCGCCACGGTCTCGCGCTGGAAAAGCGCCTCGCCCTGTATCTCGACCGGACGCATGCTGACCCGCGACACCGCCCCGCCGCCGCGCGAAACCTGCGTCAGCTTGACAAACCCATCCGCATCGAAAACACTCTGCCGCATCTGCTGCTTCAAATCATCCGGTAAGTCTGTCCGTGCCATCTAGCCCCCTCTTTGCATAGCAGTTGAAACACAATGCCATCCCCGCTGACAAATGCTGTCACTCCACGTGACGGGTGATGAAGTTCTCCCGGATATACTCGATAGCGGCATCCAGTGTCGGCAGTATCTTAGTGCAGTAACGCACCATCCACGGCGAGCACTCTTGGAAAGAGAAAGGCGAGAAAGCCACCACGAACTTGCCGAGGTCGTGCGCCGCATAAAAGACCTCCATCGCCGTGCCGATCGAACTTTTGCTGTAATTCACCAGCAGGATGTCGGCATCGCGCACGTCCTGCAAATCAAAGTCCACGATCTCGTTCGCGCTATCAACCTCACGGTCCTTGAAATTACGCCGCATGGGATCAAGCAAGATGAAGTTTGCCTTAAGATCTTCTTTGGCGCGCTCACGCCAAGTCTTGGCCAAATCCGGATGCTCGTCCATGATCGGCCCGCTTAAATAAATTTTCTTCTTACCGTTCGCCATTGTCGTTCCCATGAAACCGCCGCGGACGCCTCGGGGAGGCGTCCCGGCGGGCGTTCCGCCCGCAGTTAAGTAAAAAGTAATAGGTGGTGGCAGGGACGGTTCCCCGAAAACAGTTAATAGTGAATAACGAATAGTGAATAATTGTTTTTCCAGAGTCGCCACTCCCTAACTATTCTCTCTTCCCCTCTTCTCATTGCCCCTTGCCTACTGCTACTGCCTACTGCCTACCGCTACTCTCTTCCCTCTCCCTCTTCCCTCGCTTTCGATACCGATACCGATAGCGATACCGATACCGATAGCGATAGCGATACCGATAATTCCTAACTCCTGACTCCGCGCATAGCGCGGCACGCTCACCTTTTACCTATTACTTTTTACCTCTTAACTCTTCTCTCTTCCCTCTTCCCGTCCTCACGGGACGGGAAATTCCGCCGTCAGTTCCTCCACCTCTTTGCGGACTTCGGCTTGCAGCGCATTATCCCCGATGGCTCCCAGCACTGTGGCGATCCAATCGCCGATCCGCACCATCTCAGGCTCGCACATGCCGCGCGTGGTAACCGCAGCCGTGCCGATGCGGATGCCGGAGGTGACAAACGGGCTGTTCTTGTCGAAAGGTATCGTGTTCTTGTTGCAGATTATACCAGCCGCATCCAACGCCGCAGCGGCATCCTTGCCGGTCAGGCCGCTTTTCGCCACATTCACCAGCATCAAATGGTTGTCGGTGCCGCCCGAGACCAGATGGAAACCGCGTGACATTAACACCTCTGCCAGTGCCTGGCTGTTGGCCACCACCTGACGGGCATACTCCTTGAAAGCCGGTTCCAGCGCCTCTTTAAGGCAGACCGCCTTGGCAGCGATGATGTTCTCAAGCGGTCCCCCTTGCAGGCCCGGGAAAACCGTCTTGTCGAGCGCCTTGGCATAAGCTTCGCGGCACAGCACCATGCCGCCGCGCGGCCCGCGCAGGGTCTTGTGCGTGGTCGTGGTGACAAACTCGGCATAAGGCACCGGGCTAGGATGCGCCCCGCCAGCCACCAGCCCCGCGATGTGCGCCATGTCCACCAGCAGCATCGCGCCGCAAGCGTCAGCGATCTCGCGGAATCTGGCGAAATCCAGAATGCGCGGGTAAGCACTGGCGCCAGCCACGATCATGCGCGGCCGCTTCTCCATGGCCAGACGCATGATCTCGTCATAATCCAACAACTCAGTCTCGGGGGAGACGCAGTAAGGGACGATATTGAAAAGCTGGCCCGAGAAATTGACAGGGCTGCCATGGGTCAAATGCCCGCCTTGGTCCAGACTCATGGACAGGATCGTATCGCCGGGCTTAAGCACCGAGAAATACACGGCCATGTTGGCGGAACTGCCGCAATGCGGCTGCACGTTGGCGTGATCAGCCCCGAAAAGCCGCTTGGCCCGCTCGATCGCCAAACTCTCGGCGGCATCCACCGGAATACAGCCGCTGTACCAGCGCTTGCCGGGATACCCCTCCGCATATTTGTTGGTAAGCACGCTGCCGGAAGCCTCGCGAACCGCGCGTGTGACCGTGTTCTCGGAGGCGATAAGGTTAATCGCGGTCTCTTCCTGCCTGATCTGGCCGACCACTGCCGCATGCACCTCGGGATCAGCAGCCGCCAGATGCGCGACCTCTGAAAGGCGTCCCGCCCGCTCCAACTTCTGAATCCGCCGCTGGTGACGATCCTCCCCTGAAAACGGCGTGCCCAGAAAGGTTTTGACGATTGCCAGCGCCGTCTCCAACGGCAAGTTGCCGGCCAGCGTCAGAACATTAGCGTTGTTATGCGCGCGCGTCATGGCCGCCGCCTCGGGCGTGGCGCACAGAGCCGCCCGCACTCCGGCAAAACGGTTGGCCGCCATGCACATACCGATGCCGGTCGTGCATATCAGGATAGCGGCATCAGCCTTCTTCTCGGCTACCTGCCCCGCTGCCGCCACCGCGAAATCAGAATAATCCACCCTGGCATCAGAAAACGTGCCCAAATCTTCCAGCGTGTGCGCCGTCCCCTTAAAATAATCGGCCAGCCCTTGTTTCAAAGCCAAGCCACCATGATCGCAAGCGATTATAATTTGCATCTGTTCTCCAGAAAAGCGGTGTTTATAAGAAAATTTAACTATATCAAAGGGCAGCGCCGCCACGCAAGCGCAGGGTGCGATTCAATAAAGTTGAATCGCAAAAGGTCAAAGGGGTCAGGGGTCAGGGGTCAGGTGTTGCGCGGCAACCTTTTATGGCGATTATGACAAGCGGTTGTGTGCCTCCAGTTTTGAGGGCACCACAATAGGAAGGGCGTTACTACGTAAGTCGTTGCAAAACAAGCCTGAACCCTGAACCCTGGCTCCTGAATCCTAGGTGCGGTGCAACGAAGTAAAACCACACCCCAAAGTTGATCTTGCTGAAAACCATTGGACGAGCAACCACAGCACAGTATATACTTCATCAATCAGCTTCGGAAGCGTGAATCCGGACAATTTGGGGTCAATTTAGTAGCGCCTCTGCCCCTGCGGGGCAGTTGGAAAGGGTGGGGAGACGGGATTACATGATTAACATGATTTCCGGCAGCTTCGCTTCGGCGGGGAGGATTTAGAATGGACCGCTGCGCGGGTGATTTTGTGAGGTGTCACAGACCAGCATAATTCCGGCATCCCGGCGGGGTGCCAGTGAGCACAAGTATAATGAGCAATGGCGAAATCATAATCAGCGCGGGCGCGGTAGAAGAGTCAGCGAAGATGTTCCAGATGCTTTTCCCGGGTGAGAGAAAAGCGATTTTAGTCGACGATCCGCGGACAAAGGCAGTAGCCGGCATCAGGGTTGCGGAACTCTTGAATATGGCAGGAATCGAAGTCGCCGAGCATGTGATCTGTCCCGACGGCACTTGGTTTCACGCCGAATACAAGTGGGTCGAAGAAGTTCGAGAGGCAATCGCCGCCGCCGGAGCGATTCCGGTCGCTGTCGGCTCAGGGACGATCAACGATACCGTCAAACGCGCGAGCCATGAACTCGGAATGCGCTGCATGGTTGTCGGAACCGCAGCGTCTATGGATGGTTACACTGCTTACGGCGCGTCGATCACCAAGGACGGCATCAAGCAGACAATGAGTTGCAAGGCACCGCTCGGCTGTATCGTCGACAGCGCCATCGCCGCAGCCGCTCCAAAGGAGATGACAGCCGCCGGTTATGCCGACCTAATTGCCAAAATCCCAGCCGGCGCAGACTGGATTCTAGCGGATGCGATCGGCTCGGAAGCGACCCATCCCGCCGCTTGGAAGCTTGTGCAAGGCCCGTTGCGCGATTCCCTGAAAAACCCAGCCCAGTGCGCTGCTGGCGATGTCGCTGAAATCGAAAAGCTCTGCACCGGGCTCGTGATGAGCGGATGCGCGATGCAGGTGATGGGTTCTTCACGCCCCGCAAGCGGAACTGAGCACCAGTTCTCGCACTATTGGGATATGGAGGACCTCTGTTTTAATGGCCAGCCTGTTTCACACGGCTTCAAAGTCGGCATAGGGACACTCGCTTCGACTGCGACGATTGAATTCCTTGTTGAACAGGATCTGACGAAACTCGACATCGACGCGGTTGCCGCGAAGTGGTGGCCGACCTTTAATGCGCTTGCCGCGACTTTCCCGCAGGTCTACGGAAACCGTCCCGCCCACATCGCCCGCGCAATGTGTGAGATGAAAGAGAAGTATCCGACACCTGACACAATCCGCAAGGAGCTTTCGTTCATTAAGGCAAACTGGGCAGACATCTCCGCAAAAATGAAAGCGCAGATCATGTCCTTCGACGAGGTGCGCTCAGCACTCAAGGCGGCAGGAGCGCCGTACGAACCGGAAATGATCGGTATCAGCCGCGCAAAGTTCCGCGAGACTTTCTCAGGCATCCCCTATATGCGCAACCGTTATTTTTCACTCGACCTTGTCTCGCGCCTCGGTCTTTTGCAGATGCTGCTCAATCGCCTTTTTGGAGAAGGAGGTGTGTGGAGTGTCTGACACAGGTAAAAAGCACTCCGCCCGCAATCGCCGTCAAACAGTCGAAAAATGGAGGACGACACATGAACAAACCTGTTGTATTCACCCTGTCCACAGTAACGAACATTATGATAATGATACCGCAAGGGAGGTGCTGAAATGGCGGATAAGGTTTTCAAAGGCCGAGGCGTACGCACCTGCGTATTCTGCATGCTCTTCGCAGCATTATTCGCATTCGGCTTCTGGTATCTGCCCAAAGGTGCCCCGATCTGGCAGGCGACAGCACTTATCATGGGTGCGGGCTTCTGCATCTACGGCCCGCAGGCCCTTATCGGTATCGTCGCTGCCAATCAGGCAACGAATGACGCGGCAGCAATGGCGAATGGCTTCACCGGTATCATGGGTTACGCCTCGACAACGGTCTCGGGCATTGGCGTAGCCTTCATCGTCAAATCATTCGGCTGGGGTGCTGCACTCTGCTCAATCGCCGGTTTCTCAATTATAGGCATGATTCTCTTCCTTTTCGCCTGGAACGCCGCCGCCCACGGCTACACCAAGGAAGTGAAAAGTTAGGAGTGAAAAGATGGAGGGAGTGGGAGTGCATTAGTGCGCGAGTGCGTTAGTGCATTAGTTTTTTAACTCTTCTATCTTTCACTATTATCTGTCGTTGACCGTCGGCTCGTGCTGCGTTATCTTATGTGCATGAATACTTTCAAAAAATCTCAAGTTACACCTCGCGTGGGGCGGATAGATCAGATCGCCTCAATACGCCGCCTGACTTACGAGGACGGCAAGGGACGCGGTATGCGCGTTCTGGATTTCAACAACGGCAGCGGACTGTCTTTCAGCGTCTTGCCGGATCGCGGCATGGATATCGGGCAGGCGTCTTACAAGGGGATCGGTTTGGCATGGCTCTCTTGCAACGGCGATGTCGCGCCACAATTTTACAACGAAGATGGCATCGAATGGCTTCGCACATGGGGCGGCGGCCTGCTGACCGGTTGTGGTCTCGCCAATGTCGGCGCTCCCAATGAGCGCGACGGCGAACGCCACGGCCTGCACGGCCGCATCAGCCACACACCAGCCGAGGAGGTCAATACCGCCGCGGCTTGGTCTGAGGACGGTTCGGCTTATACGCTTTGCGCCAGCGGGCGCATTCGCCACAGCCGGGTCTTCGGCGACAAGTTGGTGTGTACGCGCCACATAGCCACCGCGCTCGGCGAAAACTCTATCACCGTGCGCGACACAGTCGAAAATCAAGGTTTCGCGCCGGTGCCGTTCATGCTGCTTTACCATATCAACCTCGGCTGGCCGCTGATCGACGATGGTGTTACGCTGGAGGCTCCAGAACACCAGATCACGCCCCAAACAGACCATGCGGCCGCCCACCTTGCCGACTGGGACAAGGCCACAGCGCCAGTACCGGGATTCGACGAACAGGTGTTTTACCATGATCTGCCAGCGGATGAGCGGGGTCTTGCCGTTATGCGCGTGGTCAACAAACGGTTAGGACTCCAGCTTGAGGTGTCATACCGCGTGGCCGAACTCCCCTATCTCGTTCAGTGGAAGATGATGGGACAGGGTGAATACGTCATGGGGATCGAGCCGGCCAACTGCTATCCCGAAGGGCAGTCCCGCATGGCTGAACGCGGCATGTTGCGCCAGCTCGAAGCGGGTGAGAAAACCGAGACCTTCCTGCGGATCGCGGTCGCGCCCATCAAGTGATCCCCCGGTCTTAACCGTCCTCTCCCTCCATACCATGTTCTTGCCATGCACACCTGATGAGATCAAACGGCTGGGATGGGACGCGCCGGATGTGATCCTCGTCTCCGGCGATGCCTATATCGATTCACCTTTCTCAGGTGTCGCCGTAATCGGCAGGGTGCTCACAGCCGCAGGTTTCCGCGTGGCCATTATCCCGCAGCCTGCGCTTGACACGCATGACGACATCAGGCGTTTGGGCCAGCCGCGCTTGTTCTGGGGCGTGTCCGGCGGTTGCGTCGACTCGATGGTGGCCAACCGCACTGCCAGCGGCAAAAAACGCATGGGTGACGACTTCACGCCCGGCGGCGTCAACAACGCCCGGCCTGACCGCGCGGTGATCGCTTATTGCAACCTGATCAGGGCTGCATTCAAACCCTGCAAGCCCTTGATGATCGGCGGTATCGAAGCCAGCCTGCGCCGCATCGCGCATTATGATTACTGGTCCGACTCTGTCCGCCGCCCGTTGCTGTTCGACGCCAAAGCCGACATCTTGGTCTACGGTATGGGCGAGCGTACCGTCACAGATCTCGCACGCGCTTTGCGCGACGGGCGCGATTGGCGGTCTTTGCGCGGCCTGTGCTATGCCGCCACGGCTGGCAGCCCCGCTCTTCCTGACAGCGCGGTCACGTTGCCCGATTATAAGACAGTCGCAGCCCGCACCCCCGAGGGTTTTCAGGCTTTCCTTGAAATGTTCCGCGCCTTTACCGCTAACCAATCGCCTTATACCGCAAGCGCCTTGCTGCAACAGGTGGACACCCGTGTGCTGGTACACAACCCGCCCGCTCACCCGCTGTCCGTAGCAGAGCTGGATGCTGTGCACGAACTGCCGTATATGCTCGAGGCCCATCCCATACATGCGCGGCACGGCACAGTCCGGGCTTTGGATACAATACGCTTCTCGCTCACCACCCACCGCGGCTGCTATGGCGAATGCAATTTCTGCTCGATCTCGGTACACCAAGGACGCATCGTGGTCAGCCGCAGTGCGGCATCAATCCTGGCGGAAGCCAAGCGCATGACCCGCCATCCCAAATTCACCGGCATCATACAGGATGTCGGCGGCCCGACCGCCAACATGTACGGTTTCGCGTGCAGCCGCATGAACAAAACCGGCGGTTGTGACAGACGCCGTTGCCTCTTTCCCGAACGCTGCCCCTCTCTCAAACCCGACCACAGCACCCAGATCGACCTGCTGAACAAGCTGCGCCGCCTGCCGGGTGTCCGCAAAGTCTTCGTGGCGTCCGGCATACGGCCCGACCTGATCGCAGCCGACACCAAGCACGGCTACAGGTATATCGAAACCATTGCCACACGCCATGTCTCCGGGCAAATCAAACTCGCCCCGGAGCACTGCGCACCAAGAGTGCTGGAAGCCATGGGCAAGCCAAACACATCCTCACTAATCAAATTCAAAGAGGCTTTCGACAACATCAACCACGCTCGCGGCTTGAAGCAGTTCATGACCTACTACTTCATCGCGGCGCATCCGGGCTGCACGGACAACGACATGTTCAAGCTGAAAAACTTCACGCAGAATACACTGCGCCTAAGACCGGAGCAGATCCAGATATTCACCCCCACACCTTCCACATGGTCAACCGCCATGTACTACACCGGACTCGAACCCTTCACCGGCAAACCCATCCATGTTGTGCGCACCCTGCGTGACAAACAGCGCCAGAAAGATATCGTCACCAATACCACAAACAAGCGGCGTCGGACATAGAGCACGCGGCTGGCATGCGGCGATCAAAGAACAGTACGTTTGAAGTGACATCACAAACCCCTGCTTAATTGAAACCCCGATTTCACCATCACATAAGAAGTAGATAATTTTGAAATGAAACATCTGATCAAACCAGAGAACTTCAATTGCTTGCGTTGCGGCGCCTGCTGCCGGGTGCCGGGATATGTCACGCTTGAAGCTGGCGAAGTAGAGGAGATAGCCGCTTTTCTAGGTTTGGACACGTATACTTTCACAGAAAAATATACCCGCGTCACATTGGACCGCAACGCTTTGTCGCTGACAGAAGATGCTGACGGCCGCTGCATTTGTCTGCAACCGGACAACACCTGCATGATTCAGCCGGTCAAACCCGCGCAGTGCCGCAGTTTCCCGTTTCTGTGGCGCAGTAAAAAGCTCGAGCAGTGCTGTCCCGCGTTACGTGCAAAATTAGGAAATTAACCGCACTAATAAAAATTTATTTTCGGGGTAATCCTTGCGGTTTACAGGTTTTAAGCAATAATTATGAATCGTTCAAACAGCTTTTCAGGGATCGTAGACATTATGAGACTTTTTGGAACTGACGGAATCCGCGGGCAGGCCAACCGGTATCCGGTAAATTCGGATTTGGCGCTTAAACTGGGAAAAGCGCTAGGCAAAAAGCTCCATGCTGAGGGTTATGGCAGCGCCCGTGCGGTCATTGGCAAGGATACGCGCCTTTCCGGCTACATGTTGGAGACAGCCTTGACCAGCGGATTGGTCGCATCGGGTTGCGATGTCTTTCTGGTAGGCCCCGTGCCGACCCCGGCCGTCGCGCACCTGACGCGCTCGCTCGCCGCTGATATCGGCATCATGCTGACAGCATCGCACAACCCTTATGATGACAACGGTATCAAGATCTTCAACCCGCAAGGTTATAAGCTGGAGGACAGTGAAGAGGATGAGATCACTTGCCTGATCCGTAATGACGATCTTAAGACCGATGACATCCGCAGCGACCAACTCGGCAAGGCCTACCGGCTTGACGACGCGCGTGGCCGCTATATCGAATTCGCGAAAAGCACTATCGGCAACGAGAAGTTAAGTAAGTTTAAGGTTGTCATGGACTGCGCCAACGGAGCGGCGTATGACATTGGTCCGTGGATTTTCAGGGAACTGGGCGCCTCGGTCATCAAGACCGGCGTCACACCGGACGGATTAAACATCAATGCCGGGCGCGGCGCTATGCACCCGGAAGTCGTCGCGCACTTGGTCAAAGAGCACAACGCGGATATCGGAATCGCGCTCGACGGCGATGCCGACCGTGTGATCTTCGCCGATGCCGATGGCCGTATCGTGGACGGCGACAGGATCCTTGCGGCCTGCGCCATAGCTTACAAAAAAAGAAACCTATTGGCGAAAAACACACTGGTGGCGACAACCATGAGCAACCTTGGGCTGTTTGATGCCATGCGCGAACAAAAGATCAAGGTCGAGATTGCAGATGTCGGCGACCGATACGTGATTGATGCCATGCGCAAGCACGGTTATTCGTTAGGCGGCGAGAAATCAGGACACCTGATCTTTCATCATCACGCCACCACCGGCGACGGTATCATCAGCGCCCTGCAGGTGTTGCGTATCATGAAGCAGGAGGGCAAGACCCTCGCCGAACTCACTGACTGTATGAGCGAATACCCGCAGAAACTAGTCAGTATCCGCATTAAGGAAAAGAAGCCGATAAACACTATTCCGGCTCTGGCAGACGCCATCCAGATATGCGAGGATGAACTGAAGGCCTGCGGCCGCGTGGTAGTGCGTTACTCGGGCACGGAGCCGAAAATCCGTCTGATGGTCGAAGCCCGTGAGCCCGCTATGTTAGAGAGATGGATTGAGAAATTGACGGCTATCGTTAAAGACAACCTGTGCTGACAGCGCCTCCGTAACTTGGGGCTTTAACTTTTGCATAGAACCTTATGAAGATCGTAAACCAACTTGTGGCGCACGGCGTCATTATACCTGCCCCCGGAAGCGTGTATGTTGATGCCAATGTAAAACCGGAAAAAATCGCCCGGGGTGTCACCATCCATCCCGGCTGCCGCTTGAGCGGCGCGGAGCTTTCCATCGGTCCGGCAAGCGTGATCGGACGGGAGGCACCTGCCACCGTCAGCAACTGCCAGCTAGGAACAGGCGTGGAACTCGCTGGCGGCTTTTTCGAAAACTCTACTTTTCTGGACGGCTTCAAGGCTGGCAGCGGTGCGCACATCCGTCCCGGCTGCCTCTTCGAAGAGGGCTCATCGATCGCCCATTGCGTAGGGGTAAAGCAAACTGTGCTCATGCCTTGGGTCATAGCCGGCAGCCTGATCAACCTCTGCGACTGTCTGGTCGCCGGCGGCACGGGCCGCACAGACCACTCTGAGATCGGCTCTTCCTACATACACTTTAACTTCACGCCCCAGCATGACAAAGCCACCGCCTCGCTGATCGGCGATGTGCCGCACGGCGTCATGCTAAACCAGCCGCCGATCTTCCTCGGCGGGCAGGGCGGATTGGTCGGGCCATGCGTGATCGCCTACGGCACGGTGATTCCTGCCGGACAGATCTGGCGTGGCGACATCAGGGAGCCGGGCCGCCTCACGGCCAAGGGATCGATACGCGGCAACCTGAGTCTTCCTTATGACACACGCGTGTATCGCGGCGTAAGCAGAATTCTAGCCAATAATTTATATTACATCGGCAACATCATGGCGCTGGATCTCTGGTACCGAGTGTTCCGCAGCAGGTTCATGCTTGGCGACACTTTCCAAGCGGCCTGCCATGCGGGCGCGCGGCAGCGGCTGTCACAGATTCTCACCGAACGCATCATGCGCCTGTCAGAACTGGCCGACAAGGTCAGGCTCTCGCTTTCACTACAAAAGGGAGAAGACGCGGTTTTGGAACAACAGGTTTTCGTGGATCAATGGCCGGAAGCCAAAACCATTTTGGAAAGTCGCATCAATGCCCGCGAAAATGCGCCCGTGCCCGGCGCAATCGCAGCCTGCATCAACAAACTGCCCCGCGACAATTATCTAAAGGCCATACAGAGCTTAGACCGTACCGTCGCCGGACAACTGACCGGCTGGCTTGAAAGTTTCGCCCGCGAAAGTTTCGCCGGTCTCAATCTAACCCCACAACGGTGATTCCAGCTCCGCCGTTGACAACCGGCACCAGCGGTTTATACTCATGTTCCATGACTGCGCTTAAACCTATCTATTTTGATAACAACGCCACAACCAGCGTTGCGCCAGAAGTGCTGGAAGCGATGATGCCGTTTTTGACCGACCTTTACGGTAACCCTTCCAGCATGCACGCTTTCGGCGGACAGGCGTCAACGTATATTAAAGAAGCCCGCGAGAAAGTCGCCGCCTTCATCAACGCCGAACCCTCCGAGATCATCTTTACGAGCTGTGGCACCGAGAGCGACAACATGGCCATACACGGCAGCGCTGAAGTGCTCGGCACCCAGGCCAAGGTCATCACCTCGCGCGTGGAACACCCCGCCGTGCTCGGTTCCTGCCGCCGCCTGCGCGACATGGGCATGCGCGTGATCGAGTTGTCGGTCGACCGCTTAGGCCACCTCGACATGGACGCTTACCGCGAAGCGCTCAAGCGCAACTCCCCCGCTATCGTTAGCATCATGTGGGCGAACAACGAGACCGGAGTGATCTTCCCCATGCAAAAAATCGCGGAGATGGCTAAGGAAGCTGGCGCAATCATGCACACAGACGCGGTGCAAACTGCCGGCAAAATACCGATCGATGTCAAGAAGCTGCCGGTGGACATGCTCTCCATCTCCGGCCATAAGCTGCATGCGCCGAAAGGCGTGGGTGTTTTTTACCTGCGCCGCGGCACGCGCCTCAAGACCTTCATGCTCGGCGGCCACCAGGAACATGGACGGCGCGGCGGCACTGAAAACGTACCTTACATAGTGGGCATGGGCCGTGCGGTCGAATTGGCCGCATGCAACATGGCTGAAGAAAGCCGCCTCCTGACCCGTTTGCGCGACAAACTGGAGAATGGCCTGCTTGCCGCCTGTCCCGATGCCAGCGTGAATGGCGACCCTGCGGCGCGCCTGCCCAACACATCGAACATTAGCTTCGAGTACATCGAGGGCGAGGCGATCCTCTGCCACCTAAGCGATCTGGGCATCTGCGCTTCTACCGGCTCCGCCTGTGCGGCAGGTTCGCTGGAGCCATCGCATGTGATCCGCGCCATGGGCGTTCCCTTCACCGCAGTGCACGGCTCGATACGCTTTTCGCTCAGCCGCTACAACACCGAGGCCGAGGTCGACTATGTGCTTGAGCACACGCCGCGCATCATCAAGAAGCTGCGCGACCTCTCGCCTTTCGGCAAAGATAATGCCCCGCCTGTGGCACTGTAGACGGGAAGAACGTTCGACATGGAGATCAAACACATCATCTGGGATTGGAACGGCACATTGCTGGATGACACCTTGGCAGGCATGAATGCGGTCAACACCATGCTGACCACGCGCGGCCTGCCGCCCATCAGTCTAGCGCACTACCGTGCGACATTCGGCTTTCCCGTGTTGAACTTTTACCGCTCCGTCGGCTTTAGTCTAGAGACAGAGGATTGGGATGCCATGGCCAACGAGTTCCACCGCAACTTTCTGGCCGACACGACAATCCGCCTGCACAAGCACACGGTCGCCGCGCTGGATCACGTCAGATCCTGCGGCATTGTCCAGTCAGTGCTCTCCGCCTCCAAGCAATCCATCTTGGAAAACATGCTGTCGGAATACGGACTGTCACATTTTTTCACGCACGTATACGGTGTGGACAACCTCTACGGCAATTCCAAACTGGAGATCGGACGTGCTTTGATCAACGCCATCAATCTGCCGCCGCAGTCAATACTGATGATCGGCGACTCGCTGCACGACCATGAGGTTGCGCGGAATCTCGAAATCTACTGCCTGCTGATCGCCCAGGGCCACCAGTCACGCGGACGTCTTGCGGCCAGCGCCGCGCCAATTCTGGATGACTTGTCCGGACTGCCGGAATGGCTTGACAGCAGAGCCGCAGGCGCGGCTCTGACTTAGTCAACGATGCCCAGCTCTTTCTTGGTCTCCAGCAGTTCCTTTTCGACATATCGCCGCAGTTTGGCGTCGGGCCGCTCACGCATGGGGGGGCGGATCTTCTGCCCGTAAGAGATCACACAGAACGACACCATCAGTATCAGTATGCCGAATGCCAGCAACCTTTTAGTACGCGCGCTCACGCCCTTCCACTCTCCCAGCAATATACCTGTCAACGAGCTGAAGAAAATTGATGACCCCATCACTATAGCGAACCCGACGTACGCATAACGCTCCATAAAAGGCTCGCCGACCTTCTGACAGACAAACTGCATGGCCCAGATGACACCCGCCAACCCCGCGAAAAAGATGTTGGCTATGATGGGAGTCCGTCTATCAACATAATCACCCATTGTCTCATTTTTGAGGTTTTGGTGCAGGCACCAGATGAAATTCACCACAAAGCCACCGAACAGCACCACCACAAGCACCGGTATGCCCTGCCATCTGTAAAGCGTGCCACCATACAACGCTGCGGACTGCAACATCCGGCCGCTCTGCAGGCCGAAGTTCATTCCTGCGCTGGCTATGCCGGAGAAAACAGCCACAACCATGCCTTTCTTGAAATCAAACTCGGGAACAGCGAAGCGTTGCTGCTCCAAGGTAAGTTCTTCTTCTTTGGATTTGCCCGCCAGCCCGACAAACACAATGCCGACCAGCGACAGGAGAACGCCAAACAGGATTACGAGTGCGCCAAAGTGATAAACCAGCAAGTAAGCTCTGCCAGTCACTATCGGCGGGAGCAGGGTGCCTGTCGCTGAGCATAGCCCGCATCCGATCGCCAATCCCAGCCCAATGCCAAGATAGCGGATCATCAACCCCCAAGTTAACCCCCCTATACCCCACATGGCACCGAAAAGGAAACAGCGTGCCAGAACAACTTTCGGCGCGCCCCGCAACACCTCGATCATGTTCGGAACCGTCAGCCAAGCCAGAAACCATGGAAAAATCACCAAACCGAAAATGGCGTAAAACATCCAGTAGCTCTCATAGGCCCAGCCCCTTACTCTTTTGAAGGGTAAAGCGAAAACTGCGCCCGCAAGGCCGCCAAGCATAAAAAGAATCATTCCGCTTGTGGGAGTACCGATCATAATTTAACTCCTGTTGTTTTTTATAGCTGTTATCAGTATTGCGGCACACTAATGTGCCCCAGAAACATCCCGATTAAAAATCAATGACAATATAAGCACTCTCACCGGCAAATGGAAGCCAAAACCATTTTATTTTACGGGTGCGATTCAATAAAGTTGAATCGCAAAAGGTCAAAGGGTTCAGGGGTCAGGGGTTGCGCGACAACCTTTTATGGCGATTATAACAAGCGGTTGTGTGTCTGGCGTCTGAACCCTGAAATCTGGCTCCTGAATCCTAGGTGCGGTGCAACGAAGTAAAACCACACCCTTAATTTACTGTGCCCAGCGCGCGTCATTGGTCGAAAGGATCCCCGCGCTCATCTGAGCGCGCACACGCTGCTCATCAACCTTGCGCGGCACGCCCCGGGGCGCACGGCGTGGCAACTCGCCACCTCCGCTTCTGCGCATTTCTTCCGTACCGGCGATGCCCGACAAGGCCGCACCGATACCACCCGGCACCAGCGCCTTGGCGCGCCAACCCACTACAGCCAACGCCACGGCCAGCGCCACCCCTGCCGCCAGACGGGCACGGATGCCGCACACAGCCACCCACACCCCGAGCCCGATTGCCAGTGCCGCGAAAATCGCGACCGCCCCCGGCAACCCTGACAACGGCACCAACGCCGCGAAAAAAAGCCCCGCCACAGCAGCGCCCAACGCATCCGCCAACACAAAAACCGCCGCACCCTCGGCCCGGCTGCCAGCGCAGGCCGCCAACGCCAGCGGCACCACAGCGCCCGCGACCATTCCGGCGGGAAGTAACAAAGCTGTCACCCCGCCAGCCGCGGCTACCCGATCCGATGCCGCCAGCAAACCAAAGGCCGTCCCTGCCTGCACAAAGATTAGCGCCGCAATCGAAAAACGCACACTCCGGGACGTGCCCAACCACCGCAAAGAGCGCTGCCCGACCCGGTTGCCTAAAAAAAGTCCCGCAAAATAGAGACAACTGCCTGTGCCTGCCAGCAGGTATAACGATCCGAAACGCATCTGCAGACGATACATCAGCGCGAGAGACACCGCCAGCCCTAAAGCACCACAGGCAGCCAAGCAAGCCGCCAGCAACCGCCGTTCAGCACCCGCACTGCCGCCACAACACACCGGCAACATCCACAAGGCTAAAAGCGCCATGCCCAGCAACCGCCCGCCGCCGCCCTCGCGCAGACGCGACAACCACAACCCCGGCACGCTCTGCGGCCAGTCCGCCCTGACCGCCGCCGCCAAACCTGCCGCCAAAACCTCGTGCGGCACACTATCAGCCGGAGGCGCTAATTCTTCGTGCCCCCCCAACGCTGGCTGGCGCTCCGCCAGACGGCGCACTCGTTCAGGATCATACAGTCGAGCGACCGCCGCCGACGGATATTCGGTTTCTCTCTTCAGCATAGCGAAACGTTCAGGCGCTTTGTCGACACCATACACCAAATTCGGAACTTGCGCCGCCACCCACCATCCGCCGCCACCGGGCACAAACAGCCCCGCCTCCGGCCAAGCCTGACGCACGGCTTGCACGGTCAACCCCACCAAGTCCGCACGTTCAGCAGTCAGCGCAGCCGCCTCACAATCGAGATGAAAAAGCGCGACACCAGTACGGCTCGTCACGCGGCGCACCGCTGTGGCGAACGCCGGCATCCACCACACCGCGCCTTCCAGTGTTGTGGCCGACGGCGGCGCCACCAGCACCAGATCAAAGCTGCCTTGTTCAGCCCGGTCAAGCAACACCTGCGGCGGCAGACCCGCCGCTGCCACACGGCTACCCTCTGCCACTGCCAACGCCAGCAACCTCATGCCATAATCGGCATCACAAGGCGTCCACACCACCGCAATATCCGGGCGCAGCCGCTCCAACGCCAGAGCCGCTGCCAGCGGCACCCTGCCCAGCAACAACACCCTCTGCGCATAAGGCCGCTGCGACAGCGCCAGAGCCGCGATATCCATCGCACGGTCACCCTCGGGTATAACCTCGCTCACCCCGCCGGACGACAAAGCGTAAAAAGTACCGCCGTGCCTACCGTACAAGGTGGTTCCGCCACCGGTCTCGAAACGACCGGGGCGCTCGGTCGCGCCGGGAAAATAACGTGCCCACTCCGCTGCGTCGCGCGGATCAGGCGCGATCCCCGCCAGCAGCAGAGCCAACAGGCCGGCACCGCCCAGCGCCGACCCGAATGCCTCCCACGCGAAAGCCCGGCTAACCGTCACACCCGCGTCCTCAAGCCCGCGGCAAAGCGACGGCATAACCAGCCCCGCCACGAAACATAAAGGCGCGTTTATCAGAAAACACCCCGCCGCCAGATGCGGCAACGGGAAAGCCTGGTAATCCGGCACCCCCAACCATGAGCGCAGGTTAACGATCAGGGCATACTGCACAAAATAAAGTAGCGCGCATATGCCGATAAGCGGCCAAGGATAACGCGCCAGCAGGGCAACCGCCCTACGCCCGAACCCGGACGCTGCCACCGCAGCGCCAAGCCCGCACCACAGCAGCCAGCTCGACAAGAAAAACGCCACACCGGTCTCGGCCGCCTCGAAACGCCACAGGAAACGGCGCAGCAAAAGCGTCTGCGCCACCATGGCGACAACGCCAAAAACCGTCGCCGCCGCCAGTATCGAAAATGAACGCAGCCTCCCCACCCTAATACCCTCTATGCCGTGAACGTTGAACGTCCTTTCCACTCTTCACCCTCTATCGATCTCGATAGCGATGCCTCAGATCGGGAGGGGCAAGCGTCTGCTTGCCCGGACGAGCTGACGCTCGTCCCTCCCCAGCGGGCGAGGATGCCCGCCTCCAGATCGACTCCTTGCCTATAACTTGGACTTTTTGTCACACGAAAACCGTGTTGCAACCGGTAGGGCGGTTTCGCCGAAACCGCCGCGGACGGCTCGGCGAGCCGTCCCTACCAGAAGCGGGCTCCAGATCGAATCCTGATTCCCAGCTCCTAGCTCCGCGCATAGCGCGGCACGCTTGCCCCTCCCCTTTCCGCACTTGAACGTTGAACGTTATTTCCATTCTTCTCTCTTATCAAACATTCTCAAACTTTTGCCCCGACACCGGGGCCGCGACATTGTCCACACCGCGCTGCCGCACCAGTTCCTGCATGGCCTCCACTTTTTCGGGCTCGCCATGTACCGCGAAGACTTTCTGCAAACGCTCGCTTTTGATTTTGTCAAACCAGTTCATCAGCGCCGTACGGTCGGCATGTGCCGACAAAGCGTTGATCGTGTGCACGCGAGCGTTCAGTTCGAACTCGTCACCCAAAATCTTAACCGGGGACTGCCGTTCGACAATACGACGCCCCAACGTATGCTCGGCCTGGAAACCGACGATCAAAATGATGTTGCGCGGATTGCCCACCGCTCGCTGCAGATGGTGGAGCACGCGCCCGCCCTCGCACATGCCGGAGGCGGCGATGATGACCAGCGGTCCGGGCAGATCATTCAGCGCTTTCGACTGGTCAGGCGTCTCGATGAAACGCAGGCCGGGGAACTTCATGGGGTCGATCCCTTGGCGCAGAATGTCAGAGGCCTCTTCGTCATAACACTCCCGGTGCTTGGTGTAGATCTGGGTCGCCTTGAGCGAGAGCGGGCTGTCGACATACACCGGCGTGGGGGGCATGCGCCCCTCCTCGGTCAGGCGGCTCAGGGTGTAGAGAATGTTCTGGGTGCGGCCGACGCTGAAGGCCGGGATGATGAGTCGCGATTTCAATTGGTGGATATCCTCAATGAAGCCCTTGAGGCGTCCCTTGACATCATCCGCCGAAGGGTGGTCACGGTCGGCGTAAGTGCTCTCGATCAGCAGGATGTCCGCGCCCTCCGGATAATCATGATCGCGCAGAATCGGCTGGCCGGGCTGTCCCAAGTCGCCGGTAAAAAGCAACCGCCGGGATTTTTCCCCACTTGCTTTGACGTCAAGCTGTATCAGAGCCGAACCAAGAATGTGTCCGGCATTATGAAAAACCAGCGACACCCCGTCTCCCAAGTCCACCATGCGCTTCAAAGGCTCGAACTGGAAGCGCTTCATGATCGTATCCACATCTTCTTGCTCGTAAAGCGGCTCGAAAAGGTTTTTCCCCTGCTTGGCGCGTTTCTTGTTCACGTACTCCAGATCGCGCAACTGTAGAAAAGCCGAATCTCGCAATAATATCTCGGATAATTCACCGGTCGCGGGGGTGCAGTACACCTTGCCCTTGAAACCGTTGCGCGCCAGGGTCGGCAGGTTGCCGCTATGGTCAATGTGCGCGTGCGAGAGCACCACGGCATCGATTGTAGCAGGATCGATTGACATGCGGCGGTTGCGCTCGAAAGCCTCTTTGCGCCTGCCTTGGAAAAGACCGCAATCCAGCAGTATCCGCTTGCTGTTGGCCTCCACCAGATGCATCGAGCCCGTGGTCGTCTGCGCCGCCCCGAAAAAAGTCAGATTGATCATCACCGCCCCCTTTACCTGCCAAACTAACACACTAACGCACTAACGCACTAATGAAATAATGAACTAACGCACTCCCCTTCCCCCTCCCTCCCACCGCTGCGGATACGTTTGGAAGTGCGCACCGCGCAAAACTCTTTGCCGCACATCGAACAATGGTCGTCCGTGGCCGCGCCTTCCTCCACGCGAGTTCTGCACCAGCGTGCCCGCGCATGCTCTGGATCTAGCGCCAGCTTGAATTGCGTCTCCCAGTCAAATGCCATGCGCGCCCGCGACATGGCATCGTCACGTTCGCGCGCCCCCGGCAGACCGCGCGCCACGTCACCTGCGTGCGCCGCGATGCGGTACGCTATCATTCCCTGGTGCACCTCCGCCCTGTCCGGCAGGCCGAGGTGTTCGGCAGGCGTGACGTAACACAGCAACGACGCGCCGTAAACTGCGGCAGCGGTCGCGCCGATGCAGGATGTGATGTGGTCGTAACCAGGCGCTATATCCGTCACCACCGGACCGAGCACATAAAAAGGCGCACCGTCACACACTTGCTGCTGCCGCTCCATGTTCAACTTGATCTGATCGAAAGGCACGTGTCCGGGTCCTTCGACCATCACCTGAACGCCGCGCTTCCGGCAGCGTTGCACCAATTCGCCAAGCACGTCAAGCTCCCCGAACTGCGCGGCATCGCTCGCGTCCGCCAGACACCCGGGACGCAAACCGTCACCCAACGAGACCGTGACATCATGCTTCGCCAGAATCTCCATGACATCATCCCAGCGGGTATAGAGCGGGTTCTCGGCATCATGACTGCTCATCCATTCCGCCATGATCGCCCCGCCGCGGCTGACAATGCCCATGACGCGCTCCATCGCCAGAGCGACATGCCGCCGCAACAATCCCGCGTGCAGCGTCATGAAGTCCACCCCCTGCTCGGCCTGCTCCGTGATCACCTGCAACAAGAGGTCCGGATCCATCACCGGCACATCGCCCTCGGCCCGCGACACCGTCTCATAGACCGGCACGGTGCCCAGCGGTACGGGAGAGGCCTCCAGCATGCCCTGCCGGATCGAGCGCAGATCCGTCCCGACGCTGAGATCCATCACGAAATCCGCCCCGGCTGCCAGCGCCACCTGTAACTTGTCCAGTTCGTCCCCCTTGCCCGAGCGCGTGGTGGAACGTCCGAGGTTGGCATTGACCTTAGTCCTGAAAAGTCTGCCGACCCCGACCGGCCGGGCATTGGCGTGCGCCGGATTGAGCGGGATCGGCGGATGTCCGCGCGCCACCGCCTCCCGCACCTTTTCAGGCGCGACACGCTCCTCATCCGCCACCAGCCGCATCGCGGCGGTGATTTTGCCTTTTATCGCCGCTTCTAACTGAGTCATAAATTTCCGCCTTAGCTTTTACAGCCTGCAATGCCAGAAAACAAAAAAGCGGCGCTGTTCATCGGCCCGCCTGCTGAGTAGTCCGGAGCAACCTCTTCGCGCCCGGCATAATCCGGATCAGGTTCAACGGGTCTGCCCCCAGCCGCTCCTTGCGGCTGGCACCCCGATGGCAACACAATAAGCATAGAACATCAATAACCGCCGGGCAAGTCCGAAACCGTTACGATATTGCACCTTTATGCTTATTTTTTCGCTGTTTTTTTGAAATGCGGCTGCGCGTCTTTGATATCTTGTCGGATTTGTCGCGCAAGTGCCGACGGGCATTCAAAGGCGCGCTCGTCGCGCAGGCGCGCTATGAAACCCACTTCAACATCCTGACCGTAGAGGTCACCATCGAACTCCAGAAGGTGCGTCTCCAGCACGGTCTGTTCCGCACCGTCGCTACGGAAGGTGGGCCGCACTCCCAAATTAGCGACACCGTTGTATTCAGCCCCGCCGTGGATCACACGCACAGCATACACGCCGTGGGGCGGCAGCACTTCGGCGCAGGGCCACACGTTCGCTGTCGCCACACACAGCTTCTTGCCAAGCCCGCGCCCGCTGACCACTTTTTCGCGGATCGAATAAGGCCGTCCGAGCATGTCGGCTGCCTCACCGAGGCTGCCTTCGCGCACAGCATACCGTATACGCGTGCTGGAAATTTCAACGCCTTTGTATTCGGCATAGGGCACGACCACCACGCGGAACCCGTACGACTTGCCGTATTCCGCCAGCAGTTCGGGAGAGCCTTGCGCACGGCGTCCGAAACGCCAGTTGGCGCCGCAGCGCACCTCGCTGAGTTGGGCCGAATCCCCGCCATCCAAACCGGCCTCGCCAGACACGCGCGGCTTGCCGCATAGCCATTTGACAAAAGTCTCCGGCTCTTGGATCGCCAGCCTGCGGGTGAACTCCAGCAGCACCACGCCGTCCACTCCCAATCCCTCAAAAAGGCGCAGCCTATCGTCAAGTGAGCACAAAAGCGGCGGACATCTGGAAGGCGCTATCACTGACAGCGGATGCCGGTCAAAGGTCAGCACCCACGCCTGGCCGCCGGTCTCGCGGGCCCGTTCCACCGTGCTCGACAAAACCATCCGGTGGCCTTTGTGGACCCCGTCAAAAAACCCCGCGGCCAGAAAAACCGGACCGGGCACACGCCGGAACTGCAAAGGTTTGTGAATGATTTTCATGTTATAAATAAGCCCGCCATCCAGAGTTCCGAGCGAAAATGAAAGGATAACTGGAACGCACAGGTTATCGGTAGGGACGGCTCGCCGAGCCGTCCGCGGCTCGTGAGGACACTCGCCCTCCAAGGTCCAAGGCGGTTTCGAGGAAACCGCCCTACCGGATCAGGAAGAACGCTCAACGTTCAAGCAGAAACCAGAGCCAAATCCAACTATTCACTATTCATTATTCGCTATTAACTATCAATTGACTCCTGACTCCTAATTACATGCGTAGCGCGGCTAACGGGACAGATTCAACGCCCGGCTGAAAGGAATGATTCTTGCCGCGAGTTGTTCTTCCGACCACGACAACACCTCTTCCAAGCCAGCGGCGTCCTTGACGTTAAAAGGCCCGGAACCGGTGCGGCGCAATGCGTCCAGACATGCACCGCATCCCAGAAAACGGCCTAAATCATGCACCAGTGTGCGCACGTAGGTGCCCTTGGTGCAATCGATCTCGAAAGAGACCAAAGGCGGTGCCCATTCCGTCACGACAAAGCGGTACACATGCACCAGCCGAGCCTTGCGCTCCACCTCCACACCTTTGCGGGCCAGTTTGTATAACGGAACCCCGTTGGATTTGATCGCCGAAACCATCGGCGGTGTCTGGAATATGTCGCCGCAAAAGTTTTCGGCCACAGCAGTTTCAAGTTGTTCGCGTGTGACTCCCCGCCACGGGTTTTCCTCTAAAACCTTGCCGTCACAGTCTTGCGTGTCTGTGACGCGCCCCAAGCGCGCAATCCCGCTATAAGCCTTGTCACTGCCCAAAAAGCGATCCGAGAGCTTGGTGCCTTTGCCCAGCAGTATCACCAGCAGCCCGGTCGCGTTCGGGTCGAGCGTCCCGCCGTGGCCGACCTTCCTGATCGCAAAGCGCCTGCGGATCTTGCGGACGACATCATGCGAGGTCGGCCCCGCCGGTTTGTCGATCAGCAAGACACCGTCCAGAAGCCCCCAGGCTGAAACCGCTTGTGAAAAAGATCCCATCCCTACAACCCCGGCTATTATTCGTCCGCGGCCTCAACGTCTCCAGCCGCGTCATAGTCGCCTTCCTCCGCAGCCAGGCGGCCGAGAACATCCAAAACACGATCGCCCTGCTCGATAGAGCCGTCCAGTTCGAAACGCAGACGCGGAGTGTATTTTAAAACGAGGTTACGATTTATGGATGCCTGCAGCTCCTTGGCCTTGTCAGCCAGACGCCTGATAATTGCCTCGCGCTCGCCTTCATGTCCGAAGATCGAAATCGAGACAGTGGCGTTGCGCAGATTGCGCGCGGCCCTGACTTTGGTAACGGTCACTGCGGCAAGGTCTAACGACCCGTCAGCAAAAACCTTGTAAAGCGCCTCGCCGATCTCACGGCGCAACAGCGCGTTGACGCGCTCAAGACGGTCAACGGCCATATTCCACCTCCTTCAGTCGTTACAGACTACGCGGCAGCTCCTCAAGCACATAACATTCCACGGTGTCGCCTTCGGCAAAGTCCTCAAAGCCGCTGAAAGCTATACCGCACTCTTGCGAACCCGAGACTTCCGAAACTTCGTCCTGGAAGTGTTTCAATGTTTGCAACTTGCCGTCCCATATAACCTCGCGGTTACGCAGTATGCGATAACGGCCGGAAGCCAGCAACACACCGTCCAACATCTGGCAGCCTGCGACGCGTCCGGTCTTGCCGATGTCGAAGATCGCCTTGATCAGCGCATGCCCCTTGACAACCTCCTTGTACTCCGGCGGCAGCAGGTCCAGCATGCGCTGCGTGGCGAAATCAAGCAACTCGTAAATAATACGGAACGTCGCGATACGCACGCCGTGATGACGCGCCAACTGCTGCACCCCGGCCTCGCACCCGACATTGAAGCCCAAGACCAGTGCGCCTCCGGCAGCAGCTTTGTTCACGTCCGTCGCGGACACGTTGCCGATGGCCTCTGAGATGATGTTGAGTGAGACCTTCTCGCTCTTGATATCGCGCAAAGCCTCGCATACGGCCTCCGACGATCCCTGCGTGTCGGCCTTGACGATAACCGCCAATTCGAGCTTAAGGTTATCTTTCATCTGGTTCATAAGCGCGTCCAGTGAAGTCGCCTTGAAAGAACCTGACAACTCTATTTGCTTGCGCTCTTCTGCCGCCTGCTCTGCCAGACTGCGCGCCCGCCGGTCATTCAGCATCACACGGAAATGCGCGCCTGCTTCTGGCACACCGGAAAGCCCCATGCACTTGACCGCCATCGCTGGCCCCGCTGATTTCACACGGCGCCCGCGATCATCGATCAAACCCCGTACGCGCCCGAAATATTCGCCGCACAAAACGATGTCGCCGACCTTTAGAACGCCGCCAGTGATCAGTAACGTCGCTGTCGGCCCCAGCCCCTGCTCAAGTTGCGCTTCCACCACATACCCGTCGGCACGGCGGTCGGGATTGGCCGCCAGTTCCAGCATGTCCGCCTGCAGCAGGATCATTTCAAGCAAGTTGTCTATGCCCGCGCCGGTGAGAGCCGAGACCTCTGTGCAAATCACATCGCCGCCCCACTCCTCTGGGGTTAAGCCCTCGCTTTGCAACATCTGCCGCACACGGTCGGGCTTGGCGGTCGGCAAATCGCACTTATTGATCGCCACCATGATCTGCACGCCAGCCTGTTGCGCGTGTTTTACCGCCTCGCGTGTCTGCGGCATCATGCCGTCATCTGCGGCGATGACGATCACGGCGATGTCGGTAAGGTTGGCGCCGCGGGCGCGCATCGCCGAAAAAGCAGCATGCCCCGGTGTATCCAGAAACGTGATTTTGCGACCGTTGATATCCACTGTATAGGCGCCGATATGCTGCGTGATGCCGCCCGCCTCGCCCGAAGCCACGCGCGTGTTGCGGATACAGTCCATCAGCGAGGTCTTGCCGTGATCGACGTGTCCTAAAAAAGTGACAACAGGCGGACGCGGCAAACAGGCCTCCGGCGGATCATCGGGAATCATGTCGTCGGCATCTTCGCTCTTCAGCACCGGCTTGCGCTCAGTCGAACGCTTCTGGCGCTCAAGCTCAACCTTGAACCCGTATTTGTCGGCGATCTTCTGCGCCACATCAAACTCCACGCGCTGATTGATCGACGCAAGTATATTGAGCTGCATCAGATCCGCGATCAGGCGGTTAGGCCGCACCCCCAGCTTTTCAGCCAGATCTTTGACCACCACCGCACCACGCAACAGGATCACCCGATCCGGCGGCACCTGACGGGCATCGGCGACATGTTGCTGACGGCCCTTGGCGCGCTGTTGCTGCAAACGCGCCCCTCCGCGTTGCGGCGGCAGGACTTTGTCGTGTTTCTGCCCCGCCAGGGCCTTGGTTGATTTGGGCATATCGCGCGCATCGCTCTTAGCCTTTTTCCCGATGAATGCAGCCGCGATCTGCTCCTCCGGCTCTAGGTCTTCATCATCATCCTGATAACGCGGTTTAGTTTTCACGCCGGGTTTGGCCGTTGTTTCAGCAGCCTTTGCAGGCGCTTTTGCAGGCGCGGCCGGCTTAGCGGCGGCAGCCGCACCAGCGGTTTTTTTCTCCGGCTGCTTTACGGCAGCAACGGCGGCTGGCTTCTTTTGCGCCGGAGCAGCGGCACTCTCTGGCGCGGCAGGCGCAGGCTCCGGAGCCGCTACGGCACCGGGCGGCGGCAATCCTTTGGCAACAGCATCCATTTCCAATGCCCGTTCCCGGTTAGCGTCCAGCACGGCCCGCATCGTCTTGTCTTGCGCGACGCGCATCGAAAGCGCCTTGGCCCGCTTATCGGCACGGACTTTGGCCTGCTCCTCTGCGCTTTGGGCAATCTCTTCGGCGGTTCTCTGACCGAAAGCTTCTTGGAGACGAGAAATGTCATCATCTTCAAGAAGCGACAGCGCCGAATACACCTCGATATCCAGTTGCTCCGCCTGCTTGATCACCTCCGCGTTGGAGGCTTTAACCTTTTTCGCCAGTTCACAAACTCTCATAACGCCTACTCACTTCCCACATCTTCAACAGCACTCGCCGCTTTGGCCGCAGCCCAGATCTTTTGCGCGTTTTCCTCGTCAAGATCGGTCACTTCCTGCAGATACGACGCCTCGACATCCGCAATGCCTTCTGTTGTCAGGAAGCCGTTATCAACCAAAATTGTAGCGGTGTCCTCGCTGATATCCAAGACTTCAGCCAAGTCTTTGATCGCCATGGCGCGCTGTTCCTCGAACGAAACAGGCTCGTCGCCTTTGGTGATTTCGATCCGCCAGCCGGTCAGCTTTGATGTCAGGCGGACGTTCTGCCCCTTTTTGCCGATAGCCAACGAAAGCTGGTCGGGGGCCACCGTCACACGCACCGTTCGCGGCTCGTCCGGATCGACCACAACGCTTTCGAGCTTCGCCGGCGACAAAGATTGCGTCACATACTGCTTGATGTCATCGCTCCAGCGCACGATGTCGATCTTCTCGCCGTTCAGTTCGCGGACAATGTTGCGCACACGCACACCGCGCAGCCCCACGCACGCGCCGACCGGATCAACCTTCTCGTCCAAGGTCTTCACCGCGATCTTGGAACGGAAACCCGGATCGCGCGCCACCCCCATCACCTCCACAATGCCGTCGGCTATCTCCGACACCTCGAGCCTGAACAGCGTCTTGACAAATTCCGGGCAGGCTCTTGACAAGACCACAGACGGCCCGTTAACACCGCTCTGCACACGGTAGACATACGCCCTGATGCGGTCGCCCACATTATACTCTTCCGTAGGGATGCGATCCTTCGCCATCATGATCGCCTCGGTCTTGCCCAAGTCTATGATCAGGTCACGATGCGCGATCTGCCGGACCGACCCGCTGACTATGTCGCCGATACGATCCTTATATTCATCGTATACGTTTTTGCGCTCAGCTTCACGGATCTTCTGCAAAATCATTTGACGGGCGGCCTGCGCCGCGATACGTCCGAGCTGGGTAGGCGGCACCGACACCTCCAGTGTTTCGCCGACCTTGGCATCCGGTTTCAAGCGTCTCGCCTTGCGCAGAGAGACAAAGCCGAGGCCGCTCTTCTCGTCCGAAACCTTTAGCGTACTGAAAGCCTTGATCGCCAATGTCTTGCGGTCGATCTCAACGCGCAGGTCGTGAGACATGTCCGCACTTTTACGGGCCGCTTGCTGAATCGCGGATTCAATCGCTTGGATGATGATCTCGCGGTTCACACCGCGATCACGCTCCAGAAAACTCACAATTGACAGCAATTCGTTGTTCATCGCTAACCGCCCTTCGCTTCAAAGTTCCGCCAACAAAAAAGAGCGGGGAAGCCCCCCCACTCTTTTATCGTCAAAAAAAGAGTCTCTATATTACATTAATGCTCTAAAAGTTGTCAACTTGCAAAGCCCTGCAATGCGATAAAATAAAATTGCATCCGCCCCACGGTATACGCCAACATGTCCTTGACGTGCAACGGGCAATGCGGTTAAATTATGGTCGTTTAAGAGGGACTTGTAAAACCTTCAGTTTGTGCGAGAGTAAGTTTGATAGTTCAGGGGTTCAGTATGTGAGGTTCAGCACTTTGAACCCCCTCCCTTGGACTTGAAGAAGCCTGCTCCAAGAAAGGTTTTAAGGATGAGTCGTTATGCAATTAAGAAAAATCGTCATAACTGAGAGTGACCGCACACAGCTCATGGATTTGATAGCGGTAGCCGAGCAAGCCGACGGACGAACAGATCTTGGCGCGCTCGCACAGGAGCTGCAAAAAGCTCATATCGTTTCTTCAGACAATGTGCCGCACGATGTGGTAACCATGAACTCCAAAGTCGTGCTAGAAGACGTCGACAGCGGCAAGGAAATGAGCTACAAGCTGGTCATGCCCAAATACGCGAATGTCGACACCGGCGCTATTTCCGTGCTCGCCCCGGTCGGCACAGCGATTCTGGGCTACGCTGAAGGCGATATTGTGGAATGGCCTGTGCCCGCCGGAATCAGGCGCCTCAAAATCAAGAAGATTATCTTCCAACCGGAGGCCGCCGACAACACCCCAGCTTGAGGATGCCAAACAAAAAACTGGCATCCGCCAGAAATGCCGGAATTAAGCTTTTATGACTGATAGAATTTTGCTTTTTAATTTGGAAACAAAAAGAAAAGAAAGGTAGACGGCAATGTCCGGAAATGTATTAGAACTCACTAGCGAGACTTTTGAGACCACAATCGCCCAAGGTGTGACACTGGTCGATTTCTGGGCGCCTTGGTGCGGCCCGTGCAAGATGCAGACCCCCATCCTTGAGCAGCAGGTCGCGCCTGCCGTCGCCGGCAAGGCCAAGGTCGCAAAAGTCAACGTGGACGATGCCCAAGATCTGGCAGTCAAATACGGCGTGCGCAGCATACCCGCCATCTTTATCTTCAAGGATGGAGAGGTGGTCAGCCAGACCGTCGGCCTGCAGAAAGGCGAAGCATTGGTGAAAGCCATAGAGGACGCGTTGGCTAGCTGAGTTTTCAGCTTACTTGACCTGTCCATGCCAGATACGGTATTATCACCGACATTTTTAGCCCCTTGAGGGGTGGAATTAAGGAGCAACTTCCAATGGCAAAAATTAAAAGTGCGGTCAAACGCGCTAAGCAGTCCGAGGTTAAACGTCGTAGCAACCGGGCCAACAAGAGCGCGGTTCTGACAGCGCGCAAAAAGGTGCTGACCGCGATAAGCGAAGGCAACAAAGAAGAGGCGGCCAAGCTTTACTCGGACTACTCTTCCAAACTTGACAAAGCGGCGAAAAAAGGCGTCATCGCGAAAAACAACGCAAACCGCAAGAAGTCGCGCGTCGCCCTCAGTCTCAAGAAAATGGCTTAAGGTTTCTTGGGCCTGTAAACTCGTGTTTTGAAAACCGGCCATCTTACGAGTGTAGGGTGGTCGGATTTTGTGTTTTGGCATATCGTGTCATGGACAGTCTTGCAGTCAGAAATCTCGGCGAAAATCAGGATTACGGTGAGACGTTATCCCTGCAGGAGCGTCTGCACGCCCAGCGTAAAAACGGCGAGATTCCCGACACGTTGCTACTGCTCGAACACAGCCCGGTCTACACTTTGGGGCGCTCGGCAGAAGCGGCCAACATGCTCATGACCGACGAGGATTTGCAGGCTGCCGGAATCGCCAAATTCGAGACCCGGCGCGGCGGCGACGTGACCTACCACGGGCCGGGGCAACTCGTGGGCTACCCGATCATCCACTTGGCCGAGAAGGGTCTCAAGGTTCTGGAGTACGTCGAGGGTATTGAAGAGACGCTTCTGCGCACAGCAGCCGCATTCGGCATAGTCGCGACACGCGACCAGCGTAATCGCGGCATCTGGATCGGTGACGACAAACTGGCCGCGTTGGGCATCATGGTCTCGCGGCAGGTTACCATGCACGGTTTCGCCCTGAACGTGAACACCGACCTCAACCAATACCGCGGTATCGTTCCCTGCGGACTGCAAGGTGCGGGCGTAACCTCCCTGGCGCGGGTGCTTGGTCGGAAAGTAGACATGGAGTCTGTGAAAAAAAACGTTACAGAAGCTTTCCGCGACGTGTTCGGTTACGGGTGACTTATGAAAAAATGGCTGCGCACAATCCGTGACATGCTGCTTTTCATCTTGCTGGCACCGCAGTTTTTTGTCTTCAGCTATTATTTCAGTTATTTCTTTAAAGGCGCCAACAAGCTGAGCCTAGCCAAAAGCCTGTTCGTATTAGCGATCACGGTCGCGTTGGTTTCCGCGCCGTTCTTGCTGGCACTAGCGTTCGCGGTCAAAATTATGTTGACGCGCCGTTGGCGTTGGCACACCATTCTACCGCTGAGCTTTATGGGCGGATTCCTCTGGTTGGTGCTTTGGAACCTGACCATCTACAAGAGCTTTTCTTACGCCAGATCCCTGTTGCCGTTACTGATGTGCTCTATAATTATGGTTGGTTTTGCCCTGGCGCACCGCATGCGTGAAGATACCGCGCCGAAAACAAAGACAGGGGAAAATACTGTGTCAGGCTTGCCAGAATGACAGTTTTTCTGATATTGTCACTGCCACATGCACGTCTGGTTCGCCCGGTCAGTTTACGGCATGATCGCGGTGGCGGCAAAATGGATTTATCAGACAATAGAACCAAGGAGTTGAACAACTATGTCATGGTTTGAACAGCAGGCGGCGGCTCCGGCCAGTGTCCCCACGGAGACGATTTGGGCCGTGTGTCCATCTTGTAAGGCCTATACAGCTAAAAAAACATGGCAGGAGGCAGGCAAGGTCTGTCCCCGCTGCAATTATCACGAGCGATTGTCGGGACGCGAACGCATTGCCGTGCTGACCGACAAAGACAGTTTCAAGGAGTTCAACAGCGAGATCGGGGTCAATGATCCGTTGCGTTTCAAAGATGCCAGCGGCACTTACGCTGACAAGGCCAAAGCCACGGTGGCCAAGACCGGTGCCGGCGAGGCCGTGATAACCGGCACCGCCAAAATCTCCGAGATAGATGTCGTGCTGGCAGTAATGGATTTCAAGTTTCTAGGCGGCAGTCTCGGCAGCGGCACTGGCGAGCGCATCCTGCTGGCAACGGAAAAAGCTATCGAGTTGAAGCGCCCCCTGATCATCGTATCAGCCTCGGGAGGCGCGCGCATGCACGAGGGTATCGTGTCGTTGATGCAGATGGCCAAAACCTGCGCCGCGATCGCCCGGCTCAAAAAAGCCGGACTTCCGTACATCTCGATCCTCACCGACCCCACCACCGGCGGCGTGTCCGCCAGTTATGCCATGATCGGAGACCTGAACATCGCCGAGCCCAAAGCCCTGATCGGCTTTGCCGGACGGCGCGTGATCGAGCAAACCATCAAGCAGAAACTGCCGGACGACTTCCAGACCGCAGAGTACACGTTGTCGCACGGTTTTATAGACCACATCGTGCCGCGTAAAGAATTGAAGGCCTTTGTCGCCAAAATACTGCGCTACGCCGGTTTCTGAACTGCTGAAGAACAGGACACGCCACACTACAAACTTTAAACAGGATTTTTGACATGGCAAAAAAAACGCAAAAGAAAATGTCCGCTTGGGATATCGTGCAGATCGCACGTCACGCCGAACGCCCGAATATCGAGGACATCACACGGCAGGTCTGCTCTGATTTCACAGAACTGCACGGCGACAGGCTTTATGGCGACGACCGCGGCCTGATCGGTGGCTTTGCCACCATCGGCGACGAAAAGGTCATGTTGCTCGGCCACCGCAAGGGGCGCAGCGTGGAAGAGAACATAGAGGCCAATTTCGGCATGGCCAACCCAGAAGGTTACCGCAAGGCCATGCGCCTGATGCGGCTGGCTGAGAAATACAGTCTGCCAGTGGTCTCGTTCGTGGACACCCCCGGCGCATATCCCGGTAGCGAAGCCGAAGCGCGTGGGCAAGCCGAGGCCATCGCGCATAACTTGGAGTTCATGTCCACACTGCGCACTCCGATGGTGATAGTGATCTGTGGTGAAGGCGGCAGCGGCGGCGCGCTGGGCATCGCGGTCGGCGACCGTATCCTTATGTTGCAATACGCGGTGTACTCGGTGATCTCGCCGGAGGGTTGCGCCTCGATCCTTTGGCGTGACGGCACCAAGGCTCCCCAGGCTGCCGAAGCGCTCAAGATTACCGCTGACTCTCTGAAAAAGCTCGGCATCATCGACGAGATCGTGCCCGAACCTGCAGGCGGGGCTCACACCAATCCCGCCGTAGCACTAGCCGAGATCAAAAAGGCGGTGCTCGCTAATCTTTCCGTTATAAAAAAACTGCCCTTGGACAAGCTGTTGCAACAACGTTACGACAAATTCAGCGCCATGGGACGATTCTGATAAGGCATTATTATTATTATGAAACAAAACAAACAAACAAAACAACGTCGAGACATACGTGTCCAGATGACTGTCGAAGGCCTGCAAAACGACTTCGCTTGGCATCTGCGTTATACGCAAGCCAAAACACCGGAAACAGCCACACCGCGCGACCAGTATGAAGCTTTCGCCCATTGTGTGCGCGACCGTATAATCGAACGTTGGATCCAAACCCAAACCGCCTATCACAAGCAGAAGGTCAAACGCGTCCACTACCTTTCTTTGGAGTTCCTGATCGGACGCCTGCTGGGCAATAACGTCATCAACCTCAAAATGGACGACATCTGCCGCAAGGCACTGGCCGAAGAGGGGATCGACTGGAATTCGCTGAGGGATTTCGAGGTCGACGCCGGCTTGGGCAACGGCGGCCTGGGACGTCTGGCCGCCTGTTTCCTCGACTCCATGTCCACACTTAATTTAGCCTGCATGGGTTACGGACTGCGTTACGATTACGGGATCTTCAAACAGCGTATCGTCGACGGCCAGCAGGTTGAAGAACCTGACCATTGGCTCAAAGACGGTTGCCCGTGGGAAATATCACGCCCGGAATATACCCAGGTTGTCCATTTCGGCGGGCGCGTTGAGTGTGTCACCAACGACCGTGTCGATTGGCATTGGATGGACACAGAACAGGTCTTAGGAGTGCCCTACGATATGCCGGTAGTCGGTTACGGCGAAAACGTCAACACCCTGCGGCTCTGGTCGGCCAAAGCCGACGATGAGTTCCATTTCGACGATTTCAACAAGGGTTCTTATGTCGAGGCGGTAGAGCACAAGGTGCTGGCCGAGAACCTGACCAAAGTGCTCTATCCTAACGACAACGTTTTGGCGGGCAAGGAACTGCGGTTGCGCCAGCAGTACTTTTTCGTCTCGTGCTCGCTTCAGGACATCATGCGGCGCTTCAAGCGAGAGAACTCTGACCTTGATCTACTGCCGGAAAAAGTTTTCATCCATCTTAACGAGACACATCCGGCGCTGATCATACCGGAGATGATGCGCCTGCTGGTGGATCGCGAGCACATGGACTGGGATAAAGCTTGGGCGATCACGCGCGCCTGCACCGGATACACCAACCACACGGTCCTGCCCGAGGCTTTGGAAAAATGGAGCGTGTCCATGCTGGAACAGTTGTTGCCGCGGCACATGCAGATCATCTATGAAATCAACGGCATTTTCCTGAAACAAGTGGCTTCGATGTGGCCGGGCGACATCAGCCGTCTCACCCGCATGAGCCTTATTGAGGAGCAAGGCGAACGTTCCGTGCGGATGGCCAATCTGGCGATCGTGGGCTCAAGCTCCGTCAACGGTGTGGCCAGCCTGCATACAGAGGTACTGAAAAAATCGCTGTTCAAAGATTTTTATGAGTTTTGTCCGGAGCACTTTTCCAACAAAACCAACGGTATAACACAACGGCGTTGGCTGCTCAAGTCCAATCCCAAACTGGCTAACCTGATCACCGAGGCCATCGGCCCGAAGTGGATCACTGACTTGGAACAGTTAAGAAACATTGAGGCTTTTAAGGACGACCGTTCCTTCTTGGACCGTTTCCGCGCGGTAAAGCAGGAAAACAAGGCAGCGCTGGCAAACCACATACAAGAATGCGTCGGCATCACTGTGTCGCCTGATGCCATCTTCGATGTCCTGGCCAAACGCCTGCACGAGTATAAGCGGCAGCTTCTGCTGGTGCTGTATATCATCATCCTCTATAACCGGCTTCTTGACGACCCGAAATACGATCCGTATCCGCGTGTCTTCATTTTCGCCGCCAAGGCCGCCCCGGGCTACATGCTGGCAAAAAAAATCATTCATCTGATACACGGCATTGCCGATGTCGTAAACGACAATCCGCGTGTCCGGGACAAGCTGCGTGTGGTATTCATGCCGGACTACCGGGTTTCACTAGCCGAGAAAATCATACCCGCCGCTAATGTCAGTGAGCAGATATCACTGGCCGGAAACGAGGCATCGGGCACCGGCAACATGAAACTGATGCTGAACGGCGCTTTGACCTTGGGCACACTGGACGGCGCCAACGTGGAAATCTGCGAGGAAGTCGGCGAGGAAAACATGTTCCTCTTCGGACTGCGCATAAAGCAGGTACAGGAACTGCGCCCGGTCTATTCCGCGCTTTCGATATACCATGCCGACCCCGAGATACGTCGTGCCATCGACATGATCCGGCGCAACGTGTTCTGCCTGCTGAACCCCGGCCTGTTCGCCCCGATAGTCCAGTCGCTGTTGGACTACAACGACCATTACATGGTATTGGCCGACCTGCACGACTATATCGAGACTCAAGACCGGATCGATGCGCTGTACCGCCAGAAACGCGAATGGGACAGCAAAGCCCTGATCAACGTGGCGCGCGCGGGCAGATTCTCTTCCGACCGCACCGTGCTCGAATACGCACGCGACATCTGGCACATTAAGCCGGTGGATATCAAAATCGACCAGTAGTGCGGCTTCCAGCCAACGGGCAACTCGGATCTGAAGCCATGAAATCCCCGGTGGCGGCATAGGCACGGGCGCGGCAACCGCTGCAGGCCTGATTGAAGCAGCATACGCCGCAAACCCCGCTGTAACGCGTGGTTTGTCGCAGGTCTTTGAAAACCTTGGACTCGGCGTATGCTTGCCTCATATTAAAACCGTAGTCGCGCAAGTTGCCGCTGTGTACATCCAGAAAACCGCACGGTTGCAATACGCCGGTATGTGAGATAAAGGCGAAACCGCGCCCGCCCAAGCATCCGGCAGGAGCGCGTCCCTGTCTGCCTGTCGCATGCCATACGCGCACCGCCTGCGGCGCGCAGGTCTCGCGAACCCGGATCGGCCCCTTCGCGTCCATTTCAAACGCCCAACGCAGGACCGCCTCGGCATCCTCCGGCGCAAGTGTCAAATCGCGCATGGCCGAACCGCGCCCCACCGGCACCAGAAAAAAAAGATCGAGCGTGGCGGCGCCAAGCTTGATTGCGGTCTCACGTATCAGCGGCAGCTCTTCCTTGTTCAGGCGCGAGACCGTCACGTTGACCTGAAAGGGCATGTTGATCTCTGCTGCGACCGACATTGCGCGGGTCACGTTTTCAAACGCGCCCTCAACCCCTCTGAAAGCGTCATGCGTGGCGGCAGTCGCGCCGTCGAGACTGAAGCTGCAAGCCATGACCCCGGCTGCTTGCAACTCCCGCAAGGTCTCGCGTGTGACCAGTGTGCCGCAAGGCGCCATGACCGACCGCAAACCGCGTTCTGACGCACCGCGCACAAGTTCAAGAATGTCGGGACGGTACATCGGCTCACCTCCCGTCCATATTATCATCGGGCGCAACTCAGGCGCCAGCGAATCAAGCACACGCAGACACTCTGCAGTGGTTAGCTCACCCGCATAATCGCGATCCTGCGCACCCGCCCGGCAGTGCCGACACGACAGCGGGCAGCGGCGCGTGATCTCCCAAGCGATTATACGCAAGTCAGACGAGGACTGTGTTGTTTGACTTAAAGACACAGCCCCGTGTGCATGTTCATTCTTTATCATCGGCAGTCTGCGCGATCTCCGCGTCCGTAAGATAACAAGCCGGGTCAACACCCCACAATTCGCCTGTCGCGGCTTCGGCCCTAGCCCGGAAATTACCGCCGCAAACATCCAGAAAACGGCAAGTTACACAGCGCCCCGTCACATGTTCCTTCTTACGGCGCAACTGCGCCAATAACGAGCCCGGCGCCGGCTTACCCCATATCACGCTGAAAGGGGTTTCAAGCACATTGCCGACCGGCTGGTTGCGCCAGAACTGGTCCGGATAAACGGTGCCGTCCCAACTGACACAAGCGATACCGTGGCCGGTGCTGTTGCCGCCGTTCATACGCAACAGCGCCATGACATTATCAGCGCGCGGATTACCCTCACGCAACATTCGCAGGTACAGATAAGGGCCGTCACAGTGGTTGTCCACTGTCAGAACCTCTATCGGAAACCCTTGGGCGTGCAACCGCGCAGTGCGGTCAATAATCAAATCCACAACCTCACGCCGCTGGTTTGCCGTCAGATCACGCTCGGCCATTTCCGCACCGCGCCCGCAATACACGAGATGGTAAAAACAGATGCGAGGCACACGCTCAGCCTCAAGCAGATCGAACACCGCATCAATCTCTTTTATATTGTCTTTTGTCAGTGTCATGCGCAGACCGACTTTCACACCAGCTTCGCGACAATGCCTGATGCCTGCCAACGTTCTTTGGAAAGCTCCGGGGCAAGCACGGAAGCGGTCGTGAACGCTCTCCATGCCGTCTATACTGACACCGACATAGGAAGCGCCGATCTCTTTGATGCGAGCGGACAGATCGGCATCGATCAATGTGCCGTTGGTGGAAAAAACAACACGCAGCCCACGCGCCACCGCATGACGCGCCAATTGCATGATATCAGACCGCACAAATGGCTCGCCGCCGGAGAAAAGCAGCACCGGACTGCCAAAGGCCGCCACGTCATCGATAAAAGCCAACCCTTCGCCGGTATCCATTTCTTTCGGCTCGCCTTGTGTAGCGGCGTAACAGTGCAAACACTTTAGATTGCAACGCGCGGTCACGTTCCAGACCACCACCGGTTTCTTGTCGGCGGAAAACTGCAATAGATGACTGGGCAGGCGCTGGGACATGCGCCCGTAACGCAAGGGGTCTGAATCTTCGACCGTTCCCATATACAACTTGGAAATCCCGATCATTTCGCTTTTTCCCTGACGTGAAAAGTCACGGGAGCCGACATCACGACCAAGCCTTCGCCTGTAGTGACTTCGGCCCATACCGTGTAAGTCCCCTCCGGCAGACGGGACTGCGGCGGCCCTTGCTCCACCGCGACCTCTAACTTGGCCGCGGCAGCCCGCCCCAAACGTTTGTGGCCCAGATAAATCTCAAGTGACCGTATATCAGCCGCGTTCGCGACTTCGGCCGCGGCCTTGACAAAAGCCGGGCCGTCAATAAAACTGCCAGCAACCGGCGCGGTTATCCGCACGGCGGGGACAACGCGCCGAGCGCGCGCCAGCGGCAAGGAAAAATCAAACTGCCTGCCACCATAACGCTGATCCTCTGACTGCACGTTCAAGCTCACAGCCAACGCGCCTTTCGCATAATCCTCAGCAGTCGGACGCAAACGCACCGTTGCGCCAGCATAATCATACGGGCTAAAATAAACATCCTCGGTGACGACTCCTTGATGCCGGACACTGACCTGCACGATTTCACAAGGCCGTCCGGTCAGCGTCAAAACCGCAGCGGGACCTCCCGCCGCAGAGTTTGTTGCCGCCTTCAAACCCAAAGCGCCCTCTGCATCAGGGTCATAATTCAGCAGGAACGGTTTCTGATCGTTGCGTCCGTCTATACTCTTGTCATTAGACTGCGCGTTGACCATGAGATTAAAAAACACTGCGGGGGTATTGGTGGCAGGCACAATGCGGACGGTTTGCTCAATATCAAAATTATCCGGCTTAAAAACCAGCGTTTCTTGTGACAGCGTGACGACTCCCGGCACACTGGCGGCACACATAACCCGCACTTCCTGCTCAGGCTTGTCGAGCAAACGCACTCCCACGAAACCGGGCGCGCGCTCATCGACATGATAGTTCTCGCTGCGCAACAACACCGCATTAATCGGTTCTTGCAAGGAAGCGAGTTGCATGACTGTTTCATAACCGATGCGAGCGCAAAGATCATGGTAACCGTGCGGGTGCTCCGCGTTGGCATGTTTCGGTTTGGATTTCTCGGTCGGCATCTGGTACCGTCCGGTAACAGCCGTATAAATCATATTGGCCAACATGAAGGTCAGCCAGTCGTTGTCCTTGCCGGTCTCTAGCGTTTCTGTCAATTTCGGATTTGTTTGATGCGCCCGTGCCCATGCGATCTGATACGGGATAAACACCATATCATTCTTTTTCGCGTAATCGTATCCTTCAATCAGCAGCGTTTCCAGCATTCTCAAGGTGTTCAAGCCGCCATTGGTGTCAGCCGGGTTGCGGCGGAACACCGCTGCCAGCGGCGCCGGCCGGCCAGTCGGGCGCAGCCCTAACGAGGAGTATAAATTATCGTCAAGGTACATGTTCATCTGCTGCATGTCGCCATACACCAAGTCAAACGCCAGCGAATGCCGGTCAAAGCCTTCTCTATACCAGTCATTCGGCGTTTTCCAAAAATACTCCTGCCACGCCGCATCCAGTATGAAACGCAGGTTTTCAGCCAAAGCGTCTTCCTCAGCCGCATTGGCACCATAGACCTTGAGACTTCTTCTGACACGCGGCTGCACCCGCACCACACCGGCGAAATCGCCGACATAATGCCGCCGTGTCCGCGCTATATCCACAGCTTCCCGCGCAGACAGCGCCAGCACCTCAGTGGTTTTTTTCACGGCCCAGTCAGCTTGCAACGCGCCTTTGGGCAAACGCGAGCCGGTCAGCCGGCAGTAAGCTGTGGCCGCCGTAAGAAAGGCGTTAGCCCGCGCCCGCATCGGCGAGCTGCCGTCCATGCGGTTGCGCGCCAAAGTCTCGTGCCACGCGAACGCCGCCGGGATCACATCCAGCCCGCAGCCGTCGCCCACCCGATAAACTGTGTTGGCGATCCGCAGGAACCGTGTGTCGCGGAACGAACTGCTCGGCCGCGCCATCAAAAGCAGGGCCACACGCGCCTCAACAGCCTTGAAAGCTTGCGACACGCACCTGACCCCCTCGAAGAACAACTCCGGATATTCTCCAGCGATATCGTCGGTCTCAGCTAGCAGGACGTAATCGTAACGGCCCGCCAACAGGCGTTCGCGGTCAGCGCGGCTGTCGGGATGGAACCACCAACCCAGCAGTGTCCTGCTTTGTCCCAAAGACTCGTGGGTCACCTTTACGGGCACACTTGAGCGGGCAGCCTTGAGCACCTTTTCAAGATCAGCGCAAATCTTGGCGGCTTCTATCCCGTCAGGATGAGTGGCGCGCGATATCAACGCCACACGTATCGCACCATCCTTGTTGACATCCAGAGCATATGACGGAAACACACCTAAGACGATGGTGACTGCCAGCGCAACGGTTACGAAGAGACGTTTTTTGCAACTCAGGACAACAGTCATGAAGCGCCTGCCTTGGCCGCTGCGCGCACACTTGCCGTTTTGCCTTTTTGCCCGACGATCCGCATCAGCGCCATTTCCAGCAGAAACATCTCCGGCAGTCCTGTAGAGACTAACTTTTCGCGCAGTTCCAGTATCCTGAAGCGCGCCACCCTCAATTCTCGAAGCGTATAATTGACGGCGTGAGCCATCTTTTTCCGCAGCATCCAGCCCGGCAACGTTCGTGGATTGAAGGGCAACGCCGACAGTATCGCGGACTCCTCCTGAGTCAAATCATGCGCTACCCAACTTGCCTGACGGTTGGTGTACGAAATCCATTTGCGGTCATAAGCCTCACGCAGCACCAGCAGTTCCCGGACACTCTTGTCCAACATGGCCGCCAGCCGGATGCCAACCCCCTTCTGGCCGCTCATGCGCCGCAGAGTGGCCAACACACCGCCTGCATTACGCTCACCGACAGCATCTATCAGATCCCATGCCTCGGCCTCATTCCCGACGGAGGTGATCTCATGCAAGTCTTCAAGGTGTACCTGCTTGGCCTCTCCCACATACAGCCGCAGTTTCTCGATCTCTTGAACCAGCGTCCTGGTGTCGAAGCCCACTCTCTGGATAAAGGCATTGCGGATCCCCGAATCCATTTTCAGGCCGGACTCTTTCGCCCTCTCGGCGACAAATTCGGCAGCGCGTTGCTCAAGCTCCCGCGCCTTAAGGTTGTTGCCGAAATCCTCGACCTCGCCGTTCTTCAGACATGTCTTGAAAAAGACCGAACTGCGCAGAACCTTGCCCGCTGTGATGATAAGAGTCTGGCCTTCTGGCAATCCGTTCTTAAGGCACTCGGTGAGTTTGGCGACCGCATCCTTGGACGCCGCATAATCCGCCACGCGCTCACCGCCTGTCAGGAAATTCGCGTCGCGCAACCAGACCACCTTCTCAGCCCCGAAAAACCCCTGTGTCTGCACCGCCTCAATGCATTGGTTAACAGAGTTTTCGACCTCTTCTCCAGTGTTTTTGCGCCCGTCAACAATCTCCAGACCGAGTGCGTCCGCAGAATCCGGCAAAATCTGGCTGATCCTCGTACGCGCGGAAGATTCGACCAGATATTCATCATCGCCGCAAATTAAACACAATCCTCCATTCATTGGTGTTTAGTCTAAATAAAATTAACGCGGCTGGCGAGACAACAGTGTTGAGATACAAAAAGTTTTAACGCAGGCAAAGCCCGCGACCTAAAAGACTGGGAGGGTGTGAGGCTGGGAAGCTGAAAAGCATTTGGCTCCCGCATCCGTCCGCTCCGCCGCCTTCCCTAACAGCCTTAACCCCTAACAACCTTAACCCCTAATGCGGGCAGAGCCCGCAACCCAAATTAAAATTTTTCAACCGGTTGTCAGCGCGAAACATCTGTTTCAAGCGGCAACGCGAACGGCGCGTTGGTGTCGGCCTGCTCCTCGTCTGGAGTGCTGAAAGCCTTGTGCAGCCGTTTGAGCAGATCCATCACCATCTCATCTTCGCTCATCTCGATAAAGGTCTCCACTTGCTCACGCGCAATCCAGAAACGCATCTGCGGCGGCGGGGCGATCTTGTACCAGTCGCCGTAAACGCCCTTGGTCTCGACATTATCGCCTTTAGCCAAGCTGCCCACCACACCAGCCGTGGCGCTCGGTCCGGTCCTGACCTGGCTCTTGTCGACAGTGACCCTGCCGTCCTTGACCAAATCGCGGTAAATGTACAACGCCAGCGATGGTGGCGGATTTACGGGAATCAATCGTGCAGCCGGATCATAATCCCCGCACACTTCCAGCACGGTGGCGGCAGGCAACAAGGCCGCCGCACTCTCCTGCGGGCTCTCAATGCCCGCATACAGCGCGGCGCGATCCTCGGTGACCCGCGCCATCTGCCGCCCCGAGCCGCTTGCCACCGTTATCGCCGCAAACGCACAGACAGCAATGGCGAAGCATGAACTGTGACACAGCACGCTCATTTAGTCCTGCCTACCAAAAGACGAGCCGCAACCGTATGCACTCCCAAGGAGTTATACGACTGCGGCCAAAAACGTTCTCGACGAAGACGCGCTTTATTCGTCCGGCTTGGTCTTGGGCAGACCCAAGCCGCGGTCGCCGTCTTTCCACTGACCGCGCTTCTTCAGAAGATCCACACGCTCGAAACGCTTTAACACATTGCGTTTGGCCGTAATCTTACCCGAACCTTTTAAACTCGTATGCCGACTCATCGCTAGCCTCTATTCTTCTTCAAGTTACCTTCTTGCCTCAAAACGAACGGTTATGATATCAAAAACCCGCATTGTCTCAACCCCAAACCTTCCATCCTGAAAAAATCGTTTGGTGCGTACGGTTATCCAATGCTGGGGCAGGCATCATTCGTTCAGGGGGCTTCCAGCGCATCGGCGATTTGTGAGCGCGTTTTACGTAGTGCGTCCGGCGAACGTTCAAAATCAGTCATGCTCCGAATTAGCCCGGCAGTCATAGCTTCAGCCGCATCACGACCTTTTTTCCGCGCCAGCATCATGAGCCACTCGTAGTCTTCAGCCCCGTCGCGGACATTGGCCAGACGGATCGAGGGCAACGGCCCAGACTCACCTGGATAGAGCAACTGGCCATCTCCCGGCATCTTGAGGGAATGCTCTGCCACCCAAGCTGTCAGGAAAGTGTCATCCAACTTTAGCGGCGGCTTGTCGGGCCACAGGTTCACATGCCAAAATAGCAACCCGTCAGCACGGTACCGGTAAGTCAGCCACCCCAGCAGCCGCCCTTCGATAAAAGGATACTCGAACGAGGCGAAATTCGCGTGAGGATAGGTCGGACCGCAACAGACATACCACCACACCTGCCGCCCCTGACTACGCAGTTTCTCGGACAATGCGGGATCGTATACGCTGGTCAGCGGACAGAACCAATCCGTGATGTCCTGTTCCGGATGATTTTGGCCGTCCCGCATGTCCTGATACATCTTGGATGTCGTCATCACCGGAATATCAGGGAAATCAACCTTTAACTTGCGCCACAGCTCTCCGAGAGCAGGATAATACTCATGCGGGCGTTCGTCGAAACCATATAGATACGCATATTTCTCAAGCCCGTGCTCTCTTAGCTTGGCCACATAAGGAGTCAAACGCGCTTTAAGTTTCTCGTAAAACTCAGGCGTATAAGCCGATATCGGCGCGTTATAAACCAACTTGACCGGCTTGTCCGGTTCCGGCACAAGGTTCAAGATGTTGAAACGATTCATCCCCCGCTTGCGGGCATGGAGCAGGTCTTCGATACGCGGCATCTCGGTGCGCGAGATATTGTCCGGATTAAGCCGGTAATCCAGCATAAGGTTATGGGCTTTCCTTACCATCTCATCAGACCGCTCCGGATACTGCGCCCTTGTGAAGGTATCCATGACACAGAATGCGGTCGGCAGCCCGAAAGTTATGGGGTGGCTGAAATTCCGCACACGGAGTGTCATCGGCACCTTCCGTAACAGCTTGCCGCCTGCTGACAGGATCACCTGCCCGCTGTAAACGCCGGGTTTCGCCCCCTGCCCCGCACGCGCAGTCAACCAGATCCCCTGTGTCGTCGATGCGCGCACATTAAAGGGCGCTGGCGGCAACAGCGGGTCGGGAAGCCAAGTCTCGTGGCTGGGCGCACCGCAGGGATGCTGATGGTACGGGCGCTGGCGGCGGATGTATCCCACCCGCTGCCACGTCACTTCGCCGTCGAAGCGCTGGCGTCCTGAACCCGCGAACGCGGTCAGTGCTACCGTCACGTCCGGCACCGGCGCGTCATCGCTCGCGGTGATCAGGAGTTGGGCACTCTCACACTCGCCGCGCGCGAATTCCAAATTGATCTCTGGAGATACCGTCTCTGCCGCAGAGGGGTAGGTCAGCGGCGTCACGCGGCGCATGGAATCCGCCGTCCACACAACATAACCGTTCTTCACCGGATTATCGCCCGACCTCTGAGCCGTTGGAAAAACGGTTGTGTGTTCGAATATTTCGTCCCCGGCCTTGGCCGAGACGTGAAGCTTCAAAGCCTCCGCATTTTCGACGTTCATGACCGCTTTGGAGCCGCTCCCCGAAAAACGTTCGCGCTCTTGGCCAGCCGCATCCGTCAAACGGCAACACCACTCCGCCTTTTTAGAAAACTCCAGCGTGGCCTGCACCCCGGTTTTAGAACAGGGGAAGTCAGATATAGTCCGTATTTTCTTGATGCCGAGGGTGGGTTCGCGTCGTTCGAGAAAGACCTCGTCGAACCATACCCGGCCAACGCCTTTCCGTAAAAAAACGAAAAACTGGATTTTCTGGATCGGCTTCTCCGGATAGAAAACCTCCGAAGTATACTCCCAGTCATGCACCGGTTGCGACCAGTCGGTGGTGACACCCCACGCATTGCCGCCTCCCTCGTACCAGATATCCAGAAAGACACAATAGTCCGAAGCAGCCACCTTTTCCGCCTTGCTCCAGCCGCCGAACAGCACGGGGGACTTATCCGGTTTCGCATAGACGATCTCCTGCATCACGCCGGCTCCTTTGCCAGCTTCCAACACCTCGCATCGGATGGCTCCGGTGCCGGCGTACACCGTCGCGGTGTCGTACGCATACGACCCGTAAGCCCGCCAACCTTTTAGTTTACCGTCCGCCGCCTCTTCAAAGCCCCCGTTAACCAGCGTTTGCGCAGACACCAGACATGCCGACAGACATGCCGCCGCGAACACAACCGTACTTCTCATTGCCCCCCCCGTTCCTTCCTTCGTATCCTGATCAAGGCCGGACTAAAAGCGGTTGTGAAAAAATCATGTCGACAATGCCGATCGGCTCCTGTCCCTTAGGGTAAACACTATTCGACCCAATCTCGCCGAGCTTGTCGTAAAGCGTGGCGATGCGGGCAACATCCATGGCCGAGAACGCCTCACAGGTGAGGGGCTGGCCGCACAAATGGGTCTTCGGATAAGCGAACGCCTCTACCCGGACATACTTGCAGAGAATGCGTCCATCCGGCGCGCGCGGGAACGCAAAGAACGCCGTGTCTCTGTTTTCGATATGGGCAATGCCCTGATCTGTCATAAAACGTATCTGCGTGTTGGGGCGCCTCTCCTTGTCAGCCCCGGCCACTGCCACTTCCACGCCGGACGGCGCACCGTTCTTATCATGCCGCACCGCAATGCGGGTGAAACGGAAAGCGCTGTTGTCGTAGGGGGCGGCAACCTTACCCGAGTCGTCCACCGACATCGCGCCGATCAGCCCGAAGAATCGCCCTTGGCGGTAGGCGCGCATGGCTTCGCGTTCTCTTTCCTGCGTGGTCAGATCTGCCAAGCCAGAAACCAGCAACACATTCCGCCCGCATCCATATAGCATATGGTCCTTAACAAAGAAGCCGAAGCAGCGTCTGCCTGTCCGCAGGACACTGTCCCAAAGGTCATAGTACTGCTTTGCGCCGGGCTTGCCTGCATTTGCCCCAAAGTAAGTATGCTGGTTCCAGACCTCTTGCCCCAAAACACGCTCATCAAAATCGAGCAGCATCTGCATGGCCTTCAAGCCGCAGGTCGGGTGATTAATCGTGATCCCGCCGGCATCAGGGAACATAAGCCCTTCGATGGGGTTGCCCTGCGCATCTTTCAACGTCCCGTCTAAGGCAGCCCGAAAAGCGTCGCGCCACGGGCGGTTGATCCCCTGCATCATCCTGAATTTACTGATCTTGACCTTAGCGGGGTCAAAGGCGATCTTAACGCGCACTTTGTCGGATTGCGTTTTCAGGCGGAACGACTTAGCTGATTTCTCGGTCAGCGGCAGATCGCGCACCACCCCGTCGTCAAGCGCCTCGAAGGCTTCCCCCCACTTCACCCTTATCGCGCCCTCGATTGTCAGCGCGGCCTGCACTCGGCCGTTTGCGCCTTCTAGCGGCATGAACTCCACATCCAAGCGGTAGATACCGCGCCACGGGGAATTCTGGGGATCAAAAACCGTCAAACCATCGAACACATGCTCGACAGGCGCAACGCCCGCCTTGATACGCGGAGTGTGCCCGTAACCGGTGGTGTAGAAACTGCCCAGCGCGTTGAAGTGGATGCCCAAATCGGTTAAGCTGTGCTGTTCCGCGTTCAGCCCCCCCACCGCATCGGGATGTTTACGGACAAATGCTTCTGGCAGGGGATAAAAGGGTTTGGAAGGATAATAGTTTGAGAACGGCAGGTGCCGGAATCCCATGTCCCAAAAAACTTGGGGATTACGGCCGTGCTGGTGCGAAAACGAGTGCATGTATTCGGCCTTGTCCCACAACACGTCAGCATACGGGTTCTCGATACGCTCTGCGGCATGGGCGCAGGTCAAATCCAGCGCGCCTGAAGCAATCAACACAAGCGCGGCTTTTTTGAACTCGATTCTCATATGTCCTCCTGATATAAGCATCTCCTCAAACCTGTTTAGCGATTGACCAGATCATTTATAGCCTCCAAAGGCCGACCTGTCAACATAGGCGGAGATGCGGTTGGCTTATTTGTGTTTTGAAAATATCATGGCAAAACACAAAAAAGGCGGAAGCCGTTACGCCTCACTCTAGAGCCAGGGCTCTCGGCACTGTAACTCAACGAGCGGCAATTAGACGGGATGCTGTCCCAGTTTCCGCTCCGTTTCTTGCGGTCCTTATTGACCTTGTGCCATTCCAGACAAAACTCGAACACGTTGCCATGCATGTCATACAGCCCCCATGCGTTCGGTCGGTAAGAACCGACAACAGCAGTACCGTGATCCGAAGTAACGTTGCTGTCGGGTTCCGTCACGCCATCCTCCAAAAAGCCGCCATTGAACCTGTAACGCCCCAAAACATGAAGCCATGCATTGGTACCGGAACCATTGATTCCCGAAGTATTGGCGGAGGCATTCCCATCATTGAAAACAGTCGTGGTACCCGCTTGACAGGCATAGGTCCACTGATCATACGTTGGCAAGTCGAAACCGTCGAATGCCGTTTGCGACCTCATTTTCCCCATAAAACTGTTGGAGTCGACCGCAGAGCCCGTCGCGGGCCAGTCATACGTCGGCGGTGCGCCCCTCATCTCGGTGTATTTGGCATTTTCCATCGGGCGTAACGCCCGATCTATGGCGTTGGTGAAGTAAGCGCTGACCGCCGACCCCATCACGTTGCTCCACTGGCCCTGCGTGACCTCGAAAACGCCGACATACATGTCCTTTGCCACACTGATCCCGGCCGAGACTCCAGCGGGAACGCGGCGCAGGACAAGCTTATCCGTTTTATAGATATCATTGGTCGTCACACCGGTCCAGATCACGGATTTGATCACACTGCCCGCATTCGTGATCGGGTCTCTCACCCAAGCGCCCCACAAGCCGTTGGTCAGATCATGCTCGTACACGTAGGTGATTTGGCCAGGGTCATTCAGCGCCAAGGTCAGATCAACGATCATATATAGCGGCGTGGGCACAGGCGTGAGTTCCACGTTAAACTGCGTGAACACCGCATTCGTATAACCGGCCTTAACGGGATCCCAAACAACGTGGTGCGCTCCTTGTGATATGCCACACAGGTTGTCGCCGGACAGGGACTCAAGGGGCAACGCAAGCGGCTCCGTGCCGTTTTTCACGGTGAGGGCGACATCAACTTTCGCCAACGGATCACAGGTCAAAACATAGTTTATGTCCACCAGCCGGCTCCACGGCCAGCGCTGGCGCACCACGACATCTTTGATAGTCGCACCATCTGAAAACGCGCTCAGCACTAAACAGCCGACTAATCCAGTTAACAAAACCCCTCTTGATTTCACGATTTTCATTTCATAACCTCCGTTTTTTCAATCTCACCGCATTTCCAAAACCACCCCGTCCATCCGGCGCACCAGCTCCGCTGTCCACACATTCGTCATTCCGGGGAAGGTCAAAGTCAAGTCGAATGTGCCGTAGCCCCAGCCGCTGCGAATGATCTTCCAGCCGTAATAACCGGCCAAGTCCTCATAAACATTCGTCTGCACCGCGCCGTCCCGCTTGGCAATCACAAGCTGCGTCGAGAGAGCATCCGCCGCTGTTTCTGAATAAGCCGCACTGTAGGGGATCAGTACGTTCTTTTTAACCTTCGCCCATGCCGGGCTGGCGGAGTCCGCGTTCACCGCCGTTGGCCCAAAAGCCCCGTGCACCACGGCCAGACGGGAGGTCAGCACACCTACGACCGCACCGCCGCCAGCATATAAAGTCAGCTTCAGGTCATACACGTCTTCGGCTTCTGGCACGTCTGACGCGAAGACCTGCCATAGGTAATTCGACACGGGCTTGGTGAAGTCCGCAGTGAGCGCCGCCCCGTTCATGCTGGTTATTTCCAGATGCGCCGTTGATGCGTCCGCATCCCAGTCCCAGACTAAATCCACCTCGTTAGTGAACACCGTCCCCCAGCGGGGACTCAGCAAATCACTGTCCACCAAAATCGGCGCAACGGGTTCCGCTAAAGCCCCCATGCCCGTAAAAAACAATACCATGGCCGCAATGGCCGCTGAAGGCATCGCTCTCTTCATCACAGTCTCCTTCATTCGCCTTATCCGCAATACCACAAGCATTAACAAAACCCCTATTTTTTATCTCCCGTATTTATTAATACACTTACAACCTTTCCGCCTGATGTGTAGTTAACCCTGCTATCGTTAGACAAACGTGTCACTTCCGTTAGAAAACTGTTATTTTTTGTCGTTCAGTGTGAACCGCAGCCATGTCACAAAGTCTCGCCGCCCCCAGAACCTTTCACTATGTCCTACACTTTCACAGATGATTGAATCAATCCGTTGATTTCATTAGAATAATGACCTAAAAAAACGATTATGGTTGAGCACCTTTACATCCACATTCCTTTCTGCGACGGCAAGTGCCATTACTGCGGTTTTTATTCGGTAATGGCCGCCCCCGGCCTGACTGAGCTTTATGCCGGACTGCCCGCCGCCGAAATCGCCGCGCTGCGCAACATGCGTAAGATCGCGGCATGTGCTGCAATCCGCACCGTCTATCTGGGCGGCGGCACACCTGCGATGTTGGGTTGCGAAGGGTTGCGGCGCCTGGCCGAGGGAATCGCCGCCAAGCTGGATCTCAGCGGAGTCTCAGAGTGGACAGTGGAATTGAACCCCGCCTCGGTAACCAAGGAGATACTTGGCACGCTCCACGAGATCGGCGTCAACCGCATCAGCATCGGCGCACAGATTTTCGATGATCCGACCTTGGCTTCGGTCGGGCGTCGCCATTCGGCTGACGATGCCGCACACGCAGTCGCTATGGCGCAGGATGCCGGCTTCGCCAATGTCGGCATCGACCTGATCGCCGGGCTGCCGGACGTGACACCCGAAATCTGGGAACGGACACTCGAACGCGCGCTTTCGCTCGATCTCAAGCACTTGTCAGTCTACGCGCTCAACATCGAGCCCGGCACCGTGCTGGCATCTCAGGTTGCCGATGGCCTGAAGCTACCTGACGACGAGGCGCAACTGTCAGCCCTGTCACAGGCGGAAGAGCGCCTGAATGCCGCAGGTTTTACGCGCTACGAGATATCCAATTACGCCTTGCCGGGATTCGAATGCCTGCACAACCTCAGCGTCTGGCGCGGCCTCGATTATCTGGGTCTGGGACCGACCGCGGCCTCGCGGATCGGCAAAACGCGCTGGACCAACTGCGCCGACCTATCAGACTACATCGAGGCCGTGCAACAAGGCCACCGCCCGGCATGCGAAAACGAGATACTCAACGATGTTGACGACGCTTTGGAGCGCGTGGTTTTCGCGCTGCGGCTGGACGAAGGCATCAGTCTGGATGACATCAGGCAGAATTTTCCGATTTTGGCTGATCGCATCGACATCTGGGAAAAACGCATGCAGGATTTGAAGCGACAAAAGATAACCGAGTTCCGTGACCAGCGCTGGCGTCTGACCGCCCGCGGCCGCGATGTCTGCGACGCGGTCTTATGCGAACTGATATGAAGCCAGCGCGGTAGCCCCGACCATTTTTACCTATTGCCTATTCCTCGCCTCCCGGTTTCCACTTGGGCCGGTGTCCGAACAGCACCGTCCCCAACCGAACCCATGTGGCGCCCTCTTCCACGGCCACCTCGAAATCGTTGCTCATGCCCATCGATAGCTGCGGCAGTCCTACAGCGAAACGGCTTTCCAATTCATCACGTAACTCGCGCAACCGCGCAAAGACCGGACGCGCCTGCTCCGCTTCGGGGAAGAACGGCGCCATAGTCATCAGACCGGTCAGAGTCACGTTGCGGCACTCCAGCGCCCGCTCGACCAATACCGGAGCCTCCTCCGGCGACATGCCGTCCTTGCTCGACTCGCCGGCCACGTTGACCTCCAGCAGTATCTCCGGACGCTTCCCGGCCTCCTCCGCCACCCGCTCAATCTGATCCAGCAGCCGCAGCGAATCAACCGAGTGGATCACCGAAAAAAACTCCAGCGCGGGCCGCACTTTGTTGCGCTGCAAGTGCCCGATCATGTGCCATTCCGGACCGCCCACGCTCTGCGGGATCTTCCAGCCCGCCTCCTGCACCCTGTTCTCGCCCATAATCCGTATGTCCGCTTCCCACGCCTCGCGCACCACGTCCGGCCCGTGCGTCTTGGTCACGCCGATAATCTCGACCTCGTCCGCCGACCTCCCGGCCTTGGCACACGCCGCCGCGATCCGTTCCCGCGCCCGCTCTACCCTCTCCGCTATACTCAAGTTCTCTTCCACGCTAAATCCAAACCTTTCTTTATTAACACTACTCCAGCCTCATCACACTCCCACGTGGCAATCTGGGCATGACTACAATATCATCCACACCCAACGCCTGCGCCCCTTCCGTGACTTCTCCCTCCGCCACCGCGACCTGCCACGCCAGATAGAAAACCCCGTTCTTGGCCACCGGAACGTCGAAAATCACCCGCCGTTGCTCAACCACATTGGCGCCCGGACACGAGTCCGGCGCATAACCGGAAGTGTCCGCATCCGGCGCGAACACCGTTGGCACCCCCGACTCTTGCCAGATCTCGCCGTCAGTAGACCGCAGCAGCCGAACCGCAGTGGCAACCGTGCCGTTACGGTATTTCTCAACGCTATAGCCGACATCCCAGTTCCGCAACGCCAGCCCGGTCACGTTCCGGAACTTCGCGCACAGCGTCACGCTCTTAGCCGTTGTCCCGTCCGCAAGACCGCCCACCGCCCGGTCGCAAGCCTGCGAGGACGTGAAATTATAGATGCCCGCATCTGTGAAGTCCGACACCGAGTTGGCCAGCGCCGTGCGGGTTCCTGCCGCCGCATAAGGCCCGCTCACGCGCGGCGCGTCGTCACGCGACTCCGCCCGCCACATCCACGGCAGTTCTTCCGTTGCCGAACCGCCCATCTCGTCGAAATCTTCAGAAGCCCCTGCCAGCCCCACAGCTATAGCATCCGGCATCGCGCCAGCCGCCCACGTCACCGCCAGATCGTCTATGCCGAAAGCGTGACCGTATGCCTCATAAGGGTCGCGCCAGCGCAACAGCACCACCTCCCCTGCCGCCACAGGCCGCGGCAGCTTTGCCGCAAGCCGCGCCGCGGTATAACAAGCACCCGATGACTGCGTATCGTTGGTCACCAGCGGTGACTCGAAGCAAAGCGCCTTGACCCGCCGCCACGCGCCCTCGATCAAAGGCAGCGCGCGGTTAGTCACGCAGTACTCGAAAGTGAGCGTGTGTGCGTCCGCGTTCGCGCCGACGCGCCACTGCTCCGCCGTGAAGCTGATACTGAGGTTGGTTACCGCCTGCTCCGTGGCATTGGTGAAGGCAAGGCCGTACAGCAAAGGGTTCCCGCTACTGGATGTTAGCGAGCCCAGAGACCGGTCGGCGTCAGCGCCAAAAGAATATAAGCCGACCGCCGTGCCTGTGCCCGTGCCCGTGCGATAACTTGTTACAAGCGTCGTCTTGGCGAACGCGCTCCATGCGGGCAGCGGCCACGCCAGATTGTCCCACTCGTTCGTCGTGCCGGATGTCGCCAGCGCGTCAAAGTCCTGCGTGTAACTGCCCGCCGCTGCGTCCATCACCACCGCCTGCACCTGCGCCCGGCGCACCGTGACGATCACAGTCATCGTATTGGTTCCGTCTTTGTCCGCCGCTGAGAAAACAAACCGCTGCTCGCCCAGATCCTCAGTGACTGGAGTGAAGCTGAACAAGCCGTTCTCAAACGACCACGCTCCTGACACATTTGTCTCCGCCACCGCATTGGTGGCGGTCACTGGATCACCCTCGGTCGGCGTCACCGTCACCGCAAATTCGAGCGTATCACCCAGACGCACCATTTGCGGCGCTACCGGATCAACCACTGGCGGCAGCGGGTTCGCTGTATCCACCGTGATCACGTTTGAGTTCGCCGACACCCGCTCGCTGTCCTCGGCCCGCACACTGTAATAATAGACCCCCGGTGTCAATCCGGTCAGATTCGTGGATAAACCGCCCGCCGCCGCGCTCGCGCAGACGAAGTTGGTCTGCGGCGCACCCGCCACCACGCCTTGGGTCACGACCAAATCTTCCAGAAAAAAGCGCCCCTTGCTGGCTTGCATGCCTTCGAAAAGCAACTTGCTCGCGTCAGTGCCGCCGCTGCCGCTGACGCTCTTTGCCAGAAAGGTGTATGTCGCGTCATTGTTCAGACCCGCAACCGTGCCCAGCGAGTTGGTCTCCGTGCCGTTGACAAGGAGAACTTTGAACTCGGTCGAATCACCAGACCAGGCGCAGGCTTTCATGCTGATCTCAAACGTGCCGCCGTGCCCGGAAAGGTCGATCTCCGGGGTCATGATCCAGCCCAGTTCTGATGACTTGCCCATCTTGACCGTGCCGCCGGCCTGATAGACCCGCTGGCCGCTCCACCCTGTTCGCGCGGTGTAATTGTCCAGATTTCCAGAAACATCCGTGCTGCTTGCCCCGCTGTCCGGAGAACCTGCGGCAAACCCGTCGAATGATTCCTCGAAAGCCGTGACGCCTGCCACCGCCCCGGTGATTGCCACCTGCCACACGTCCAGCAGATAACCCTCGGCCTCGGCCACCTCTGTCCAGTTGGCTGTAAAGCCGTCCGCGCTCACCCCCGTCGCCCCCAGCGCCACCGGCGCGGCCAGCGGCGGCGGCCCGCTATGATCCGTGATCGCGATATCATCCACATTCACATGGTTACCGCCGGTCTTGGAGATACGGAAGCGTATGTTGCCTCCGATGTTTAATATGCGCTTCGCCTGTGTCAGGTTTGCCGATTCGATCGGCACCGTATCGCCTGCCTGTGTCCAACTGGCCCCGCCGTCCGTGGAATATTCTATTTTCCCTGTCGCGTTGCCGTCCGTGCCGTACTTCGCGAAATACACGGAGATTTCGCCCGCGCCGCCACTCTTGTCGAAATTCATGGAAATGAATCCGGAATTCTGGATCCGGACAGATTGCTTACCAAACAGTTTGTCGTTTGCGAGCTTTCCTATCAGCGCGTCATCCATGTGCCAAGAGCCCATGGAGCAAGTGACATCAGCGGCACCATAGCTTCCTTTCGTTCCGGTCTCAAAATCCTCCAGCCAGCCCTGCGCCGCCGCGCCGCACACAGCAGCCGCCGCTAAAAGCGCCGCCATACATAAACTTAGTTCCGTCCGCATGTGAGCCTCCTTTTTTTACTGATAATCGCCGTATGTCCACAACGTCATAAAAAGTATCCGCATTCTAAGCCACCCTCCTGAAAAACCTCAAGTAAGGATTCTGTTAGTTTGGCATTTTTACCTAATTCTAACGCAAAACACAATACGGCGGCATCTGTGCAGACGGCTCGGCGAGCCGCCCCTGCCGGTTTGGCAGGAAAAAACGCTTTGCCAGAACCCAGAAACAACTTTTATCTTTTAACCTAAAAAGAGCAGTTGATTTCGATACCGATGCTCCGCGAGTCTGGCGGACGGATCTGGAGTGCGGCGGCAAGCGGTATCCCGCGCGACGCCGCTTTGGCGCGGGCGAGCCGGAAAGCGGTGCCGCGACCCGCGCGCAGCGCGGCTCTTGTCACTGCACTCCAAGTTGCGTTTTGCACCAAACAGGTGCGGCGTGGATCTCAACGAAAGCCAATGTTTACGAGCCTTTGCTCAAAATCCGCGCCCTCAAGCCAACTCCCCTTTGCGCCGTTTCAGCCCTTTTGATAGACTTCTGACCATGCTTGCGCACTTGGCAGTCAAAAATCTGGCTATCGTTGAAGAGGCTTCCGTCGACTTCGGCCCCGGCCTCAACATCATCACCGGCGAGACCGGTGCCGGGAAATCCGTGCTGATGGGGGCGCTGGATTTGGTGTTGGGCAGCCGTGCCGACAAGTCCACCGTACGCGAAGGCGCCTCCGAAGCTTGGGTCGAGGCTTGTTTCAATCTGCCTGACACCAACGCCGTAGATGCCCTGCTTGAGCAAGCCGGGCTGCCTGTCTGCGAAGACGGCGCGCTGTTGGTGCGTCGCTCTGTCGCAATCTCCAATTCCGGACGCTGTCTGGTAAATGACGCCCCCTCCACTGTGCAGACGTTACGCAGGCTCGGCGACCTGCTGGTTGACATCCACGGGCCCAACAACCACCAGTCCCTGTTAGATCAAAACTTTCAGCGCAAGGTGCTGGACGCCTACGGCCGTTGCGGAACCGCGCTCAAAGCCTACCAAGATGTCTGGCGGGAGTTGCGCGCGCTGGAGGAACGGCTGCAGACCTTGACCGGCGACAGTTCCGATATCGCCGCAGAGATCGACCGCCTGCAATACATAGTGGATGAGATCAATCAGGCCGGACTGAGCGAGTCTGACGAGACCGACCTCATACAACAACATGCCGAAGCCGCCAATGCCGAGCAGATTCTAGCTTTGGGCGGCGAGATCGTTGCCGCTCTGACTGACGGCGAATTTTCGGTTTTCGACCTTCTCGTTAAAACACAAGCGCGGCTCGCTGAACTCGCGCGCATCCTGCCGGCTGCGGCAGAGTGGCGTAACGACCTGCAGGGCACGACAATCCAGATACAGGACACTGGGCGGGCCATCAACGAACTGCTTAGCCGCATTGATAACGACACCGACAACCTCCGGCGGCTGGAAGAACGCATGGCTACGGTGCAAAGGCTCAAACGCAAATACGGCCACACCGTCCGCGACATAATCGAGGCGCGCGATAAAAGCGCGGCGCGACTGAATGACCTGGCCACCCGCACCGAACAGGTGGAGCGCTTGCAGGAAGAGATCAAGGCCGTGAACGAAAACCTGTCCGCCAAAGCCGCCGACCTCTCCGCCGCCCGCGCTAAGGCCGCTGGCAAACTGGCGCATGCGATCACCGTTGAATTGCACGGTCTCGGTTTCATTAAATCCGGTTTCTCGGTGGATCTTTCGCCCTGCGAGCCGACAGCAGATGGCGCGGATGTGGTCTCCTTCGGTTTCGCCCCCAACCCCGGCGAACCGATGCGGGCGCTCAAAGCTATCGCATCCAGCGGCGAGATCGCGCGCGTGATGCTGGCCGTCAAGACCGTGCTGGCAACACACGACAACATCCCGGTGCTGGTCTTCGACGAGATCGACGCGAACATCGGCGGGGAGATCGGGCGGGCGGTCGGCGAGAAAATGCGCCGCGTGGCCGAGAGTCACCAAGTCATCTCCATAACCCACCTGCCGCAGTCCGCCGTATACGGGCGACAGCACTATGTGGTGAGCAAAGATGTGATCAAAGGCCGAACCAAAATGCGCATCGAGGCCTTGGACGCCGCCGGGCGCGTTGACGAGATCGCCCGCATGTTGGGCGGCAAAGGACTCACCAGCGTCATCGAAAGCCACGCCCGCGAGTTGCTGGCTTCCGCCACTGCGCAACCATAACACCCCTGATTTCGCCCGCATCTACCCAAATCCGGAATAATTCGTTATCCTATTAGTTTTCAAGTCGCGAAAGAAGGAAAAGCCGACAGTGCAAAACATTCATGTCCAAGCGCAAAAAGACCATATTTCTTCACTCTGTACAGCCTCGCCCATTCAGGCCCTTAGCGAACTAGTCTGGAACGCCCTGGATGCCGATGCCTTTGACGTCAAGATAGACATCATGCAAAACCCGCTCGGCGGTATCGAGGCCATCCGTGTCGCTGACGACGGCCTGGGTATCAACGCGCTACAGGCCGACCAACACTTCGGCAACCTCGGCGGATCGTGGAAGCGCAACAAGAGCAGAACGCTGCTTTCGGGACGGGTGCTGCACGGCAGCAAAGGCAAAGGACGCTTCAAGGCCTTCGCCTTGGGCAACCACGTGGAATGGCGCACCACCATCCAGACCGAAAACGGCCTGCGCTCCTTCGTGCTGACCGGCAAAGCAGAGGACCCCAGCCTTTTCACGCTGCAAGCGATACCCACGCCCGGACCGGCCGCAGGCACCGAGATCATGATCACCGACATCAGGAACTCGATGGGCACACTGCTGGACACTCCTTGGGCAGTACAGCAGATGGCCTCCAATTTTGCCCTGTACCTGAAAGCCTATCCGAATGTCCGTATCTATTTCCAAGGCTTGCTGGTCAACCCCGTTATCGTGCAACGCGCCACCAGCAATTATAACCTCAAATCCTCCGAAGGTTCAAAAGCGAAGCTGCAGATCATAGAGTGGAAGACCAGACAAGGCCGCAGCAAAGTGGTGTTTTGCAACAGCGACGGATTCGCGCTGCACGAGGTGGACGCGGCAGTGCGCCCCGGCAGCGGCTTCAATTTCACAGCATATCTTGTCTCCAGCCGTTTCGCCGCCCTGCATGAGGAAAACTTGCTGATCCTTGACGAGATACACCCCGAGGTCAAGGCCTTTCTGGATGCCGCCCGTGATATCCTGCGGCGACACTTCCGCGAACGCCGTGAGGCGATCACTGCCGACCTGCTCAGCCAGTGGCGCAACGAAGGTTCGTACCCCTTTGACGGAGACCCCGCCGACGAGGCTGAATCTGCTTTGCGCAACCGTTTCGATGCCTGCGCCATGGCGATCCGCGCCTATTCGGATAATTTCGACAACTTCACGGTCCTGGAAAAGAAGCTACTGTTCCGTCTCATGCGGGAAGTGCTCGCTTCTGACCCTACGGCCGCCACCACCATGCTGGCCGAAACTCTCAAAATGCCTCTTAAGAAACGCCGTGAGCTGCTGAAAACTTAATCCACTAGCACACTGTAAAACCAAACAATTCGGAAATGGTTACATGATGTAATTGCTTTACTCCAAATCCTGTAACCCTGCCTAAAGAACTGTCATGAATACACCGCAAAGAAGAATCGTTGTCACTTCAGCCCTGCCTTACGCCAACGGCGATATCCACATCGGGCATCTGGTCGAATACATCCAGACCGATTTCTGGGTGCGCTTTCATAAAATGCGCGGCCACGACTGTGTCTACGTCTGTGCTGACGACACCCACGGTACGCCGATCATGGTGCGCGCGCGCGCCGAAGGTATCACGCCCGAGGAGTTGATCGCTCGCAGCCACGCACTGCACACGCAGGATTTCGCCGACTTTGAAATCTGTTTTGACAACTATTACTCTACCCACAGCCCCGAAAACCGCGCTCTCTGCAACGATATCTACCGGGCCATGCAGCAGAGCGGGGCGATCTCCGTCCACAAGTTGCCGCAGCTTTATTGCGAACACGACGCAATGTTCCTGCCCGACCGTTTTGTTATCGGAACCTGCCCGAAGTGCAACGCCGAGAACCAGTACGGCGACTCTTGCGACACATGCAGCCAGACCTATCCTGCCGAAGAGCTGAAGGACGCGCGCTGCACCCTCTGTGGCCGGGTCCCGGTGACCCGTGACAGCGAACACCTCTTTTTCGAATTGGAGCCGTTCCACGACTACCTCAAAGGGTGGATTCCCACCCGCACCGCACCGGATGTGGCCAATAAACTGCTAGAGTGGTTCGATGAACCGTTGCGCGCTTGGTGCATCTCGCGTGACGCCCCTTACTTCGGCTTCGAAATCCCCGACTATCCCGGCAAGTACTTCTATGTCTGGGTCGACGCGCCGATCGGCTACATGGCTTCGTTGAAAAAGTGGTGCACCGACCACAACGAATCGTTTGACGCCTGGTGGCAAGCGCCCGAGGCTGAGTTATATCACTTCATCGGCAAAGACATTGTGCGCTTCCACTGTCTCTTCTGGCCCGCGATGCTGCACACCGCCAACTACAAAACACCCAACCAGGTCTTTGTACACGGCTTCCTGACAGTCAACGGCGAGAAGATGAGCAAATCCAAAGGCACCTTCATCAAGGCGCGCACCTACCTCGACCACCTGCGGCCGCAAGACCTGCGCTTCTACTACGCCTGCAAGCTCAACGGCACGGCCGATGACATGGATCTCAACCTCAGCGACTTTGTGGGTCGTGTCAACTCTGACCTCGTCGGCAAGATCACCAACCTCGCCTCGCGTGGCGCGCAGATGCTGCACAAGAGTTTGGGCGGCCGCACCGGCTCAATGGATGACGAGGGGCGGGCGCTCTACCGCAAGGCGCTGGACGCGGCGGAGAGCATCGCCGGTTTTTACGAGGCGCGCGACTTCAGCAAAGTCATGGTCGCCGTGCGCGATCTGGCCGATCTGGCCAACCAGTACTTCGACGCCAAAGCCCCCTGGGCACTCGTCAAGAGCGACCCCGAGGCGGCGCGCAGCGTGATGACCTCGGTGCTCAACATTTTCCGCGTGTTGGCCATCTACCTGCAGCCGGTGCTGCCCGCCTACGCCGCCAAGACCGCGAAGCTCTTCAACGAAGCGCCGTATGTCTGGGCCGACATCGAGAAGACCGTGGAGAACTGCGCCATCCAGCCGTACGAATATCTGGCGACGCGCGTCGAGCAGGCGGCTGTGGACGCGATGGTCGCAGCCAGCAAGTCCGTCGAGAAGGTACCCGCGCCATCCGCAAAGTCGAAGCCCGCGGTTGCGCTTCCGCCTGTCAAGGAGACCATCGACTACGACACCTTCGCCAAGGCGGATCTGCGTGTGGCGAAAGTGCTTGAGGCCGAGTGCGTGGAGGGCGCGGACAAACTGCTGCGCCTGCTACTCGACATCGGCGAGTCCAAGCCGCGTCAGGTCTTCGCCGGTATCCGCAAGGCCTACGATCCGGCCACGCTGGTCGGGCGTCAGGTGGTGATGGTCGCCAATCTCGCGCCCCGCAAGATGCGGTTCGGCATCTCGGAAGGCATGATCCTCGCGGCCGGCAATCCGGACGGCACGCTCTTCGTGGTCACGCCCGACAGCGGTGCGCTGCCCGGAGCCACGGTTCAATGATGCGGCTGCTGCTTTTTTTAGACAGGATTTCCCGCTATGCGGGCGCATATATCCATGATTGACATGATTGTTGTGTCGTGTGCGGCGTGGCAACGAAATTTGGAGTGCTGTGACAAGAGCCGCGCTGTGCGCGGGTCGCGGCACCGCTTTTGCACGCGCCCTGCCGCCGTGCGCATGCTTAAAAAGCGGCGTCGTGCGGGATACCGCTTGCCGCTGCACTCCAAATCTGTTCGCTCAACTCGCACGGCCCTGTCACCAACTGATTACGCATGGAGGGTCCTGCCGTGAGCCCATGGATCGGCGTGTTGCGTCTTTGGTCGCTGACAGCATCGGTGGTGCCGGTGGCGGTCGGCGCCGCGCTTGCGGCTAAGACAGGCCATTTTTCTTGGCTTATGCTGGCGCTTACCATGACATCCGGCGTTTGTCTGCAGCTAGCGACCAACCTTCTCAACACCTATGGAGATTTTTGTTCGGGTGTGGACACCGCTGAGCGACCGCCAAACGCGCCGCAACTGGTTTTGGGTAATCTGCGGCCCGCTCACGTCAAGATTGCCGGATTGCTGGTGCTAGCTTGCGGCGCAGGCACGGGCATCGCCGCAGCCGCATTAAGCGATTGGCGGCTGTTGTGGTTCGCTGCGGCCGGGGTTTTAGGCGCGGGTTTCTATACCACCGGGATATGCTATAAATATCTAGGCGTAGGTGTGCCCCTTGTCGCCCTGCTCATGGGCGTCTTGATGGTGACGGCTAGCTACTTCGTGCAAACTCTCTCACTATCGCTGCAAAGCTTCATAGTCTCCCTGCCATTGGCCTGCCTTGTCGCGGCGATCATGCATGGCGAGGATCTGCGCGACATGGCGTCCGACCGCGAGGCGGGCATCCGCACCACAGCCCTGATTCTCGGACCTGCGGCAGCCCGCGCGCTCTTTGTCGCCCTCCATGTCGCGCCTTATCTGATCATCGTCATCGCCGTGGTGGCGCACATGCTGCCGAAGCTGACGCTCATAACCCTTCTGGGGTTACCGCTGAGCATTTATCTGTCGCATGCGTGCCTCAAAGGCAGAACCGCGATACTGGAAGGCAAAACCGCCGCAACACATCTCCTTTTCGGCGTGCTGCTGGTGGCAGCCTTGCTGATGTCGAATTGACGAGTATGTGCCTGGACATTTTGTCGCAGTCGCCTGTGATTTTTTTCGCGGCGGCCTTGCGTAGCTGGCGGCTTCGCGCGGGAAAAGCAGAGCTGTGCTTTTACTCTCAAGATTGCGCGCCACTGCGTGGTCGCAATGAGAGAGGTTGACCCGCGACGTTCGACCCGCGACCTGCGGCTGGAGCAGCCCCAAAAACTCTCTGCGCCTCAGTGCCTCTGTGGTTTCATTCCCCGGTCCCCGCCTCCCCACCATTCACCACTCACCACTTACCACTTACCGCAGACGGCTCGGCGAGCCGTCTGCGCCTCCCTCTTCCCTTCCTCCTGTCCTCACCTCTCGAACACGATGAAGCAGGTATCGAAAGGTTCCATGAAAAAGGCGGCGGCAACGCTCCCGTCCGCCCGTCGGCGGGCGTTACCGGCAAGCATACCGATCTCGCCCTTGGCCGGATCCCAGCGCGCGGGCACCCCCTTACCCGTGTCGCGGAAAACACACTCGACCGGCCCCGCCGTCTCGCTGTCGTTTGACACAAAGTATATCTCACGCTCGTTGGTCTGGCGGTGCAGGAAATGCAGCCGCATACCCGCCTCGGTTGTCCGCCAAGTGAAATCCGCCGCAGGCATACCGCCTGCCTCTTCACGGAAACGCCGCACCTCCCCATCTCTGCCGTCTTGCGAAAAACGCCCAAACAACTGTTCCTCATCACCCGCGCCGGTCGGCACCAGCCACACCTTGACCCCGTTGGCAGCCAGACGCCTGACCAGTTTTTCAGCACCCGCCTGCCGTAACGCTGCCGCAGTCACCGCGACATGGCGATAGGAACGCTCTGACTCAAAACAGACGCGGCCATCTTCAAAAAAAACCGATTCCAGCATCACGCCGTTCGCGCAGTCGCACATGTAACCATCCAGCGCGGCTGGCGGCGCGTCTCCCAGCACCAGCATGTCTGACACCGGCTCGCCCTTTTGCAGCATCGTCTGGCAGCGGTGCAGATAAAGGCATAACTCACGCAGCCCGCCCACCCTGCCGCTGCCCGGCACAACGCCACCGGCGTCCAGCAGAATGCGCGTAGCCCCATCCGCCAACAGCCGGTTAACCTCACGCTTCCAGGGAAACGACAGTATCGCATCGGCCGGCGCGGGCGTCTCCGCCTCCGTGACCAGCCGCCCCGTCACCAGCCGCCGCGCCATCGCACGCGCGCCGCCTGCCGCGCGACGGTTCGTCCGCGCAGAGACCTCGCTATGCGAAACATCGATCATCGGGCGACGGAAATACAGCGCCACCTCTTCGGGATCAAGCGGCGTCTCGCCGATGTCCAAGCCCGCGTCAAGCCCGGCGGCATACACCAGTTCATCAACTGTCTTGCCGATGCGCTCACGCCACAAAGACCTCACGGCTGCTGCCAAACACTTACGCACATGCTCTGATGCAGCCTCGCTGCCGACTGTGAACCCGGCCAGTGTCGGTAAATTACGCTCCAACCCCAACCCGCTGAGCTTCAGGAATTCCGCTGGTAAATCTTCCGTCCAGACCACCTCGCGGCATGACGGCATAGACATCTGATACCATCGGACTGTGCGTCCGTAACCGCGGCTCAAACGGCTCTGGCACTCAGACAGCCAACGGTTGACGTGCCGCGTCAGACGCTTATCCACGAAATAATCCGGCACGGGCGGCACAACCTCGACAGTGCCGAACCGGAACAATCGCCACCCGCCAGCAGTGATGTTGCCACCCGCGCTGATGTCTAAAGGCTGAAACGATTGCACTCCGCCATCAGCCTCAGGCATTGCCAGACAGGCCAACGGACGAAAAGTGTCATTATCGCGGAACACCGACGGAAAAGCGTTCGTGCCGAGTTCGGCTGGCCCTAACATCGGATAAACCGCCCATGACAAACGGCGCAGGCGCGAGACCCCCGCCGCCTCATCGTACGCGACAAAGAAATCCCGGAAGCCCAACTCCATCCCGATCTCGCGGGCGCGCGCCATCAAAGCCACCAGCAAGTCCCACGTTTTCGCGTCAGCCGTGCCGACCGTCAGGAGCGCACAGCCCGCGCCCATCTCACACGCCCAGTCAAGTTGCTCGGCGGCCCGCTCGCAACTCATGCCGGCAAGCGTCAGAGAAAGCTCCACGACCGGCTTGGCCGTGACAGACGACGGTTCGAGAAACTCTCTCTCCAAGTCAGCGCCTTGTGCCGTCATCAGCGACGCGCACAACCATGCAGCCAAGCGCCGCGCAATATTGGACTTACCACGCATCATGTGAGTGTAACAAATCCCTTACTCTCCTCCAACACCAGCCGAAATGCGGGCAAAGCCCGCAACCCAATTCAATCTCACACAAAGGCACGAAGGACACAAAGAAAGAAAAATAATTAAAAACTCTCTGTGCCTCCGTGCCCTCTGTGGTTTCATCCCACGGTCCCCGCCTCCCCACCATTCACCACTCACCACTTACCGCAGACGGCTCGGCGAGCCGTCCCCACCTCCCCACCACCCACCACTCACCATTCACCACTTACCACTTACCGCAGACGGCTCGGCGAGCCGTCTGCGCCTTCACTCTCCCTGCGGCAAACGCACGAACAGAATGCATATCGGTGTCGGCACTTGGATGATGCCACCTGTCTGGTGAGTAAGCCGCCCTGTTTCGGGATCGACCTTGTGTACCGCTACGGTGTGCGAATGCTTACCCGCCGCCAGCAGCCAACCGCCGCAGGGCGACAGGTTGATGTTGCGCGGGAACGCCCCGCGCACCGGTTGCGTCTGGATCACCTCCGGCGTGTCCGCGCCCGGGCCGACACGGAACACGCTCACCGTGTCGTTGCCACGGTTAGATGTGTACAAGAAACGCCCGCTCGGATGCGTCAGTATCTCAGCAGCGCTGTTGTGAGCTTCACCCGCCTTGACCGCCTCGCTCAGCGTCGGCACGGTGGACTGCAGTCGCGCTTTGCCCGCCTCCATGTCCCAATCGTAGCAAGAGAGTGTCAGCGCCAACTCGTTGAGCAGATAGATCCTGCGCCCATCCGTGGAAAAGCGCATGTGCCGCGGCCCGGAACCCGGGGGCGCTGCGATGAAACCATGACGCTCGATCCTAGGTGCCGCCGCATCGACCCGGTAAACCACAATGCCGTCCAGCCCGAGATCCGGCACCAGCGCGAAACGCCCGTCCGGCGAAAACCCGCACCAATGCGGGTGCGGTGCGTCTTGACGTTTGCCGACCACGCCCGTGCCCGGACCGGGGTGCTCATGCACCTTCGCCACACCCAACCGCCCTTCCGCATCCAGCGGGAAGAGCGCGGTCGAACCGCCGCCGTACTGCGCGGTCAGCAGAAAGCGCCGGGAAGCATGCACGGCCAAGTGGCAGCCCGCGCCGTCACCTGTGGGCGCAGCCGTGAAAGCCTGCAGCGCTCCGTCGGCGCCAATGCGGTAACCCGTCACGCCATGACCGCCCTCGCCATTCGCCACGGCATAGAGCTTGTCGCCGTCCGGATGCAACGCCAGAAAACCCGGCGAGCCTATCTCAGCCGCCAGTTCCGCCGTCCCGAGTTTGCCGCTCACAGTGTCGAACTGCGCACGGTAGATGCCTTTGGACGGCGCGCCGCCGGTCCCGAAGTACACGCAGAGTTTTTCCGCCCGCGACTGCACTGCGAAACAGACCGTTGCGGCAACCGATACCAAAACCGTTTGTTTAAGATTTATCATGTGAATAAGTTATCACGCCATGCCGCGCCGCTCAAGCACTTCCATTACCGCAACTGGCCTGCCGGGGTTAGATGTCGTGTTTCCCGCATACGTTTTCGTCTCCTTTCCGCGTGCCCTGCCCCGTTCGTCCGGGTGATGTAAACATTGCAACGTTCCAAGTTACCTGTCCCTTTGTTCCCGCTGGGGATCAGGCCGGACACCTGCCGCGCGATATTCGCTCATGGTTGTCTGAAACGTGGCTTTGAAGAGCGCGCAGAGATGGTTCGGATGGGCAAATCCGCATCGCTTTGAAATGGTTGCGAACGGCAGGTCGGTCTCTTTGAGCATGGCCTGCACGGCCATCATACGTACGCGCTGGATCTCCTCGCGCACGGTGTGGCCGAGCGACTCGCGGAAACGCATTTCCAGCCACCGGCTTGAAACGCCGAGATGCTGTGCCACATCCGACACGCGGATGGTGAGGCCGTTGTTGATGCGGATGAATTCGAGCGCACGCACGACCAACCGGTCTTTGACGTGCAGCATGTCGGTCGAAGCACGCGCAATCACGCCGGTCGGTCCGTAGGAAAAGACGCGCACGCCTTTGATGTTCCGCATCATGAGCAGATCGAGCATGTGCGCGGCCTCGTAACCGGCCTTTTCCGCGTCTAGCTCGATGGTGGAAAGTTGCGGAATGCTGGTTTCACAGACCAACTCATCGTTGTTGACGCCCAGCACGGCCGCCTCGTAAGGCACGCTGATGTTGGCCACGAGGCAGGCGTCCAGCACCTGTCGGGCACGGCAGTCGTTGGCAGCGAAGATCGAGACCGGTTTCGGCAAACGCTTCAGCCAGCGACAGAGCAGCGGGCGTTCTCCGCCCCAGTCGCTGGCGTCATGCGGTGGCAGTGGATATTGGTGGCAGACCTTGCCGGACTCCGCGAGCGTGTTGGCGAAGGCCGTCTGCCGCCCTACGGACCAATTGATGCCGGTCGCCTCGCCGACAAACGCGAAATGGGGGAACGGTTTTGCGAGGAAGAACTGGGCAGCGAGTTTGCCGATGGCGGCGGAGTCGCTTTCGGTGCGGCAGCATCTGGAAAGCGGATGCGAGGGGCGCAGGTATTTGTCGCCGGGGTTAAAGAGCACAGCCGGTAGGCGCGCGGCGACGATCTGGTCGGCGACAACATCATTCGGCACGCGTCCGATAATGCCCTGGCCTTTCCAGTTGCGCCCGTCCGGCATTTTGAGATCGCCGGTGCCGCCGACGTGATGGTGGATACTCCACGGGCCGTAGACGCGCACATATCGCAAAATGCCCCGGAGTTCCATGCGTGAAATGCCGTGGGAGGTCTCCAGCAGCACGGCCACCTGCGGCATTTTTTTGCGGTTCGGTTTTTTCACGATGTGTTGCGGGCGTTTCATGGGAGCTAGTATACGGGGTAAGGGACGAGGCTTGCAAGCCGTGTCTGCCGAAAATAGGGGTGATCACTGACATGAAACATACGTGCAAGGGGGTAGATTCAAGGGTTCTCGACTTCGCGTTATCGTAACCCGAGTTCGCACTTCCGAAATTGCGGATTTGGGTCGGGCTCGTTTACGATATGGGGGAAGGAGAAAAACGGATGAAACAAAACAAGCGATGGATCAGCATGTTGGCCGCGCTTTCGGCTGCTGCGGTGATGGCGGGCGAACGGACGATCCCAGTGGATATACAGCCATTCACCGGGGGCAGCGAACGGGAGGACAGCATGTGGAGCGCGTTGTACGCGGCCAATAGCGGTAAGATCTATATCGGGCTTTGTACTCATGCGGAAGCCGCGCACTTTTTCGAATATGAGCCAGAAACCGCGAAGATGAATCACATTGCGGATTTGACCGTGTTCAAGGGCGAGCGTGGCAAAGGGATTTGGACATCCGGCAAGATTCACGTCCGGATGAGCGAGGATCCCGAGGGACGCATTTATTTCGGCGATTTCTGCGAGGACACCGGGCCGGAATGTATCGATCCCTCCAGTTATCTGGGCCCGCACTGGTTCCGGTATGATCCCCGGAACGGCAAGCTTGAAAAGCTGGGGCAGATAAACCGGCGTTGGGGGTTGCTGGGGTGTGTGCTGGTGCCTCAGCACGAAAGGCTGTACGGGCTGGCCGAGGACGGGCACCTCTACTATCTGGGTTTGAAGACACGGGTTACGACTGATCTTGGGCGTGTGGATGACTGGGACATCTGCCGCACGATCTTCGCCGATGATCGGGGTAACGTGTACGGGTCTTTTCCGATCGGTCGCATTTGGAAATACGATCCCAAGCATAACCGCATCTTTGATTTGCGCGGGACGCGTCTGCCGCTGGATCCGCGCGCCACGCCGCGCACCATGTCCAACCCCATGCTGGATCGTAAGGTTTATTGGCGCGTGATCGAGTGGGAAGCCAAGGAGCGGGTGGCATATGGGATTGTGACAGGTGATTCCCGGCTGTTCCGCTTCGATCCGCATGACGGGTCGGAGGGCTCTATAGAGCCGCTGGAGCTGATGTGCGCGGACCGCTATCTGAAGGCGGATCCGAGCCTCATCCCGGTGGCCACGCTGGCACTGACGATCACGCCCGGCCGCAAGCTCTACTACGCCCCTGTGATTTCCGTGGCGTTCGACTATTCCGGCACCTCTTGGGATGTGGCGGATGAGCGGAAATTCACGGCGCACCTGACCGGCAAGGATGTGCCGCCTGAGTCGGTGCTGATCGAGTACGATCTGGACAAGCGCGTTCGACGGGAATTGGGGCTGATGCGCGGCCGGGACGGACGCCGGGTATTCGGGCTGGGCGGTGCGTGCACGGGGCAAAAGGATGGCAGGCTCTACTTTGTGGGGGCGGTTGAGGAGCGTGATCCGAAGCGGGTCGCGAACAAGATTGACGGAAAGTGGCCATTCAGCATCGGGCTGGTGAGCTACATGCCGGAAGCGGGAGGTGCGGAATGAAGCGGGGAGAGGTCAGCGGTCGGAGGTCGGAGCTTTTGCAGGTCGCGGGTAGCGGGTCGCGCGTCTTCCTTGTCATGAGTCTCGCGGTGCTCGCTCTGGGCGGGGCTCCCGTCGCGTACGCGCAGAAGTGGATCAACCCGAATTTCGACGCGCACCGGCTGGATTACCGGGATCTGGGATATCCGGACGTCAACGCCATCGAGGCGGACAATTCGCCGATCACAGCGTTGGTCACGGCCGAGGGCGGCATGATCTACGGTGCCACCAGCGGCAAGACCGCCGCCTACCTGTTCCTTTACGACCGCGCCATCAATAAGGTGCGTCCGCTCGGGCATATCGAAGGCGCGCAGGGTGTGCATCACGCGCTGGTGCAGGACAGCGACGGGACTCTGCTGATCGGCGGCGGGCTGAACATGCTGGCGCCGGTGGTGCTTACACAGGATTTTCCGGGCGGGTTCCGGGCCATTGAGGAGCAATTGTGGAGGGATATCGCCGCGCCCTACGAAGGTTACCAAGGCGGCAGGTTGTACCGGTATGATCCGCGGACAGGTGATGTCGGCGCCCGGCTGCCGGGGGCGCCGTGTCCGTTAAAGGTTTTGGGCGTACCGGTCAAGGGCAACACGATCTATGCCGTCGCGCTTGATCCGGTCGCAAGCATATTGTATGGCATCACCTATCCCGACGCGCGCTTTTTCGCATGGGATCTGAAAAAGAACAAAACGGTGGTGGACCTGCCTCTTTTGACGTACAAGGTGTATGCCGGTCCGGAACGTCACTGGCGCAGTGTGCCGCGCGCGTTGCATGTGGCCGCGGACGGGCGCGTCTACACCTCCGGCGATGACGGCCGGATCGTTTATTACGATCCTGCGGAGAAAAAGATCATTGCGACCAACATGCAGATACCGGGCGAGTATTACGAGGCATTCAATTACTACGGATATCCGGTACTGGAAACGTGGCAGGCGGCACCGGACGGAACGCTGTTCGGCGCGACAACCGACGGCTACCTGTTCCGGTTGAGTCCCGGGCTGGATCGCTTGGTGAATCTCGGTAAGCCGCGCTTGTCGCGCCGCGTACGCGGCATGACGCTCGGCCAGGACAACCGGTTGTATCTGATTTGCGGCGAATTCGAGGAACCGTGCAAGCTGTTCAGTTACGGAGTAGACGGGCAAGAAGGGTTCCGCGATTGGGGCGGGCTTACGGTGGACCGCAGTCCCTACTACGCTAAACGCGCCTACAGTTTTGACGCGATGACCACAGGTATCGACGGGACTATTTTCATGGGCGAGAGCGACCGGCGGGCTTGTCTCTACATGTTCTTCCCGGGTGCGGTGCCTTTTCCCGGCGGGTTTAATCCGAAAAACCCTCGGCATAACTAACAACGATTAGAAAGGTGGATGACGTATGAAAAGTCGAACAGGGTATCAGGCGGTCGTGACAAGTCTGGCGTTTGTACTGGCGGTATCGGTCGGGTTGGCGGATGTTGCTCCTCCTCTTTGGGGGGACCGGAAGGTTGTCCCTCCCTGGGATCGGAAGGCTGCCCCTGAACGCGGCGCAGTGGTTGAGAAACAGTGGAATCCCAAAGACTATGGGGCCAAGGCCGACGGGATTACTTTGGACACGCGGGCGATCCAGGCGGCGATCGACGCCTGCGCCGGGACGGGCGGCGGAACGGTCCGGCTGGAAGGCGGCATCTTTCTTTCCGGCACGGTGATTCTGAAAAACGGGGTGACGCTGCTGATCAATTACGACGCGGTCCTGCGCGGCAGCGCGAACATCAACGATTACCCGAGCATCACGCCGGAGATCGACTACCTGTACCGGGCGCGGTTCACCAAAAGTCTGATCTATGCCGAGCAGCAGGAGAACATCGGGCTGGTGGGGAACGGCGTCGTCGACGGGCAGGGGCCGATGTTCCCGGCGAGGAAAGGCGATGACGGCGGGCGGCCTTATCTCCTGCGGTTCAGCGAGTGCAAAAAGGTGCGTGTGAACGGGCTGCTGTTCCTGAACTCGGCGCGCTGGCTCTCGCATTATCTGGCGTGCGAAGATGTGGTGATCGAGCGCATCGCGATCCGCAGCCGGATCTGTGAGAACCGTGACGGCATGGATGTGGACAGTTGTGACGGCGTGGTGATCCGCGATTGTGACATCTATTCCGGCGACGACGCGATCGTGCTGAAATCCACGGCGGCGGGCCGTCCCTGCCGGAACATCAAGGTGAGCGGTTGCCGGTTGTCGGGAAGGACGGCCTGCCTGAAAACGGGCACGGAGTCACAGGGCGGGTTTGAAGATATTCTGTTCGAAGATTGTTGTTTGTACGACGCTTGGAGCGGTGTTGAGATAGGGACGGTTGACGGGGGGATCTGTCAGCGCGTGAATGTGTCCAACATAGTCATGCGTAACGTGGGGGTACCGATTTTTATCCGCCTTGGGAACCGTGCGAATCCGCTGCCCGGACATCCGAAACCCGGAGTGGGCAAGATGCGCGACATCACCGTTTCGAATGTGCGCGCCGAAGGTGCCGCGCGAATTGGCTGTTCGGTGACCGGGATCCCGGGGCACCCTGTGGAGCGAGTCACCCTGCGGGATATCCGTGTCCGGTTTTCAGGCGGAGGAACGCTGGCGGATGCGGCGCGGGCAACACTGGAAAGGGAAAGGGTCTATCCGACAGGCTGGATGTTCGGCGTTTTGCCCGCTTTCGGCCTCTATGTAAGGCATGCGGACGGAATCGGGTTGCACAATCTGGATTTTCAGGTGGACGGGGAGGATGCACGTCCGGCGATCGTAACCGATATAGGGGTGAGCGGGCTGGAGTTTTCCGGCGTGACGCCGCAGCCGCACAAACGCTGAGCTTTGGGTCTCCCCAAGGCTCAGAAGACACTGACGTTGGGCGAGAACCTGTAGAGAGGAGTAGATCATGATGACTGACAAGAACACGTTCAATTGGCTGCTGTTGATACTCGCGGGAGTCCTGCAAACTGCCGCAGGCGAGGTGTCCTACACACCGGGAGACATCTGGAAACTGGATGGATCCACCGACTGGACCAACCGCCCGTACTTCGTTGGGCTGGGGCACATCCAGTCCACGGGAAAGCCCGACACCAACGCCGTGTGGCGGTTCATGCACTACGACGATGTCGCCATCGGCCCGCTCTTCGGCAACCCTGCCGAACTCGGCACGCTGAAGCAGGATACCACCAACGGACTATACCGTAGCAGATCCCATTCGAACATCTATCTCACCCGCCCCTGGATCTCCGACACCTGGATGAATCTGGGGTTAGGGCCTTACCATTCCAGATGGGCGGGAGCCGTGGTCTGGGAGAGCCCCGTTCCGGGAACGTTCCGTATCGATGCCGACCTCATCTATACTGGCGGCGTAGGAACGGTCAGCTTCGGTGTCTTTTACCATGACGTCAAAGCCAACGCCTTCTACCAGCTCCAGAAGGGTTTTCTGTTCGGGGACGACCGCTATGGCTGGACACCCGTGACCTCGGAGGTCGCGCAGGCCTCGGTCTCGCTTGACGCGGGCGACCGGCTGGTCTTTCTGCAGCGCGCCTACGTTACTTCAACCGGCCGCGAGTACTCCTATACATCCGGCCCTGATACGACTCCATCCTACCAGTGCCGCCACAGCGAACACCGGAACCTGACCGTGACCCTGCTGACCGATGCGCCCACAAACCCCGTCCCCCAGACGTTCCGCTCGTGGCGGCGCAAGGATCTCCACTGGCGCGCCGATGTGGAGGACAGCCTCAAGCCAGAAAATGGCGGCACGGCCGTGGTCCGGGATCGCCGCCTCCCCGCGACCCGCCCCGCGATGTTCAGCTACTATGTCAGCACCAATTGTATCTTCGGGCATGCGGATGTCAACGCCACGGGGTTGCGCGAGGGCGAAATGCTGGCTCCCGCCGTGAACGGCCTCGACTTCTTTGGCGACATGCAATGCGGTTGCCGAGAGCATCTGCTCTACTATCGGCACGACAACCTCAAAGGTGCTGACCTCCGGGCCAAGCCGCCGGTCTGGTTCTTCCGTCCGCCGAAGCCCGGCTCTTATTCGATCACGGGCGTGCTCGACGAACAATCAAGCAGCCAGAACAGTCTGGGCTCGATCAGTTTCTGGATCGGCACAGCCATACTCGACAATTTCGGCACCAACCCCGTCGTCAGCCGGATCACCACGCTGAAAAAAGGCGAAATGGTTAAGGATGCCCCCTCGATTGATATTGATCTGCGTTGCGCGCTCGAGTCGCCGAACCACTGCATCTACATGACGGTCTGGGGTCAAGTGGACAGCGGCGACCGGCGCAGTTCGATCGTCGACGACCTCCTGATCACACACGAGCGGATGACCGGTACGATGATGACCATCTACTAACCCGACTTTCGCTATTCGAGCGGAAACAACGACGCAAGCAGTTGCAAATCAATCGACGAGCAGATGCTTGTCCCTCTCGGTATTTCGCGAGTCTGGCGAAAAAATTTGGAGTGCGGCGGCAAGCAGTATCTCGCGCGACGCCGCTTTTTGAGCAAGAGTGCAGCGGCAAAGCGGTGCGAGAAACGGGGTCGTATTTTGACATTGGACATTCAAGGTTACGGAGCGTTTTCGCGGTGTGGTGATGTGTTGTCATGGCAGGGCAACTGAGGCGCCTCCGAAAGGATGGCGGCGCGGTTGAAAATCGACAGAGCCTTGTACCGGTCGGCCGCGCACGTATTAGGGCTGCTGGGAAAACGAAATGTCTAATGTCAAACTACGACCCAACATATTGCACTGCGATAAGATACAACAAAAATGGGGGCACTAAAAGAGTCAATCCCTGACCTGCATGGCTCTTTGCGTTAAACACGCGACAAGGCATTCGCGGAGACAAAAAGGTTGCGGCGACGGAATGGCACTGGGCTTTCCACCAGCAGAATAGCTTTGAGGTTTTCCAGACCGCACGCGAACCAAGGGCGGCTTAGATAGCAAAGCGGCGCCTCTGTCCATGACGGCGGCTCTAGCCCCACTTCGCGGCAGAGGGTTTCTGCCACAGCAGCCAGATAAGCATTGCTGTCAGCATATTGTTCGGTGTGAAACCAAACCGGTGGATCTGCAACCAGCTCCATCTTTTCAGCGGGTGTCGCCCGGCGTTGCCTGAAATCATCCAGCAGATCGCCGATAAGCTCCATGGAAAGCGGAAGACCTTGGCGGATTTCATCATTCCACCGTCGACTGATCTCTCTGATTGTCAAATGGGTATGCTTCATCAGGTCTCCAGATTTTGACAGAGTTCCTCCACCGCAAACCGGGTTTTAGGCTGAATCCTGTTTTGCGGGTAGAACTGTTCAACGATACGCAAAACCTCATCGGCTGTACGCAAGCCAAGATGTTTCATTAAAAACCGGATGTCCCGGATATCGGTTTCGTCTTTACCCAGTCGCATACTCATGCATTTCATCGCCAGCAGATATTCGGGAGCCGCCACGAACACTCTCAGATTCGGCAGATCGAGCAGGGGAAGCATCGATCCTTTTTCGCTGACAAACCCCTTAACAGCATCATTCAGCCAGCCTTCGGCCGCGCCGCACTCCCGAGAGACCTCTGCAGCGGCCTTGTAAACCACATCCTTGGGCTCAAAGATCGCATCCACGTCCTTTGTGCTAACCCGCGCTTTGTACGCCAACACCATCGCGGCTCCACCGAAAAGGGCGATCTCTCCCACCACATTGTACGTGCCTAGGATCTCTGACAGGCGTTCAAAATAGACTTCTATCTCCTGTTTCGTCATGGACAGAAGATAACATGCACCGAATGTGATATCAAGCGCGGGGCAACGGTGGGGTGCGATTCAATAAAGTTGAATCGCACCCCTGGCCTGCCGGGGTTAGATGTCGCGTTTCCCGCATACGTTTTCGTCTCTTTTCCGTGTGCCCTGCCCGTTCGTCTGGGGGTGGATAAGTTGTAACATATTGCTATGCAACATGTTATAACAAAACGTGGGGGTAGACAAACGCCTCGGAATATGCGATAATATTTTTGTCCGTTTTGGGTGCTGCATGGTGTTGCGCAGAAAACGATGTGGCGTAAGCTGGGGTGTCCCATGCCTGCCCGCGCCGGGCGGCGGGACGTACGCTCAAAGGGTCGTAAAAGGAGAAAGGACAAAGTGCCATGACAGGTTTGCTAGTGCTGACGGCGGCAGCGGCGCTGCTGTATGAGAACGATTTTTCGACGCGCACGAGCGCGGAGCCGCCGGGCGCGGCCTGGTCGGTTTATACGTACGACAAGGGCGGCCCGCTGGCCTACGACTACCTTGAGCCGGACAAAGATCCGGCCGACCGCTTTACCACACCGTATTCGTGGTCGTCTCAGGGACAGGGGGGGGCAGCAGGACGGCTGGGTGAAGAAGTTCCGCGAACATAACAATCGCAAGGTGAATATGGGGATCTCCGTCGTTTCGGACGAAGCGGATCCGGCGCTTTTGCTGACCAACTCCAAGGACACCTCGTATCATTCCACGAACCGTCTCTTCGCAATCGCGCATCCGTTCCGCAACATCTTCACGAATGGCGAGGTGCGTCTGACGTTCGACATGCGCACACCGAATGGTTATACAAGGTGGGATATCTATTGCTGGCTGGGGCCGATTTTTGAACAACAGCTCAACAATGCCAACAATTACGTGCTTAAGAATTGGCCGCTTCAGGCCGGCTTCAGAGGATCGGTGCTCTCCGGTGGCCGGCGCGACCCCGCAGGTCCGAGCGGCACCCGCCAATATGTGGACTGGGGATCGTACACGGGCCTTCACTGGTACCGCTTCGACATCCTGATGCGCCTCGACAGCAGCGAATTCGATATTGACATCTACGACCTCGGCACCGGGCGGATTGACATCGACGCGACGCCCGGCGGCGCTCCCGTCAACACTGCTGACAACAGGAACAATAAGTTCGTCCGCGACATGAATGCCGACGACGGCGGTCTGGCGGGCCTCGGAATCGTCTGCGGCCGCTATGACACGGGCGCGCCCTACGGGGAGGCGGGGTTCAATGACGATCTCACGCCGAAAATCGACAACATCAAAGCCTCCTACAAGGCACCGGGGGCGAGCGCTTTCGTTGACTTCTACCGCAACACTTTTGACAAGTCCATGCGGCGGACGGTTGACGGCAGCGCCACGCTTTCCCGCACGTACGCGCTGGCGGAAGCCGTCGAGACGAACACAGTCACGCTGCTTCCCGAATACGTCCGGGCGTCGGACAACTATAGCACATCATATTCACAATCCACCAGCGGCGCGCCGTTCCTCAACGCGGGGTGGGATTCGACTTTGGCGGATGCTTCACCGCAGCGCGCCGGCGTGGACGGCTGGCGCTTGGGCGGAAACCCGTCTTTCGGCGGGCCGATTTGCGTGACGTCGAATGGCAGCAACCGCGTTTTCTTCACGCCGACATTTACGAAGGCCCGGCACCCGATGTGCCCCAACCTCACCAGCGGCACGTTCAAGTTCGAATTCGACCAGCGCATGCCGGCGGGTTGGAACGGCACGCCGCGCTGCGACATTGATCTCATGAGTTATGAGGCGTACGAAACGGGCCTTGACAATTCATCAGACTCGCGCATCCGTGTCGGTCTCGGCAGCGACGGCACCGCAGGCGCGACAACCAATGTGATCCAGCAGTTTTACCCGTATGTCGGCGGCTATAAATCCGATCAGCCGCTCGAGGCGCTCACATGGTACCGCATCCGGATCATCGGCGACCTCGACACGGGGAAGTACAGCGTCTATTACTATAAGATCGGCGCGGCCGCGCCGGCGGCGCCGGACGATTTCACGCCGGGGGCAGCCGTTGCAACATACGAGGATAACGACATGGAGTCTACGTCCGGTTTTTCGCAAGGCATCGGCACGGTCGGCATTTCGAACTGGCTGCGTTGTCTGGCGCCGAGCGGTGAAGATGAGGCAGACTACTGCATGTACATCGACAACCTCCGGCTTTGGAAACAGGTTGACGGCGCTTGGCAGCAGCTCTACGAAAACCGCGCCGATGACGTCACGCGCATGGGATACGCGAAGAAGTCCGCCAATCTGACGCCCACGCCGCAGATCGACCGTCCGGAATACGGCGTGGATGGTTTCGCGAGCGCTCCGACCCACCCCTACGGCTTCTTTGTCACCGGCAATGACGCGGTCCACGAAGTGCAAAACAATCTCTATTCGGTCGTGCATCCGCTCGGCCGCAGCGTCGCACACGGGCAGCTTTCGTTGCAATACGATGTGCGAGTGCCGACAACGTGGGGTCGTCCGGGCACCATGAACTATTTCTGGCTCCAGCTCGGCGGGCCGACGATGCTTTCAGCCTCGACCTGGGAGTCTCCCTTCTACCGCCACCAGACGTGCCCGGCGATCCGCACCGGCATACAGGTGGGCTACGGCGGTTCGACTCCCCTGACGGACACCGGCGGAATCTACAACCGCACGGCGCTTATCGCCGTGGGCGGGGTGGACGGCTCCAATTCCGGTGCGCGGACGACGAAGGCGAAGCACATTCCCGCAGGCGTCACGGGGTGGTACCGTTTCAAGGTCGAAGCCGATCTTGATACGCACAAGTACGATTGCACGGTGTATGACATGGGACAGACCCATCCGACGCCGGACACGCCGGACGGCGTGGCGGTTGACGGCGCTTCTTGGACGGATATCGATTTCTTCTTCAACCATGAGCCGATTTCGGCGATACACATTATCGGCGGCTATACGTTCTCCTACGCGCCGTGGCGCGACGATGCGCCGGGGGCGCTGCTGTTGGACAATATCCGCATCAAACATCACAAGCGAGGAACCATGATTTCCATCCGCTAATGGATAAGGTTAAAGGGGATATGAAACAAAAGACATCCAGAAGAGAGTTTCTTGAAACCGCGTGCTGCGGTTTGGCGGTTGGAGCGTTCGCGGGCGGCGGCGGCTCACCCGCCACCGCATGCGCGGGGACGGACGTGCAGGAAGCTTCGGCGGACTTTCACTTCACAGAGCCCTTCGACGGCGGCATCGTCCACGAGCAAAGCGGCTTCCCGGTGCTCGGAACCGAGCCGAGCAACCCTAAGGGCGGACACATGCTGAAAGTCGAGGTTTCCGGAATCGCGCCCGACTCCGCGAAACTCGAACTCTTCACCGCCGACGGCAGAAAAATTCAGGCGCGGCAAGGCAACGGCACGTTTCAAGGCGTCGCTTTACTGCGTGACCGCGTCACCGAGATCCGGTGCCGCGCGACCATAGACGGCGTGCGCCGGGAAATACGCACCCGCCCGGTCTGGGCCAAGAACTCGTTCCCGCGCTTCCGCTGCTTTATCGATGACCATAGCGCTTTCTTCAGGGATGTCGCCCGCAACAAATACAAAAGCCTGTTCGACTGCTTCTACCTCGCCAGGCTCCGTGAACTGCACCGGAACTTCGGGGTCAAGATCAACCTGAACTGCTTCAACACCACGCCCGAGCGCGACTTCAGCCTGTCGATGTTCCCCGACACCTACAAATCCGAGTTCGAAGATAACGCGGACTGGCTCCGTCTCGCGTTTCACTCCGAAAACCTGTCCCCTAAAATACCGTACCGGAACGCCACGCCCGAACAGCTCGCCGCCGATTTCGATCTGGTTGCCGGCGAACTGAAGCGGATCGCCGGCCGAGCCTACACCGCCGGGCTGCAGATACACTGGGCCGACGTGCCGCCGGACTGCTACAAGGTCCTGGCTGACCGCGGCGTCAAAATGTTGCAGACGCGCGGGCGCAAGCCCGACGCCAAGAGCAAGAAGATTTGCGACTACCATCTGCCGGATGAGGTTCTCGCGTATCTGCACGACTACCAAGGCTGGATGCATTTTGAAAGCGGCCTCATCTTTTACAGTTCTTCTGGCTGCGGTTGCGATTGGACGCCGGTGGACAAGATCGTGCCCAAGATCTTGAAGCATATCGAGAACCCCGCAAAAAACCATCTTGCCAGCGTCACCGGACATGAGTTTTACTGGTGGCCGTTCTACAAACACTTCGTTCCGGACATTTATGACCGCTTCGCTACCGCATTCCGCGTCCTGCTGGACCACGGCTACAAGCCGATCTGGATTGAGGACGGCTTTTTCGGCGGCCTCCCCGCTTAGGGGAGGGGGTTAGTGCCTTGCGGCTCAACAAGCGCGATAAAAAACAAATTGCGGGCTTCGCCCGCATTGGGGGTTAAGGTTGTAAGGGGTTGAGGCTGTGAGGTTATTAGGAGGATGTCGGCGGAGCGAACGGATGAGGGAGCTGAGTACTCTTTTGCGGTTAATCATTAGTAATCGCCTTGTTCGTAGAGCCTCACAGCCTTACAGCCTTACAGTCTTACAGCCTTTTGGTTGCGGGCTTCGCCCGCATTGGGGGTTAAGGTTGTAAGGGGTTAAGGCTGTGAGGTTATGAGGAGGATGTCGGCGGAGCGAACGGATGAGGGAGCTGAGTACTCTTTTGCGGTTAATCATTAGTAATCGCCTTGTTCGTAGAGCCTCACAGCCTTACAGCCTTACAGTCTTACAGCCTTTTGGTTGCGGGCTTCGCCCGCATCGCCCGCATTGGGATATTATGCCGATATGCCTTGGCGGCGTATCAGGGTGTTGTGGACAAAAAGGACAGGGAAAAATGAAGAGAGCTGTTACGGTGTTGGGTACGGTTTTGCTGGCTGCATCGATGTTTGCGGCGGATGACGGTTTTGTCTCCATGTTTAACGGCGTCAATCTGGACGGATGGCGGCTATGCAACGTAGCCCCGGAGACTTTTTTTGTGCGCGACGGCTTGCTTGTCACCACGGGTTTTCCTATCGGCACCATACGCACGGACAGGATGTATGAGAACTTCGAGATCGATTTCGAGTGGCGGCATATGACGTCCGGCGGCAACTCCGGGCTTTTCATCTGGGCGGACGGGGTTCCGGTGTGCGGCTCGCCATTTTCGCGCGGGATCGAGATTCAGATTCTGGACCCCGGATACAATTCCAAGGGCAAGAACGAGCGGTATAGCACGCACGGTGACATTTTCGCGGTGAATGGAGCGAAATTGACGGTGGCCGGGCGCGTGTCGCCTGACGGCAGGCGCAGTTTCCCGTCCGAAGAACGCACCCGCCCGTCGCCGGAATGGAACCATTACCGGGTGGTGGCCAATAACGGCGACATCAGCCTTAGCGTCAACGGCAAGGAGGTCACGGTGGCCAAAGCGGCTTCGCCGCGCAAGGGTTATCTGATGCTGGAAGCCGAGGGGGGCGAGTGTCACTTCCGCAACATACGCATTAAAGAACTGCCCTCGACCAGTCCTGCCCCGGATGAGATAGCGCGCGCGACCGAAGGCTTTGTGCCCTTGTTCACGGGGCTGGATCTGCGCAACTGGAAGGTGCCGGAAGGGGACAACGGCCACTGGAAAGTCGTGAAAGAGGTCATAGACTATGACGCCATGAGCGAGGCGCCCGGCGACAAAAGCTTGTGGAGCGAGAAATCTTATAAGAATTTCGAGCTGATTGTAGACTGGCGTATCAAGGAGACGCCTTACGAGAATCCGCGTGTGCGCAAGGTGTTGCCCGACGGCAGCGAGGAAACAGGGCCGGACGGCAAACCTCTGGCATTGAAGTTGCCCGACTCGGATTCTGGAATATATTTGCGCGGCAGCAGCAAGTATCAGGTAAATATCTGGTGCTGGCCGGTCGGGTCCGGCGAGATGTACGGGGTGCGTTGTGACAAGACCATGCCGCCGGAGGTGCGGGCGGGTGTGACGCCGGTAGTCAAGGCGGACAACCCGGTCGGCAAATGGAACCGTTTTGAGATAACGGTGCGCGGCAGCACGGTCAAGGTGATTTTGAACGGCCAGACGGTTTTGCCCGGAGTGACGATTCCGGGATTGCCCGAAAGCGGGTCGATCGCCCTGCAGCATCACGGCAGCAAGAAAGACGGCAAATGGGTTAGCCCGCCCTCACTGGTGCAGTTCCGCAACATTTTCATACGCGAATTGGCCGACTGAGGCGGCGTGCTGGAATTGGGACGCCGGTCCCGATAGCGATCCCGTTTTTTGAAAAGGGGTGTTCATTAGTGCGATTCAAATTTAATGAATCGCACCCGACGCCCTGCGGCAAATAATGCGCCCCTTCCATTACCGCCGATTCTTTGCTTTAATATAAGCCAACACAACCAAAAGGAGGATCTGTGATAAAGTTGAAGTTGATGCCATGTTTAGTTTTAGCCTGCGCGTGTTTTGCGGTTGCCGATGATATGACCGTCAAGGTCGAGCCTGTGCGCCCCGCGCAAAAAACAACCCTCTTTAACGGCAAGGACCTGTCCGGCTGGACCAAGGTCATAACCGCCGAACCCGGCAGTTGCCCAGACGTCACTTGGAGCGTGGCTGACGGCGTGATCCGCTGTACCGGCAAGCCTTTCGGCTACCTCATGACGCAGCAGGCCTATGCTGATTACAAGCTCCATGTCGAATACCGCTGGAGCAGACGCGCTGAGCAGATGAACAGCGGCATTTTCGTACACAAGAACGGTCCGGACAATTTCTTCCTGCCCAAAGCGATCGAGGCACAACTGAAAGAAGATAACGCGGGCGATTTCGTGTTGCTCTCCAAAGCCACGCTGAACGGTTTGGAAAACCCCAGAAACCTGCGTGTTGAAAAAAAGTCCCCGTCTTCGGAAAAGCCGTTCGGTGAGTGGAACAAGGTCGAGATCGTGGTCAGAGGCGACATGATCGAAGTCCGGGTCAACGGCGTCCTGCAAAACCAGGGCACCGGTGCCTATGCCGACGCGGGGCAGATCTGCCTCCAAAGCGAGGGCGGCCCGATCGAGTTCCGAAATATCACCATCGAGCCCCTGCCGTAATCCGCGATCTTATGTTATCATTGTTATTTCATTGAAATCGCTATAAGCGCCGAAACAGAGAGTCATAAAACGTCAACAAAGGAGAGTCCATGCACATCAACCGCCGCTCATTTATCAAAGCCGCTGCCGCCGTTGCCGCGACATCCGGCATACCGTTAAGCTCGCAAGCCAATCAGGCGACTGCCTGCGCCTTCAAGACGCGCCTGTACAAGGCGTTGATCGCCAAGGTCGCGGACGACGCCACCTGCGAACGCTTAGCCAAGTCCGGTTTCCTAGGTGTGGAGCTTACCAATAAAGACGTGACCATCGAGCAGGCGCGCCAAGGTCGTTTGACCGCTGCCAAGCACGGTGTCAAGATACACTCTTTCATGTACGGCTGGGCGCAATTCAATAACGCTGATCCCGCCGCGCGTCGCGCCTCAATTGATGATGTCAAACGCATTATACAAATCTCGGCGGAGTACGGTGCCTCGGTCATGCTGCTGGTGCCCTGCCGCATAGATGTGGCCATGCCGAAACCCTCGCAGTTCAAGATCGAGTTTGACCCGCGCAGCCTGCATGTCAAACGGGTTGCTGATGGTGATCCCGCTGCCTATGCCGAATATATCGCCGCCCAGAACAACGCCACCGACCTGACGCGCCAAGCGGTCGAAGAACTGATCCCGGTCGCAGCGCGCGAGGGCGTGACCGTCGCGTTGGAAAACGTCTGGAACAACCTCTGGGTTTTGCCTGATTTCGCGACCGCATTCACACGCTCTTTCGACAACCCGTGGGTGCAGGCGTACTTCGACCTCGGCAACAGCCTGCGCTACGCCCCGACTGAAGAGTGGCTGCGCAAGCTGAACAACACTATCGTCAAGCTACACATCAAGGATTTCAAGATCGACCGCACGAAGAAAAACGACGGTGAATTCGTGCCGATCGGCAAGGGCAGCATCGACTGGAAGTCCGTGCGCAAGGTGATCGACGAGATCGGCTACAACGGCTGGGTCACAATCGAGAGCAGCGGCTACACAGACAGCGAGCACAGCGCCCTGATGGACCGTTTCTTCGCAGGCCAGGGCGCCTGAGCAACCGCAAGCCATGGCGCTGTCCGCAAATGTGCTCCGGCATCTTATCCGAGTGCCGGCAGGCGGAACATGTGTGCCTGCTCCTTGACGACCTCCAGTCGTTCAGGCTCGGCAAAATTATGCCGTGAGCACAAAATCGCGACAGCCTCATTCAGAAAAGACTCTGGTGTCGAGGCGCCGCTGGTTATACCCACGGCCTGTCTGTCATTCCAGCGCAAGGCGTCAAGCCGCGCTAGGTCGCTAACCAGCTCAGCCTCGGCAGCACCAGCGGCAAGGGCGGTCTCGACCAGACGCAGACTGTTCGAACTGTTGGCCGAGCCCAAAACCAGCACCCTGCCGCACACCCGCGCCAATTCACACACAGCCTGTTGCCGGTTGCGCGTGGCATAGCAGACATCCGTGCTGTCCGGCAACCGCAACTCCGGGAAACGCCTTAGCAGAACCGACATAACAGACTCAACCTGCGCCTCCCCCAATGTGGTCTGCGTGACTACCGCGACCGGAACACCATTTGGCACCTTGAGAGCCTCCGCCTCTGCCGCGTTTTCGACCACCTCGACATGCTCAGGCGCTTCGCCCGCCACCCCTATCACCTCTTCGTGACGGCGATGCCCGATGCAGATGACTTTGGCACCCTCCGCAGCGAACCGGCGCACCTCAGCGTGAACCTTGGTGACGAACGGACAGGTGGCGTCAATCACCCGCAAGCCGCGTGCCGCCGCGCGGCGCACCACATCCGGCGAAACCCCGTGCGCCGAAAAAAGCAACCGTGAACCAACAGGCACATCTTCGACGCACCCCACAAACACCATGCCCAAACCAGCCAGCCGCTCAACCACCTGCCGGTTATGCACAATCTGATTCAGACAGTAAATCGTCTCACCGGAAAAACGCTCTAGCAACGTCTCGGCAGCCGTGACAGCACGCGCCACACCGGAACAGAAGCCGTGCGGATAGGCAATCACCAGACGCCGCCGCATCATCACCGCTCCTCTTCCAGTGGTGCGCCGTCTCGCTCCAACTCGGCGAGTATGCGTTCGGCCGGTGTCAGCACACCCTTGCTTTTGTTACAGGCGTCGCAAGCCGGAACCACATTCCCTTTATTGCTGCGCCCGCCGCGCGCCACCGGCACCACATGATCCAGTGTCAGTGCCGCAGCACCGACCTTTTTCCCGCAATAGTGACACACCCCGGCAGCAATCTGTTGCTGCCACCAGAGGCTCCTGCGCAGCTCCCGCGCCGCAGCGCGCTCCCGCGCAACATGCTGTTCATCTTTTCTGATATCAATCCATTCGTTCATGATCGCGAGCTTCACTTTATGGCCGCCGCGTTACCGTCCGTATCGGCAACCGCGACAGAACTCAGCGCCATCAGGCGACGCGCGTGGTTCTCCTCTGCCACCGACAACGCCAAGAAGGTTTCGCGCAACCGGGGCAGATTGGCCCGCTCTGCCAATGTGCGATAGAAGCGCGCTGAAGCCTGCTCATGCCGGATCGCCTGCTCTACCGCTGCAGAGACATTGTTTGCCGCGCCATGCGTCATGTCTTCCAGCGGCGGCAACCCGGCGGCCATCTCAGCGGTCACCGGAAAATCTTTCTCCGCACCAGCCGCCAAAGCTGCCAGCATAGCCTCGTGATGCCAACGCTCTTCTTTCGCCAGCCTGCGGAAAACCGCCTGTTCCTTAGGATCAATGGATTTGGTGGCCAATGCCTCGTAATCCAAAGCCGCCGCCTGTTCGAACACTGCCGCCTGCCGTATCACGAAACGCCCGATCCAGCCGGACGGTATTTCTGCCACGGCTGCCGCACACTGAATCTTGCGCGGCAGCAAAGCTTCCCGAAACATCAATAATCCGAAAAGTATGAACAGCGCGCCGCCGAAGCATTTTATAATCCGCTCATCCGGCACGAAACGCCGGATCAGGTCTCCCGCCAGAACACCGATCGCTGTCGAGGCCACCAATGCCACAACTCCCGCCGCGAAGACGGTCCACTTCGCCGGCGTGGCTGCCGATTGGCTCATCACCGCCAACTGAGTCTTGTCACCCAACTCAGCACAAAAGATCAGCATGAAAGTGCTGAAAAAAAGCGGCCAGTTCACATACCTCTCCTCTTTGAGACAAACAATTATAGATCCTTAAGCCCCAATGCATCGGCAACAGCAGGCCTGAAGGCATCCGCTTTCGAGAACATGCCCCAGTCATTCGGATGGCAGCCGTCAACCGTGCCCTCACGGTCACCGACAAACATCTTCGCCTTTGAAACGTAATAAAGCCCCTTCCAGCCCTGCGCCTTCAGCTTCTGGAAGACCTCGAAGACAACCTTGTCGTGCGGCGCCTGCGCAGATGAGAAAACATCGCCCTGCTCGGCGAAGATGATCGGCGTGTTCGGACGCAGCTCGCGCAACCGGCGCACGAACGGCTCGTACCGCGCGGTCACAAACTGGACCTTGTTGGAAACATTCGCCGCGCGAAGGTCATCGTCATCTGGAGTCGGATAGACACTGCTCATGTTCCCGAGGCAGTCGAGCACGTAACAGCTCGCCTCCACCTCGCCGACATAATCCGCCATGGCCAGCTCCATGCGCCCGTTTCCGGAAAACCCTAGGTTCACGAGCGGCACGTCCAGCCGGCGGCATACGAGCGCCGGGAAGGAAAGACCCGGGCGCGAACAGCAACCGCCGTGGGTGATAGATGTCCCGTAGAACACAACGGGCTTGTCAATGCCGTTTGCGCGCGGTTCGAGCGGTTCGAACGACGCATCCGGCGGCAAACCGAATTCAATCTTGCTCGGGCCGTTGTAGAGAGGCAGGTAGAGCATCGCCTCTTTACCGTAGGTCCTGAACTCCGCGACATTGCCCTCCTGTTTGCCGGGACGCGCATTCCGGAAAAACTGCCACTTGCCGTCCTCGTCCTTCAAATATAGATCGAGCCCGGAAACGCCGGTCGCCGGCATGTGTCCCATGGCGAGCCCGGCACTCACAAGGCTCCAACGCACTTTGAAATTCGCTGCGCCTTTCAGCTTGAAACGGAAGCACTCGCCGGATGAATGGTAGCACTGGCTCCACACGCCGCGCCGAACACGCTTGTCCTGTTCGAGACGCACCGGCATGCGGTCATAAAAGCGCTTCACATCCTTGAACCCCTTGCCTTCCAACGGCACCAGCGAACCGTCCCACCATACAATCGTGCCGTCGGCAGAAAGCGTTTTGCCTGGCGCGATCTCCTTTTCACCGGGTACAGCGGCTGCCGGCTTGGCATCCTTTACCGGCTCGGCATCTTTGAGCTGGAATTTGTTCTGGTCGGCGGCAAAAAGCACCAACGGGGCAAGTACGAAAGCCAGTGTGGTTCGTTTCATTTCGATGTTTCTTTTTGGCTAGCTTCTATCGATCCTTAAGCCCCAATGCTTCGGCAACCACAGGTCCGAAGGCATCCGCTATCGAGAACATGCCCCAGTCGTTCGGATGGCAGCCGTCAACCGTACCCTCACGGTCACCGACATACATCTTCGCTTTTGAAACGTAGTAAAGCCCCTTCCAGCCCTGCGACTTCAGCTTCTGGAAGACCTCGAAGACAACCTTATCGTGCGGCGTCTGCTCGGATGAGAAGACATCGCACTGCTCGGCGAAGACGATCGGCGTGTTCGGACGCAGCTCGCGCAACCGGCGCACGAACGGCTCGTATCGCGCGGTCACAAGCTGGACCTTGTTGGAAACATTCGCCGCGCGAAGGTCGTCGTCCTCTGGAGTCGGATAGACTCTGCCCATGTTCCAGAGGCAGTCGAGCACGTAACAACTCGCTTCTATTTCGCCGAGATAATCCGCCATGGCCAGCTCCATGCGCCCGTTTCCGGAAAACCCTAGGTTCACGAGCGGCACGTCCAGCCGGCGGCATGCGATCGCCGGGAAGGAAAGGCCCGGGCGCGAACAGCAACCGCCGTGGGTGATAGATGTCCCGTAGAACACAACGGGCTTTTCAATGCCGTTTGCGCGCGGTTCGAGCGGTTCGAACGACGCATCCGGCGGCAAACCGAATTCAATCTTGCTCGGGCCGTTGTAGAGAGGCAGGTAGAGCATCGCCTCTTTACCGTAGGTCCTGAACTCCGCGACATTGCCCTCCTGTTTGCCGGGACGCGCATTCTGGAAAAACTGCCACTTGCCGTCCTCGTCCTTCAAATATAGATCGAGCCCGGAAACGCCGGTCGCCGGCATGTGTCCCATGGCGAGCCCGGCACTCACAAGGCTCCAGCGCACTTTGAAACTCGTTACGCCTTTCAGTTTGAAACGGAAGCACTCGCCGGATGAATGGTAGCACTGGCTCCACACGCCGCGCCGGACACGCTTGTCCTGTTCGAGACGCGCCGGCATACGATCATAAAAGCGCTTCACATCCTTGAAACCCTTGCCTTCCAACGGCACCAGCGAACCGTCCCACCATACAATCTTGCCGTCGGCAGAAAGCGTTTTGCCTGGCGCGATCTCCTTTTCGCCAGATACAGCGGCTGCTGGCTTGGCATCCTTTACCGGCTCGGCGTCTTTGAGTTGGAATTTGTTCTGGTTGGCGGCAAAAAGCACCAACGGGGCAAGTACGAAAGCCAGTGCGGTTCGTTTCATTTCAATGTTCCTTTCTATTGTTAGTTTGTACAGTTAAAAAAATCAGACATGATTCCCAACAGCTTCGCTCCAACGGGAAAAACCCATACTTTACATGATGCAACTACCTTATTTCAATCATGTTAATCATATAATCCTGTCTAGAAAAAGCGTCATTTTGGGTTTTAACAACTACTCGGCTCACTCCAATTGCTTGAATCAATAGTTCGCAACCGGTTTCATCGTGCCCGCAGCAGCTTTCTTCTTAGCCGCTGCTTCGGCATCCAGATCACCGATGTGGAATGCGCCGACGGGAAGCCCCGCCTCGTTGAGGAGATAGCCGCGCCACGGTTCAGAATGAAGGTAGCGCAGCGACTTGGGCTCATTAACCAGCGGCGAAAAGACGACAAGCTCTTCGTTAGTGATCTGCCCGCGATATTCAACATGCTTCACATTCGGAAGCCGCTTGATGTTACCAATTTCGGCTTTCACCCACTTGCCATCCTCGCCCGCAACCTCAAAGCCATACTCCGCACTCTTGCTGGGATCCCTATGGATGCGCCAGTCCGGATCATAAATACTCCACTTCTTCACGTCGCGGAATTTCATCACAAACTTGCCGTCTTCGACCCTCCAAGTCTCAAGCGTCGGCGAATCAGCGATTACCTTGTCGAAACCGTAGTCGCGCTTGAGCGCGAGAAGCGCGAGCCGCAGCCCCACCGTCTCCTTGTCGTTTGGATGTATGTCGTGTAGATTGCCGACATCGCAAAGAACCGCCATGCCCGCGTCCGGCTCGGAACGTGCGAACTTTTCCTGCTCCTCCTGCATGAGCGGGACGAGCGGATTGCCCCACGGACAAAGCTGCGCGAAATAGATTTTGTAACGCGGATTCTCGAAGACGCGCTTCCAGCCGTTAAGAAGATCGCGCATCTTACCGGCGTATTTAGGTATCTCGGTCTTAGCGGTGTTGCTCTCCCCCTGATACCAGATCGCGCCGCGCATCGCGTAGGGGCAGATCGGAGCGACCTTGCCATTATGGTATTGCGAAGGTTTCTGCCCGTCCTGATCCTTGCGGCTTTCGGGACACGGCGTCGGACAATCCGGCGTCCACGTCTCGATATCCGTCGCTCCGACATAAGCGCCGAAGAGTCCGACCGGCACGCCGAGCGCTCCCTGCAGGTAAAGCCCGTACCAGACAGCCACGGCGGAAAAGCCGCCGTTGACAAGATATTCGGGTGTCGCCTTACGCCAAGCCACATCCTCATCTTTAAGCGGCACGTCGCTCCAACTGTTGCCGAGATAGGCGAAGCGGAGCGTCGGACGTGTGGTAATCTGTCCGACCTGGTAGCCATACCGGTCGCGGGCGCGCGGAGAATCGCTCCAAAACGGAATCCCCATATTGCTCTGCCCCGAGCAAAGCCACACCTCGCCGACCAGAACATCGCGTACGGTTCGGGTTTTGGGGGAAGCTTGATGAGCTGAAGTCACTACCAGCTCACGTCCCTCGGATGAGGCTTTCATCGGATCAAGGTCAATACGCCAACTGCCGTCAGCCGCAGCCGTCGTCTCCTTTACCTGCCCCGCGAATTCAACCTTAACTTTCTCGCCAGCTTCGGTTGTCCCCCATACCGGGACTTTCATATCCCGCTGCAACACCGCACCGTCCGTAAACGGTGCCGCCAACCGAAGCGCCGCAAGAATTAAAGCACAAGTCACTTCGCCTCCTCTTTTTTAGTCGTTTGCACAACCGCATCCGTGATTTCTCGGAACTGACGCGCAATCGCGGGATCGATCCCTTCGGGAACATACTTGCCTTTGCCTACATCGACGCCAAAGAGCGTCTTCGCCCAAACAAGCGCCTGCAAGAACTCGCCTGCAGTGTTGAGATGCGGATCATGAACCTTCTTGTGTACCATCGTCACCTTGCGCGCCGCCTCAACAGCAGTGCCGGTCGGAATCACACGAAAACCGTAAGGTGCGGCGAAATTGGCATAGCTAGTGTGTATCCGGCTGTACATCTCCTCAGCGGACAACTGCCATTTGGATAGCCGTCCGGAGCCTGGATGATCGCTCCAAACCTCTTGCACGACGATTTCCGCCCGGGGCCGGATCGCGCGAATTCGCTTCACCAGTTCATCGCCCCAAGGATGGAAAGATTCGGGACGCCACGACTGGTGCGACACCTGCTGGATAGTTATGACATCCCAGTCGTCCGCTGCGATCGCGTCCTTCAGGTAGTTCCAGGTCTTTGCGGGAAGATCGGGCGCGCCGCCATCAGCATAGCTCCAGTTCGTGTACCAAGGCGCATGATTTGTAACCTGCGACGGATCGTCCATGAGCTTGATCTGCCGCTCCAACGAACAGCCGCCCACGTTCGCGCTCAGAAGGTCAAGCGGAAGCCCCAAATCAGCCGCCACTTGGGGAAGTTGGCGCGTCACCGAAACCGAATAGCTGTTGCCGATCGCGAGCACTTTCAGGGGCTTTGGCGCGAAATCCAACATGCGGACCGTTTCCGGCGGGATCGTAGCCGTGAAGAATCCGTCTCCGGCCTTCCACTCACCGCCAGCGACACGTTCACGCGCGGTCGCACGCGGCGAGGTGATTTTCACGGTTTTCGTCTCCTTTATCGAGGAGTTGAAAACGGTGACGTACCTGTCGCCGAACTGCTCAATTAAAATGTCGGGATCGGATGAGGACGCGAGTGTCGTGACCGGCTGCCAGCCCGCAGCCGCGAGTTCGCACACGAGCGGAACGTATTTCTTAAACAGGTCACGGTCGCGGTTGTAGTATTTCGGGAATGAGAAATAACAATCCGTGTAGCCGTTGTCACTGAAAAAACCGGGGAACATGCCGTAAGCGAGAGCGCGCTGCATGTAGCGTTCCACATGGTCATGCGAGAAGTTTTCGTAGTTTGTGTTCTGCAAGAAACAGTACGGCTTCTTACCCGCGACAGCACGTTTGTAGATCAGGTCTTTGTGGGCGCTGGGGTTCCATTTGTTGCCGCGGTTCCAGTCGGTTTCAGTACCCGGTATGTCTATCCACGGAACAATCAACGACGTGCGGTGCGGAGTGGAGTTCGCCAGCACGAAACGCCCGTATGCGTTAAGCCGGTGGTGGACCGAACGCGCATACTCATAACTGACCATCGCGCCGGAAATGCACGGCTGTTTCTTCTCCCCGCCCCAACATAGCGGCGTCTCCATGGCAGAGAAATGCTCGCGGTCGTAGTCAGCGCCGAACGATAACCCCATTTCGGAGGAGTCGATGTACTCGCCGTCAGGCCCCTCCGGAAATGTCGTGCCGCCGAAACGCGCCTTGAAGGACTCTTCAGAAAGCTTCACCTTGTAATCCGTGATCTCGCCTTTGAGTCCCGGCGCGGAATTGAGGCACCACATCGTGCCTGACGGCGTCCATGGCTGCGACTGGATGCTGCCAATCTTGCGACCGAATTCGTCAATGGCCGCGCTCGTCTTCCACGCGAGCGCCCGCTTGTCGCCCTTGGCCGCAAGCTCCTCGGCATGCGCCACGCACTCTTCGTAAGTCGGCAGTCCGCCATCTTTGCCTTTGAGTCGCATCCACCACGAAGCCGGCTCGGTGTAGTGGAAGCAGTATATTCCATGCTTGTCATACCACTTCCATTGCCCTTCGTCACCTTCCATGTACATGAAACCGAAGTCCTCGTGATTTTCGATCTTGTAAGGCGGCACCGTGACCGTCCAGAGGCCGAACCTCTTCATCCGGTTCGTTGTCGGAAACGGAAAGACTTTCGCCCATGTCTCCAGTGCGCCGCGAAAACGATCCGCCGCATTAAACGGGAAGACCGCAAACCCGATTTGCGCATCATTCTTCTCTGGCGCGAGACCGATATCGAACGCGATGTGGAGAATGCGTAATGCTGGATTAAGCGTGATGCGGTACACGGCCGGCGCATCGGGATCAACCGCGATAGCAACACTGCGGTCGGCAACCGAACATGCAGCCAGAGGCCACTTTGACAGCCCTCCCGCGCCATAAGGGAGGGAAACCGTAACACGCTGCTCGCCGTCCGCCGCCGTCACGGTTCGTGATGTGCGCGGATCCTCATGCCAAATGATTTCCCCCTCGGCGACCGGCACGGCGAAAAGGAGCGTGAGCGCCCGGTCACATGGCGTTTCACCGGCAAGACGTGCCTTCAGGTATCGTGCGCCGTTGCGCTCTTCGCAGGTTGTCTCCACCCTCACACCGCGAGTGGTGCCGTCAACCGGCTCGAACCCCGTCCCCGCTGCCGCGTCCCGCAAGAAGAAGGACTCCTTGTCCGGCGGCGGTGCGGGCTTCACCGCCACACCGTCCAGACGTACCGCACTCGTGCCAGCAGGCATGGTTTCGAAGACCGGTGCGCGAAACCGTACTTCGCCCGCAGTGCCGCGCAACATCACGTACACAGCCACATGATCGAGCGCCTTCCCCGAGTCGAAAACAAGCGTCCGACGATGCCAGCCCGCCTTGGGGTCCGGATGAAACTGCACGGTCCGCCCCCACTCGTGTGAGCCGTCCACGTAACCGATGTCCGCGAAAAGCTCGAAACCGTTGCCGCTGGGCGTTTTTACAGCAAGCCCTTCTGCCGAGAAGCGTACAGGCGCGGGCACCTTCTGCAAGAGCTTGACAACCCAGCCCATGCCGCGTTTCTCCGACGCGCTCGCATTCGCAAGCACGATCTCATCCCCTTCACGGACACAGCCATCCCCGAACGGTTTGCCCGTATCGAACGTGATGTTCTCCCGGCGCATCCATCCCGTTTCATCCAACGCCTCGTAGCCCGCCGCACTCACGATAAACGCGCACATTGCGACCAGAGCCGCCGTTACAAACCCCGTTTTCTTTACCATACAATTGTCCTCTCTAGCGGCCATGACCCTTTACTTTAAGAACATAACCGACCCCTTGCCGGTGAACGTCACGGCGAGGACACCGTCGATGACACGCAGCTTCGCGGCCAGCCCGTCCGAGAACGCCTCGCCCGTGAAGACAGCGGTGCTCAGATTTTCGAGACCGGTGTAGGAGGTTGCGGAAAGGATGAGAAGCGTCTTACCCCGAAGATCTCCGAACGACGCGAGGTTATGCAGTTCAACCGCCATTCCAGGGATGACTTCGAAGATCCCCTGCACCGTGAACGGCGCGGAGTCTACATCCGCGACCACCGTGCCGGCGACGACCGTGCCGTTCGACACAATGCCCTCGCCGCCGAGCGAGGCGACATACTGGCGGTAGCCGCCCAAATCAAACACAGCCCCTTCGTCCACGACCACCCTCATCTCATTCTCAAACCCGCCGATGCAATTGTTCAAACGCCACTTGACGTTCAAGTATGCCTCAGTCTGCATAAGCTCAGTATCCGAAAGACGGTTGGTATAAACTAGTAGCTCCGCAAGGCGCTGGTTGCCGCAACGGGAGCGATAGTCCTGACCTATGAAAATGCGGCCGTCATAGGCGAGACCGTCTGCCGGGCCGGAGTGTCCTGCCGCAAGTCGGCAACTGACCACATCCCATCCGCCTGAAAGCGGATTCTCGGCCAAGGCGTCGTGCGCCGTCCCGTTCACACGCCAAGACGAGTTGTTGTAGATTTCGGCAAGGCCTGACGTGCTTACGAGCGAATCTTCTTTTTGCCTGCCTGCGGATTCGGTCGTGGCACTGCCGCGATGCCAGGCATAGTACTGCACTTTGCCATTCGCCACAGGCGCGTTACGGTCGCCGCCGCCGAGCAACCAGCCGCCGCCTTCCTGCGAACCGATCACCCAGAGCGCCGAGCAAATGTTCGTGATCGCATTCCATTCGCCGCTCGGGCCAATGAAGCGGTAGCACTCGTAATTGCGAGTGCCGGACGCCGCCATGCACACCGCAGGACGCCCCTCTAAAGCAGGTTGCGGAATGTACTGCGCCGTGGAGTTGACCGTCACCGAATTGTACGTGCCTGTCGCCGAAACCGCCTTCCAGCCATCATTCAGCACACTGTTCCAAACGGGAACCTCAACACGCCCAGCTTCGTTCGTAGTCACAACAACGCCTTGTTCCGCGTCGAGATGGAACGCGAGGCCGCGCGTCGCAAGTTCCGGCGTATGATCAGGAGCGCGCCCTTTCAGACGTACTGTACCTTCCGCCACATGCAACGTGCCAGAATATGCGAGCACGTCCGTGACTTCCACTGTCCCGCCAAGGATTCCAAATCAATTTTTTTCGCACAGAAACCCTCCGGAAAACATAACACCCCCAGCCACTTAGGCTCCCAGCACTCGACTGGCTGAAGATTTTTCCTTCGCATTCAAAGAAAACGCTTGCTTTTGTCCAAAAAGGTAAGTATAGTTGCTTACCATGAAGACAAAACTATCACTATCGGCCAGGCGCCGCAAGGCGAAGGCGCAGCTCGACGCGCTCGGGAACCTGCTGGAAGGCAGTCTCTGCCGCGTGGAACGTGGCAACGCGGTGCGCTTCCAGCTCACCGACAAGGCCGCGGGGCGGAGCCGCACGCTCTACGTCCCCGCGGAGATGGCCGGGGAGGTCCGGCAATGGACGCAAAACTGGAAGCAGGCGAAGCGGCTCCTCCGGGAACTTTCGGAACTTTCACGGGAAGAGGTGCGCGCGGGCGCCCGGGACGGCGGCCGGCGGAAACCCCCGACGCCGCGCTAGGCGCGGAAGCGCTGGTGTCGACGATCCGCGGCAAGTTCCCCTTCATTTCCGGGGCGTTCAACGCGGTCGACGACCCGCGCGCCCCAGAGCGCATCCTCTACACCCCCGCGACGCTGCTCTGGACCATCACGCTGGGGTTCCTGACCCGCTGCGGCTCCCGCAACGCCATGGACGCCGACCGCAACGACGAGGGGTACGCGCGCACGGTGGCGGCCTTGAGCGGGCAGGACTGGTGGCCCGAAGGGGAGAGGCTGACCGCGCCCTGCACGGGAACGGCCTGCGGCTTCCTGGAACACGTCGAACCGGCGGATCTGGAAGGCGTCCTCACGGAGGCCGTCTACACCCTCGTCCGGCGCAAGCAACTGGACTGGGCCCGCTTCGGGGGCTGCTTCGCCGTCGCAGTGGACGGGACGAAGCAGGAGAACTGCCGGGCGGGGCACACCGTGGACGGCAGGGACATGCGCATGGCGCTGGAGGCCAAGCTGGTCGGCCCCGACGGCCTCGCGCTGCCGCTGCTCACCGAGCCCGTGGACCAGTACGACGACGAGCGCGGCAAGCACGACTGCGAACTGAAGGCGTTCAGGCGCCTTGCCGCGCGTCTCAAGGCCGCGTTCCCCAGGCTGCGGATCTGCATCCTGGGCGACGCGCTCTTCGCCTGCGAGACGGTTTTCAATATCTGCGAAGGCAACCGCTGGTCATTCATCCTGACTTTCAAGGAGGGCTCCCACCCCGCCGTGGCCGCCGAGGTGGAAGCGCTGATGGGATTGGAGAGGGACAACCGCGCCGCGGTCGACGTCGAGGACGGGCGGATCGAGCTGGGATGGCTTGGACGCGTGCAGTTCGCCAAGCGCGACCTCCAGGTCGTCCGCTGCCTGGAGACGGGGCGCCGCCCCTACAACGGCGCCTTCGTGACCGACCTCGGGATTTGCGGCGGGACAGACGCGCTCGACATCTGCACCTGGGGCCGCCGGCGCTGGAACATCGAATCGGATTTCAATGTGGAGAAGCACGGGGGCTTCGGGCTGGAGCACACGTTCTGCACATCGGACAGGCAGGCCGCCAACATGCACCTGCTGATGCTGCTCGCCCACCTGCTCTGGCAGGTGGTCTTCCGCGGCGTCCTGCGCCGCATCTATGCCGGATGCAGGAAGCTGGCCCAGGAAAAGCTCGTGAAACTGATACAGAGGGTCTTGCACATGCGCGGGCCGCCGTCGACCGGACGTCAGTTCCAGTTGCGTTTCTCCACGGGGTAGGCTCCGCGCGGAACGCAGGCTCCAGCCCGGGTCAGCCGTATGATCAAGGCGTCGAAGGAGGGCGGCGCCTGCCGCCGCATACCCTTAAACCGGCGTTCCGTCCCAAAACCGGAGGCTCCTGACGCGAGGCTCGCCGGATGGAGCGCGAGGGGAGGTTGATTTGGAATCCTTG